>WNFG01001814.1_pt1 | contig 17938 bp, 17 predicted proteins | sample 5400431 | NCBI WGS metagenome assembly WNFG01 (sample SAMN13153346, study PRJNA577476) | soil metagenome | isolation source: 120 cm saprolite under Douglas fir tree site 2 hole 3 replicate 2 | place: USA:California | collected 2015-04-18 | reverse complement strand
CGGAGAGGGTGGGATTCGAACCCACGGTAGGGGTTAACCTACACACGCTTTCCAAGCGTGCGCCTTAAACCGCTCGGCCACCTCTCCGGCGCTGCGAACAACCTTACTAACTTAGCAGAAACTGATGGTTCACGCACAGCACGGGGCACTTGTTGCTGCGGGCGCTCGGTGAGAGTAAAAGTGTTCGCTCCCCCTTCGCTTGTGGGGCAGAGAAACGCAGCGCCGCGATTCAACAATAAGCCCACGATTCAGTTCACGCTAAGAAGGCGGTACGCGAATCCGATGTGTTCGCAGGTGCGCTCGCTCATCTCAATATCTGCCTTCGGCCACACCGCGCCGATGCGCGCTCGCGATCTTGTCCATGCCTCCGTTGTCTAGCCATTCCTGCACGCTCTGCCCGTCCCACGCGCTGAGGTTCACGACGTACGTATCGCCGCCTCCGCCTCCCGAATTCATGTGGTGGAGATTGCCCACGCCGATCCGGCTCACCGCCTCCGGCCGCATTACATATTCGCCTTCGTGGAGGATCGCGGGCACAGCGCCGCCGCTAGCGAAATGCATCGCAGTCCCCGCGAACCATGAAGGGATCGCGCCGCCGCCGCTCGGTCCGACGAAACCGCCAAAGCGGAATTGTGGCGCGCCGAATACCAGCGCTGCGCGGCGATTCCGTTCCGCTTGCGTGGCATCGATTTCTTTTTCCGCTTTGTCGACCCACTGGTCGACGTGGCCCACGCGCGAGCGGTTGATGTCCTTCACGCCCGCCTGCTTCAGCGCGTCCACGCCCTGCTGCCGGAGCTGTTCTAGCGCCGTGCGCGAGCTCGTCCAATCCGATTGGAAAAGGTTGTAGGAATCCTCGATGGTCTTCGCCTGCGCCTTGATGTTGGCCTCGATCGCGAGCCGCGCTTTTCTCGTGCTGTGCTGGAAGAAACCGCCGAAGAATCCGATAATGCCGCCAATCAGCGCTCCGATCGGGCCTCCGACCATCAGCCCCGTGAGGGCGCCTCCCGCTGCGCCTTCGAGGCCGCGAAGCCATCCGCCCTTGCCAAAGGCATTGGCGAACAGGCCGATCCCAGCCACGGCCAGCCCTGCGCCGAGCTGCGAACCCAGGATGTTAGGGAGTTTCCCCAGGAGTGGGCCGAGAAGCCCTCCGAGAAGTCCTCCCGTGCTCGCGCCTGGCGCGCCGGCTCCGGATGGAAGGGTCGTTCCAGCGCCAGCTCCGCCTCCCGCAGAAAGTCCCAGCACCGAGGAAAGGCCAGCGCTAATACCTGGCGAGGCACCTTCCGGCAACGCATAGTCATTGAAATTCGTGATCACTCCCGGAATGCTGCTGATGCTGCCCTGCGCGCCGCCGCCCGCGCCGCCGCCAAAAATCCCGCCGAGTCCTAGCGAGCCGAAAATCGAGCCGAGAATTCCGCCGCCGCTATTCATCGTCTGGTTCGCTGCGGACTTCATTTGCTGCAGGCCGAGGACCCACGCCGCCACCATTTGAAAAATCATGTGCTTGAGCTGCGTGAGGAAAAACTTCCCGATGTTCCCGCTCGTGATGTTATCGAAGAGCGTCTCCATGTCGGAGGCCAGCTTGTTGCGCATCTGCGCGAACGCTTCCTGCCATGCGGCCGCCGCCTGGCGCGCGGCGTGGTCACTGTCCAGCCGGCCGGCGTCGAGCTCCAGTTTGATTTTTGCGATGCACTCCTGATAGCTCTGGACGATCTGCATATTTGCGCGTTCCCAAGGGGGAGCCGTCGCAACGGCCGCGGCCTTCTCGATGTTCAGCGTTTCATCTTCCATCAGCCGCATTTTCACCGCGTGCCGGTGTCCGAGCTCCTCGATTTGCGCCGCAGCCTCCATCTTCGCCGCTACGCGGAGCCCATCGAGCTTCATCCCTTTCTGATATTCCTCCATGTCGATTTCGAAGAGCTTCAGGTTCAGCTCCTGATAAATTTTCTGCTCGCCTTTTGCGAGATCGAACTTCGCCTCATAGGTGCTCGCCGCGTTGATCTTCGCCTGCAGATATGCCTTCGTGTCCTGATTGGTGACGTCGCGCTCCAGGGTCGTCCTCTCGGCGATGGCTTTCTTCTGTATCTCCTTGATCTCCGCGTTGCCCACGCCAAAGGTCACGATCCGTGCAGCCATCTCCGCCCGGATCACCGCCGTCGCGCCGCGCTCCGCCTCGTTGATTTTGTTAATGCCCTGGAGACCATCCAGCCGGGCCGCGTTTTGCAGCTTCAGGATCTCGATCGGCTCGGTGCGCCGTTCTTCATCGAGCAGCCTCGCCTGCTCCGCCTGCAGGTCGTTAAGGTGTTTCTTCTGCTCATCGAGAGTGTCCAGGAGGACTCGCTGCTGCTGGTTGTATTTCGTGAGGCCGCGCGTCAGGGAATCTCCGTAAACGTTTCCAGTCATTCCCAGCTGCACATTCAGCCCTTCGATGGCTTTCTGGGTCTTCACCGCCTCTTCGTTCACTTGCTTCAATGATTGCGGTCCGATCAGCGTTTTGTTGGCCGCTCCAATGCTCTGCATCAGCTCATCATTCTGCTTTTGGATGACCGCGAGCGCTGCGCTGAACCCGGTGAGCTTGTCTATTGCCGTCTTGATGATCTCGATCATGCCCAATATCGCGAGCCCCTTGAAGGCTCCTTCGAAAGCTGGCCCGAGCAGCTCACTCTGCGCAATCGTTCCGCGCAGCGCGCGGGGAATCTTCACGCCAAACTCTTCGCCCAGCAGCGCCGCGCTCTCGCGCGCTTTCAGAGCGCCCCCTTCGATATTGTTGAAGGTCTGTTCCGAGACCCTCGCGACGGGCTGCATGTTCGCTTGGAGCTTGGCCGTCTCCGCGTTCAGCTTCTGAAATGCCGGCGTCGCGTTGTCATTCACTTCGATAACGATTTGCGCGACCGACGCCATTCAGCACATCCCCATGCGCAGCGGCGGTGCGGCCCTTTTTGTTCCTAGCCAGTTCTCCGGAATGACTAAGGGCTTTTTCTTGAGCGGGTCGGGGTCATCACTGCTGAGCCACAGAAACAGAGCGAGAACGGCGAATGCCTTGTGGTACGGGAGCATCTCACCCCGGAGCTGCTCGGGCGCGATCGGCAAGCCAGCGATTGAGTAGCCTTCGGCGGAGACAACGAGCTCGTCATAGAGCGGCACCAATATTCTCGTGGAATGGCCAAACGTGCTCGCGGCGCTCAGAAATCGTCTCACATGGTCCGCGTTGGGTCCGCGGAAATGGTGGGCAACTCCAAAGCATTCGTAGTCCCGGAGAGGATCGCCTTCAGTCTCATCCCGCGTGATGATGAAGCAAACAGTGTTATCCTTCACGGCCTGAAAAGTGCGCTTGTCAATCTGTCCAAAACACTGCCACCAGTTGCGGATCGCGCAGAGGCGGTGCTCAAGCGGAATGCAATTTGGCCAGTTCGGTAACTGCTGGGGGACGCGTCCATCGCGAGTCAGATAGCCTTCTACTCGGAGAATGATTCTTTCGTACAGGAGCAGGTCGGCCGCGTCCTCGCGGTCGCTATTCACAGCTTCGCACTCGCCCCCGTTCGTGGTCTCATCGGGAAGGTTGTTTCGACAGGCTTCCCAATCCGCAGCGGTGGCGCGCCGAAATACGTGCCGAAAAATCTTCTCCCCACTTCGGATGCGCACGGCGAATTCGGGAGTGTCGAGCGGAAAGAGATTTCCGGCGCTGATTCCGTGCTCTGGATTTTCGGTTGTGTTCACCGTCGTCGCCAAGAGACACCTAGCACAAACCCGAGTCAGCCGTCGCGCGGTTGCTCGTGAGATGTCTCAGGCGAGTGGCGTCGCGGGAGTTGCGACGGCCATCTTGGTTCAAGTACCGAAGCCCTGAGTTTTTTCGCCCGGCCAGCTTGTTTGCGCTGAAGAAGCGCCCGTTCCGGGATGCTGCTAACTATTGAGAAGCTTTCCTTGAAAATCCTTCGGCTCATTCCAAGTTACGACGCCGCCCGCTACCGAGTGGCCGAAGCTGTGCAGCTTGCCATCTCTCCCTTTCGCGATCACATCAGGGGGCTGAGCTTCGACAGGAGAGAACGCGGAGCCGCCGTCGAAGGCATCGAGGAGCGCAGCGGCGGAGTCGAGTTGCCCCGAGAGCTCTTGCGGCTCCTGCCATATCACGCCGCCGCCAGCGATGGAATGGCCGATCGCGTACAACTTGCCGTCCGCTCCCCTCGCGATGACGTAAGCGGGGTCGACCTGAGTCTCCACCCAGGAGAAGCCCCTTCCAGGAAACGCCTCCTGAAGCGCCTCGTCCATCGTGCTTTGTATTTCACTGGAACGGGTAACGCTCTCAATCGAGCGCAACGCGCGGTTCGCCGCACGTTCGGCAAGTCTGTGCTGAGCGACCTGATCGTCCGGGAAATTCACTCGGGCATGCACTAGCGCCGCGCTGTAAGTGGCGTTCCAGCCAGGCTTCGAATTTTTACCGCCAACGTTCATGCGATTCGTTTCTCTTTTCCCCTGCCTTCGTGTACCGGCCCCGACTCTGGCCGCTCCTCGCTGTTATCGGGGAGCGGCCAGGAGGCGAGCCTGCGCGGAAGCACGCGCAAGACCGATGGTTTTTTTCTACGGCACCACTTCCTTGAACACGCCGCGGAAGTCGATTGGTTTGCCACCGAACACGAATTTCGCTTTGATCTGCAGCTGATCGTTGGAAAATTGCGTGCCGAATCTCGGATCGTTGGCGATGAAAAGCTGTGGCGTCTGGTAGCCATCGAGGAAGCCGATTTCGAGGAAAGGGGCCGAGGACGTAAAGCAGCCACCGTACCAGTCGTTGGTGTCCACCAGCAGCGGGTTCACGATGATGTTGTCATCGTTGTCCCCGAACTTGTTGTACCAATTGTTGGTGGCCAGCATGTTGCGGTTGATCTGCATGGCCGCGGGACGCAGATCGATCGGGATCATGATCCAGTCGAGGGTCAAGCCCAGCCGGTTGGTGGAGTCCTTTTCGGACTGTTTCGCCAGCAGGATAGCCCGCGCATCGAGCTCGGCCGAGGAAAGCGCCGTCACGCCCGTATTGGCGTGCGTTGCGTGAAACCAAGTCAAACTATCTGGGTCGTACGTGGGATTCGTGATGAAGAAGTTCGTGACGAAGGATGCCAGCGAGTGCCTCGCGGCCCGCGCCAAGCGGTTGGGAAACTGCATGATCTTGCCCAAATCGTCATTGCGAATCGTCTCTTCCGAGATGGTCAGCAAGCCGCCTTTCTTCACGGGCGTATAGGTGATTTTTTCGTCCGTGGGTTTCGTCAGCTCAGTGTAGGCCCCGGCTTCCGCCACTGTTGGCAGGTCGCCGAGATATCCCATGCGCACGCGGTCCTGGGGTTTGTAATCGCCCAGCACCGTCGCGGTGTAGAGCTTCTCCAAACCGGGAACGAGTTGCCATTCCCGATAGTCCTCCAGCAGTTTCTTGGTCAGCGAGCTGAGAAGGATGTTAGGAAAGTCAGTGGTCGCGATCGCTTCCGATACCTTATAGAGGCCGCCACGGTCAATCTGTGTAACGTCAAAATCTCCCGTGCAATGCGCATATGCATCACGGATGCCTCGGAACGGCCGGATACCACTGTGCATTGCTTCTTTCACTCCCAGCAGGCCATCCATCGCGGCTTGAATTTTTTCCCTACTACTGCGCCCAACTCGAATCATAATTTCCTCCCCGACAAACTCCAGAGTGTTTTCATTTCTTTCTTGCCGCGCGTGGCTCCCGAGCCGAGATAATCCACGCAACTACGCGGCCCAACACAAGATTTTCCCGAATGAGGTCTGGTGGCCGGGAGCCCGTAGAGCTGCCCAGGAAAAAATCGCCACCGTCTGGTCGCGTCAGCATGAAATGGAAAACGGGAATCTCGTCTACAGTTGCGTTCTGCTCATTCAAGAAACCAAAATCCGGGTCGGTGTCCTTCCCACTGGAGATTGCCACGAGGGACTGCTCTCCCAACTTTCGTAGGTCCGTTTCCAATGTATCGATGAGAAGGATGTCCCCTTGCCTGATCCGGTCCGAGAATGACTCGCGTAGGCGCACGAAGCGCGTTGATGCCTCATTTGGAATGAGCGACCTGGGGAAAGGCAGCATCTCCTTGGGCTCCCGCAGAGAATAAATTTCCACGTTCGCGTCCGATGGCAGTGCTCGCCCCTTCGGGAGCTTATCGGCTATCTGTTCCAGGGTAAGCAGATCGACCCCGGCTTTAGATAGGAAATACTCCGTGTACTTCCATTCGACCCCAACAGCGAGGTTCGCCAGCCTTATACAAGTTCCCGGCGAAGGCCCGTAGGCGGCGCGCTCCCACGCATATATCGCGGTCGCACCATCGAGGCCCAACCTTTTGGCAAGCTGTTCTTGCGTCCAATTCTTGGCCTCGCGGAACCCCCGAATCGTCGCAGCCTCGGCGCGCTCCGCCGCCGTGGGGGCTCCCTTTCGCTTGCGTCCTGGCCGAGGTGTGCTTTCTTTGGACTTCTTACCCATAATTTTTATTGACTCTCGATCTTATGTAGCATACTCTTCTAATGCGAGAGCATGCTGCAACTAGAAAATGAAGGAAAAAATCCAACCCTCCCGCCCTCCAGAGGACGACCTCGACGCCGCTATTAGGACTCTTCTCAGCGAAATATTCACAGCCTTCAGTGAGAAGCGGCCCCAGCTCGCTGATCTACTCTCTGACAGAGCAAGACGCCGAATTTCGAGCAGCATGTTAAATGCTTTCGCCGCGCAGAGCAACGAGACGGCGCGATTCCCGGCGGCGCTGATCATTCCCCTTTGCGACATCACTGGCGACGACCGACTGCAAAGGTTTGTGATGGGGCCACGCCTTCGAAAACTGGTCGAGTTCGCTGAGCGAGAGCTGGCCGGATTTCGCGGCCAACGCGAGAAGGACGCTCTACGCGACGAGTTGCTGGAGGATATGCCTCCCCAGCCGAAGAACGGAATTCCGAAATCTTGAGCGAGATGGTCGCTTGCGGATTGAAGGAGTGCTCAAAGATGTTTCGAAAAAATCGCCCCTGGCAGAGATTCCACAGCGCCCCATGCAAGAGGCGTTTTCGCTACTTGGCCGAACGCCGTAGGAGCCCTGCCAAACGCAATGGGAGCGCCCACAATGCGGGCGGCCCTCATTTCACGAGGGTCTACTGTCGAAGGCACATCAAAGTCGGCGTTATTCGAAAGGCGCTATTGGCCCTCGCTCAGGACCGACCGGAAGTTCTTCAGGGCCTCCTTGCAGCGGCGGGACGGCAGGCGATTGATCTAGCGGGGTAGTGATGGAACAGAGTGATCCAATTCGGCTCGGAAGGCCAACCAAGAGACTGCGGATCGTCGGGCCGTCCACGGCGCGCGGCCGCTTCTCTGTAATTCTTCCGCTGCTTCGCTTCCGGTCAAGGCAGGCGGTAGGCGAAAATCCGCGCGTGTTCACGCCATCGGGCGCAGAGATTGTTGCGTTCACCCAACTTGCTAGGTATCGCGCCAGGCAGTTTCATGTTTCGGAGCGGCAGGTTTTCCGCTGGCTCAAGCGCTTCGAGCAGGGCGGCTATGCTGGACTCGCGGACCAGCCGCGAAGCGACCGCGGCGTCTCCCGGTTTTTTTTGAGTCGCCCTCTTGTCGTCGCCTTTGTCGTTACCCGATATCTTGAGGGCTGGAACGTCGTCAGTATTCACGAGGCATTAAGGATGGCATGGACGCGCCTCCGCTGTGGCAGTTCGCCCCTCATTCATGTGGACACTTTGCGCCAGTTTCTCAAATCGGCGATTCCCGCGCGCGTTCTCGCCAGGAGCCTGGACAATGGCTGAGACGTACATCACGATCGAGACGGCTTGCGCTCTTACCGGATGGTCACGCGGGCACGCGAGACGTGAACTCCGCATCTGGCGCGCATCGGGATCGCATCCCGGAAACGGAAAAGAAAAACGCGAATATCCGCTCAGCGCACTTTCGGCAGCAGCCCAAGCCAAGTACGCCGAAGAAGCTAGGAAGGGTCTCGCAATCGTTCGCGCCGAGCAAACATTGCCACTGTTCGCGTCTGCTCAATCGCTCCCGCGCATCGCGATTCCTGAAGCCCTTGAAGACCAGGCACGCAAGAGGTTGGAAGCGATTCGGCCGCTGCTCGATTTTCGCGAGCGTACGAAGTCGAGCCGTACGGAAGTCGTCCTTTCCGACGGGCACAGAGTCAAGACCCTACAGGAAATTGCCGAGTGGGTCGCGCCGCAACATAAGACTTCATGGCAGAGCATCTGGCGCTGGCTCGACCGTTTCGACCACGGCGGCTACCCAGCTCTCGCGGATCGCCCGCGCAAGGACAGAAATAAATCACGCTTTTTCGAAGAGCATCCCGCCGGCGCAACTTTCCTCCAGCAGAAATTCCTGAAGGAAGGGCTCTCGCGCGAGATGGCCTGGGAAGCGCTCTGCCGCGAATGGAAGAAGCTGGGCGAAAAAGGTCCGACTCCTGTTATGACACGGCGCGAAATTTCCTAAACGCGCTGCCGGAGCCGCTGAAAGTCCTGGGCCGCGAAGGCGAGCAAGCGCACTGGAGCAAGTGTTCGCCGTTCATCCAGCGCAGCCCGGTGCCAGTGATGGACTGGTGGATCTCCGATCATCGCGTCTTTGATGTGCTGGTGCGCAACTCGCTCTTCGCCGAGCTACCGGAAAACAAGGCATATCGGCTATGGATGACCGCGCTCTATGACTGGGGCTCGCGGAAGCTGGTGGGCTTCTGTTTTGCACCCACGCCAAGCTCGCGCACGATCAATTCCGCCCTGCGCATCGCGATCCTCTCCCACGGCATGCCGCGAAACTTCTACTGGGACAACGGCGAAGATTACAAAAAAGTCCGGCGGGACATCGAGGCGGTGACCCTTTCCGCCGAAGCGAAAGCGCTGCTCGAACGCGACCGCGTGGGAGTGACAAGCGCGCTGCGCTACCGCCCACGCTCGAAGCCGATCGAATCCTGGTTCGGCGGCCGCTGGTCCAAGCGCTTCGATCCGCGCTGGCGCCCAGCCTACCTGGGGAACAAACCAGGCGCATGCCCCGAAGACGCTCGCGAGGCGCAGAAACTGCACGACGATTTCCTGAAAGGCAAGCGCGGCGACAGCCCACTGCCGCCCGACGCGGAATTCATCAAGGCCGCAATCCAGTTCATCGACGAAGAGAACGACACGCGAATCGAGAAGCTGCACGGCCGCACGCCGAACGAGGCGACGGACGAGGCGCACCCGGAGCGCAACCGCGCAACGGTGAATCCGCGGGTGCTGGACATACTTTTCTCCGAGCGGACGAAGCGAATCGTGCAAAAGGGCGGCTGCGTGCAGCTCGACGGCATGCGCTACGAGCCCACGGACGAAAGCCTCTTCCCGCTCAGCGAACGCCAAGGCCGCGAAGTGGCCATTCTCCGCGATCCCTACAACCTGGGCGAAGCGACGGCCGCGGATGCCGAGACGCTGCAATTCATCGGTGCGCTGCAGCTGCAGGAATTCATCGCGCAATGCCCGAACGGGCGCATCACGCGCGACCACATCAAGGCGGCGATGCGCCGCGAACGCGGGCTGCGGCGCGGCTACGCGGATTATCTGGCGCTGCTTTCCGCCGTGGCTTCGAATCAAGGCTGGAAGACGGAGCGCGAAGCACTCGTGTCGCGCGCCATCGCACGGACCGGAACGGACGGACGCTTACTTCCCGCCGCCACGCCAGGAGCGCTCGGCGAAGCCCCCCCGCGAGCAGGGCGCGCCCTCCAACCTGCCTTTGTTTCGGACGCGGTGAAAGAAGACGCCGATTTTTGGCGCGGCGTGGAGTTGGAGAACGATTCCGCATCGCAGAAGCCGACCTCTCCGTTCGTGGATGATGCAGTACGTGATTTTCTGGCGGAGGAAGATAAACCATGAAGATCAGCAGCCAGGAGCGTGTGCGCCAAGAAAACGAACGGAATCGCTTCAGCCAGGTGAACGCGCCGGATTCGGAAACGGTGCGCGCCGCGTTGCGGAAATATCTCGGCATCATGGACTTAACCACAGGGCAATTCGCTGAGCGCATCCGGCGGGGAGAATCGACTGTCAATGCGTTTTTGCTGGGCTACTATCGGAAGGAAGGCTGCGGCGATTTAATGGTCCGCAAACAGGTATGGGATTATCTAGAGCGGTATCCCATCACGGCCGACGTGAACGCACTGCCTGGACGTCTTTTCCGCACGAAGAATTTCCGCATCATCTCGGGCTACCTCGCTTCCGCGTGTGACGAAGGCGCGGTTTGTCTGCTGTATGGTCCACCAGGAACGCAGAAAACTTTCGTGCTCCAGCGCATGATCGCGGAGCGCAATCGCGAGAAGAAAAATCCCGCCCTATACGTCTATGCCGGTGCGGACATGACACCGCGCGCGCTGCTAAAGCGCATCGGACGCGAAGCTGGAGTGTTCACGAATGTCGCGAGCGTCGAGCGGCTGGTGAGCAGCATCCTTGCGGAATTCCGCGAGCGGAAACGGCCTCCCGCTATCGTGGTGGACGAAGCGCAGCACCTTGAGATTTGGCCGTTGGAAATCCTGCGCGAGTTGCACGATCGCTCCGGCTGTGGCTTGGTGGTGGCAGGCAGCCATAATCTTTATCAGAACTTCCTGCGCGGTCGCGCGCACCTTGAGCAATGGCTCTCGCGCATCGACTACAAAGACCCGCTGCCCGGACTTCTGCCAGAAGAAGTGCGCGAAATCTCCGCACGCGAATTAGGGAACGGTGAGCCAGCGAAGCTCAGCGAAGTACAGTTGAAGAAGATCGTTGCGGCATGCAGCGTCGAGGACATCTTCGCGCGCGGCGGGGATGGCAAACCTCGCGTCGCAAAGTACCTCTCGGTGCGCCGCCTAGTGAAATTTCTCGGCCAGGTGAAGAAGAGCAGAAAGGAAGCCGCGTGAAGCCCCAACTGTTGGTACTGTTTTCGCTCTATCGCAAATACATTGCTCTCTTTCCCCCTGCGTCGAATGTCCCCGCTGGCAGTAGCGAGGCGCGCAGCGAACGCCTGGCATGGGCGTCCCAGAACATCGGCCGCACGGTGAGCAGCTTCAACGAGCTGCGCGCCAGTGAAGCCGGGCGATTGATCAAGCTCTTGAAGAGGGCCCTCGGCCAGGAAATCCTGGCCTCCAGGCGACGGCCGCTCGATCGCGAGACAGCACTAGCCTACGGAACCGCAGGCAGGCGCGGATGCGAGGAAAAACAAATTCATCTCGTCGCTGACGAGACATGGAAGCTCATCGACCTGCTGCTCGAAAAGCTCGGGTGGACTCGCGATCGCCTCGACCGGTTTCTGCGTTCGAGCAAATCCCCGGTGCCAAGCGGCTCCATCCGGACGCTCTCCGAGGCAAATCGAGTGATCTGGGCGCTCAAAGGCATGGCGCGCCGCGCGGCCTGATTCGAAAGGAAAAAAGATGACTACCACCAACGTCATCGTATTCGATCCAAACAGGCGCGGTCAGCGGGCCGCCGCCAAATCTTCGTGCAGCGCTCACTCCGACGTTGACTACTCCACCGACGATTCCTGCCATTGCGAGAACGTGGACAGCTACGAGGCGGCCAGCCTCAGACGGTCGCGAGTGCGTGGTCGCGGTCGTTCCTATCTAGTCCATCTGATTCTCCGTGCGGGGCTGGCCACGTCGGCCCACGAAGCTCGCCACATGTTTGTCAACGGCGAGATTTGCTACACAGAGAAGGGTCGCGATTTGCAACTTCACCAGCCAGGTCGAGGCCGGAATGTCTGGAGTCACGGAAGACCAATGGACCGGTGGACCTGGGCCAAGTGGGGCAGTTCAGGAGATATAACCCTCGATGACGATGCCAATGTCATTCTCCGCAGCGAGTGCGTCAAGTGCTCGCGCACGACCCGTGCCGGGAGCTCGACGGTCAGGAAGGCGGACTGACATGGCGTTTAACCACGCGCGGCAGCGCAACCATGCGGGAGAATCCTCGCTGCACGGCCAGCGAGCATGCGGAGTTTGCGTGTTTTATAGGACGAAGCGGAGTATATTAAGCGTCAACTGAAGGAGACCGAAATGGAAGGCCCATCCTTTCTCGTCATCGTCGGCGGAGTCTTGGTGGGCATCGTTTTTTTCGTCTTCCTACTCGCGCCACTGAAGCTCTATTCGATAGACAAGTCCCTGAAAGCGATTCTGGAGGAGCTCAGGATTGCCAGGATTTCTCGCCCCGGTTAGGAAACACTGTCGATTTTCCAGTGCAACTTGTTATCCTGACGCGCGCGCGAAACGCTGCTGCGTAGTTTGCGGAGATTGCGTCCTTCTCTTTCGCTCATCACATCGGCCATGTTTTCGATTACGAAACTCTCCCCTTTGCCCGGCATCCAATCTGGTATTCTGACGCCGTTTCCGAAAATGCTCCGCTATCAGCGCCGCCAGCCGGAACTGACCCTCCCCTCTGGTAGCTCCAAATCTCTTGAACTTGAACCCGCATCACGCTCGCTGCCCCCGGCGCAGGGACAGTGCCCGAGTAATTCATGCGAAGCTCATTGGTCGCGCCGCAGTAAAGTTGTTCGGGAATATCGCGCGGGGTTAGGCTTATGTCGTGCGTGTTTCTTGGGCCGCCCACTTTCCACAAACCCGATCAGCGCGCCTCCGAAGGCGGATGAGTTCGCGAAGCAAGAACAAATGTGCCTGCAGGCGATGGCAGAGAAGGAAATTGGCGTTAGCGCGGCGGCACGGATTATCGGATGTTCGCCGGATAGCGTGCTTCGTTTGATTGAGGAAGGTGCGGTCGAGGCATGGCGTATATCCCCGCGGGGATGGTACAGGGTGAACGCCAGCTCGCTGGCCCGCTATGTGAACCGGACCGCAAAGGGGCACCTCGACCGTCACTAATCGATCGCTACCAAGAATTTCCTCGCAACTCCAATCCGAACGTTGCAGGCGCTCCAGCCCGCGCACTAACAAGCGCATATAGCCGCGCGCCGTCACAGGTCAAGGCCATGAAGGAAGCAAACGAGAAGCGGAAACGCGGAAGTAAGGTCTCGGCTGCGCTTAAGAAAGAGGCCGAGCGGCTCTAGTTTCGGGCAGGCAGAGGAACTCCATATCGCTTGCCGAGCCTGAGCGCTTCCCGCGCGAAATCGCCTGACTCTGGGGCGCCCTGGGTCTGCCAGTTCTAACCGTTGCTGTGCTAAAGTGCTCTACAGTGACCACGTAGCTAAAACCTCACCGGCAAGGACCATCGCCGTGCGCAACAGTATCGTTATCGTGAAGGAGTATTTATGCCTGGAGAGAATGTAACTCAACTAGCCCCTGCTGAAATCCAGCAGTTGGCATTCGGGGTGCGTTACGACACCCAGTTTAAGCTTCTGGACAGGATAGGAGAGGTCATCGAGGAAATCCTTCAGGCTGACGGAACGCCCTTCGGTCCCGAAAGATTCACCCTTAGCGACTCCGCTATTTACCAGTACCGTTTAATTGATGAAAAGGGTGACAACCGGCTCACGATAAATACGCAAGACACCATACTTCAGCTTCCAATGAAAACGAAAAACGAGAGCCAGGTTGATGACTGGGCGACCGACTTCGAAGAGTATATTCTCGGCCCTCTCAGGAAAATCGGGGGCGTGAGAAATATCGTGCGGTACGGTGTTCTGTTCCGCTTCAAAGAGGAGGAGGCCATCTCACTCGAGAATCCTCCTATTAAGCGCTACCTTTCCAATGAATTCCCGGGCGCAAACTCATTGGCTATGCACTTCAGCCGTCGTCTTGCGATGGACGAGGCGCTCGTGAAGAAACGTGTGAACGACTTTCGGAATGCCATTTACAGCTTGGGCCAATCGGACTCTGGAAAAGTCCAAGTTTCGATCGACTATCAGCAGTATTTCCAACCTGCGCTCGAGCCCGGGGAGTGGAATGACAGGCCTTTTACCGAATTTGTTCGGCAGGGGACTCGGTACGTTCACGGCGAGTTCCACAATTGGTTCCAGAAATTTACGGCGGTACCCGAGGTCGCATAAAATTGACACGCGCCAGGAGCTCACATCAGCAGAAAACCTGGGATGAGAGGCGGTCTTACCTGGAGACGACCGTTCAGCAGAAACCGTCTCCAACAGTCGATGAGCGTGCCGAGGAAATCGACACGACAGAGACAACCGCAGGAGGATTGGAGGTAACGCGCTCATATCGGCGCACAAGGCCACAAAGGCCACGCTTTCCTCAACTACGTGAGAACTGGCTTAAGGTTGTGGTTGCGATTGTTGTGATTCCCCTGGCGGGTTGGATTTTGTACCAGCTTTATTCGTTGAACCGAGAGGTCGGCGAGCTTCGGGTAAACATTGATGGAATGGCAAAACGACAAGATGAACTTAAGAAAGACATGGAAAGTCTCAGTGAACGAGTCAGGCAGGAGATGGACCGAATTAGCGATCGCTTGAACGCGCCACGCCGTTCGATTCGTCCTTAAGGCTGCAAAGAGCTGGCTTTGATTCTATTTAATTCTGCGGGGCATCCTGAGCGGTATTCGAGGCTGGCGGACCGAGGGCCTTAGCGCTTAACTCAGCTAGCGTCGCAAACTCCTCATCCGTCAGATGCGAGTACTTGCCTGGCGTCCAATGCGCGTGAAGGACGGTGCCGGAAACGCTCACTGCTTGAGCCGGACTTTTTTGTAATCTTCGCCGTTGTCCCAGTAGAAGTTTCGCGGCATGCCGTGGGAGAGGATCGCGATGCGCAGGGCGGAATTGATCGTGCGCGAGCTTGGCGCGAGGGCGATGTGCTGCGGATTTGGAATAGCTTCATGTCGCCCGCGCGCTTCAAGCTCCTCAATCTTTCCGTGGAACAATTTCTCAATCAGCGGTGGGACGAGGGCGTCTCGAAACGATTTTGTGCGGCAATACCCGGGAGCGTCGGCGGCGCGCCCTCACTGAAATTCCGAAGGCGATCGAGCGCCTCAGCAACGAGGCAGTCTACTGACACCGCCGGTTTCCGACGGCATGGACCGACTTGCTACAAACAGGCCGCCTCTCTAAAAATTGCCATGCATGTTGGATGCACGTTGGATTTTTGGCTGTCGTCGGCATGTTCGTTGGGTTAGCGGTTTGTTTCCGTGAAGATACGGGCCTCGCGGCGAGCGATCCATGCGATGTTCGTTGGATTTGCGGCTGCGAATTACTGAACTCTTTTGTTTTCAGTCTCCGTCCCAACGCGCATCGCCCTTTACTCTCATTGAGCGGCTCGCACAGCTCCCGCCGCTCCACGCCACCCAACAACACTTAACTCCCTTTCTTTCCCGCCACATACCGCTCCCGCCCGCCTCCTCCCGCCACTCTCATCATACGCCCGTACCCCCAGCACTGAGGTGTTGCGGTATGTTGCGGAAGCTAATCTGCAGAGAGGCGACGCGCACTACTTCTCTCTAGAACCCAAACATCTCGGGAGCTATTCGTAGCGGAGGGCTTCGACGGGATCGAGGCGCGCCGCTTTGATGGCAGGGTACATGCCGAAGAAGAGGCCGACGCTCATGGAGACGCCCACGGCCAGCACAACTGCCCAAAGAGGAATGGATGACGGCAGCGTGGGTACCGCCAGGTTGATGAGCAGGCTGATGCCGCCGCCAAGCAACACGCCGATGACGCCTCCCGCGCCGGTCAGCACGATGGCTTCGGTAAGAAATTGCCAAATGACGTCGCGGCGGCGCGCGCCGATGGCTTTGCGCACGCCGATTTCGCGGGTGCGCTGAGTGACGGACATCAGCATGATGTTCATCACACCAACGCCGCCGACGAGAAGTCCGATAGAGCTGATGACGGAAATTAGAACCGCTACGGACGCGGTGATCTGGCGAAACTGATCAGCGATCTGCTGGGCGCTGGAAATTCCAAAATTATCGGGCTTGCTGTACGGCACGTTTCTGCGCCGCCGCAAGACGCCTCGGATCTGGTCCTCGGCTTCTGGCATGCGGCCCGGATACGCAACAGCGCCGATCATGTTTTCGTCGTCCTGAGGCAGATGCTTGTGATAGGTCCGATACGGAACCATCACGGCTTTGTCCGCGGATTGATCTTTGACAAGCTGGCCCTTGCGCGGTTCAAGCACACCAATGACTTCGTAAGATACGCCGTTAATCTGGATGGGTTTTCCGAGCGGGTCCATGTCCGGGTACAAGGTCTTGGCGATGTCGGGACCGATGACGGCCACGTCGGCGCGATGCATGTTTTCCGCATCGCTGAAGAACCGCCCGATTTTCGGCCTGGAATTAAAAACTTCTTCGTTGGAAGGAAGCGTTCCGTTGTAATCAATTCCCGAGACTTCCTTGCTGAGATACCGCGCCGTTACCGGCCCGGTGCCGGGACCTTCATCTGTCCATCGAGGATAGACACTGGCCGTGACCGCGCGCACCGCAGGACACAATTGCCCGATGGCTTCGGCATCTTCGAGCGAGAGAGGCTTGCGCGCTCGTTCATCGGGAGTGAGTCTGCCAGCATGGATGCCGGGATCGAAGCGGAAGATGAAAAGAGTTTCGGATCCATAGTCGGACAAATAGGCGTTCACGTCACCGTAGACGCCGACGAGGATGGAGACTACAGAAAGAAGAGCGGTGATGCCAATGACTACGCCAAGAACCGTGAGAAAAGAGCGCATCTTATTCTCACGCAGAGTGGTGAGAGCCATCTGGGCGTTCTCGCCGATGTTCATGCGAACGGTGATGTCCAAGGCCTTCATAATTCCTGCCGCAAGGCTTCGATGGGCTGCAGACTCGCGGCCCGGCGCGCCGGATAAACACCGAAGAATACACCCACCGCAGCGGAGATCAACTCCGCGAGCAAGACCGAGCCAATCGGGACATTCATGGGTACGGATGTCGTTGCGGTAGTGAGACCCGCGATTCCGTAAGCAACTCCGACGCCAATGGCACCGCCCACGGCAGCCATGACCGCGGCTTCGACCAGGAATTGCAGGAGAATATCATTGTGTCGAGCGCCCAGGGCCTTACGAATGCCAATCTCGCGGGTCCGCTCCGTGACGGTGGCGAGCATCACGTTCATGATGACCACGCCCCCGATGACAAGGAAGACGGAGACCACGCCGACCATAGCGGTAGCGATTACACCGGTCAAGTTTTTCCACAATTCCATGAGCGTCGCCTGATCGAAAATGCCGAAATTGTCCTTTTCGTTGGGAGAGAGGTGGCGCCTCGCGCGCATCATCACCCGCGCTTCCTCCTGAGTCTGGTCCATCCACTCCGCTCCACGCGCTTGAATGTTGAGCCAAATGGTGTCGTTGGTGCCGTACATCTTAAAATAGGTCTGTATCGGGATATAGGCAAAATTATCCTGCGATTGGCCAAAGGCTGTTCCGACGGTCTTCGCGATGCCAACTATCAGGAAGGGCCGGCCTTCGATCAGCAGTTCGTGGCCAATGGGATCAATGCCGGGAAAAAGCTGGGTTACCAGGTCGTTGCCGATCATGGTGACTTGGGCGCGGCTCTGGTCGTCACCCTCCGAGATGTACCGCCCGTCTCGCGGCACGACAGGGTCGATGTCTGCCATGTTGGCGGTAACGCCGCGGATATTGGTGTCATTGAGGCTGTGAGAGCCGGCGCGTACTTTCGAGTCAATGCGCAGCTCCACGCCGACGCGCAGCGGCAGCTTCATATTGTCGCGGAGCGCTTCAAAGTCATCCCAAGTCACCTTTTTGTTGCGGCGGTTGGCCCTCACGTACTCTTCCACGTCGGTGATGAGGGGAAATCGGGTCAGAAGAAATACGTTGGACCCCAGATTGGCGACGCGATCCGCGATGTAACGGTTTACACCAGAGATCAGGGCGATGACCACGATCAGGGTGGAAACCGACAAGATGATGCCCAGGAGCATCAGGAAGGAGCGCATTTTGTGTGCGCGCAGGGTCTCCAGCGCCACGCCGATTGGTTCTCGGAGCAAAACCCGGCGTTTCATGCGTGCATTTCCCCTGTCCATTCTACGCGCAAGTCGTTGAAAAGGTTTCGAGAT
>WNFG01006070.1_pt1 | contig 17952 bp, 14 predicted proteins | sample 5400431 | NCBI WGS metagenome assembly WNFG01 (sample SAMN13153346, study PRJNA577476) | soil metagenome | isolation source: 120 cm saprolite under Douglas fir tree site 2 hole 3 replicate 2 | place: USA:California | collected 2015-04-18 | reverse complement strand
CGCCCGGTAACTCCTTGAAAATGAATGGCGGGGACGACGAGACTCGAACTCGCGACCTATGTGCATCCCACACCGGAGCACAAGCGAGAGGCCGTGCGAAAGCTGGAGCGGTTCAATGTCGAGCAGATTTTTGCAGATATTGAAAACCAGCGGTCAGGGTACCCACAAAAGTCCCCACAGTGATCGAGCAGGAGATTTTCGATTGCTTGTATGTTGTTGGAAAATCTGGTGACCCTGGCAGGAGTCGAACCTGCGACCTGCGGTTTAGGAAACCGTCGCTCTATCCATCTGAGCTACAGGGCCACGCCACTACAGTTTATCACCGTCGGAATTTTCGACGCAGCATCGAGATGCGGCCCTGGCGACGCACTCTCTTTTGTCATTCCGAAAGCGCGCAGCGCGGGGGAACCTGCTTGTGGCCGGCGGCGCTGTCGGCTCTCGTGCGGGTTCGTGACACAACAGGCTTGTACAATTCGCAGTTTCGATGGGCCAGAAACAGAGCCGATAAGTCGAGCGTAAGCAGGTTCCTCCGCGCTGCGCGCTTTCGGAATGACAAAAAGAGAGCACATCGCGAGGGCGACAACTTCCGAAGAGAGCGCATCGCAGGTATGCTTCCGCGGTGCGCCACATCTCCACAGTCCCTGTCCTGTTGGGCTTCGGCAAACCGGAATCCGGTTGCCCTCCTGTCCGGTCATCGACAGCGGCGTGTATGCTATACAGGATTTTATTGAGGAAAGCACTCATGCCCCATGTTCTAACCGACATCCGTCATTCTCTGCGCACGCTCTCACGCGCTCCCGCTTTTTCCGCCATCGTTATTCTTGTCCTTACTCTAGGGATCGGCGCGACCACCACCATTTTCAGCGTGGTCCATACCGTGCTGATCAGTTCCCTGCCTTACGCCGACCCGCAAAGCCTGGTCATGGTCTGGGAGCGCAACCCCGCGCTGGGCGAGCCGCTGCCTGGCAGCCGCGTTCCGGCGGCGTGGAAGAATTTTGAACAGTGGCGCGCTCAGAACCACGTTTTCCAGGGGATCGAGGCCTTTGACCGCACCAACGTCAATCTGACCAATGTCGATAAGCCCGAACAACTGGTGGCGGCCCGCGCCACGCCAGCCTTTTTTCATCTGCTCCAGGTGGATGCGCAGATCGGCCGCACCTTCAATTCGGGCGAAGACATTGCCGGGGCCAATCGCGTAGCGGTCATCACCGACGGATTCTTCGAGAGCCACTATGGCCGGGATCGCTCCGTGCTCGGATCGACCATGACTCTCGATGGCATTCCCTATTCGATTGTCGGCGTTCTGCCCGCGAACTTTCACCTGCCTTCGATGTGGGAAGGGCTCACGGAATATAAGCCGGTGGTGTGGGTGCCGCTGCCCGCCGTCACGGCCACGGATGCCCAGGATGCGATGGTCCGGCGCCGCCTGCTGGTCATCGGACGCATGAAACCGGGCATCGCTCTCGATAATGCCAGGGCCGACATGCTGACCATCGCCGGCAATCTTACGAAGGATGATCAGACGCTCAACGCCGGGTGGACGATCAATATATTTCCGATTCAGCTGGAAGATGTCGCGCCCAGTCTGCGCAGCGCGCTCTACATTCTTCTCGCGGCCGTGGGCTTCGTGTTGCTGATCGCCTGCGCCAATCTGGGCAACCTGATGCTGGTGCGGGCCGCGGGCAAGCAGAAGGAAATGGCGATCCGCATCGCGCTCGGCTCGGGCCGCGCCCGGCTTGTCTGGCAGATGGTGACGGAAAGTCTGCTGCTTTCATTCACCGGCGGCATGCTCGGGCTGCTGTTTGTCTATGCAGGCATCAAAGTGATCGTTGCCATGCAGCCGGGCGACATTCACGGCATTGAACGGGTGTCCATCAGTATGCCCGTCGTATGGTTCGCTCTGGGGCTTTCGCTGATCACCGGTCTTATTTTCGGCCTGGCACCGGCGTGGATCGCCACACGCGGAGACGTCAACGAAGCTCTGAAGCAGGGCAACCGCACTCAGGGCGGCGATCTGGGTCCGGCTCTGCGTAAATTTATGGTCACCTTTGAAGTCGGGCTGGCGCTGATGCTGACCATCGGCGCGGCTCTCATGGTCCGCAGCTTTCAGCATGTGATGGAGATCAGCCCGGGCTTCCGGTCGGAAAATCTGCTGACCGCGCACATCTCGCTGCCGGCGTCACGTTATGGAAAGCCGGAACAGCAGGAGGATTTTTCGAAGCGCGTTCTCGAGCAGGCGAAAGCGCTGCCGGGCGTGCAGTCGGCCAGCTTCGCCGATAACATGCCGCTGCTGGCGATCAAGCTGATGTATTTTTTGGTGGAAGGCCGTCAGGTGCCCGAGAAGGGAAAAGGACCGGTCGCCGATTTTGCCTTCGTGACACCCGAGTTCTTTACCACCATGGGCGTCGATCTTAAATCGGGAAGGCTGTTCCAGCCCGAAGACGTGAACGCCGGCGCCAACGTCGCGATCATCAACGAAACCCTGGCGCGCCGCTTTTTCCCTGGCGAAAATCCCGTGGGGCAACACATACGCCGGGTTGCGGAGAACTCGCCGGCGGTCACCATTGTCGGCGTCGTCTCGGACTTCCATCAGGTCGGGATGGACAGCCCTCCGCGCCCTGAACTGTTCTGGCCCTCGAACAAATTCAAGGAAATGACGCTGGTGGCCCGCGCCAACGCCAATCCTCTGGCGCTGGGGCCGGCCCTGCAGCGCGTCGTCTGGAACATCGACAAAGACCAGCCGGTTTCCGAAGTGCAGATGATGGACCAGCTTGTTTCCGAAAGTGTTTCACAGCGCCGATTCAACATGCTGCTTCTCGGAATCTTCGCCGTGGTCGCGCTGATCGTGGCGCTGGTCGGCATCTACGGCGTGATTTCCTACGTGGTCTCGTCGCGCATGCATGAAATCGGCGTACGCTTCGCCATGGGCGCTGTCCGCGGACAGATTCTCTGGATGTTCCTGCGGCAAACGCTCACCATGGTGGCCCTGGGAACGGCGGCCGGACTCATCGCGGCCCTGGGTAGCCAGAAACTCATCTCCAGTCTGCTGTTCGGGGTTGACGCCGCCGACATCGCCGTCTATGTGACAGCGACAACCTCACTGGTCATCGTCGCCATGCTGGCCAGCGTCGCCCCCGCCTGGCGCGCGGCACGGTCGGATCCGGCGAAGGTTTTGCGAGAGGATTGAGAAGAGCAATTGGCGAAGAGCAATTGGCAAATAGCAATTGGCTTCCGGTATTTTGGTGTTTGGTATTCGTCTTTTGGCAGTTTTATCGAATTCCGAGAACGCGAAAGACGTATGCCGAGTTCCATCCCCGCGCTCTCCGTGCCTCCGTGGTGAAGCTTTTGCTTTTGACTTCGCCGAAATCAGCGAGAAGGCTGATATCCCGCCCCGCGAAGGACCTTACCCGGAAGAGCCCCCGTCATTTTTCCGCCATCGATCACCGGGACTCCGTTGACCAGCACCCAGGTCATTCCTTCCGATAGCTGGTTGGGCTTTTCGAAGGTGGCGCGGTCGGTAATCGCCTGCGGGTCGAAGACCACCACGTCGGCCCACATACCCGCCTTCAGAACTCCGCGGTCGGCGAGGCGCATCCGCTGCGCCGGAAGCGCGCTGAACTTGCGAATGGCTTCTTCCAGACGCAGCTTCTTTTCCTCGCGAACGTACTTGCGCAAAATCCGGGGAAAGGTTCCGTAAGCCCGGGGATGAGGATGCTCGCTGCCCAAAACTCCATCGGGCGCTGTACCCTGAGAGTCGTTGTCGACCGAGACCCAGGGCTGCATCAGGGCCAGCGCGACATCCGGCTCCGACATGCCGAAGACCGCGACATAGGTAAAGGCGTTGTCCTGAATCAGCAGATCGAAAATCGTATCGATGGGGTCCTTGCCCCACAGCTTGGCGATTTCGGCGATGGTCCTGCCCTGCAAGGGCAGCAGCTCCGGGTTGTGCACCACGCTCACCAGGATGGCTTCCGGCCCCGCCACCTCCTGCCATTCGTTGTCCCATGCGGTGGAAGGAGTTTCCATGTCTTTGCGAATACGCGCGCGCATGGCCGGATCTTTGAGCCGCTCGATCAGCTTCGCATCGCCGCCATCATGGGCCCACGGCGGAATGAACGCCGAGAATGAATTGAACCAGGCCGGATAGGCGTAGGTGTTGGCGCTGATGTCCACGCCGGAGGCGCGGGCCTTTTCAATCTGCGCGACGATCCCGGGCATGCGCCCCCAGTTGGACCTGCCCGCCGCCTTCAGATGCCATATCTCCACCGGAATTTTCGCCTCGCGTCCGATGCGCACGGCTTCATCGATGGCCGCCGTGATGGCATCGCCCTCGCTGCGCATGTGCGTTGCGTAAACCCCGCCATATTTCGACGCCGCGGTGGCCAGCGCGATCAGCTCGTCGGTTGTGGCGTAGGGCGCGGGCGCGTATTGCAGCGAGGTGGAAACGCCGACCGCTCCCTGTTTCATCGCGTCGTCGACCAGGCCCGACATTCTTTTCAACTCGTCCGGGCCGGGGGCGCGGTTGTCGTCGCCCAGCACCATCCGCCGGACCTGGGTTGCTCCCACGAAGCTGCCGAGATTGATGCCCATGCCCTGCTTTTCGAGGCGCGCGAAGTATTGGGCAAAGGTGCGCCACTCAGGGGTGAGCTTGAAGTGCTCATACGCGAGCCGGTCGGCTTTGACGATAGCGTCGTTCAGCGGGGCCGCCGAGCCGCCTTCGCCGGTGAACTCGGTGGTAATCCCCTGATAGATCTTCGAAGGCAGGCGGGGATTCACCAGGATGGTCAGCTCCGACTGCCCCAGCATGTCGATGAAGCCGGGAGCGACAACCATGCCCTGGGCATCAATGATCCGGCCGGCAGGCACGCCGGACAGATTGCCGATGGCGGCGATCTTGCCATCGCGAATGCCGATGTCGCCCGAGTACCAGGGCGAGCCCGTGCCATCGATGATGTGTCCGTTGCGGATCACGATGTCATAGGGTTTGTCGGCAGCGGCGAGGAAGAGGCTGCTCAGCAGCACGATCAGAAGTGTGAGTCGTTGAGTCATGAGTGGTCCTGTGTTTTGCTCAACACAGTTTACACGGAAGAGGGCGAAACGGGCTTAGCCACGAATTAGAAACAAAGATTTTAAATTTTAAATTTGAAATCTTGTTTTTAATTCGCGTTCATTCGCGTAATTCGCGGCTAAATGTTCTTTTCAAAGCAATCGAAACACCACCGGCACTAGGATTGCGCTGGCGCATCCCATGAGCGTCATGCCCAGGGTGGCGAAGGCCACGGCTTCGAGGCCGTACTCCAGGGAGCGCGCGACTCCGAAGGCATGCGAGGTAAGGCCCAGGGTAAATCCGCTGACGCGGTTATCATCAATGCGCGCCAGTTTCAGCAGCAGCGGAGTGAGGGTGATGCCGGTCAGACCGGTGGTGAAAACGCTTACGATGGTCAGAGTCGCCACGCCTCCGATTTTTTCCGCTACCGCGAGCGCGATCGGGACGGTCACCGATTTGGTGGTAAGAGAGATTTCCATCAGCCGCTCGAGGTGGAACAGCAGCCCCAGGGCCAGCGCGCTGCCTGTGACAACCAATCCGCCGACCAGCACCGAAAGAAATACCGGGACCAGCGCGCTCTTCGCCTGGCGCAGGTTTTCATAGAGCGGAACCGACAAGGCCACAATCGCCGGTCCGAGTAGAAAGTGCAGCGGCGTGGTGCGCTCAAAATAGCGTTCATACGGGAATCCGGTGATCTTCAGCAGCAACACCAGCATAAGGATGGGAAGCAGCACCGGCTGAAGAAACGGATTCCTGCCCGAACGCTCATAGAGCCATTCGCCCGCCAGGTAGAGAGCGATGGTGAGCGTAACCAATCCGAGTGGATGATCGAATAGCAAGAGGGCTCCTGAGATTTAATCAACGGGTTCAGACGTTGCGGGCTGCGAGGCGTTGACTTGCACGGCACTCGATTGCCCGGCATTGGCTTGCAGGGCGGGCGACGGACCCGCCGGAGCAAACCAGCGAAGAAAGCCCTGCATGATCACCGCCACCGCGGGAGCGCCGACGATCAGTGAGATCACCAGCACAACCTCCAGCCGCCACAGTCCGACGGGAGGAGCCTCGACAAGTTTCACGATGCCCACGCCAACCGGCACCAGCATCAAAGGCAGATACCGCAGGAACTTACCTGACGATTCTCTGAGCGGCGCATCCACCCGGCCGCACACCGCCAAAAAGGCCAGGGCCAGGCACAGACCGATCATCGAACCGGGTATCGGCAGGCTGAAGCGCGTCGAAAAATATTCGCCTATGAGAAAAAATGTGACGAAAAAGACAAAGCCAGGCATGGAGGCTATTTTAGACGCGAATCGAGCGAGGAATTTGGTAATTGGGTGATTTGGTAATTGGGTAATTGAAAACCGGGGTCCGCGATGCGCCAGGTTTTCAATTACTCAATTACCAAATTACTCAATTGCCAAATCTAGTGCGTCTGCACTGTTGGAATGGTAAAGACAAACGAACTCCCGCTGCCGGGGCTGCTTTCGATGTGAATGGTTCCGCCGTGCAGTTCGACCAGGCGACGGGCAATGGCCAGGCTCAGCCCGGCGCCGGCGAATTCATCGTTTCGGTCGGGGCCGAGTTGAGAAAACTCAGTGAATGCCTCTTCCAGACGCTCGGGAGCCAGTTCCCTTCCGGCGTGGCTGATGGTGATTTCAGCGCAGCCGGGCATTTCCACTCCCGTTAGCTTGATGGTGCCGTTGGCGGAGGTAAAGCGCATGGCGGTCTTCAGCAGGTTAGTCAAGATCTGACGCAGCCGCGACCGGTCGGCAGCCACGGTCATGTCGGGCATCAGGCATTCGAGCACCAGCTGCTTGTCATGCAGCGCGGAGCCCAGTCCGGCAATCAGCTCTCCGGAAGAGGCCTTCAGGTTGATGATGACCGGCGACAGGATGATATTGCCGGAATCCATATCGGAATAATCGAGGACGTCATGAACCAGTCCTGAAAGGTCCATCGCCGACTCCTGAATATGCTCGACATATTTTCGGTTCCGGGGCAAATGGCTCATGTCTTCCGCGAGCAGCAGACTGGAAAAACCGATCATGGCATTCAGCGGCGTGCGAAACTCGTGGCTCACATTGGCCATGAATCGGCTCTTGATCTGCGCAAGGCGCGTTACTTCCGCATTCTGCAGAAGCAACGCCGTATTGGCTTTCTGCAACTGCCGGGTGCGCTCAGCCACGCGGCTTTCCAGCCCATGGTTCAGCGACTGTACGTCCGTCATTTTGGCGGCCAAAGCGCGGTGCACTCCGATCAGCCGCAGCGCAAACAGAAGGAATGCCAGGATGAGCGTCGCCTGCGCCACGCGCAACTGGGTCGCCGAAAATCGGGCCACGGAAAACAGCATCGCCGTCAGGAAGATTCCGTAGAGCGCCAACGCGCCATAAAACAGTGCGCCGCGCAGACCGGGTGCGTCCGAATCTTCCGAGAGCCGCGGACGCGCCAGCATGGCCAGGAACACGAACGGAAGACTCCAGACCAGGTCCGCCATCGTGCCAGAATGGAGAACGCCCTGGGCCTGATAATAAAGATAGATTCCCTGGCCGATCCCGGCCGAAAGCAGGAAGGCCGACACCGCCCCTCGGGAAAACCATTCGCGTCTTCTCAGCAGCCGCACGGACAGCGTCACGAACATGACAGCGTCACGAATGAGAAAGACCTTCCATTCCAGCAAACCGAAACCAACGCTGTCGCCCATCGCGCGCCACGGAGCAAAGATAAAACAGGCGTAGACCCCTACGGCAACGGTGGTCAATTGCAGGACGTCAATCACGCTAATGCGTTTCTGCTCCTCCGAGCCGTCGAAAAGGGTAAGCAGCAGCGGCGCGGGCGCCACGAAGAACAACAAGTCGCTGGGCCACCAGGCGGTGGTCGAGGCCCGCAGCACATTCTCATAGAAAATTGAAACCGCCTCGGCGACGTCCCACAGAATGACGCCGGCGGCGACGATCAGCCAGAACCTGCGCAAGACCCCGCCGGTCCGCGCCAGGCTCAGACAAACGGCGCCCGCGCCGGCCGCGATCAGAAACTGAAGGACGTTCGAAACCGGCGCTCGGCCCTCGCCCCGCCAGAACAGCAGAAAAACGACCTGTGCCAGCAGCAGCGCATATACGGCGCGACGACTCCGGATACCGGCTCGCGTCTCCACCTGATTGATGGGGGCATCAATATCCGGAATCACGCCGGCGGAGTTTTCCATGGGGGGTACAGCCGGCCGGGATGTAATGTGAGCGGTCGCGATGTTCACCGGTCAATATCGAAAACACCAAAAAGCATCACCATGGAGGCGCCGAGATACTGAAAAAGACAAATGCGAACTCGCCGGCTTTTCGAGATTTCCGCCCGGAAAGATGGTCGAGCACGAAGACCGAAGCCATGGCGTTCATGAAGGGGCAACTGGGATGCCAATGGAAGGCAGATATAACCCTTTAATTTCATCCACTTATGGGCATTTTGAAGAAGAATGAATTGAAGGTTTGTATATTCGGACTACAAACTGTACAGATGCTATACAGCGGACTTCAGACTTCCTCAACGCCATCGGCGGTCCCGGCGAGAAGCTTGTAGAGCGTGACGCGGCTGATGCCCAGGATATCGGCGGCGCGCGACTTGTTGCCGCCCACTCTTTCCAGCACGTTGCGCGCATGGATGCGCTGCATTTCCTCCATGGGGACCATCTCGGTCTTCATACCGCCGGGCTCCCGGGGGCCGGGGTTGCGAAACTCTTCCTGAAAGTCATCCACATCAAGCGTCTCGACGGAGGTCATGATGCAGGCGTGGGCGATGGCGCTTTCGAGCTGGCGAATATTTCCGGGCCATTCATAGCGGGCCAGCATAGCTTCCGCCCGGCGGGAGATGAAGCTGATGCTCTTGTGGTATTCCCGGCTGTATTTGGCGATGAAATAACGCACCAGCAGCGGCAGGTCTTCCATTCTGTTCTTCAACGCCGGCAGCCTAACCTCGATGGCCGCCAGGCGGTAGTAGAGGTCTTCGCGAAAGAGTTTTTCCGCCACCATCGCCTTCAGATCGCGGTTGGTGGCGGCAATTACACGCACGTTGATCTTGCGCACCAGGGGCGAGCCCACCCTCTGAATCTCCTGCATCTGCAGCACGCGCAGCAGCTTGGACTGGGTGGCGAGCGGCATGTCTCCGATTTCGTCGAGAAAGACGGTGCCGTTGTTCGCATACTCGAACAGGCCGACCTTGTCGGCGTTCGCGCCGGTAAATGCGCCTTTCACATAACCGAACAATTCGCTCTCAAACAGCGATTCGACAATGGCGGAACAGTTACAGGCGGCGAAGGGGCCGCGCGCGACCGGGCTCGACTGATGCAGCGCGCGGGCGACCAGTTCCTTGCCCGAGCCGGTCGGTCCGGAGACAAGGATGGTGCGAAAATGGGGCGCAATGCGGCGAAGCTGAACGAAGACATCGAGCATGGCGGCGCTGCGTCCGATCATGTTTTCGAACTGGTAGATGTCGATGGAGGTGCGCTCGACCTCGGCGCGCCGCATCCGCTGGCGGGCGTCCTCGGCCAGCTTGTGCACGCGATCGCGCAGCCGCTGCACTGAAATCGGCTTGTTGAAATAATCGCTGGCGCCCTTCTGCACCGCCTCCACGGCGGATTCAGTGGAGGAGTAGGCGGTCAGCAGAATGACATCGACGTTAGGATCGTCGGCAATCAGGCGCTCCATCAGCTCGATGCCGTTCATGGAAGGCATACGAAGATCGAGCAGCGCAATCTGCGGATGGATCTTCTGCGCGATCTTCAGCGCTTTTTCCGGATGGTCGGCGGTGACGATCTCAAGCCCGGCATCCTCGATGGCCGCCGCGCTGAGCTTCCTTCCTTCAGAACTTTACCGATTTCATTCAGCAGAACGTCGAAGTCGACAGGCTTGCCCACGTATCCATCGAAGCCTTTGCTCAGCAACTCTTCCCGGTCGCCCTGCATGGCATAGGCGGTCACGGCGATGATGCGGGCGCGGCGCAATTGCGGATCGCGGCGCATGGCGCTCAGGACCGCCAGTCCGTCCATCACCGGCAGCTGGATATCAAGCAGCACTACGTGGGGACGAAAAGCCCGGGCAGCCTCCAGGGCCGCGCCGCCGTCGCTGGCGGAGAGTGTTTCGCACTCCTGCCCCGAGAGAAACTCCATGAGCAACTGACGACTGGCAAGATTGTCTTCAACCACCAGAATCCTGGTTTTCAACCTCGTGCCCCGATCTCTTCCTCACGCACTGGTATGGTAACCGAAAACTCACTGCCCTCGTGGGGCACACTGCGAACGGTCACGCGTCCGCCCAGCCTTTCCGTCAGACGCCGCACCATGGGCAGCCCCAGCCCGGCCCCCTCGGAAGATACACCCGCCCCCAGGCTCGCGCGAAAGAACTCCTCGAAAACAGCTTCCTGCTCCTGGGCCGGAATTCCCACGCCGGAATCGATTACGCTGATGGTAACTTCGTTACCCTGGCGTTGTGCCGTGATTCTCACCGAGCCGTTTTCAGGAGTAAATTTTACCGCGTTGCCCACCAGGTTCAGCAGAATCTGGCGCAGGCGCGCCGAATCCGCGAATAACGCGAGGCCCGGCTCGCACCGTGTTTCGCAACTCAGGTTCTTCTCGCTGACCATGGGCGCGACAAGGTCTCGTATTTCCTCCAGGAACTCCGGCAGGCTTACGGTTTCAGGATGAAGCGTAATCTGGCCCGCCTCGATTCTGGCCAGATCGAGCACTTCATTGATGATGCCCAAAAGATGTTTTGAGGCCCTGGAGACGTGGCCGAGATAATCCTTCTGCTTATCGTTGAGCGGACCGGCGAACTGGTCGCGCAACAGCTCGGTAAATCCGATGATGGCGTTCAGCGGGGTCCGCAGCTCGTGACTCATGTTGGCCAGGAACAGGCTCTTCATGCGGTTGGAGTTCTCGACCTGGCGATTGCGGAGCGACAGTTCGGCGTTGGTCTCGGCCAGTTCACGGGTCCGCTCGTTCACCCTCGCTTCCAGGGTCGCAGTGAGCAGCACGATTTCCTCTTCGGCCTTCACACGGTCGGTGATGTCGCGCGCGTTGATGACGATCCCCTGCATCGTCTCGTTTCTCACACGCACGCCGACAAACTCAAACGAGCGCCATGCGCCGTTCATGTGCCGCAGCCGGAAACGGGCCACGGCGGGCACGTCGCCGAGAACGGCAATTCGCTCCTGGGCCGATTCCCTGTCTTCCGGATGAATCAGGGTGGAAATCTCGCGGCCCAGAACCTGTTCGCGAGGATACCCCAGCAGCCGCTTGCCCGCGGGGCTGGCGTATTTGATCACGCCCGCATCGTCGATGACCGCCACCAGGTCGGTCGCGTTTTCGATCAGGGTCCGGAAATGCTGCTCGCTCAGCCGAAGATTGCGCTGCAGCGTCTCGAGGCTGGTCACGTCGCGGAAGGTCAGAATGATGCGCGGATCGTTATCGGGCGACCCGGAAAAGATTCCGCCGTCGATCTCCCAGGTCCTGCCGGTCACGGAATCCGCCACGCGCCCGGCGCCCACCAGGCCGGCGGCAACGTTCTCCGCGATTTCAGTGGCCGCGTGCCACGGCTCCTGACTCGAGATCGCGGACAGGGGCTGGCCGATGCATTCGGTAAACGACGGCAATCCCGTCGCTTCCTTGAACGCGCGGTTCAGGCGCACAATGCAAAACTCCCGGTCGAGCAGCACCAGCGGCTGAGAAACCGCGTCGAAGGTCCCGATCCATTCACAGGCGATCTTCACCAGTTGGGCCCGCAGGCGGGACTGCTCATCGCGATGGAGCTGCCCTTCATCCTTAGCCCAATCGCGCGCCAATGCCCGGGCCTGGTCGTCTCTGGCCTGACGAATCACCTCGCCGATTCGCGCCCGGTCACTCCTGGCCAGAAACCCCCATGCGCCGGCGCGAATGCAGGCGGCCGCCGCCTCGTCCCCAACCGGCTCGGTGACCACGATCAACGGGGCCCGGCAGTCCCGGCGTTTCATGATTTCCAGCGCTTCAAGAACGGTAAACCCGCGAACGCGGTAATCGCTGAGAACAACATCCCAGGCTTCGGAGAGGGAGAGTGCGGCCTCGAAATCGGCGGCTGTGGCGACTACCCGGCAGGTGACATCGGTCCCTCCCCCCGGTAATTCGCGCAGGATCGGCTCCGCATCTCCGCCTTCGCCACAAATCAAAATTCGCAGATTCATAGAAGAGGTCCTGCCGCCCGCCGCAAACAGTCTAATGCAAAAGGCTGCTGGCTGCCGGCTCCTGGCTGCCGGCTTTTTCCGGGCGGCAGCTCTGAAGCTTTCCTCCAATAGCACTTAATTGCGGCAACGTGCATCTAAACACATATGGGGCGAATAGATGGGACTTAAATCTCAAATGGAGGATATTTTATGAGAGCTCTTTTTCAGGGGTTACTGACGACGGTTGTATTCGCGGCCGCGCTTTTCGCACAGTCAAACCAGCCCCCGCAAGGCGGTATGCGGCCATCCGACCGGCGTTCCTCCGCCGCCGACCAGAAGCTGCAAAACCGCCTCTACAAAGAGGTCGGCCATGAGCTGCGGATGATGCCGCTGTTCGATACCTTCGACAATCTGGCTTACAAGATCGACGGAACCACGGTCACCCTGCTGGGGCAGGTCGTTCATGCCACTCTCAAAGACGAAGCCGAACAACGCGTGAAGAAAATTGAAGGCGTCGAAAAGGTGGTCAATAACATCGAGATACTGCCGCCTTCGAGCGGCGATGACCAGCTGCGTCGCCGGCTGGCCCGCGCCATTTTCCAGGACCCGCGGCTGTCACACTATGCCGTTGGACCGGTGCCGCCCATCCATATCATCGTTAAGAGCGGACACGTGGCCCTTGAAGGCGTTGTCCATGACAAGGGCGAGAAGAATGCCGCCGGACTTCGCGCCAACGGAGTGCCGGGGATATTCTCAGTGCAAAACAACCTGCAGGTGGAGAAGAACTAGAAGAGCTACTGGCTACTTGCTGCCGGCTGCTGGTCTTTCATGGCCCAGCAGCCAGCAGCTAACAGCCAGAAGCTCTCTACTCCGACTCTCTGAGTTCTTTCACAATCTCCGCAGCCGCGACGCGGGCATCGACGCCCCGGTCGGGCGGGAAGGAGATGGCTCCGACGCGGGCGTGTCCGCCGCCGCCGTAGCGTTCGCAGATTTTGGCCAGGTTCACCATGTTCCGCTTCTTTGTCCAGGGATTGGAACCGACCGACACCTTGACGCGGAAGCTGCTGCTGCTCAGACCCACGCTGTAGACCGCTTCCGGATGCAGATAATAAGGAATGAACTTGTTGTAACCCTCAAGATCCTGATCGGAAACATCGAAATAAATCGTACTTTGTTTGCATTCGGACCGCTGACGCAGTATGTCGATGGATTTGCGGTGGCGTTCCAGCAGCGGCGGAATCAGGGCCGCGACAAAGGGCTCCTCAATGACCCGCGCCAGAGGCTCGACGACCAACAGCGGAATCAGTCGGGGCAGAAAGGCGGGGTCGCCGGTGGATTCAATCGCCATGGTGAGTTTCAGGGCGGGCTCCGCCATCTCCACGGCCATGCCGGCGCTGCTGAACTGGGCGCCGTCAATAATGTCGGCCCACTGGATCAGTTCGGCAACCGGGGCCGGGTTAAAGCCGAATTTTTCCTCGGCCACCCTGGCCAGAAATTTGGTGCACGACGTGAATTCCGGGTCGAAGAACTTCTTTGAATGATCTCCGTTGCGGTAGTGTTCCGCGTCTTCCGGAGTAAGAAAGGCGCTCTGGTGATGATCGAACCACCAGGTAATGCGCGGCGAGGGAGAGTATTTGAAATCGACGATCGCGTTCTCATCGCCGGTGAAGTCATCTTCACAAAACAATGCCCCGGCGCGATGCAGCAGGCCCGCGAATTCAAATTCCGCCTGGGCGTTGATTCTCTCGCGGTAGAAACGCGAAAACAGAGCGGCGGACGCGGCGCCGTCGAAACACTTGTTGTGAAAGAAGACCTTGACTTTCAAATCCGTTGTTTCCTCTCCCCAGGGGGACGCGCCCTTCCTGATGCAAAGCTATTAGAATTGCCGTCCCTGAAGAGTTTTGTCAAGGAACAAAAAAGGAGCAGCCGCACTCCCCCAACTCCCCGCCCCCGCTGCCTGGGCATTTTCGGGCTAACCCGCACTTTTGCAAGCGTTACGCGCGGCGGATGTTCTCCGCGTCGGAACATCCTCAGCCGGCCCATGAATCTTTGCTATTTGTAGATCGTGTACTGGTCAGCGGGTTTCTTCAGCTTGATCGTGACCGCTAACTGAGAATCGACCACGGCATAATCCTGCCCAAAAGTCTGAAAACCAGGACAGATCACCTGAACCCGAAGCTTTCCAAAAGGAATGCCGGTAATCTGAGCTCTGCCGTCATCATGAGTCTTGAGCTCAATGCCTTCCGCCTTCTGTTTGCCTTTCTTGTCCACGGGATGAAGAACAATTTCCGCATTGCGCACCGGCTTCCCGTCGACATCCTTTAGTATCAGGAATTGCAGAGACGCCGATTTATCGCCGGCAAAGGCGCAAAGGGTGAAAAGCACTGCAAAAGCGGCCAGCTTTTTCAAGTGGGTCATGTCGATCATTCTAGCGGAAAACGGCAGTCGCGAATTTGTCCTTTGGTAATATTGGCCCGCGCACCTTATAAAGTAAGGCAAAGACTTTTGGAATAGACGACAATGCCTGGGAATGTCGCTAACCCTCAGAAAAATAAGGATTTTAATAAATTATCTTAGCATCTCACGCACCAAATTAGAGAGCCCCGACCGGTCGCGGCCGTTACGAGGGGTCACTCACTTCCATATCGATGTAAAGCCCCTGAATCGTTTGACTTCGGTAATGTGCAAGAGTAGCTTTCTGACAGACGGTGAAATACGATGCGCCTTGCTTTCCGGCATAAATTAAAGGCGTTCGTGAGTTTGCAGACTAACCCTTATATAAGATCCCCTCGGGAACTTTATATTCCTGTCGTCGCCGATGTTGGTTCGATGTCGTATTATCGGGCAACGGCGATTCAGGGCTCTTTGGCGCTCTCTCTCCCGCGCCAGGAGCTTGCAAACAGCCGCCGTGACTTGTGCAGCTTGACAGGACGTACGTGCCTGGGGAGGGATGTAGTGAGTTTTTCCCGCCAGACCGGACGGACCCATTAAAATTTTGCCGAATGTATTCGGATTCCTGCAAAGGAGGAGCCAGTGCGCATTACGGGTAAGCAGGAAATCGCTTCCATGAAGCTGACAACGGCCGGACCATCCAGGCGGTCGATTCGCGGGTTCTCGATGATCGAGGCCGTGGTCACCGTGGCCATCGTCATGATTTTGGCCGCCGCCGTCATACCCATGGTGCAAGTGACCTTCAGGATTTATCAGCTCCGAAGCGCCGTCGCCTCGGTTCGCGGAGTCATTCAATCGACCCGCTACCGCGCGATTTCGGATGGCTATCCCTATCAAATAACGTTCGACAGCACAAAAGGCACCTATCAGGTGGCGAACAATCCGGGATTTCAGAGTGTGCCGGCGCCTGCCTACACGAATATCGGCACAGCCCAGCCGCTGGCCGGATCGTCGGTCGTGGTGACCATGAGTTCGGACCAGACAATGCAGTTCAGTCCCAGCGGGAAGGTGACGTTTGTCACGGGGACCGGAAGCTTTACGCTCAGCCTGCTGGGCAACACCAAAACCTTTACGGTTTCGCAATATGGGAATGTCAATGTCATATAAAACGCATTTGTCCCTTCGCGGGCGGCATCAGCACGGCTTTACTCTGGCGGAAGTCCTGATTGCCATGACAATCATGGCGGTCGGGCTGCTGGGAGCGGCGGCGCTCATGAGCAACATGAGTGTTTCCGCGAACGATTCCCGGTATATGAGCATCGAGGCGCTGCTGGCCTCGGAAAAGCTTGAGGATTTGAACCGCTACCAGGCGACCGACAGCCATATCTCGGTGCCCGCGGGGGCATCCTCCGGCAGCCTGACCGCCGATATAACCGCCTTAGTCGGCGCGACCCAGGTGGACTATTTCGATACGGTGCAGATTTCCTCGGGCGCGGGCAAGATCGAGGAAGTCACCAGCACCAACCCGGGAGGAGTGCTGACTTACACGACGATTACGCACAATCCCGATGGCACCGTGGCTACGCCGGTCCCTTCGACCACAGCTCCGACGCCGCCTGCCGACGCGCTGGTGTTCAAACGCCGCTGGATCATCGAGAAAGACACGCCGGTGGCCAAGGTCTTCAGAATCACCGTGCTGGTGACGCTGACCAATGGCACCCGCACGCAGACAACGACATTTCAGAGCAGCATAGTGCGGCCCGCTCCGCAAAGCTAAACGAAGTATTTCAGTAACCGACAGGGTGCGACCATCATGATGACAAATTCGACAAAGATGAACGCCCGACGCCGCACAGGCAAAAGACAGACGGGCTTTACGCTCGTTGAACTGCTGATCGCCATGGCGATATTTCTGGTCATTGGCGGGGCCGCCTTAAAGCTGGTGCGCGCCCATATTCCCCTGGTGAGCAGTTCCTCGAATCAGGCGGGTTTGAATATGGCCCTGCGCAGCGTGGTGGCGCAGATGCAGATTGACGTGGTCAACGCAGGCACCGGCTTTATCGATATTACGAACCCGACCTGGAACCTGGGCATTGTCGTAACCAATAATGTGGTGCCCGCGGGCAACACCAGCTGTCATGCTCCGGGAACATTTACCTACAACGCAAGCTGTTTCGACTCCGTCAGCATCCTTACCAACGACCCGGCCACGCCCGTCTCGACTCCCACGGATTCCACAGGGCTGGCGTGCGCCGACACCGGGAACACCACCCTTTTCCTCAAGCCCAGAACCGGAACCGCGGCGGCCCTGGCGGCCACTTATAAAAAGGGCGATCAGATACTTCTGGTGAATAACGGCGGCGCATTTATCGCCAGCTTTATTCTGACGGACAAGCCCGGCGTGAACGGCGGCGGAACGCTCGTCACCATTCCGCACAGCGCAACCAGCACGGGAGGCCCGGGAGCGGGAGGCGTGAGTTCAGGCAGCGACGATCCCCTGGGACTTACCACCTCCATGATTACGAGTCCCACGTTCACTCTGGGCAACAGCTTCTGTCCGACGGGTTCGCCGGACTTCGCCTACAAGGTCTCTTCGATCACATATTATGTGGACGCCTCGAACCCCAGCGATCCCAAACTGATGCGGTTGCAGAACGGCGCCCAGGACGTGGTGGCGGAGCAGATTATCGGATTCAAGGTGGGCGCTTCCACCTTCAATACCGCGACCGGCGACAGCCCTTATTCCTACGATTCAATAACCAATTATTCCAATAACTGGCAGGCCATCCGTGCGTTGCGGGTTTCGGTCATCGGACGCACGCCGCCCCTTTCAGACGTAAACGATACTTTCAGAAATGGATTCGACCAGGGCCCGTACCGGGTCGAAGCTGTCTCCGTGGTGATCAACCCACGGAATCTCAGCATGAACGACTGAGGAGGAACTATGACTGCAACGAACCAGATTTCGAAGATTCGCGGAAGACGCAGCCGACAGAGCGGTGTGGCGCTGATTACCACCCTGCTGCTGTTGTTGTTGATGACTGCCCTGAGCCTTGCCATGGTGATCTCCGTCAGGTCAGACCTGTTGGTCAACGGCTACTATCGGAACACGCGCGGAGCGTTCTACGCGGCCGACTCCGGCATCAATATCAGCCGCCAGGCCATGATCAATGGCGTCGTGGGCTCGCTGCCCGCGGTGGGCGCCGCCGGCGTTTCCCCGCTGGCCGTCGATGCCCTAAGCAATGTAACGATCAGTCCGGCGGTCCTGACCGCGGTCCAGACGTCCTACAGCGGCAACACCTCGCTCACGGGCAGCGGCAAGGGCAACGCCGCCA
>WNFG01001810.1_pt1 | contig 17954 bp, 16 predicted proteins | sample 5400431 | NCBI WGS metagenome assembly WNFG01 (sample SAMN13153346, study PRJNA577476) | soil metagenome | isolation source: 120 cm saprolite under Douglas fir tree site 2 hole 3 replicate 2 | place: USA:California | collected 2015-04-18 | reverse complement strand
TCGACGAAGTTCGAGCTGGTGATCAACCTCAAGACCGCCAGGGCCCTCGGCCTGACCATCCCGTCGTCGCTCCTGCTGCGAGCGGATCAGGAGATCGCGTGATCGATCGCCACCACCCTATGCTCCTCGTCACGGGATGTCAGGTGATGTGAGCCAGACCGGCGTGAACAACCTGTTCTGGACCGGCACGGTCCTCTGGGTTGTCCTGTGGGCTATGTTCGTTATTCGGCTCGCCTGGCTTGACGCTCGGCTACGCGTGCACCTTACCAAGCATCATCCGCACCGGTGGCGGCGGCTGTCGTGGAGCGAGCGGCTCACCTGGTCCGTTTGGTTCGTCTTCCAGTCGAAGGAGGACTATGGCGATCCGGTCATCGGAGCTCGGCGACGCGAGATGCTCACCGTGTTCTTCGACATGCTCCTGGTCCTGGCTGCGACGATCGTGTGGTTCGTCATCTCGGCGGCCAAGGCGCAGCTGGGTCCGTAGGTATGAAAGGCGCCGCGAGAGCTTCTGGGATCATAGCCTAAAGCCTTGTCTCGGCCTGGCCATCCCGGAGCCATTGGCCGGGAGCTCTGCCTGCGGTTGACCCCCTGCGGCGCCCGACTCTGCGAGGGCGTGGGCCAGCGAGCTCGATCAAGGCGCATCTGGGACCACGACGCTGAAGGATAGATCCACCTCGCCGGGACGTTTCGGACAATGCTCGTCGACCCGCGTGTGCTCATCGAAGCAGCGGGCGGCCGAGCAGGTCTTCGCGCGGCACTCCCATCACGGCGCAAACGGTCGAGGCCAGATCGACGGCTCTCACCGGGCCCACGTCCGGAGCAAGCTCCCGTGGCCCGCCGGGCACGACGCACGCCCAAGCCCCGTCGCAATGATTGCCCGACCTTCCGGAGCCGACTCCATCCCGCAGTACCTCGCCAAAGCGGGGTGAGGTGACGATCCGCAGTGCGGCCGCGGGCGTGTGGGACCACAGGACGACGAGGTCGGGCAGCGACAGAGACCTCGGACCTGGACCGGCGAGGTCCGAGGATCGAACCATGGAAGTGATCATGTGTTCCCCCGATGGTTCGACGAACGTCGCGAGACCGGCGGCGATCTCGTCTAACAGCTTGTCCGCATCGCGAGGGTCGACGATGCCATGACGCTCTCGCCCCTTCACATTGAGGCGTATGAACCCCGCTCCGTCGCTGGGCAGCGCAAAGGCCCGTGTGGTCGTCCGGTCGGTGCCCGCGTTTTCGAGGTACGCAGTGAGCCTGACGGCGAGTTGATCCGGCATCGCGTCTGCGACGAGGCCTCGAAGAGTGGTCGGCGTGACCGCGCGCAGGCGCCACAGCCGGTCCCCTGGAGGGGTAGCGGGGCGCTGCCGTGCGTGCCCGGCCATCACTCGTGCCAGCATTGCGGGAAGGAAGTCGGCTCTCGATGTCTCGGGTCCCATGCCGTTCGGTGAGAACACGATGACGTCCGTCTGGGGAGGGAAGGCCGCAAGCATCCGGCCGAGGGCGTCATCGGCCTTCTCGTAGATTCCGGTGAGGATCTCGGGCTCTCGACCGGAGTCTGGCGTTGAATCAAGCGACTCACGCCAGAGTTGATGTCCGGCGACGTGTGCCGCGACAAACGTGACCCACAAGAAGTCGACCTCGCCTTCTTTCAAACAGGCGATTGTGGCATCCGCCAATCTTCCAGGAGCCGATTGCAGAATATCGTGCATGGCGCGAAGGCGACGGATGGACGGTCGTCCGAATACCTCATCGCACCGCCTTGGCGTCCCGAACTGGTTCTTGAGCCATCGCGCGATGCGGGTCGAGGAATACCATTGAGGGAGTACGAAGCGCGCGGTGAATTGCCATCCGCAGACGGCAACGCCAGACCGTGGCGTGAACGACCCGCATTCGGGCGGATCGATCACGAGGATGCGCCGCCCGGCACGGTCCAAACGTGCGAAGATCGAGTGCACCGGATCCAACGGATCAGTCGGTGTCACGCGCTGCTCCGAGGCGCGCCACTGCAACGGGTAGTACACGCCGTGCGTAGACACGCTGAGTCCGGTATAAAGGCTGCGATAGACCGACGCGTGAAGCGGTGTCGATTCCATCGCGTACGTCTTTCCGCGGCGCAGCAGCGCGGCGCAATTGGGGAGACGGCCTTGCGCGATCATTCGGTCGAGCAACGGACGGGACACGGCATCGAATGAGATCAGCGCGAGCATGGGCGTCATTATAACGGGCCACGAGGGCTGGCGAGCTCGGTCATGAATCCCGAGACGTCGACATGGGACGCCGTGATCGTGGGCACCGGCATGGGGGGAGCCACCCTCGGCTATGCTTTGGCGAAGGCCGGGCGGCGGGTCCTGTTCGTGGAAAGAGGATTGGATCTTCGGACGCCCGCCGGCGATGGGATCTACGATCGGTTTGTCGAAGCCGAGCCGGGGTTTCGACGTTTGTCCGAAGCCGAGCGGCGACACAAGATCGGGCTCGGGGGTAGGTCCACAGATCACATCGATGACCACGGCCGCGGTTCGGGGGCGGGATTCACCCCGTACATCGGCTGCGGCACGGGGGGATCCTCGGCGTTGTATGGAACGGTCCTGGAACGGCTCTTTCCGGTTGATTTCGTGCGCGGCGCGACGTGTCCGGGAGACGGCGGCAGTTCGCTGCCCGACGCCTGGCCGATCAGCTACCAAGATCTCCGGCCCTGGTACGAGTCTGCCGAACGGCTCTATCGCGTCCGCGGCGGGACGGATCCCTTTCGGCCGGGCGAAGGGGACGCGCTGTTGCCGGCGCCAGCTCTCTCGGCTGAAAGCGCCGAGATCTTCGCGACCTTGAGCGGGCAGGGGCTGCATCCCTACCGGCTGCACACCGCGTGCGAGCAGGTGGGTGGGTGCCGCACCTGTCAGGGATACCTGTGCGGGTCGGGAGGCAAGAATGAGGCGGCGGCGGTCTGCTTGAGTCCGGCGACGGAGGAGCACGGCGCCGGTTTGTTGACCGAGTGCGCGGCGCTGTTCTTGGAGGCTGATCGATCGAAGGTGCGGCGGCTCGTGTGCTCCTGGCGCGGACGACGCATCGAATTGCGCGCGACGATCTTTGTTCTTGCCGCGGGGGCCTTGCTCACCCCGGCTCTATTGTTGAACTCGACGTCGGCATCATGGCCACGTGGGTTGGCCAACGAGTCCAGCCTGATTGGCTGCAATCTCATGCGGCACGTCATCGATTTGTACGTCCTGACCAGAGCTCCCCGGCTGCGGGAGGATGCGCTGACGAAGGAAATCGCATTTAATGATTTCTATGCCGCGGAGTCCGAGAAATTCGGGACGGTTCAATCGTTTGGAAGTCCGAGCCCGCTGGAGTACCTGCGAAATCGTCCGGGATTCAACCTGTGGCGGCTCCTGGGGCCGGTCGCTCCGTACCTGTGGAGGACCTATGCGCGACAGCCGATCCTCGGAGCGATCATGGAAGACCTGCCCTATGCCCAAAACCGCGTCGCGTCGGAAGGCATGATCAGCGCGAGTGGACGCTATCGGCTGTCCTTGCACTACCGTTTGGGGCCAGGCGATGTCACCCGAAGGCATCGGTTCCGCAAGACCCTCGCCCGAGTGCTCGCCCCCTTCAGGCCCCTTCGAGCGTGGGGCACGACGGATCGGCCCGCACTGGGACACGCCTGCGGGACTTGCCGTTTCGGCGCCGATCCTGAAACTAGCGTCCTGGACCCCTGGAACCGGACGCACGGCGTGTCGAATTTGTTCGTCGTCGATGCCTCCTTTTTCCCCACGAGCGGAGGGTTGAACCCGGCCCTGACCATCGCGGCCAACGCGCTGCGCGTGGCTCATCACCTTGCATCGACGGCGCTGTCAACTTAGCGATGGCGATCGAGTCGAGACCCCGAGTGGGGATGGGTGCCTCGGAGCGCATGACGGTGGTCACGCTGGCCGATGAGCGGTACGCGCTGACGCTCGCGGTCCTGGGACGGTCACTGTCGGAAAACAGCCGCTCCGGCAGGTGCGCAACGCTCTATGTGGTGGATGGCGGAATCGCACTCGAAACGAAGCGGCACTTGATCGCCTCGTGGGATCCGGAACGGATCCGTGTCGAATTCGTGCCGCCCCAGTTCGGCGAGGAGCGCGAGCTTCCCGTGTGGGGCCGGCTGCCGCCGCTCACCTATGCCCGGGTGTTCGTGCCACTCCTCGTACCGGAAGAGTGCCGCAAGGCCATCATGCTGGATTCCGATGTTGTGATCCAGGCGGACATCGAGCGGCTGTGGAATGTGGAGCTTGGGGACAGGGGTGTCCTGGCGGTCCAGGATCCCGCCGTGCCGTTCGTCTCGTCGAAGAGCGGACTGCGGCGGTACCGGGAATTGGGTATCCCGGCGGGCCATCCGTACTTCAATGCGGGGGTCATGGTGATCAACGTGGAGAAGTGGAGGCGGATCGATGTCTCGGGACGGGTGATGGAGTTCATACGCGGCAACGCGGATGAGCTCAACTACTGTGACCAAGACGGGTTGAACGCGATTCTGTGGAATGACTGGGGAGCGTTAGATTCGCGCTGGCAGGTCCAACCACGCCTCGTCGCGCGCGTTCGCGTTCCGATGCCGCAATTCGATGAGGGGACGCGAGCGCAGCTGACCGCCGACCCATGGATTCTCCACTTCAGCGGCCGGCTCAAGCCGTGGATATATCGGGACGCGACTCTCGCGGATCGCCTGTTCTATGAGTACCTGGACCGAACGTGGTGGAGCGGGTGGCGTCCTCCGTCTTCGGTGAAGGCGTGGATGTACCGTCTTTACGATTCCCGCTTGAGGGATTGGTGCTATCCCGTCGAGCAGTGGGGGCATGCCGCGATGAGGAAGCTGAGCCGGCGCTCGGCACGGGTGTGAACGCCTCGCCCCAGCGAATTCGTCGCTCCAGTGGAGTGCGTGCTCGCAGCGTGCGGCGAATTAGGTCGCGACGGCCGGCCGCCGTCTCCCAGATCCCCCAGGCGAAGGCTGGCACCGTGTGCAGGAGGTGCTGGAAGCTCCGCGTGCTCAGGCCCAGCTCGCCGAAGACGTCGCCCTCGCTCAGCTCGCCGATAAACCGGCCTTCGGTCCCGACGCGGGGCCCGCGCGCGGCCGAGGCCGACGTCGAGCCGGCCTAGAAGACGCCTTCTAGACCATTCTTGTAGCTACTTGCAAACCCCTTGTAAACGCGCTGGGCCCAGGGGGAGTAGGTTGCGAAGACAACGGATCGCGCACGGCTGGACGATCCCGAGTCATGAACAGCGATCGTCCTCGCCGATACCCCGGCCGATGACCGACTCGCCTCGCAGGGCGCGCAGAAGCCGCTGGAAGTCATCTGAGCGGGCCAGCAGCTTCGGGCCAGCCGCGATGAGCTTCCCAAGCTGTGCGCGCGTTAGCGAGAAGCTCGTGGGATAGCCCAGCAGCTCGTCGCGTTCCGGTGGTTCCAATCCCTCGAAAGACAGCTCGACGACACAACCGCGAACACCCGGCAGGGCCGGGAGCGGCCGGGGCTGTGGTTGGACGCAGGCCGCGAGCTTCGCATTGCAGCCAGCTATCGACTGCTGCGCCTTCTCGTCGTCGGTGACGATTCGCAGCATTAGCTCCACGGTGTCCGTGCTGAAATTGTCCATAGGCGTGGTCGCGCTGGCGAGCCCGACCGACAGGATCCCCGGCCCCTGGGGGCTCTGGGTCAGATGCTCGGCCGGGGAAGTCTTTGCGTTAACAAGGAGGACCACGAAACGCCGGATCTGCCCGTTGTTCATCCGCCGGCGGACGAATCCGCTTTCCCGGAGAAACGCGTTGATGATCGGTCGGGCTCCGATGTTGTCGGCCAGTCCGCCGTCGAGCAGATGAATGTACTTCTGGTCTCGGGTCGTGAGCTCCTGCAGGTTGGTGGCCCATCGGTATCGGAACAGATTCGTCTCGCGGTCCTTGAGCGCCTCAGCCACGTCACTCCGGGGCTGCTCGCTGTAGGGGCCCGGATAGCTCCACACGGTCAGTGGACTCGGGAGGAATGGAAAGGCCGACGAGGCGGCGACCGCACGCGATATCGGGACCGAGCCGAGATCCGAGCCGAGGAACTCGAAGTTGTCCTGAGTGAACTCGAAGGGAGCGCTCCCGGAGATCGTCCAGGTACGACAGGGCTTTACTGCCGCGCCAGGATGGGCAACCTCGGTCCGGGAACGGGTCGGCACACACGGGGACGCCGCCCCTCCAGGTGATCCAAAATCCGCCTGGCGATGGCGCCAGCTTCATGCTGAGCTCGAGTGTCGTGGAAGCCTGTCCCTTCGCGATCTCGAGCGCCGGCTTGAAACTGTGACGGCTCAGCTACGTGAGACGACGGCTCAACTGATTGATCGTCAAGCCTGGGGGGCGCAACTCGGGCGCGTGAGGATAGGCAACATGAACGCCCTCCGGCAGCGGGCACCCTGGCATGGGTCCCGTCCCCGTGGGTAACCACTTCATCGCCGCCAAGGATGCCGACTTCGACAACATGCGGCAGTTCTATCGGACGACCCAGGTGAAGGTCGAGCTGCACTAGGCGGCGGCCGCTCGTCCGCCTTCGCCTCCTCCGCGCCAGATCAGGAGCACCCCCGATCAAGGGGATCTGCCCGGAGATGAAGGTGCTGTACGTGTCAGGCTACACCGCCGAAGGCCCTGACGGCCCGACCTCGCGAGTACGACGGGTCCGGGGTGCGGAATCGGACGAGCGGCTCGGCGATACGATCGCGCCCCCGTCCACCATCAGCGTGTATCCCGCTTGACACGGAACGCAATCCACGCGTACAAGTGAGATACCGGATTGAGAGAGTGACTTCCACAATACGGAAATCGACCAAGCGGGCGCGCCCCAGAGATGAGGGGCTCAAGTCCCTCCGCAAGGCGATCCGCGTCCTGGAAGCGTTCTCGATGAGGGAGCCCCGCCTACCCCTCACCGAGATTGCTCGTCGGGTCGGACTGCCCCTGAGCACAGCACATCGCATCCTCGCCACGCTCCACGGGGAAGGATTCGTCGATCGCGATGCCGACCGCGACCAGTACCGACTCGGCATCCGCCTGCTCGAGCTCGGCAGCATCGTGCTCTCCACGATGGAGCTGCACCGCGAAGCGTTGCCGTTCATCGAGGCGCTCTCGCGCGAGAGCGGCGAGACGATACATCTCGGCATCTTCGACGGGACCCAGGTCGTCTCCATCGAGAAGATGGACTCCCTGCACGGACTCGCCTCGAACGTCACCATCGGCAAGGACGCCCCAGCCTATTGCACCGGTGTCGGCAAGGCGCTGCTTGCCTTTCAGCCGGACTCCGTCGTGGAGGCCGTATGCCGGCAGGGTCTGACGCGGCATACGCCGAACACGGTCACAAGCCCACGGCGACTCCGCGAAGAGCTTACCCACGTGCGGGCCTCGGGCTACGCCCTCGACAACATGGAGCACGAGCTGGGGGTCCGCTGTATCGCAGCCCCGATCCGCAATCACACCGGCGCGGTCATCGCCTCGCTGAGCATCTCCGGCCCCGCCACGCGGATCCGAGCGGAGGACGTCCCACGGCTCGCCGAGCGCGTGAAGGAAGTTGCCGGAAAGCTCTCCACCCAGCTCGGCCACCGGAGCTGAGCAAAGGAGCCGACATGCACGAGCACATCCATGGGATTGTCCCGCCGATGACGACGCCCTTTCGTGCCGACGAGACGATCGATGAGGCGGCGCTTCGGGCGGAGACGCGCTACCTGATCGAGATCGCCCGGGTGCACGGCTTGGCCGTGACCGGCAGCACCGGTGAGGGCCACGCGCTCACGACGGACGAGGTGCGGCGGATCACCGCGGTCGTCACCGAGGAAGCGCGCGGCCGGGTCCCGGTGATCACCGGGATCATCACGGATAGCACCTCCTCCGCGGTGCAGCGTGGTCTGGCCGTCAAGGATCTGGGCGTGGCGGCCCTTCAGGTGACGCCCGTCCATTACCTCTTCCGCCCAGACGACGACGCCATGGTCAGACACTTCGACACGCTGGCGAGTCGGACGGGGCTGCCCATCATCATCTATAACGTCGTGCCTTGGGCATACCTGTCGCCGCAGCTTCTTGCCCGCATCATTGGGTCCAGCCCGGGTGTCATCGGGGTGAAGCAGAGCGCCGGCGACATGAAACTTCTGGCAGACCTCCTCCTCTTGGTTGGGAACCACGCCCGAATCATGACGGCGGTCGATGCGCTCCTGTACCCGTCGTTCAGCATCGGCGCTCACGGCGCCATCGCGGCCATCCTCACCGCAGCGCCGACCCTGTGCGTGCAGCTCTGGGATGCCGTCCAAGCCGGCGACCACAAGCAGGCGCTCACGCTACACGAGAAGCTCCTGCCGCTCTGGAACGCGGTCTTCCAGGACAACCTGCCGGCCAACGTCAAGTACTGCATGGAGCTCACCGGCCGTCCGGCCGGGTTTCCGCGGGCACCGATGCCGCCGACCTCCGAGGTTCAGCAGCCGCGAATCCAGGCGGCTCTGAGGAACGCCGGGCTCCTATGAGCCCGGAGCCCAGAGCATTTGCGCATAAAGGGAGGATCCGAATGACACGCGGACCGCGCCGTCAGTTTCCCCTGTATCTCGTCCTTCCCGCTGTCGTGAGCATGTTCGTCGTTGCGTCGGCCTCGCCCGCCACCTCGGCCACGGAGATCACGCTGTGGACGATGCGCACCGTCGAGGCCCAGATGGGCAACCTTCGCGAGGACGTCGCCGAGTTCGAGAAGCAGAACCCCGGCATCAAGGCCACGATCGAGGCGGTGCCCTACAACGTCGTCTATCCCAAGCTTGCCGCCGCGATCCAGGCCGGAACCCCACCCAACCTGTTCAACAACATCGAAGCCATGGTCGCGTTCATGCACACCAAGGGCGTGCTGGAGCCCATTGACGACGTCATCGACGGCCTGGGTCGCGACCAGTTCACGAGGAAGTACCTGGATTGGGTAACCGCCGGGGGCCAAACGTGGGCCATTCCGGACTGGGCCCTCCACCAAGCCGTGTACTACCGCAAGGATCTGTTCGCCCAGAAGAAGCTGAGCGTCCCGAAGTCGTGGGCTGAGCTCCTCGACGTCGCGAAAGCGCTCAACAATCCCAAAGACGGGATGCACGGCATGGGCGTCCCGCTCGGGCGGGAATTCGTCGGGCAGCAGACCGTCGGTGCCGTGATGTACTCCGCCGGAGCCTACGTGTACGACCCGACTACCCGCAAGTACGTCTTCGACAAGAACAAGGACAAGGCGGTCCGTGCGGTGAAGTTCCTCGTCGACCTCTACAAAGGAGCTTCGCCGCCGGCAAGCATCGATTGGTCCTGGGGCGAATACCGCACGGCCTTCGTCAAGGAGAAGGTCGCGATGACGTTCGAGTGGGGCGCGGTCGTGGGGCAGGCCGCCAACGAGAATGCCGCTCTCCTCGACAAGATCGGCATCTTCCCGTTTCCCGGACCCGATGAGTCGGACTACCTCCCCAAGGGCAGCTTCGGCGGTGCCTACTTCTTCACGGTGTCCAAGTCCGACCCGGCGAAGGTCGAAGCATCGAAGAAGCTGCTGAGGTTTCTCTGGACGCCGGATCGCCTGGCCAAACGGGCGAACACCCGTCCCGTGTTCGCCATCCCGCCCGTCAAGGCGGCGTTCGAGTCGGCGACCTACCAGAACCACCCGATGGTGAAGCGGTTCGCGCCAGAGCTCCGAATGATCGTCCGTGACGTGATGCCTTACGAACAGCGCCACGGGCTCGAGGCCGGGCTCAACCCGCTCGCGGGCCTGATCGAGAGCTCCTACGTGTTCGGTGACGCCGTACAGAATGTGATCCTGCGCAACTGGACGCCAGAACGTGCGGTCGACTGGATCGACGGTCAGCTCCAAGTGATGCGAGCGTACTTCGAAAAATAGCGGGACTTCCGACCGGAGCGGACCGCGCCGGTTCGCCCCGAATCGCGCCGTAGCAGAGGCTCTTCATGCATTCGGGCACTACGGGGTCCACCGCCCGGCGTCCAGGCCGACCGGCCGTCGGCACCCTCCTGCTCGTCCGGGCGGGCAGCGGGTCACCGCGCGGCAACCGCCTCGGGGTGCTGTTCCTGCTACCAACGTTGGTCTTCCTGGTTGTCCTGGTCGTGTACCCGGTAGCCTACAACGTCTACCTGAGCTTCCAGGACTACAACTATCTGCTCGGGGTCAGTCGCTTCGTAGGCCTCCAGCACTATGTTCATCTTCTGCACGACCCCGTCTTCTGGCGCAGTCTCGGGAACAGTCTCGTCTGGACCCTCGGCGGCGTGGGCGGCCAACTCCTGCTGGGCCTGGCCGCCGCCCTACTCCTCGATTGGCCCGGCCGCGGGATGGCGCTGGCTCGAACGCTGCTGCTCATTCCCTACGTGGTCCCGGCCATCGCGACCGCGATCACCTGGCGATGGATGTTCAACGACTTCTACGGGATCCTGTCCTTCTTCCTCGCCGTCCTCGGGATCATGCCTGCGCAGACTTCCCCCTTTGCGTCCGTGGAACTCGCGATGCCGGCCTCCATTTGCGTCGGGATCTGGCGCGGCTTTCCCTTCGCAATGATCGTCTACTGGGCAGCGTTGCGGGGCATCCCGGATGAGGAGTACGAGGCCGCTCGGGTCGACGGAGCGGGGTCACTGCAGGAGTTCTGGAACATCACGCTTCCTCACCTCAAGCACATCACGCTCGTACTGATGGTGCTCCGGACGCTCTGGATGTTCAACTACTTCGATCTCCTGTACCTGCTCACCAAGGGAGGCCCGGCCGGCGCCACCCAGCACTTACCCATCCTCGTCTACATCACGAGTTTCGGCCTCTTCCGCTTCGGGGAGGCGGCGGCGACCGCGGGGCTCATGGCCCTGACTGCAGGGCTCATCATCGTCCTGTATGTAAAGGTTCACGGTTCGAAGGACCTCTGAGAACGATGACGAGCCGATCGATGACCGCATCCACGCTGCACCGCCTGCGGCTCCGGCCTCGCGTCGGCTTGCTTGTGCTCCGATGGATCGGTGTCGTGGCGTTACTCGTGTTCGCCCTGTTTCCGTGTTACTGGATGCTCGTCTCCTCGCTGCGGCCCCAGCAAGAACTCTTCACGGTGCCGCCGCGGCTCCTTCCCGGCACGCTCACGATCGAGTGGTATGAGGTCGTCCTGAGGACCACCCGGATGCCGCGGTACTTCCTGAATAGCGCTGTGATCTCGACCGCCAGCATGATCGTGAGCTTGGTGATCGCAACGCTCGGAGCCTATAGCCTCACCCGTTTCAGGTACCCGGGACAGCAAGTGCTGCTCCTCAGCGCGTTGACCAGCTACGTGCTGCCCCCGGTCCTGTTGCTGCTCCCGCTTTACCTGACCCTCGGGATGCTCGGGCTCATCAACTCGTACGCCGGCGTGATCGTCACGCATATCACCTTCACGGCGCCCTTCTGTCTCTGGCTGTTGCGGTCATTCTTCAAGACGATCCCGCTGGACCTCGAGGAAGCGGCCATGGTCGACGGGAACGGCCGGCTCGGCGCCTTCGTCCGGATCGTGCTGCCTCTGGCGCTTCCCGGCATCCTCTCCACGGGCCTGTTCGGCTTCATTCTCTCCTGGAACGAATACCTGTTTGCGAGCGTGCTCTTGACGGGCGAGGCGCGGAAGACGGTCCCGATCGGCATCGCGGAATTTATCGTGCAGTTCGACATCCGCTGGGGTGAGGTCATGGCCGCGTCGAGCCTGGCGACCATCCCCGTGGTGATCCTCTTTGCGCTCATCCAACGACACTTCGTGCGCGGGCTGATGGCCGGCGCCATCAAGGGGTGACAGGGGCCATGGACACCTACTTGGAAGAGGCACGCGAGATCCCGATCAGGTATCACGCAGAGGTTGTAGTGGTCGGCGGCGGAGTGGCCGGCGTGTCAGCGGCCATCGCCGCGGTCCGCAGTGGGGCGGACACGCTGCTGGTCGAGCGCTACGGAGCGCTCGGCGGGAACCTCACGATCGGTCTCCTCGAAGCGAGCATGAGCTTCCATGACCGAAGAGGGAAGCAGCTCATTGGTGGGATCCCGGACGAGATCGTGCAGCGGCTCAAAGCGGCGGGAGGCTCGGTCGGCCACGTCGAGGACGACGTCGGATACTCCGGAACGGTGACGCCGTACGATCCCGAGGAGCTGAAGATGGTCTGCCTCGAGATGACTCGAGAAGCGGGCGTCCGGCTCCTGCTGCACACCTGGGTGGTTGGCGCAGTGGTTGACGGGTCCCGTCTCACGGGACTCCTGATCGAGAACAAGTCGGGTCGCCAGGGAGTGTGGAGTCAAGTCTTCGTCGACTGCAGCGGCGACGCGGACGTCGCCGCCCTGGCCGGCGCCGAGTTCCTGAAGGGACGCGAACAGGACGGTCTCACCCAGCCAATGAGCATCCTGTTCAAGCTCGGGAACGTGAACGTTGATGGCGTGGTCTCCTACGTCGAGCGGTGCCCCGAGGACTTCAGGCTCGGCAAGGCACCCAGCGATCTGCGGCACTCGCCAGCCATTCACCTCTGGGGTTTCGGGCGGGTCCTCGAGGCCGGATACGCGACAGGAGCGTTACCGTTCCATCGGAGCGAGATGCACGTCCTGATCCTACCGGAACGCGGGGAAGCTATCATCAACGCGACACGCGTATCCGGGGACGGGACGCGGACCGACGACCTGACCCGAGCCGAGATCGAGCTTCGCCGTCAGGTGAAGGCCCTCGTGGAGCATCTGCGCCACGCGTGCCCAGGTTTCGAGCGCTCCTACCTCATGACGACGGCGATGGGAGCGCAGGTCAGGGAGACCCGCCGAATTGTGGGTGAGTACACTCTCACCGAGGCCGACGTCGTATACGGCACGCAGTTTCCGGACGTCGTCGTCCAGAACGACTTCCCGATCGACCTCCACATGCCCGAAGGAAAGGGCATGGAGGGGCGGCTCACCGAGAGCAGTCATCAAATCCCGTACCGCTGCCTGGTCCCCAAGAGCCGTGACGGCCTGCTGGTCGCTGGGCGCTGCGTGTCCGCCACGCGCGAGGCTCTGGGTGCGATCAGGCTCACGGCGCCCGCAATGGCGATGGGGCAGGCGGCGGGTACGGCAGCGGCGTTGGCCGTCCGGACGGCGCGCCAGCCGAGGCATGTAGACATCACGCGGTTGCAGGATGAGCTCAGAACAAATGGAGCGATCCTGCCCGACTGAAGGGCTTGGGCAGAGCCGCACCTTCTTCATGGACAGCCTCATCGCGATGGGCGCGCGGATCGTGCTGTGCGACCCGCACCGGGCGGTGGTGGATCGAGAAGGCCTATCGCCACGATGAGAGCGAGAGAGCAGGCGGGTGCGATCCGTCAGCCGTTCACGTCCTGGCGCTCGCGAGGTGAGCCCCGATGGGAAACGCCACCGCGGCTCCGGCAAGATAGGGGCTGAGTGCGTCACCGATCTCGCGGGCGAGGGCCCCGCGCGCCTCGTCCGACACCTTGGCCACGTGGCCGGCGAGCGGCGAGCCCGCCACCTGGTCCTGCACGAAGCGTTCGAGCGACGGAAAGCGCACCGTCTCCTGGGCGGGTCTGATCGTGACGTCGCGGAAGCCGGCCGCTCCGATGAGCCCGCGCAGCTCCTCGGCGTCGCTCAGCGCAAACGGGGCGCGCATCATACCGGCGGGCTCGCTGCTCACGTGCCGCCCGAGCGCGGCGGCGAAGATTCCGAACCCGGGGCTGTGCTCGATACCCCGCCAGACCATCAGTCCGAGCCGGCCACCCGGCGCCAGGACGCGATGCATCTCACGCAGCGCGACGGCCCGATCGGGGAAGAACTGCAGCCCGAGCTGACAGTACACGACGTCGAACGAGCCGTCCGGCAACGGCATCGCCGTGGCGCTGGCCTCCCGCCACGTGATCGGCGCGCCGGCGGGCGCCTGGCCGGCCACGGTGGAGGCCGCGACGGCCAGCATCCCGGGGTTCAGGTCGAGGCCCACGACGGTCCCGGTCGGCCCGACCCGGTGAGCTGCAAGTCGGGAGACCACGCCGGTGCCGCAGGCCACGTCCAGGACACTCTCGCCGGGCCGCGGGTCGGCCAGCGCCACGACCAGAGGCGCTGTGGCATCGGCTCCTGCGGCGTTCCGCGTCCGAGTCTGGGCGGTTATGTCACGCGGATGGGGCCCACGGACGGGGCGACCGCTGCCGGAGGCCCATGGTCCTCAAGGAAACCCGGTCCAATTCCCAGATTCCCACTCCATTCCCACATCGATTCCCGTTGAATTCCCACGCATTGACGTCAGTGGAAGGACTCGTGGGACAAGATGAGCTTGACGCGGCGATTCAGACGACGTCTACCTCGAAGGCTAGGCGAGTCGATTTCGGTGGTTGCGGGCCCGTGCAACGACCGAAACCGCACGCTGTGCAAAGCGGCCGAGTTCACGGCTGAGGCGTGTCCAGGAAACAAGGATTGGAAGTCCTCCGCCCATGCGCCCCAATACGCCCTGCGTGTTTGCCAGGCTACTCTGAGCCGCGACCAGACACCTCGCGGGATTTTCAGACCCACCCGCACGCCTCGATGCGAACCTGGTATTCGTTAGGATTCGCAGTCTTCGGCACGTCGACCTAACCTGTGCTTCCGGATCAGGACGGATAGCAACGCATGATTCGGCGCGAGTAGAGTTCGAGGCGTACGGACAGAGTGGATTTGTAGAAGCGCGTGGCAAGGACCGGGCGACCTGGGGGCGGGGCGAGGCCGCTCTCTACTTGCGTGGCACGGCATAGGCAGTGAGCAAGCGGTCGATCATCTCGTTCCTCGGCCAGTCTTCGAGCGGTTCCCCGGTTACAAGGACGCGCAAATAGAGCGGCGCAATCAAGGCCTCCAGAAACTCTATCGGATCGGCGTGGGGCGAAAACTCGTCCCGCGACACCGCCTTGTCGAACACGGTCCGTATCAAATTGAACCGTCGCTGCCAGAAGGCTCGCCGGGCTGTAACAACGTGGGGATGCTGCGACAAGCTGAGGGCAAGCAAGGCTTTGCCTTGTGGAGAGACCAGCAATGCCACAAGACGCTCGAGCAGTGCGACCAGATCCGACCGCAATGAGCCCGTGTCTGGTATGGGAAGCGCGCCCTCGGCGTGATGAAGGCAGGCGTCCCGGACCAGCGCGTTTTTCGTGCCCCATCGTCGATAGATCGACGTTTCGTGGACTCCGGCCCGAGCCGCCACCTCGGCGATGGTAAAGGCGTCGAGACCCTTTTTCGTCAACACGACAAAGGCCGACTGAAGCACCGCCGAGCGGACGCGCGCGCTGCGGCCGCCCAGCCGGCTGCGGGGCTTGGCAGGTGCCGGCCCGGCCGGAACGGCACGCCTGCGATTTCTGGGCCGGCCCCGGCGGGGGGTCATGACGATCCATCTAACGCAGATATACTTGCGTTAAGAGCCGACCGGCGTATGATCCTCCCCGTATGATCCTTAACGCAAGGTCCCATGCGTTACCCGGAAGGTGGGTCCCTCTGTTCTGGTCCAAGTCCCAATGGCCTGCCCTCATGGGAGCTCCTTGCAATGCTTGCCGCCGCGGCGGGTCACACGCTCCATTGCGATGGGGAGGATAGACCGATGATGAACCGACGCAGGTTCCTCTACTATGGCACTGCCGGTGTGGCAAGTCCCCTCCTTGCCCTGGGCTGCGGGAGCCAGCGTCGGGGGTTGCCGGCGACAGCGGCAGCTCCCGCTGCCGCGGGAGCGACCACGCCATTCGCCGTGACACCGGGGATCAATCCCGATCTCAAGGCCCACGGTGCGATCTTCGAGCGGAAGATCCATAAGGTCGGCGACAACATCTATGTGGCCGTCGGCTGGTCGATCTGCAACACCATCATGGTGGTGGGCGACCACGGCGTGATCATCGTCGATACCGGGGCCGAGGTTCAGTCGGCGCGCGAGGTCGCCGCCGAGTTCCGCAAGATCACCGACAAGCCGGTGCAGGCCATCATCTACACGTGCTTCCATTCGGATCACATCAATGGCGTCAAGGGCCATGCTTCAGCCGACGACGTCAAGGCGGGGCATATCGTGATCATCGCGCACGAGACCCTGCTCGCCAATGTCACCAAGTCGGGAACGATTGGTCCAATCCTTGGGACACGCACTGCCTACAATTTCGGTGGCATCCTGGCCGCCGCGGACATCGAGGGGATGAACAACGGCACCGGGCCGCTGAATCGGCGCGGCGGTGAGGCCACGTTCATCGCACCCACGCGGACGTTCGCCGACCGGCTCGACATCACGATCGCCGGCGTTGCGATGCACTTGGTGCACGTGCCGAGCGAGGCGGCGGACGAGATCGCGGTGTTCCTGTCCGAGAGCGGGATCCTGCTGTCGGCCGAGGTAATCCCGGCCCAGACATTTCCCACGCTCCACCCCCTACGCGGCGAAGCCTACCGCGACCCTGTTGATTGGTACCGGAGCATCGATGCGCTGCGCCGCTTCAAGGCGGCGGCGATGGTGCCGTCGCACGGCCTGCCGGTCATCGGCGCTGACAACGTCGAGGAAATTCTGCGCAACTACCGCGACGCCATTCAGTACGTCCATGACCAGACCGTCCGCCAGATGAACCACGGACTCACGCCAGATGAGCTGGTCGAGGTCGTCAAGCTCCCGCCGCATCTGGCGAGCTTTCAGCCTTGGATGCTGGAGTTTTTCGGCACGGTAAGCCAGGCCGTGCGCGCGATATACCAGGGATATCTGGGATGGTTCGAAGGTGATCCGATCATGCTGGCCCAACTGCCGAGGGTGGAGCGCGCGCGCCGCGAGGTCGAGCTCATGGGTGGGCGCGACCATGTGCTCGCGGCGGCGAGCAAGGCCTTCGAGGACGGCGATCCGCAATGGGCGGGGGAGCTCGCGACCCGCCTCATCCGCATCGATCGAGACGACATGCCGGCGCGCCGGCTGAAGGCGTCGGCCTTCCGCAAGCTGGGGTATGCCCAGATCAATGCCATATGGCGAAACTGGTACCTGTCGGCCGCGCGCGAGCTCGAGGGCTTTGGCTTTGATCCGGTATTGATTCAACGTGGCATTGCGCGCGCCATCACGTCGCCCGACCTCGTCGCTGCGCTATCGGCCCGGGCCTTTGTCGAAGGCTTTCCCGCGCGACTCAAGGCCGAAGATACGCTGGACGTCACCATGACCGTGGGCTTCCGCTTCCCGGATGTCGATGAAGCTTATGGCGTCGAGATCCGTCGTGGCGTCGCGCAGTTCGAGGAGCAGCTGCCCGAGAAGACCAACCTGACGCTCACGCTCGACAAGGCCACCCTCGAACGCATTCAGCTTGGTCAGCTCACAATGCGCGATGCCATACTCGGTGGCGTGGTTCAGGTGAGCGACGGGCCGCCCACGGAGGTCGCACGCTTCTTCGGCTACTTCGAGATGCCGTTCACCACGCCGATCCAGCTTGTCGTGCGGTAGACCGCTCGCATCAGATTTCGTGGGCTGCACGGGAAGTGCTCCTCGTGTAGACGTTGGACTCGCCGCTGTGAAGCTTGCGGGCGACCACGGGCCCGATATGAGGCGGCTTATATGGTGCCGGAGCCCGGATGCCGGCTTCGGTGAGGGCTCGGCACAGGCGATCGTGCTTTCCCAGCTCATGATCGGGCGATGCATGTCCAGAGCGGTCCAGCTGCCTCCTCGACGAAGTAGGGCACCCGAGGGTGCCCCTATGACGGTCCCCGTGACTGTCCCTATGACTGTGAATGTCCTTACTACTCTTCTTACGACTCGCCTTACGACTCTCCTTGCGCCCCTTCTGTTGCGGTCCCAGGAATCCGGGGAAACCCAGTCCGAGTTCCACTTTCCAAGGAAAGTTGAGATCTGGGGCCAGGTCCGGGGAAGATGGCAATCAGACGACGTCAACCGCGAAGGTGGGGCGACTCGATTTCGGTGATTGCGGGCCCCCGCAACCATGAACGACGAGGGGTTAGCGGACGCAGCAGCCGCTAACCCCTTTCGTTTAC
>WNFG01001809.1_pt1 | contig 17962 bp, 17 predicted proteins | sample 5400431 | NCBI WGS metagenome assembly WNFG01 (sample SAMN13153346, study PRJNA577476) | soil metagenome | isolation source: 120 cm saprolite under Douglas fir tree site 2 hole 3 replicate 2 | place: USA:California | collected 2015-04-18 | reverse complement strand
CGCCAGATTCATAGTTGTTTCCTGCAAAGCGGGAATTATAAATGGGCGGGAGCCGGGACGCTTTCCGCCCTGCGCTGCCTGATCTCATTCCGAAACAAATAGCGCAGAATAGGCGGGGCGAGCAGAGTAGTCACGGCAGTCATGAACACCACGATTCCATATGCCGACTGGCTCATGATCCGCGACTGCAAACCCACCAGCGCGACGATCAGTGCGACCTCGCCACGCGGCATCATGCCCACTCCCACGCGAAACACCACCGGCCAACCTTCGCTGAGCAGCGGCAGACCGCAGCCGATCACCTTGGAAATCACAGCCAGCAGCGAGATCACAATCGCAGCCAGCAGCAGATTGCCCGTGAACAGCCGCGGGTTGAGCCGGGCGCCGATGTCGAAAAAGAAAAAGGGCGCCAGAAACGCAGTGATGCCGCCGACTCGGGGTATCAGCTCCCAGCGCTCCGCATAGTCGGCGAACATCAGTCCAGCAAAAAACGCGCCGACAATTGCGGCCATCCCGATCTTGGCCGCCAGCCAGGACAGAAACAGGCAGATGGCAAGAGCGATCACCAGCGACGCGTTCCGCGTAGTCAGGCGCGCCACTCGGGGATGAATGCGATGGACAATGTGCGGCGCGACGAACATCATAAACAGCGCAAAGGCAACCGCCTCGGCAGTCAGCACGCCCAGGTGCAGCCATTGCACGCCTGCGCTCGAGGCTGAGCCGGCGACGGCCGCCAATACCACCATGCCAATGACGTCATCAAACACCGCCGCCGCCAGAATGATCTTTGCCGTGCGCGTGGCGAGCACGTTCATGTCGCCCAGAACCCGCGCGGTGATTCCCACACTCGTGGCTACCATGGCTGCGGCCACGAAAACCGATTCCAGAGTGGCGTCTCCGCGCAATTTCATATAGCCGAAGCCGAGTACAAACGGCAACAACACCCCGGCCACGGAAACCAGCAGCGCCTTGCGGCTGACGCGAATCAACTCGCTGGGGCTGGTTTCAAGGCCGGCACTGAAAAGTACAAAAATTACTCCTATTTCAGCGACCGAATGCAGTGTATCGCTCGCAGGGATCCATCCCAGAGCGTAGGGGCCAAGCGCAAGCCCGGCGAGAATCTCTCCCGGGACGGCGGGCAGTCCCAGCCGCTCGAAGATTTCTCCGACCAGTTTCGCGGCCACGAAAATGACGAAAAACTGGAGTAGTAGTTGTTCGGGCCCGCTTGCAGTTGCCATGGGCGTCTCGATCACCTGATCGCAGGATATGAGAAGGCTGATGTGCCCGCAACAAAACTCGCACAACGCGGAAGAGCGGCGAGCGCGTTCTTGCCCCTAACCTCCGCCGCGCCGGTCCGTCCAATGATTGAGTCGGAAAATGCAGAATTTACGAAAACTGGGGCTTTTGCTGGCGCTGGCGTCCTCCGCGCTGGCGCAGCCGCCTGCGCACGACCCGATCTCGCTTGAGCTCGACACTTCCGAGGCTGACGCCGTGCTTGCGATACTGAATGCCAATGCGGCCAACCAGGCCGTCACAGCGGAAGCCTGGCAGCGGGTGTTCGCCTCCGTGCCGTATCAGCGCCTGAAGAAACGCGAAGCCTCGATGCGGCGGGAGTTTTCAGACGACGATTTCAAACATTTTGTCCTGTCGCCCGAACTCGCCGGCAAGCGGGATGCACTGGCGCAAACACTGGAGCGTTGGAAGCGCGCTGACCTGCGTTCCGCAGCATCGAGGATCCTGCCCTATTTGCCTGCTGACGCCCGGATTCGCGCGAGCGTTTACCCCGTGATCAAACCGCAGTCCAACAGTTTCGTTTTTGAGACCGACACTGACCCGGCCAGCTTTCTCTACGTCGATCCGGAGAAGTCGCGAGCGTCATTTGAAAACACCGTCGCCCATGAGATGCACCACATCGGGCTCGCCAGCGCGGCGAAGGCCTACGGGAAGATTGCCGACGCCGTCCCTGAACCCCAAAGCTCGGTGCTGAACTGGATTACCGCATTCGGCGAGGGTCTGGCCGTATTGGCAGCCGCGGGCTCTGCCGATGTCGATCCGCTGGCCAGCGAACCTGAAGTCGATCGCGTCCGCTGGGACCAGGACATGAAATTCTGGACGCACGAATTCAACGACGTGAACCAGTTCTTCCTCGACATCCTACACGGCGGCTTCAAAGACAAGGACATCATCGCGCACGTTGGCTATCATTTTTTTGGATATCGCGGCGCGTGGTATCAGGTTGGCTACAAGATGGCCGTCGTGGTTGAAAGGAAATACGGCCGTCCGGCACTCCTCGAAGGCATGACCGACCCTCGCAAGCTGCTTCTGCGCTACAACCAGGCAGCCGCCGAGATCAATTCCACAGGCCCGGCGGAAAAGCTGCCACTCTGGAGCGACGAGGTCATTGCGGCTCTGAAATGACCAGCTGAGATTCTTGCTGCAGCTGTTTACTTTTTTTGACTGAGAATAATTGAAACCTGGTGAGGGGAACGCATACCGATAGACGATAGAATGGTCGTGTGAGTGCAGCCGCAACCCCGGCGCCGCCCAAAGTTGACGCGCCCTGGCGCGAATTCACGCTTAAGCAGCGTATCGCCCTCTGGCTGATCACGTGGGCAGGGTATCTCGCCATCCGTATCCTCGGCCCCACCATACGATTTTCTACCTCCTGGGAAGATGGTTCGCCGGGCAACATCGACGCCCGTCCATTTGTGTATTCCTTCTGGCACAACTGCATGATTCCGGCAATGTACTTGTGCCGCGACCTGCAAATTCGCGTGATGAGCAGCGACAGCTTCGACGGAGAGTACACCGGCCGCATCATGCAGAGGTTTGGGTTCGTCAAAGTGCGCGGCTCGAGTTCCAAAGGCGCGATCCGGGCCCTGTTGGGAATGCGGCGGGAACTGGAGCAAGGTTGGGCAGTGGCCTTTACCATTGATGGCCCGAAAGGCCCTCGCTACGTGGCGAAGCCCGGCCCCGTAGTTCTGGCTCGCACCACCGGCGTCCCTATGTCCGCTTTCCACATCGCGCTCGACCGGGCGTGGATTCTCAAAACCTGGGACGGCTGCATGATCCCCAAGCCGTTTACCCGCGCTCTGTTCCGAGGGAGCCGGCAAATACCCGTTTCGCCGGACGGGGATGACGAACTGTCCCTGAAGGAATTGCAGTCTGCGCTGGATCGGGTTCGGGTCTTCGCCGAGGAGAACGTTCACAAAGTGGGAACTCCACAGTTTCCGGTTCGTAAAAGCGGTTGATCATGTTGGGGGCAGGGGCCCTCACCCGCCCTGCCGCGCCCCGCTCGTATCCGCGGCGAGTGTTAAAATCTGATTTCTCTTGAATCCCATGCCCGCAACCATTCTCGACGGAAACAAAATCGCAGCTGAAATTCGTGGCGAAGTCGCCGCCTCCGTGAAGTCCATGTCCGCCGCGGGAATTCGTCCCGGACTCGCCGTCGTGCTCGTCGGCAATAATCCCGCCTCTGAGATTTACGTTCGTGGCAAGGTCAAAAGCTGCGAGGAAGTTGGCATCTACAGCGAGCAACACACGCCATCCGCGAGCGTCACCACCGAAGAGCTGCTGGAACTCGTCGCTGACCTGAATCGCCGCGACGAAATTGACGGCATCCTCGTGCAACTGCCGCTGCCCGCGCAGGTGGATTCGAAGAAGGTGTTGCAGGCGGTTGATCCCGCAAAAGATGTGGACGGCTTTCATCCCATGAATGTCGGTTTTCTCTCGACCCAGCGCCCAGGCCTGGTGCCGTGCACGCCGGCAGGAATCATGGAAATGCTGGAGCGCAGCCACATCAAAATCGCCGGCCAGGAGGCGGTAGTCGTCGGCCGCAGCGACATCGTCGGCAAGCCCATGGCCATGTTGTTGCTGAACGCCAACGCCACCGTGACCTTCTGCCATTCGAAAACCCGCGACCTGCCTGCCGTCTGCCGCCGCGCCGATATTCTAGTCGCCGCCATAGGACGCGCCGGAATGATCACCCGAGATTTCGTCCGCCCCGGCGCCACCGTGATTGACGTAGGCATGAACCGCGTCACCATCCCGCCGAATTCGCCGCGCTCTTCGCCGGAAACGCCAAGCGCGAAGAAGGGTTCCGCACCAAAGGTTCAACCCTGGTCGGCGACGTTCATCCCGAGGTCGCAGAAATTGCCGGAGCAATCACTCCAGTGCCAGGTGGAGTCGGCCCGTTGACCATCGCCATGCTGATGTCAAATACGGTGAAAGCCGCAAAGATGCGGCGCGGCAATCAAGTGGTAGAGTTATCGCGGGCATAGAAGGCAGCCGCGGATTTCGCGGACACGCGCGGATACCGTAGTAAGAAGGACTTAGAACCAAAGAGTTATCCGCGTTGATCCGGGTAAATCCGTGGCCGCTTTTGATTTTCTGTGCGAGAGGAACGATGCTCAAAATCGGACTCACAGGCGGTATCGCTTCCGGAAAATCGTTAGTCAGCCAAATCTTCACCGAACTCGGCGCGCACTCCATTGACGCCGACGAGATCGCGCACGAACTCATGCGTCCCGGCGAATCTGTCTATGATGAAGTTGTCCAGAAGTTCGGCAATGAAGTCCTGAATCCGGATAAGACCGTCAACCGCGCCCGCCTGGCCGAGCTTGCCTTCGACAAGCGCCGTCCGCGAATCTACGAGCTAAATCGCATCGTGCATCCCGGAGTCATCGAGAAATACGAGCAGTGGATGGAAAGTTTCCGCAGCCGCGAACCCGACGCAATCGTAATGCTCGAGGCTGCTTTGCTGCTGGAAGCCGGCCTGCGCAAACGTTTCGACCGCATCATCGTTGTCACCTGTAAGCCGCAACAGCGGATAGAGCGCTGGGCGCAAAGACATAAACTCGACGCCGACACCGCGCGCGAGGAAGTCACTCGCCGCATGATGGCCCAGGCCCCGGAAGAAGCCAAAATCCAGGCCGCCGACTACGTAATTGACAACAGCGGCACCGTAGAAGAAACCAAGAACCAGGTCCAGGAAATCTACCAGACTCTACGCACCCAGGCCGTACCTGCTCCCGCGCATCCGTGAGCACTTTGCGACTCCGCGGCGTGGCGCGTAGCATCTAATTTGCCATGCAGGTAGCCACCGCAGTTTCGAGTCTGAGACCCAAACTCGCCTTCAGCGAGATCCTCAGCTTCGCGGTTGAGACTTTCTGCAGCAACAAAGTGCGCTTCCTGCTCACCGGCCTGGGGATGGTGATCGGCACCGCGTCGCTAATTCTTGTAGTGACGATTGGCCTTACCGGGAAGCAGTACGTGCTGAACCAAATTCAGGGCATTGGCGCCAATCTCATCGAATCCGAATACGCAGGTGGGTCCCAGCGCATCAACAATGCCGCGGACGATCCGCTGACCATAGAAGATTTGCAAGCCGTCGAACGAGATGTGCCTGCAGTTGTAGCCGCCTCTCCCATAGTTTCACTTTCCGACCGCATCTCCATCGGTGGCGGAAAAGAACGCGACATCTTGGTGTTGGGCGTGTACCCCCAGTACCGTACCGTACGCAATCTGGTTGTGCTTTCGGGAAGATTTTTCGACGCCCAAGACGAACAGGCCCACAACAAAGTGGGAGTGATTACCCCAAAAATGGCCAACCAGCTATATGGTTCCACGGAGGCGGCGGTCGGCAAAATCCTAAAGTTAAGTGGACTGCCGTTTACCATCGTGGGCACCTTCAGGGAACGGGTGGACACTTTCGGGCAGTCGGAAGTGCTTGAAAACACGATGCTGATTCCGTACACCGTGAGCCGGTACTTCACCGAAATCCCCAACCTCAAACAGATCTATTTTTCCGTCGCTGACCCTTCCATGGTAGTGCCCGCAACCGAGCAGATACGCCGCGTCATTCAGGCTCGTCATCGCGCGGAGTCGGTTTACAACGTCACCAATCTCACTGAACTGGTAGCCGTCGCCGAGAGGACCGCCAACGCCCTCACCCTGGTCCTGTTTCTGGTGGCAGCTGTGGTTCTGCTGGTCAGCGGCATCGGCATCATGAACATCATGCTGGCCACGGTAAGCTCACGAATCCGCGAAATCGGCATTCGCAAGGCGCTGGGGGCGACGAACCGTGAGATCCAATTCCAATTTCTCTCGGAAGCAATTCTGATTTCCGTAGGCGGAGGCCTGATCGGCGTCGTGATCGGACTCGCTCTTCCTTACTCGGTTCGGTTTCTTACCGAGTACCGCATCCCCATCTCCGGCTTGTCTGCAATTGTCGCTATCGTCGTCTCCTCGCTGGTCGGAGTCCTGTTCGGTACCGTTCCGGCAGCAAGAGCGGCGAAATTGGACCCAGTGGAAAGTCTCAGGTACGAGTAGTTGCCATACCCATCTCTGCCGGCTTTCTTTGCCAGGCTAACCAGGAAGTCCGTGATCCGAAAATTGCAAATATCAGAACTTCAGGGTCCACGGGGTGGCGATAGTTAGGGTCAACGTGTGTGAAGTAATACACCATGGGGATCATCACAATCCCCGCGATGAGGGGAAAACTCTCTGCCCACGCGTCGCGCCTCGCTCTTCGTATCCCGATCAGCATCAATAAAGTCAGCCCAGTGCTGAAAAATACATTCGGAATTTCGAACGGCTCATTCGCCAGGTAATCGTGTCGCAAGCTCCAGAAACCAGTCCAAGTGAACCCGAACCTGCGGAGGGTGATCCAGAGAAACATACCGGGATGCTGGTCAACAAATCCCAGCGCCTCTTTTTTCTTTTCCTGAAAATAGGTGATTTCGCCAGCCTCTACAAACCTTTGCAGTTCCGCCGGATTGTGGGCCGGATGCGCCCAGTCGATATAAACGTCGGACGTATCCCCATTGTTCCCCACCCACAACTCCAGGCCCAGATTGTCGCGAAAGGGGATGAATTGATGAAAAGTGCGATAGTTGCGCACAAACCACGGACTGACCAGGACCAGGAAAACCAGGCTTGCCGCGGATACGCGCCACAACAGCGCAGTGCGGGTCGCCTGCTTGCGAGTTCGATATACGATCCACGCCAGCAGCGGAGGCAAGGCGCTCAAAGTTACCGGACTGGTCAGAGAGGCGAGCGCCCACAATCCGCCATACAACAGCCAAACTGGGATACGCGCCCCGTCCGCCAACAAAAGTGTGAGCCACACCACCAGACTGAACAGCAAGGTCGTAAGGCACGTCTCCCACACCCGGGCGGCGGCGAAATAGATTGCGAATGGATAGAGGGCCCACGCCCATCCCGCCCAGATTGCGGTTCGTGTCCCGAAGACTCTTCCTGCAATGTGAAACACAGGCCAGCAGGTAGCCGCCGAAAACAGACTATTCAGCCCCAGGATCACAAATGCGGAGACTGCGGTGAAGCTTCCAAAAGCCTGGAAAACACCAGCCAAGAGATAGGGATAGAGAGGCGCCATCCAGGCAGTAGGCGCGTCAGTGCCATAGAGCGGAGAGGCAAAACCTCGGCCAATGGCAATTGAATGTGCGATGCGGCCAGTCTCCCATCCAAACTCCCAATGGTCGCGTCCCGGGTCGAGTTGACTGCGGTACAGGATCGCGGAAACTGCCAGGCGAACCAATAGCGCGACGGCAAACACAAGGCAAAGCCAGTTTGCAATCGGAGTTGGTTCTGCACCGGCTTGGACGGAGTGTGCCACAGGTGCCCCCGCCGATGAAGAGATCAAGGGGAAGCCTGCTCGGAGGGACTTGAATTTCATGTGGTAAACGATACCAGACCGGTTCCGAACTGGAGGACGCCCTCAGAAACAAGAACGCCGGGCTGGTTGGCCCGGCTCTTTCCTTGTTCATTCATCTGTGGGGAGCGACTTGGTTACGTCTTGGTCCCCGCGGATCTGTTAAAAACTCATTCTGATCGGTACTGTCCTCGCGGTCACCGCTACATGACCAGCGCGAGGTTCTCCAGTTCCTGTTGCAGTACCGGCAGTGCGCAGCCTGCCATTTCTACACGACCAACAGCGTCCCTGGCCGCCTGGGGCGACACCCCGTAGCCCCGGCCCATCAGGAAAACCTGCACCAACTCCGCGGCTTCGCGAGAATCGGCCAGGCCACCTTGCAGCAGGTCGTTCCGCAGTGCCGTTAATTCGGTGGTCGAAAATCTTTCTCTCACCTTTCACCTCCGACCTTGACTGCCCATACCCATTAGACTCAGCTGCTCTTGATTTTGTTGCATGCAATTTATTTGCCGAAGTCAGAATAGTTCTGTAGGTTCGAGCAGAAAAACCTACAATTACTTAAACCCTTGAAGATCAGCGAAGTTGCGGCCGGGCGCCGGGCGGTGAAGGCCTCTGAATTCAGGGCGGATGCACGACCACGTCTCACACCTGACACAATATGTCACTGCCAGAGCGGGCACGTGTGCGTTCTTGAGACGAGTCTGGTGTGCCGACGCCGGCTCTCCCTGGTGAAGGGAGATCCTAGGACGGCTCGGTCACGGCCTCATCCACCAGAAGAATGGGAATGTTGTCCCGGACCGGGTAAACCCGTCGGCACTCTCCACACTTCAGGCTCTCGCCGCTCTCTTTCAACACCAGCGGCTTCTTACAGACCGGGCAAGCCAATATGTCGAGAAGGTCTTGGGGAATCATGGCCACATTTTACGCCGATTCCAGCGCCGCACGCACACACGAACTGCAATCACCACGGCGACACCGAGGCGCGGAGAGTAAAAGCAAAGCTTCTCCTGTTTTCTTTTCTCCGTGCCTCTGTGTCTCAGTGGTGAAACCGCTTTTCCGTCTGGCAATTGACTTACCCGGTTGGAAGCAAGTACATTCTTCTTGCTTTTGAAAACTAGTTCGCGCGTCCTCCTTGCTCAAGGAGGATTGGGAAGCGGGTGCAAATCCCGCGCTGCCGCGCAACTGTAAGCGAGGACATCGCACCGGGCCACTGGAGTCGGCATCTTCTCTGGGAAGACCCGAGGCAAGTTTTCTGGATTGTGGGGTGACGGGCGTCCCCGCCCGTCAGAACCTACCCACCATCCTTACTCGCGAGCCAGGAGACCGGCGCGAACTGCCAACACCAACCCCTTTCGCGAGTAAAGGAGGAGTGATGCGGTCCTGCTTCTGGTTTTTTGCGGTAATTCTTCTATCTGTCCCAGCTTTGGCTTCGGAACTTACCGTCAAAGTTGTCGATCCCCAATCTGCTTCTGTTCCCGGAGCCCAGGTCGAGCTCTTTGCGCAGAACTCGACGCGCACGGCGGCGGTTCAAACTACATCAGCGCTGGGCGTAGCTCATTTTCGGGATGTACCTTCCGGAGACCTGCGGGTGCTAGTGCTGGCGCCTGGATTTGCCGAGCAGTGGACGCCGGTTTCGGGCTCAAGCACCGAAATTACGGTGCCACTTCGACTCGCGGTTCAGACCGAAACCATAGTAGTCACCGCCACTCGTACTCCGGTGCCAACTGATGAATCAGGAGCGGCGGTTGAAACCCTTGGCGGAGCGCAATTGGACACCATGCGCCCGGTGGCGGCCAACGACGCGCTTCGCTTTCTTCCCGGCGCCATCGTCAATACCACCGGCCAGCGCGGCGGACTCTCATCGCTGTTCGTGCGCGGCGGCGATTCGCGCTACAACAAAGTCATCGTGGACGCAGTGGCCGTCAACGATCCAGGGGGAACTATTGATTTCGGCACGCTCCCCTTGTTCGAGGCTGATCGCCTGGAATTCTCCCGGGGCGCGCAGAGCACCTTGTATGGCTCCGACGCCATGACCAGTGTGGTCCAGGTGTGGAGCCGGACAGGACATACCCCGGTTCCGGAGCTACGCTTTGGCGCCGACGCCGGCAACTATGGCACGGAGAACGGATACGCATCCCTCTCGGGAGCCAGCGGCCGCTTCGATTACAACGTCTTTGGAAACCAGTTCAACACCGCCGGCTCCGGCCCCAATGACGATTATTCGAATTCACTGGAAGGCGCGAATGTGGGAGCGAAGCTGAACGACTGGGCGTCACTGCGCCTGAGGATGCGCCACGACAACAGCGGGACCGGAGTACAGAACGAGTGGAATTTCAACGGCAATCCCGTCCTCCCGCCTGATATGGACCAAAGGGCCAACCAGAACAATCTTCTAGCTAGTCTGGAACTAGCGATCACGCGCCCGTCCGGCTGGCAGCATCGCTTGACCGGCTTCGAGCATATTCTGCGTCGCAGCAATATTGACTCGGTCAACGACCAGCAAATTCCCAACCTGGATCCTGATTTCCCGTTTCACGCGATCTCCGACATCAACCGTGCCGGGTTTGAATACCAGGGCAACTACGCGGAGAGAAGCTGGACGCAAACGACGATTGGCTATCGCTTCGAAGACGAAAATGGCTTCGTCGGGGACATCGGTTTCATAACTCACGGAAAACGCCTGAACAACGATGTATTCGCCCAACAGCAGTTGACTTGGGGAAGGCTGACCGCAATCGCAGGGGGACGCTTTGTGCACGACACCCAGTTCGGGAGCACAGGCGTGCCGGAGGTAGCAGTCTCGTACCTTGCGGTCCGGGGCCGTGAGTTTCTCTCCGGAACTCGTTTAACTTTCTCGTATGGGAAGGGCTTTAAGGAACCGCGCCTGGAGGAGACTTTTGCCGGCCCGCCAACTTCGATTCCCAATCCCTCACTCAGGCCAGAGAGGAGCCGCAGCTACCAGACAGGGATCCAGCAGACTCTTCTTGCCGGCAAAGCGGTGTTTACGGCTAACTATTTCAATAACCAGTTTCGCGACCAGATTGCTTACCCCTTCGATCCCACAACCTTCATTGGCCAGTATGTGAACATCAATAAGTCCCTGGCCCACGGAGCCGAAGTACAACTCCAGAGCCGCATACGCTCGCGGCTCTCTGCGGGCGCGGCCTACACCTACACCTCGACGCAGATTCTGCAAGCTCCCGCCTGCACTCCAGCGCAGTTCTGTGACACGCAAATATTTGGTGCAGGCGAACCCCTGTTCCGGCGGCCCAGGCATTCGGCAAACCTTCTGGTCAATTATTTAGGGAAGAAGTGGGGCGGGAACCTCAGCGGCAGTTTCGTGGGCAGGAGAGCGGATTCGGATTTTTACGGGCTAGGATACGATCACGCTCCCAGCTATGTCTTGGTTGACCTTGGCGGATGGTACGCCATTCATCCCAGGATCACGGCCTACCTGAATATCGAGAATGCCCTTGATAGAAGATACAACGAAGTCGTAGGCTACCCCGCGTTGCCGATCAATTTTCGAGCGGGATTGCGCTTCCGCGTGGGCGGAGACTAGCGCGCGGACGCGCGCCTTTGCCGTTGGCCTGAGACTCGAATGCCGCAACGCCGTTGTCGTTTGCAGAACGCACTGGCATAGGCGCTGCAGAATTCACGCCCACATATCGGCTGCGCGCCTCCACCAGCTTTTCCAGGTCTCCGTGGGCGAGAGGTTGCTGCTGGCCAAGCACCCGCGTCACCAGCGTGATTTGCGCGAAGTGCTCCACGGTTTCCATTTTCATGTACGCGCATCGCAGGTCCGATCCGTAGGTAACTACCCCGTGGTTGGCCATCAGGATGGCGTCGTAGTCCGGTATCAATGGCTCCAGGGTGCGAGCCAGTTCAGGAGTGCCGGGAGTCCCATAGGGCGCAAGCGGAATCTGGCCCAGGCCGATCACCACTTCGCAGACCAAGGGCTGGTTCAATGCGATGCCGGCGGCGGCGAATCCGGTGGCTGTCCGCGGATGAGCGTGAACAATGGCCTGAACGTCAGGTCGCATGCGATATATCAGCAGATGCATCCCGATCTCGCTGGTGATTTCGCGCTTGCCTTTTAGCCTTCGGCCGTCCATGTCCGCAATCACCAGATCCGAGGGTCGCATTGCCCCTTTTGACATTCCCGTGGGAGTGATCAAAACTCGCCGCCGATCCAGACGCACCGAGAGATTGCCGTCGGTCGCCGCAATAAAACCGCGCTGGTGCAGCATTCTGCCAAGCTGGACAATTTCGCGCCGGGATTGGTGTTCACGGGACATAGCTACGCCGCAGTCCGCGTATGGTATCGCAGGAAAGCGGCGGAAACAACCAGTTTTTCCATGTATGTCGTTAGCACATGATATGTCCGGTTGAGTTAGCAACTGATGTGTCCGCTTTGCGGGCGGCGAGGGTAGGAGACCATGCCAAGCATGGTTTCCTACCCGAAGGCCGCGATGGAGCGGAGCATGAAAGTACAGGAAGTGATGTTGCGGGCTATGGCTAAGAAGATCACCTGGTGGCAGGCGGCGGAGATTATCGGCATCAGCGACCGGCACAGGCGACGCTGGCGGGAGCGCTATGAAGAGTTCGGGTTTCGCGGTCTGTTTGACCGGCGACGGGGAAAGCCGTCGCCCAAGCGGGTGCCGACGGTGGTGGTGGAGCGGGTTCTGGAGCTCTACCGGGAGAAGTATTTCGATCTGAACCTGCGGCATTTTCACGAGAAGCTGTCGAGCGAGTACCAGATCGCGCTCAGCTACAGCTGGGTGAAGGGAGTGTTGCAAGGGGCGGGGTTAGTGGCGCGGGGGCGCAAGCGCGGGGTGCATCGCAAGCGGCGTCCGCGGCGGCCTCTGCCCGGCATGCTGTTGCACATCGATGGCAGCCGGCATCGCTGGTTTCAGGATGAGCGCTGGTATGACCTGATTGTGATCCTGGACGATGCCACCAGCGAGATCTATTATGCGCAACTGGTGGAGGAAGAATCGACCGGGACGGTGATGGCAGCGCTGCAGGAGGTGGTCGAGCGGAAAGGCTTATTCTGCGCCCTCTACAGCGATCGCGGCAGCCATTTCTGGCTGACCCCGAAAGCCGGAGAAGCGGTCGATCCGCATCGTCTCACTCAGGTGGGCCGGGCGTTGCGTGAACTGGGGATCGGCATGATTCCCGCCTATTCGCCGCAGGCGCGCGGCCGCAGCGAACGCAACTTCGGTACCTGGCAAGGACGCTTGCCGCAGGAGTTGCGCCTGGCGGGATGCACCACCCTGGAACACGCCAATCGTTTCTTGCGGGAACAGTACATCGCCGAGTTCAACCGCCGCTTTCAAGTCGCAGCCGCCGAACGGGGCAGCGCCTTTGTGCCTTGCCCCAAGCGCGACCTGGGACGCGTCTTCTCGCTGCAGTTCGAACGCACGGTCAACCGCGACAACACCGTCAGCTTTCAGAACCTGAGCTTGCAGATTGAAGCGGTGAAGTGGCGAGGCACACTGGCTGGTTGCAGCGTAATCGCACATCAGCATCTGGACGGCACTCTGAGTCTCAGCTATGGACCGCATTGCTTAGGCCGCTACGATCCCTGCGGAACCGCTTTGCTGCCTGCTTCGACAGAGAGGAGCAGGGGAAGGGAAACTGCCCCCTTCCCCTGCAACCCCATCCCCAAAACCAACCCCTCTCCAGCGGCGAGGGCACAACTTTGAAACCGGACATTTCACTTGCTACAAAAAGCGGACATCTTAATTTGCTAAGAACACCAGTTTTTCCATGTAGAAACGTAAACTGGGCGGCCGTGGCTTTCCCTTTGGGCCTGAATTCGCGGTGTGGTGATCACCGGTGCTTGGTGCAGCGACAGCGGCCCTCGGCTGTGCGGTCGAGCGAAGCTCGACAACAATCCTGCTCAGGACGATAGGTGTGTGGAGAGAATCAGGCGGGGCTTTTCTTGCTCGCCACTGCCGCTTTCACTTTTTCCCACGGCCGCTTCGGACGGTCGGGCACAGGCTTGTCGCGGTCCACGATGCGATCATACTGGTAGGCCTCGCTTACGGTCCCGAGTGATTCGTTGTACAGGCTGGGCAAGCCGAGCGCTTCTTTCAACTCTTCGCTGAATTGCTGCAAAGACTTCAAATGGTCGGCAGTGGCGGCAATTTCGGTTTTCGAGGTCTTGAGCACCTGCTGATAGCCCCGGTTGATGAGCTTCGAAATCTCTCCGCTGATCAGGTAGCCCGGGTAGGCGAAAATCTTCACCCCATCGTCGCCGTTCTTCTGGATCGCCGCCGACACATTGTACTTCCTGGCGAATACCCGCCCTGGGGTCCCCGGCGCTTCGATAAGATCAAACCCATGGTCGCGCAGGTACTGCACTGCGTCTTCGTAGGTGCGCTCTTCTACTTTGGTGGCCATTTCTCTCCTGAACATTAGCTTTCTAGCCGTTAGCCTTTAGCTCTCAGCCAAATCCCACCGGTTCAGCTAAATGGCTAAAAGCTAACACTTAAAAACTGAACCGCAATTTCTTTAGATGCACGGGATGCCCCGCCGAATCATACCCGCGCCACTGTATCCCGGCGGCGCTCCTCTATAATGTAACGACAAGTTGCCGGTTTGTGTCTCCGGCAGCATTACGTTGGTCATTGGTCATAAGCTCTCAGCCATCAGCTTTCAGCTCTCCGGACGAGCAGAGGCTGATTCTAATTGATAGCTGACGGCCGATGGCTGATGGCTGATTCATGCAACCAACTACCAAATTCGCAGGGGCGGAACCTGAGCCGGCCCGCTCGAAACTCGGCCAGCGCAGCGTCTCGCTCATCGGCAACACGCCCTTGCTCCGACTTGAGCGCATTACCCGCGATCTGCCCAATGTTCAAATTCTTGGCAAAGCCGAGTGGTACAACCCTGGCGGATCAGTAAAAGACCGCGCCGCCTTCAACATTGTGAAGGAAGGCCGCCGCAGCGGAAAATTCACTCCCGGAAAAACTCTGCTCGACTCCACCAGCGGGAACACCGGCATCGCTTATGCCATGATCGGCGCCGCCGAAGGTTTTCCGGTGACGCTCTGCATGCCGGAAAACGTCTCCGTCGAGCGCAAACGCATTCTCTTTGCCTACGGCGCAAACATTATTTATACCGACGCCGGCGACGGCTCCGACGGCGCCATCCGCGCAGTCCGCGAACTCTACGCCCGCGAGCCGGATAAATATTTTTACGCCGACCAGTACTCGAACCCCGCCAACTGGCAAGCTCATTACCATGGCACAGCCAACGAAATCTGGCAACAGACCGAGGGACGTATCACCCACTTCCTCTCCATGATGGGCACCAGCGGCACCTTCATGGGAACCGCCCGCCGCCTGAAAGAACTGAATCCTGCCATCCGCTGCATTTCGCTGCAACCGGATTCTCCTTTTCACGGCATCGAAGGCGCCAAGCACATGGCCAGCGCCATCGTGCCGGGAATTTACGATCCCGCGCTCGCCGACGAAGACCTGGGAATCTCGACTGAGGATTCGTACGCTATGGCCATCCGCCTGTCCCGCGAAGAGGGCGTGCTGGCCGGCATTTCCGCCGGAGCGGCCGTGCAGGGAGCTGTGCAGGTTGCCAAACAACTCGATTCGAAACAGGATGCGGTGATCGTAGCCATCCTCCCCGACTCTGGGGACAAGTATTTGAGCGAAAGATTCTGGACGGAGGCAAGCTCTTAGCCATTAGCTCTTAGCCGAAGCCGAAGTGGTTCAGCTAACGGCTAAGAGCTAACAGCTAAAAGCTCATGCTACGTGTCCCCCAATCCCATTACGCCTCCCTCCGCCAGCACGGCGAGGAAACCTATCCGCACGAATGCTGCGGCGTGCTGCTCGGAACTATGACCGACGATGGCGCCCGCGTCGTGACTTCGATCGCGCGCGCCGGCAACACCCGCACTGACTCGCCGCAGAACCGCTACAACATCGACCCCAAAGAACTGGTCCGCATCCAGCGCGAAGGCCGCGATCGCGGCGAGGACATCATCGGCTTCTACCATTCCCATCCCGATCACCCCGCCCAGTGGTCGCAAACCGATTTGGCCGAGGCCCACTGGTTCGGTTGCTCGTATGTCATCACCAGCGTGGAAAAGGGCAAAGCCGTGCTAACGAATTCCTTCGAGCTAACCGGCTTCGACGAGAATGACAAGAAGCTGGTGGATGAGAAGATTGAAGTAGTGTGAGTCCGTGTGGGTCGGTTTCTGTCCGACAAAGGAAGCCTAGATGGCGAAATCGCAATCCTTGTGGCAGGTTATCGAGGGTACCGGCGTTGGAATTTTTGGTGTAGTTTTTCTCGTGCTCGGATTCCGTGATCTGTACTTGGCAAACCGAAGCCGGTTCTGGCCACAAACCGCGGGTTCGGTAATTTCAAGCCAGGTGCACTCGGGCCTCGTGTTGAAGAATCCCGAGATCGAATACCAATACGCTGTTGGGAGTAGCGAATTTACCGGCAAGACGTACCGATTCGGCGACAGCGACTATTTCTCGCACGATTCTGCGGCCGCTGTGGTCGCAAAGCACTCTGAAGGCAAAAATATCGACGTTTCATTCGATCCGAAAAACCCGGCTAGGGCAGTCTTGGAGCCCGGCTTCAGCACGGATAACATTAGGGAAATTGTGTGGGGAGTTTTTGCCCTGCTCACGTCATTTTCGGTGCTGCGCTCGGAGTGGCGCAAATTTCAGGCTCCCGACTGGGAACAAGAAGAGTGATGCCACACTCCCTACTGCCCCAGAATCAACGGCAGCCCATTCTTCGAATTTCCCACCACGACGATTTTCGCGTTCGCACTCTTGGCCAGCGACTCGGTTGCCTCAATCCCTTTCCACTCCAGCAATGACGGCGTAATCCCCTGGGCCACGATTTGCTGGAAGTCGCGAATGCCTGACGCCTCAATGCGCTTGCGCTGTGCTTCCTGGGTTTCCTTCTGCAGGCGGAAGTTCATGGCCAGCGATTCCTGTTCCGCCTGCTGTTTGGCCTCAATAGCGGCTTTAAGCGTAGCCGGCAACTGGATATCGCGCAGCAGAACGTTCTCCACCAGCAAGCCGCGCTGATTGAGCTGGGAGGTGAGCTGGTCATAAATCTGCTTCGCCACGATTTCGCGCTCCCCGGTGTAAAGAGCGTTGGCGGTGTGGGAAGCAGTGGCTTCGCGAATCGCGGCCCGCAACGTGGACTCGACCACCACATTCTCGTAGTCCGCCCCAATCTTTTGGAAAACTTCCGCCGCCCGATCAGGATTGAGGTGATAAATGAGCGACGTATCCAGGTTCATCATCAAACCCTCACTCGAAGGCGTACTCGCCGATTCCTTGATGGTCTGCGTCTGGATGGACAATTCGTTGTTAGTCTTGAGCGGGTTGATAAGATGCATGCCTTCTGGCAGCGTCTCCCCCGTCACTCTTCCGAACAATGTAAGAACGCCCACGCGTCCGGTGCCAACCCGAGTCACGGAGTTAAACAGCAGAACCACGACCACCAGCCCGGCGATCGCAAGTCCAATCAGGCCGAACACGCCACGCCCGCCCCCGCCATCAATAACTCGTCCTCGGCCACTGCTGCTATCGAATATCGTCATCACAGTTTCTCCCCCGGGAAATCATAGGACGCAGCCGATTGCAGGATAAGTGGCTTCGGAGGGGCATTGGCCCGTGTGGGTCGGACACTCTTGTCCGACGCGGTTGAGTTTGTAGCCTCGCCCCGATTCCGCTCGGGATTTTGCTTGTATCAGGGCACGCCTTCAGGCGCTCCGCCCAGCCGCCCCAAAATTAAAAAGGCCGCTTCAGCCGCCAAGGGTCTGGTTGAACAACCATCCGCGCGGTTCATCCGTCACATCCTCCCACAGCCTGCATTCGCGAACATGCGGCCATGGCCGTCCCACTTCGCCGATCAGACCCCATAGCCATCGCTGCCGCATTCCGAACGTTTTTCGTAACGTCATCTATTACGGGACAACGCAATCTCTTGCAATCCCATCGCTCTGCAAAATTGTTCATCGAAGTTCTCTATCACTACCGCGACGAGCACAAATACCTCCTCCATGATTTCGTTCGTCATGACGGATCATTTCCACGTCCTAATTACCGTCGAAGGCGAGATGACCATCGAGCGCGCAGTCCAGTTCATCAAAGGCGGCTTTGCGTTTCGGGCCGGGAAAGAACTCGGATTAAGAGCACACCGGTCTGGCAAAGAGGTTTTTCAGAAGTGCGGATTTATGATTCGCAATCCCTCGTACGGGTAAAGGAGTGCATTGCCCAGAATCCGGCGAAACGCGGC
>WNFG01018282.1_pt1 | contig 17985 bp, 16 predicted proteins | sample 5400431 | NCBI WGS metagenome assembly WNFG01 (sample SAMN13153346, study PRJNA577476) | soil metagenome | isolation source: 120 cm saprolite under Douglas fir tree site 2 hole 3 replicate 2 | place: USA:California | collected 2015-04-18 | reverse complement strand
ACTGCTGATCAGTCACACGCCCGAAATCCAGGCAAGTCTCGCTGACCGGCTTCTGGTGATGAAGGAAGGACGGATTATTGAGGAGGGAAGCTTCGGGGAAATCTACCGGAATCCTCGTCAACCCTACACTCGAGCGATGCTGCGACGGGATATAAATGCTCAAGCGATTGAATCCTCCGATCGGGACTTGGTCGCTTACGGGGATATCCTGTGATGCCCCGCCAGCATCAGCCGCTTCTGCGCGTTGAACACCTCGGCATGAATCATGTTCAACGCCATGCCGTGACGAATGCGAAGCTCATCGTGCAAGCCTTTGCAGATGTGAACCTGACGATCTACCCCAACACAACTGTTGCACTGGTGGGTGAGTCGGGCGCGGGGAAATCGAGTCTGGCGCGATGTTTAGCTCTGCTGGAGAAGCCAGCAGAAGGCGAAATTTGGTTCGAAGGCCTGAATTTGCTTGCGCTTTATGGCCGAGCGCTGTTCCCGCTGCGCCGGCAGATTCAAATGGTCTTCCAGGATCCTACTTCAGCACTGAATCCTCGACTGACGGCGGGAGAAATCATCGCGGAGCCTCTCTTGATCCAGGGACAAGGCACAAAGGCGCAACGGCGCGAACAGGCGCTTGATGTCATGGAACAAGTCGGCTTGCCGCGGAAATGCGAAGGAAAAACAGCCCTGGAGTTCAGCGGTGGGCAGCGGCAACGCTTGGCAATCGCCAGAGCGCTGATTCTCGAGCCGAAACTCCTGATTCTCGATGAGGCGCTGTCCAGTCTCGACATCACAAATCAAGAGATGATCTTGAAACTCTTGACTGATATCCAGGTGACGCATTCCTTGACGTACCTTCACATTTCGCATGACCTTCGCTTGGTCTCTCGATTCGCGGATGAGATCGTCGTGATGCACGCAGGAAAAATTGTGGAACACGGGCCGGCGGCGAATCTGTTTGCAGAGCCACAGCACCCTTACACGCAGGAGCTTCTCGCTGCAATGCCCTCACTTGAATCCATCTGCCAGGAGCGGTTCGCCTAAGCCATGGCCATGAAATACATTCGCCGGCGACTGGTTCATGCGGCGCTATTGCTGATTGCCATTTCGATTTTGTCGTTCGCTTTGCTCCAGCTAGCACCCGGCGATTACTTCGACGCCATGCGCATGAACCCGCAGATTTCTGTCCAGACCATCAACGGCATCCGGACGGAATATGGGTTGGATCGGCCTCTTGCTATGCGTTACGGACTCTGGCTGGTCTCTGCGCTCAAAGGGGAGTTGGGCTTCTCGATTGCATATAACAGCCCAGTCGGCCCGCTTGTTTCGGTTCGAGCAAGGAACACGCTCCTTTTGACCAGCTGCGCCACCGTACTCGCATGGCTGCTAGCCATCCCGGTCGGGACATGGAGCGCAAAAAAACATGGAACGTCCTTTGCCTGCTCCTGCTTGCAGTAAGAACTGCATGGTTTCCAGCGGGAGGGATGATTTCTACAGGCGGCTCCAGCCTGGGTTTTTGGAGCATGGCCAAGGATGTCGCGCTTCACCTGCTTCTGCCATGTGTTGGCCTGGCGCTCACCATCACGCCAATGCTGGTCCGGCACATCCGTTCGTCATTGATTGACGTGCTGGAGTCTCCCTTCATTCGAGCGGCGCGCGGGCACGGCATTCCGGCCGCACGCGTGCTGTTTCGATATGCTTGGCCCGTCGCGGCAAATCCGCTGATTTCTCTTTTGGGATTCTCGGTAGGCACGATGCTCAGTGCTTCCGTGCTGGTGGAAGTGATTCTAAGCTGGCCGGGATTGGGGCCGCTGCTCGTCGAAGCGATTTTTGCGCGCGACGTTTATGTTGTGATTGGCGTTGTGATGTTGTCCTCAGTATTTCTTGTGGCTGGCAATCTATTCGCGGACTTGCTCCTTCTTGCAAACGATCCACGGATTCGTGTGGAGTGATGCGGTGAGGCGACGGTTCAAGCTGCGTGGCGCGATAATCCTGCTGGCAGGATTCCAATCACTGATCCTGCTCGCCGGTTTTTTTGCGCCCTACAATTCTACCGCGCAGGCCCGGCAGTTGCCGTTTGCTCCGCCGACTCGAGTGCATTTCTTCGATGCGAAGGGAAAATTCCACGCATGGCCGTTTGTGTACGGCCTCAAGAACGATCCGGTTGATTTCGGCGCATACGGGATAGATTTCACGCGGGTATATCCAATCCGTTTCCTCGCCGCAGGCGCACCGTACAAGATTGCGGGCATTTTCCCGGCGCACATCCATCTTCTTGGCGTCGAGGAGCCCGGCCGACTCTTCCTATTGGGCAGCGACGGATATGGCCGGGATCAGCTCTCCCGATTCCTCTACGGCGGCCAACTCTCACTCCTCGCCGGACTGATCGCTGCCGCCCTCTCGGTCTCTCTTGGAATCATCCTGGGAGGAGTTGCAGGGTTCCACGGTGGCTGGATTGACAATGCACTGATGCGCGGCGCAGAACTCTTCCTCGCTCTGCCCTGGCTCTACCTACTATTCGCCGTACGCGCAGCGCTTCCATTGCATATTACCCAGTCGCAGGTGTTCCTATTGCTGGTGGTTGTAATGGGGCTGGTCGGATGGGCGCGTCCGGCTCGGCTGATTCGCGGCGTCGTCTTGACAGCAAAGGAGCGAAATTTTGTGCTGGCAGCACGGGGATTCGGCGCTTCGGATCGCTACCTGCTTTTCCGCCATGTGCTTCCGCAAACGTCGGGCGTCGTACTGACGCAAATTGCCCTGCTGATACCACAATTTGTCCTCGCCGAGGTGACGCTGACCTTCCTGGGCCTCGGTGTCGGCGAGCCATTAGCAAGCTGGGGCAGCCTCCTATCCTCTTCGCAGCAATACTCCGTCCTCTCCTCCTACTGGTGGATGTTCCTGCCGGCGCTGCTCCTTGTTCCCCTGTTCCTCGGGTATTACATGGCTGCCGATGCATTGCAGGAACGCTTTAAGTCCGTCTCGCTGTAAAAACGAATCAATCTCTGTTAAGAGTTGATGTATGGCGAAAGTTTTCGTGTTGGTGCGGGCGGCCTCGTTCTTACTCTTGATTCTTGGTGCACCGGCCTGTTTGCCGGTTGCATCGGCAGGAGCTGGCGAGGAGCTGATGGTGACGCAGAACTCTCCGGGCCGGATCGGAGGCAGGATTGTTGTTGGTCTGCGCTCTGAACCTAAGACTCTAAATCCCATACTCGCCGCTGATGACACCTCCAGAGACGTGATTCGTTGCATGACATCTGACCTCATCCACATCAGCCGCGAAACCCTGAAAACAGAACCTGCGCTCGCAAAGGCATGGACTGTCTCGCGCGATGGCAAGCAATACACACTGCACCTCCGGCAAGGTTTGCGTTTCTCCGATGGCCAACCATTGGACGCAGACGACGTCTTGTTCAGCTTTCGTCTCTATCTGGACGAAAAGGTGCATTCTCCGCAGCGCGACCTTCTTGTTATTGGGGGAAAGCCCGTTGAGGTTCAGAAAGTGGACGACTTTACGGTCCGCTTCGACCTGGCGCAGCCATATGCTGCCGCCGAGAGAATCTTCGACGGTTTAGCCATCCTTCCGCGGCACCTCCTGGAAGAAACCTATCGAAACGGCAACTTTGCGCATGCCTGGACGCTCGCGGCGCCGCCGAACCAATTCGCGGGGCTCGGGCCGTTTCGACTGAAGGAATATGTCCCCGGCCAGCGCGTTGTTCTGGAAAAGAATCCCTACTATTGGAAGAAGGATCGCGCAGGAAACCGTCTGCCATACCTTGATGAAATTGTGTTCTTGTTCGTCCCAAGTGAGGACGCGCAGGTGGTTCGATTTGAGGCTGGAGACACGGACATCCTCAGCCGTTTCAGCGCTGAAAACTACGCCGTACTTGAAAGAGAGCAAGCCGCGCGTGGCTATCACTTGTACGACCTGGGAGCAGGGTTTGAGTACAACTTTCTCTTTTTCAATTTGAACGACCTCACCTCCAAGGGGCACCCGGAAATCACCAAGAAGCAGGGCTGGTTTCAGGACGCGCGATTCAGACAGGCTGTTTCGGCGGCCATCGACCGCGAGAGCATCATTCGCCTGGTCTATCATGGCCGGGCCACCCCCTTATGGGGCAACGTCACGCCCGGCAACAAGCTCTGGATCGATAACTCGCTTCCACGTCCGGCGCAATCACTCGATCGTGCGCGCCAGATTCTCGAATCAGCGGGCTTTTCCCTGAAGAGCGACGGAACTCTGGTGGACGTGCATGGTATGCCCGTCGAGTTTTCTATCTTGACCAACTCATCGAACGCTCAACGCTCGAAAATGGCCACACTCATTCAGGATGACCTCAGCAAGCTGGGGATGAATGTTCACGTGGTCTCGCTGGAATTTCGAGCCATGGTGGACAGGTTGCTGAACACCTACGATTACGACGCCGCCGTGATGGGTCTGGTGACGGGCGATGCCGATCCGACGCCGGAAATGAACGTCTGGCTCTCGAGCGGAGAGACTCATCTCTGGCACCCGGGACAAGCCAAGCCGGCAACGGAGTGGGAAGCGGAAATCGACCGCCTGATGCAACTGCAGTTGACCACTTTGGACTACGCCAAGCGGAAGCATTTGTATGACCGCGTCCAAGAAATCATCGCTGAAAATGTTCCGGTGATATGCCTGGCCAGCCCTAATATTCTCGTGGGCGCGAAGGACCGGGTTGGGAATTTTCGACCGGCAATTCTGGACCCTTACGTGTTGTGGAATATTGAACAGCTTTACGTGCGTTAGATTAGCGAGCGCGAGTCCTATGGCTCCTCAAAGATCCGCAACATTGGAAGAGTTGCGCTCGGCATGGCCGGACACCCGTCTGGTGCAAGGCTGTCTGCGGGGAAGCGAGGAAGCATGGTCCGCGCTGGTCGATAAATACAAGAACCTCATATTCTCCATCCCCATCAAGTATGGTTTTTCCTCAGACGACGCCACGGACATTTTTCAGGCGGTTTGCCTGGAGCTGCTTTCCGAGCTCCACAAATTGCGTAAACCGAAAGCTTTGCCAAAGTGGATCATGCAAATCACCGCTCACAAATGCTTCCATTGGAAGCGGCAGCAGCAGCGCGTGGAATCCTCCGAGCCGGATGATGAGAAGCTCGAACAGATTGAGCCGCCTCGGGCTGAGGCCATCCTGCGCGAGGCGGAGGAGGAGCAGGGCCTGCGGCAAGTAATTAGCGAGCTGCCACCGCGCTGTCGCGAGCTCGTCCGCATGCTTTTCTTCGAAGAGCCTCCGCGCCCGTATCAGGAAATTGCAGCGATGCTCGGGATCGCCACGGGGTCTATCGGCTTCATCCGCCAGCGTTGCCTGCAACGCTTGCGAAAGCGGCTCCTTGACGTAGGTTTTTCGTGAAACGGCAATCCAGCAGCGGCCCTATTCCCCGCAATTTGCTCATGGATTTGGCGAGTCTCAAAGACGACGCAAGCCGGGCGCGATTCCTGGCGCGGCGGCGCCGACTCTGCAACACCAGCGTTGTCCGACAATTAAACGATGCTGTTCGCGAGAAGCTGCGTATAGATCCTCAGCAAGCACTCGCGCTGGCGGAAGCTGCCGTCGCCATCGCAGGCAAGCTGCGCGGGCAGGATGCGTTGGCCTCGAGTTTTCGCTCCAAAGCCAACGCCCTATACATGATCGGCGACAATTCGAAGGCCCTGGAATTTCACGCCCGGGCGCTTGCCATCTTTCGAAGAATCCACAATAGCGAAGAAGAGGCGCGGACACTGAATTCCTCGATTCAGCCCTTCCTCTTGCTCGGGGAGTATGACCGGGCCCTGGAAGCCGCCGATAGCGCCCGGGAAATTTTCCGCCGCATTGGCGACCACCGCCGGCTGGCGCACGTGGAGATCAACGTAGGGAACATCTACCACCGGCAGGACGTTATGAGCGCGCCTACGAAATGCTTCTGCCTATGCGCGATTCAGAGGGTCTTGCAGTTGTCCTGAATAATATGTCGGTGTCCCTGATCAGCCTGAACGATTTTCCCCGTGCTCTCGCCACCTATCAGCGCGCACGTGAATTGTGCGTCAGCAATGGGATGACCCTACTTTTGACCCAGACCGACTACAACATCGCTTACCTCTATTACCTCCGGGGCGAGTATGGACGCGGGATTGAAATGTTGCGCGCCACCCGGGCGGAGTGTGAAAAGAATGGAGACGCTCATGTTTTGGCCCTCTGTTATCTGGATCTTTCCGAAATTTACCTGGAACTGAATCTGACCGCTGAAGCGAGCGAGGACGCTCACGAAGCGTTTGTTCGGTTCAAGAAGTTGGGAATGGGGTACGAGGAGGCAAAGGCGGTCACGAACGAAGCGATCGCTCTAAGCCAGCTCGGCAAGGCCCTCCGTGCTTTGGAGCTATTCGCGCAAGCGCGAGCGAAATTTGTCGCAGAGAAAAATCTAGTCTGGCCATCGCTTATCGATCTCTATGAGGCCCTTGTTTTGTACAACGAAGGACGTCTGTTCGAGGCGCGGCGTCTTTGCGCCCGGGCAGCCCGATTTTTCGACACCTCGTTTTTGCCCGGCAAGGCGGTGCTTTGCCACCTTCTGCTTGCCCGCTTGGCGCTCCGAATCGAAAATCCGGTAACCGCTCGGGATGCCTGCTCGCGCGCACTGGAGCGCCTCGCTTCGCTCGAAGCTCCCGTGCTTCGACACCAGGCGGAGTTCCTGATGGGCCAGATTCGACAAGCCGCGGGCGATCACCTCGAAGCATACGGTTCCTACCAGAGGGCGCGAGAGGCGCTGGAGACTTTGCGAAGCAGTCTCCACGGCGAAGAGCTGAAGATCGCCTTCATGAAAAACCGCCTCGAAGTGTACGAATGCCTTGTTGACCTTTGCCTCGCCAACGGCGCCAGGCAGGACTCCGCCGAGGAGTCGTTCGGTTACATGGAGCTCGCAAAGTCGCGCAGTCTGGCGGAGCTTCTTCTGCATGGCCATGCTTTTGCTGCAGTTGAAAAGGGGCAGAGCGGGCTGGTGCGGCGGATTCGCGAAATGCGCGAAGAGCTGAATTGGTACTACCGCCGCATCGAGGTGGAGCAATTGCGAGCCGAGGCGCCGTCTCGGGAGCGAATAGAAAAGCTCCAGCAGGAGGCGCTCGCGCATGAGAATGATTTGCTCCGTGCCCTGCGTGAACTCCCTGCTTCGCAACCCGAGGCCGGTCTCAGCTCTGGCGCGGCTGTGAATTCCCTGGAGAACATTCGCGCCTCACTTCCTCCCGATGCCGCGCTCGTCGAGTATTTCTGCATTAAACAGCAATTTATCGCCGCCGTGTTGACGCACGAATCGCTGGAAATCATTCCACTCACGCCCATCGCGCGCATCGTCAATCCGCTTCGGCTGCTGCACTTCCAGCTCTCCAAATTCCGCCTGGGCGATGAGTACGTGAAATCGTTTGAGAAATCGTTGCTGGACGCCACGCAAGCGCATCTCCGCGAGATTTACGAAGAAGCATTCGCTCCGCTCCGCAGCCGCCTGCGTGCTCGCCACCTTGTGATCGTGCCGCACGGCGTCTTGCACTACGTTCCATTTCACGCGCTGTTTGACGGGGAGCGCTACGTCATCGATTCCTTCACCGTTTCCTATGCGCCCAGTGCCAGCATCTTTGCTTTTTGCCAGCGAAAAACCTCCCATGCAAGCGGTCCGCCACTGATTATGGGCGTCCCGGACGCTCGTGCACCGCAAATTCTCGAGGAAGTCGAATCCGTCGGAAGAATTTTGCCCGGAGCGGAATTGATCGTCGGCGCGGAAGCCGACGAACGTGCCATGCGAGAGAAGGGCTCGCACAGCCGGTTGATTCACATCGCCACTCATGGCAGTTTTCGTCAGGACAATCCCATGTTCTCAGGGATTCGCTTGGGCACGTCGTATATGAATCTCTATGACTTGTACCGACTTAAATTGGAAGCGGACCTGGTGACATTAAGCGGATGCGCTACGGGTCTGAATGTGATCGCTGCGGGTGATGAACTCCTGGGATTGATCCGCGGACTGTTGTCCGCGGGGGCAAGTTCCCTTCTCCTAACGCTCTGGGACGTCAACGACCGCAGCACCAGGGATTTCATGACCGCCTTCTATCAACGCATCCAGGAAGGGGGAAGCAAAGCCTCCGCCTTACGAGGTGCGATGCACGAATTGCGCCGCAGCCATCCGCATCCCTATCATTGGGCTCCCTTTACGCTAATCGGGAAGGTCCACTCCGCTTAGCACAGGAATTTCAACTGCCCCTATATTTTTCTACCTCCTCCACACCCTTATTGACAGGTGATGGAGACGTACTTGGCGAGCTTCCTCAGTGGACTACGCCAAGAAATAAAATTTCGGGGGGATGGGATGGGACATTTCTCGTTGGAAGAGTGGGCTGATTTCGCCCGCGACGTAGTAGGACAAGCAGAAAAAAATGCCATGCAGAATCATCTCGAAACCGGCTGCAAGGAATGCGCGAAAGTTTTCGGCACATGGAAGCGCGTTCACGAGGCGGCGCGGCGTGAAAGCGCCTACAGCCCACCAGAGAGCTTCGTGCGAACCGTCAAGGGTTTGGGCGCCATCTACGGGCTCGGCAGGGCTTCACGCATGAAGGCTCCCCTTGCCCAGCTTCTGTTCGACAGTTCTCGGAGTCCGTTACCTGCCGGAGTCCGCTCCGACTCGGTAACCGCGCGGCAATTACTCTACGGCCTTAACAACTATCGTGTAGACCTTCGCATTCAGCCTCAGGAGGATTCGGACAAGGTTGCAGTGGTCGGGCAGATACTTGATTCGTCTGATCCGGACCACGCTATCGGCATCCTCCACGTGGTGCTCCGGAAGGGCAAGAAAGTCATCGCGGAATCCATGACAAACCGGTATGGGGAATTTCATTTGGAATGCGACCTGGAAAATTGTCTCCAGTTGCACGCTGGACTCCCTCACGGTCAAGTGGTCCAGATCCCCCTCGTTGAGCCGATAGCGGAGAATGGGCCGGAGGCACCGGAAGGTAATGACTCATCTGGGGTTAGGAAGTTCATGAAGAGAGCAAAAAAAAGTACTAGGAAGAAAGTTTGATGACAAGACTGTCGAAACTAGCCGCACGTACCATTGAGCGCGACGGGCGTCCTGGGAAAACTATTACCCGGGCCGTTCCGGATCGTTCCGGTTACCTAGGCAGCCCGAAAAAGGAGCAGTTTCAACCATGAGGCGTCTAAGATTGGTTTTCATATTACTAATCATCGGGCTCTGCGGCCAACCCGCTTCTGCCCAGTTGTTGTCGGGCCTCTTGGGAGGCTCGACCACGTCCACTTCTACGAGCAGCACATCCGGCTCAGGGGGCGTGATCGTCCGTACTAATCTTGGCCTCCTTGGGTTGAATCTTACTTGCCTGCTCAATAATTGCACTGTAGTAGGCAACCTCGACGGAAACCTCAACCAGGTTTTCCTGGTCCGGCCCACTGGGGGGCTACTAGCGGACACCCTTGCTGGCCTTTTGCGACTCGTGACGGGAATTCTCGACGCCGAAGTGGACCAACTCCTCGTTCTCCCCCCGACCCCGGCAATTGCGACGACAGTGCCGCCGGGTCTCACGATTTCGTCCCCAGTCAATTACTTTGGTGCGACAGTTTGGTACGGCTACGCTAATCAACCCGCTGCCTCGATCGTCCGCGTCGCCCAGGCTCAAAGTACCTTCCATGTGAGCGGGTCAGGGATTGTCGCGGATATTGACACGGGCGTGGACCCCAATCACCCGGCGCTTAAGAGCATGCTGCTCCCGGGCTATGACTTCACGCGCAACCAGGCCGGCGGCTCAGAGATGACGGATCTTACGCTCAGTTCGAAATCATCCGGGGCCTGCAGCTCCTGCCCACCCGCCTTCGTGAATCAATACACGGCCGCGATGGTGGACCAATACACCGCTGCCATGGTGGATGGCACGCCCACCTCGGCGTTTGGCCATGGGACAATGGTGATGGGCGTAATTCACCTGGTTGCCCCGACGGCCCACCTCCTGCCTTTGAAGGCCTTTCACTCGGATGGGACCGGGAACCTCTCGGATATCATCCGCGCCATCTACTACGCCGTCCAAAACCACTCCAACATCATCAACATGAGTTTCGACATAATGGTCAGCTCCACGGAATTCAAGAATGCGCTCAACTACGCCACCAACCACAATGTGGTCTGCGTCGCATCCGCCGGCAACGATGGCAAGCAAGAAATAGTCTATCCAGCCGCTTTGCAGAAGAACGTAATCGGTGTGGCCTCCACGAATAACTTCGATCAGCGATCGACCTTCTCAAATTATGGGAATCAGATCGTCTGGGACGCTGCGCCGGGCGAGGGCATCATCACCACGTACCCCTTCGGCGCTTATTCCGCCGGGTCGGGAACTTCTTTCAGCGCGCCCTTTGTTTCTGGAACCGCATCGCTGCTGTTGAATCTGCATCCGGGCACGAATCAATCGCAGGCGGGTTCGGCGCTAACTCACGCGCAATGGATTGGCTACAACATGGGTTATGGCCGGCTCGATGTCTATCGCACCTTGGCGGGACGCTGAATCGGAATGTGACTTACTGGATCCAGAGCAGAATTACATGCCAACGATCAACAAATCGCTCCTAAGCGTCTCCCAGCTTTGCCCTCCTGTAGAGGTCGGCTGGGGGGCGCTTGCTTCTCCTGCGAGCCATTTGAAGAACTTCTCATATCAGTTGTCCGGTGTGTCTTTGCAGGTCAAACAGATCGAGGAGCAATTGACCTCGTTGCGAACTTCGCTGGTTTGCGCGTTCAACCAACTTCTTGACCTCAAAGACCTCAATACTGGTGTGCACAGCACGCGGCTGGCAGAATGGGCGCTTCACGTCGGCGGAGAACTGGGGCTGAGCGAAAGCGACCAATCGGATCTGGAAGTTGCCGCACTGCTGCACGACATCGGTAAGGTGGGAATTCCCGACGCCATCCTGAACAAGCCGGGCAAGTTGAGCAACGAAGAATACGAGTTGATGAAAAAGCATCCCGAATTCGGATGGGCGGTCCTGCACCAGGTGCCAGGGATGGAGCGCGCCAGCCTGCTGATTCTCCACCATCACGAGAGGATCGACGGCAAGGGCTATCCTGCGGGGCTCCGCGGCGAAGAAATTCCAATCGGGTCGCGTATCGTCTGCGCGATCGACGCATTTGATGCCATGGTTTCTAATCGCCCCTATCGCAAGGGCCTGCCCTTCGAAGAAGCCATACGCCGGCTAGCCAGCGATAGCGGAACCCAGTTCGATGCCAGTGTCGCCAAGCACTTCATTCCGCTCGCTCGAGCGGAAATTTCTGCTGTGTTCGCGGCCGCCGGTACGAGCGTCTCCACCGTACTTTAGCAAGCACTATGAATGCGGATCACCTCGAGGCTTGTGCTTTCGCAGCCGCGTGCCGTCAGCTTTGTGCATTGGCCATCGTTCGGTTTTCGATTCCTGTCAGGGTTACGGATGCGTGGGCACTTCGCATGAGCCTATCTCTCGTGCCTCGGGTAAACCTGAACCTCCAGCCGGCTCCTGCGTCCTCATTTGGCGTTGTTGTGGCAGCCTCTGTGGGTGCAAGATTGAGTTCAACTGACGAAGCAGGAATAGCTCCAGAGTTGAGCGCATTGAATTATTCCGAACACGCCGGGTTGCCTGATATCCTGCGGCTCTCAACGCGGACGCGGCGTCTTCGTCGTTAAGGGCTGGCATAAGTGATTGGGCTTTTTTCCATTATCGCGCTCGGTTTCTTCCTCGGGATGCGCCATGCCACCGATCCTGACCACGTCATCGCCGTTTCGACCATCGTTTCCCGCCATCGCTCGATCAAACACGGGAATTTTCCGTTGGCCTCATGCTGATCCTACTCGGCGTGCTCAACCTCACCGGTATTCTGCAGTGGATCACCAACAATATCTCTCCGGGGCACCTGCATGGTCCAGGCGGCACAGTGCATTCCCATGCGCATAGCCATGGGGACTATGTCCACACGCACTCGCATGGCCACAACCCCGAAGCTCATCCTCACGAGCTAACGCAAAACCCTCTCAACTGGTTCGACCGCCACTTCGGGGAGCTCGGCCTCTACAACGCAATGCGCCCGCTTGTCGTTGGTCTCGTTCACGGCTTAGCCGGCTCTGCTGCGGTCGCGCTCCTGGTTCTCACGACCATTCGCAATCCCAAGTGGGCCATCGTCTACCTGCTCCTCTTCGGTATAGGCACCCTCGCTGGCATGATGCTGATTACCGGCGCGATGGGGGCGCCATTCACCTACGCCGACAAGCGCTTTTCCCGATTGAACGATGGCCTCCGCGTTGCATCGGGCTTGATCAGCCTAGGCTTCGGTCTCTTCATCGTGTATCAGATTGGTTTCGTCAGCGGCCTCTTTACGAACCACCCGCAGTGGACTCCCCGCTGAGCTCCCGCTGTATCACCCCACCGCTCGAGTATTTTTAGGGTGACGAGCCGATAGAATTTGCACCCTGACGCCCCAGACTTCCACGACGTCACTCATGGTGGTCCTTCGAATCGGCAGCGGACATCGCAATCTGCGCGCGTATCAGTGCAGCTTTCGCCGGTTGATTGAGGGCTTCGTACTCGGCCAGGAGATCCTTGCGCGCTGACTGCATCCAATTCGGCGACGGGTTTGTCTGCTTCATCAGAATCTGATAGCCGTCGAGGCTCACGACTTCCGCGTCCTTATAGCGACGTTCAGCAACGAGCACGCCTCCCAGCCTAATGCGCGTAATGCCAAGCAGTTTGTGGTCCTCAGGCAGCGTATTCGTATACATCGCGAGGGCGTCGCGGAAAAAAGACTCGGCTCGGGCGTACTGCTTGCGCTCCAAGTACACGCCTCCCAAATTGGCGAGTGCGGTTCCGATGTAATAATGCTTGCCGCTGTATGCGCTGTTCCAGATGTTCTCCGCGCGGGTGAAGTCCGCTTCCGCCTCGTCGAGATTGCCGCGCTGTAGCGCCAATTTCCCCATCTCATTCACTGTCAAGGCGACCTGAGGATGTATTTTCCCATTCGCGCGCTCTTGAATCTCGAGGGCCTGGCGCAGCACAACGTCCGCCTCGTCGGTTTTTCCTTCGGCCACCAATGCGCGCCCAAGAATCGTCAGCACCGAGGACGACTCCGGATGATCCTTGCCGTAATACGACTGGATGATGTCCAGAGCTTGCCGGTCGTAATTTTCGGCTTCAGAGAAGCGACCCCATTCGAACTGGACCGCGGCGAGATTGAGGTAATCTTCAGCAACATTCGGGTGGCGGTCGCCGAAGAGTTGACGGTCCATTTCCAGGCCGCGGCGGTTCAAGAAATCCGATTCGGCGTAGTGGCCCAGATAGAACTGGCAATTTGCCAAATCCCCCAAAGTGCCCAGGAGTTCGGGAGTGGTTTTCCCCTGCGCGGACTGCTGGCGCAGAGCTGATTCGAGAATCGGGATGGCCTGAACGTATTCACCGCGCGCAACCATCACCCGTCCAAGTGTGCTTGACGCTTTTGCCAGAGCAGGATGCATGGGTGGCAGGTGACGCCTGCTGATGGCGAGGCCTTCCGTCACGAGGCGTTCGGCATCCTGCAGTTTCCCCTGGTCTTTTCTCAGGATGCCCAGTGCCACCATGCTCTCAGCCGCTTGGGCGCTGTCTGGCCCATAGATCGCGCTGCGTTTTTCGAGCGCCAGATTCAGCAGCGAGTCGGCCTGATCGTACTTTCCCAACTTTTCGTAGCTGTCTCCGAGTTCCTCATAAAGCTCGGCCTGCACGGCTGGGTCTGCATCAAAATTTTTGGCCTGTTGCGTGCCACGATCGAGAAGGGTGACTACACGAAGGTCGTCAGCCGGACCGGCCTCCTCGTCGCCGCCTTGGAACAGGTTTTGCATGAATCGTTGAACGTGCTGTGTACGAGCTGCCTCAGCGAGGGCGGCATTGCGCGCCATGGTCAGACGCACGGTGTAAAAGACCACAAGTCCGAAGATTGCCAAGAATATAAGTGCTGCTGCGCCGACGGCCCGTCGGTTGCGTCTGACGTATTTGCCCACGCGGTAGTGCAGGCTGTCTGGCCGCGCCTCCAGAGGCTCACCCTTGAGATAGTGATCGACATCGCGGATGAGCGCTTCAACCGACGCGTACCTCCTCTGCGGATCCTTGTGCATTGCGGTGAGGCACATCACATCCAGGTCAGCCCAGGAAGACTTGCTTGCCGACAAAGAGCGCGTGGCCGGGCTTGGAATTCCGTTTGTTCGCTTCGCTCGAGCCGACGGCTTTTCCGGTTCCTGCTCTGCGAGAATCGTCTCCGCTTCTCCGGGCGTTCGATTCGAGAGATCGAAGGGGAGGCGGCCGGCCAGTAGCTCGTAGAGAATCACGCCGAGAGAGTAAACGTCGGTTTGGATTCCTATACGTCCGCCGCGAATCTGCTCGGGCGCCGCATAGGCGGGAGTCATCAGGCGCAGGCCGGTGCGCGTCTGGTCCACCGGCACATCGAGGCTTTCTAGTTGCTTGGCGATACCGAAGTCGAGGAGGCGGATGCTGCCGTCGGATTTGACCAGGATGTTGGAGGGCTTCAGATCGCGGTGAATCACGGCATGGGCGTGTGCGTATTGCACCGCCTCGCACACGGACCGAAACAGCTTGAGCCGTTCCTCGATCGAGCAGTCGTGCTCGGCGCAATATTCCGTGAGTGGAATGCCTTCGACGTACTCCATCACAAACCAGGGGGAGCCGTCCTCGAGAGTCAGCGCGTCGTAGAGGCGTGCGATGGACGGATGATTGAGTTGCGCGAGCAAGCGCTGCTCGCTCGCGAACCGCTCGCGACGGGCAGGGGAGAGCCAGGCGTCGCGCAAAATTTTGATGGCTACCCGGCTTCCCAAATCTGTGCGCTCAGCAAGATAGACCACGCCCATGCCACCCTCGCCGAGCACGCGGACGATGCGGTAAGGTCCGAATCCTTTCGATGTCATGACGGGAAGCGTGGCTTCGTCCAGAATTTCATGAGCCACATGGGCCACATCGCTGTCCAGCATGGAAGACCCTCGAGCATCCTCCTCGAGAAGAGCCAGCACGTCCGCCATCAGGTCATCGTCATCGCCGCATGCAGACTGCAGGAAGGCGCGCTGCTGGAGATGCGGAAGGTCCACGGCTTCGTGAAACAGTGCTTGGATTTGATTCCAGCGCGTGCTGTCCATCTTTACACTTTGCCCGAGTGGTCGAGCCTATTCCCAGATCAGCGCGCTTGGCGCAGCTTGTGGGCCAGCCATGCCTTGGCGGCACGCCAATCCCTTAGGATGGTGGCTTCGGAAACTTCGAGCAACTGCGCGATCTCCGGAATATCAAGGCCTCCAAAAAACCGGCTTTCGACCATCAGAGCTTGCCGCGGGTGAATCTGTGCAAGCTCGTCGAGCGCGCGGTCGAGCTCCAGGAGTTCCTTCGCGTACGAGGGTTTATGATCCAGGCGATCGTCGAACGTCACGAAGACTGCTCCAGCGCCGCGCTTGTTCGCATTCCGGCGACGGGCTGCCTCGATGAGCACCTGGCGCATGGCGCGCGCGGCTAGACGCTTGAAATGCAAGGGCGAGGTGGACGCGAGGCGAGGGGAGTTCCCGAGTTTCAGCCATGCTTCGTTCACCAGCGCCGTGGGATTGAGGGTTGCGCGCGGGTCGTTCCGCCTCACGCTGGAGGCCATCCGGCGCAGCTCCTCATAGGTCAAGCTGAACAGCTCGTCCAGCGCTCGCCGCTCCTCCGGCGACCCGCCGGGCTCTCCGGCCTTGAACCTGGGCGCCGCGGCAAAATTTTGGAGCAGCATGACGGTTTTTCCCATGTTATTGCGCAATGTGTTGTAGATACCGAATCCTACGGCGTACGGGCGCAACGTTTGCTAGTACCGGAATGTACCACCCGCCAACGCCCGCAGCAACTGGCGGAGAACTTAAGATCGGGTACCCATTTCAGCATTGCTCGCTTGTTTCGCTGGGGATTGTTGTTTATTTTTCGGCATGGCTGGTGTATATGGAATAGAACTTGCGGCTGGGGATTGCTGCTTCTTCCTGGTTGGTTGATCTCGCTCGCACTAATGTCTCGAGCCACAGCGGATGTTCGTCGAAGAAGAGCTTTTCTGGATGCAGGCGTCCTTGCGGCGTAGGCCCCCCTGGGAAACGCTGAATCTGAGGAGGAGACCACGATGAAGCCCAGCTACAGAAGCATTCATTCCTTTATCCCGCTGCTCGCATTGATTCTGTTTGCACTCGCCCTGCCTCAATTCGCACACGCGCAGAAAAACAAGAGCGCTCCGGCTCCCGCGCCAAAGGCCGCACCGGCGCCTCACCCGGCCGCACAGGCACCCCACCCAGCGGCGCAGGCACCTCACCCCTCTGCAAGTAATGCTCCTCATAACACACCAAATACGGCGCAGCATTCGACGAACACGCCTCACCCGGGGACGACTTCGAACACCAATACGAGGACGGCGACCGGCACGAACGCACGAACAGCGACCGGCACGAACACACGAACAGCGACCGGCACGAACACACGAACAGCGACCACAGCGACCGGCACGAACACACGAACAGCGACCGGCACGAACACACGAACAACGACCGGCGCCAACACGCGCACAGCGACGGGGGCCGGCGCAGGCCGTGGCGCAACCGGGGCCGGTGCTGGGAAGGCGGGGACGGGCACAGCCGGGACAACCAACGCAGGTCGAGGTTCGACGGGAGCCGGCGCGGGAAAGACTGGGACGGGAACGGCAGCCGCAGGCCGCGGTGCAGGCACAGGAGCCGGTGCCGGTAAGACCAACGCCACGGGCGCGCGCAATGCCGGCACCACGACAAAGATGGCCAATGGCGGAACGAAAACTGTTCGAGCCAACGGCAGCGCAGTCGAGCGCAACAAGAGTGGGCGCGTTTCGTCAGTAACGACATCGAAGGGAACCACGGCGAAGATGGATGCTCATGGCAGGGTGGCCTCCATCCACAATGCCCGAGAGTCGAGAGTCGGGGGAAGAACGGTGCCCGAGTGGTTTCCTACGGGCACGGCCGCGGCTATTCAGAACACCGCTACAGCCGGGGCGGTCATGAGTACGCGCGCCGGACTTACTATCGCGGCGGGCACTACTATGGGCGCGCCTATCGCGGCTACTATTATCACGGCTATGGTTATTATCACTATAACCCGGGCTACTACTATGGCCCGGCTTACTACGGATGGGCGTATAACCCGTGGGCGTCACCGGTGGCTTATTCCTGGGGGTGGTATGGGAGCCCATGGTACCAGCCTTATGGATATTATTTCGCGCCATACCCCGTTTACCCGTCGGCCGCTTTCTGGCTGACCGATTACATGGTCGCCGCCACGCTGCAGGCTTCGGCTGAAGCTGCCGCAGAGGGGAAAAACGAATTCAGTGGTCCGAAGTTTGTACTTGCTTCGGCTCGCTTCGGCAACGAGCCGGATGACAATGCGACAGTCCTGACTCCGCAGGTGAAGCAGATGATTGCGGAAGAAGTGAAGGCCCAACTCGCGGCCGATAAGGCTGCGGCCGCGGCGCAGGGCAGCGGCGGAGGGGACGCTGGTGGTGGAGATGAAGTGCCACCCTCGCTCGATCCCAAGCACCGCGTCTTCCTGGTTTCCGCGGCCATTGCTCCCGCACTCGGCGACGGTACCTGCGCGCTCACCTCCGGAGACGTCATAAAGCGGACGGAAGATACACCGGACGGAGACAACACGGTTGCCACTGTAGTGCTGGCCAGCAAGAAAGAGGATTGCGATATCGGCTCGACGCCTCGAGTAGCCACCAGTGACCTGGAGGAAATGCACGATCAATTCCGCCAGCAGCTCGAGGACGGGCTGAAATCGCTGGGAGAGAATCAAGGCAAGGGCGGAATTCCAAAGGGGCCAGCGCCGACCACGAAGCCCAATCCTGATGGGCAGGTGGATCCAGACCCAGATGTGGCGCAGGAACTGAAGCAGGCAGATGCTGAAGGCGATGACGCTGAAAAGGAAGTCA
>WNFG01001804.1_pt1 | contig 17994 bp, 15 predicted proteins | sample 5400431 | NCBI WGS metagenome assembly WNFG01 (sample SAMN13153346, study PRJNA577476) | soil metagenome | isolation source: 120 cm saprolite under Douglas fir tree site 2 hole 3 replicate 2 | place: USA:California | collected 2015-04-18 | reverse complement strand
GTGGAGATGCTGACCATCTGCGCGATGCGTCCGTGCTGGGCGTCGAAGTCAGGCACTTCCCGGGCGCAGGCCTGCTCCAGCGGAATGGCGCCACTTGTCGACTCTGGCGGATGGATGACCAGGGTGACCTCCGGACCGATCGTGGAGAGGGAGCAGAGGGCCCCATCCGTGCCTGAGCCGAACGCGAGCGGCGACGCATGGAAGACAGGCTCGTCAGGGCCCGGCCGCACGACGGCTGGCCACAGCGTGGAACACCCGGTCATGACCGTGCTGAACGTGAGAAGGACCCAGACGCCGGGACGCATCGACGATGCTCTACACCCAACCCACCGCCGAACCGTCACGAAAAATCGCAATCGTGCCGCGGAGCACCTCCACCAGTGCGAAGCAACCTCCAATCACTGGCGCGGCCTCAATGGTGCAGTAGAGCATCCGCGTGGCGCCTCTAAACACGTTGTACAATTAGGTTCGGAAACCGGACTTGTATGTACAATAAGAGCGAGATCGACGACTCTCCGAGGGGGCCAGTCGGCAGATCTCATCCGGCCAGAGGGTGCTCCCCGATTACCCACGCGCGATTGCGCCGAGAAACGGCTCAAGGCTGGTGCTTGGAAAACGACCGCTCCGAACAAGGCGCGGCGATGGCGCGGCAGTGGCTGGCGCTCAACCGCGTTCGCGCGGTGCTTGCTCTGGCCGGGTGGCTGGCTGCCTTGAAGGCGCTCTCGTTGCCGGAATGATGCTTATTGCCCCGAGCTCTTGAGCGCGCGGGCGGTCCCCACGTTGATGCCGCTGACCACCAGCGAGTAATCGGCGTCGATCTCCGGTGTCGCCGGATGGCTGTCCTGATTGATCTCCGTCGCGATGACGGTGACGTTCCAAAGACCCGGCTCTGGGTTCTGCACGAATACGTTTTCGACCGTGTCCAGGGGGTCGGGATCTCCGCCTGGCGAGGACCACAGCCCCTCCAGCAGACCGTTGTTTCCCCAGTAGACAACGCCGGAGGGCGAGGTCACTTGCAGGTCGAGATCGTTGATCCGGTGCAGCGTGGACGACGTCGTCCCCATCGGGTCCTTGTAGACCATCGTCGCTTTCAGCGCCGGGGTGCCGTCGAGAACCTCGAGCGTGTACGTGGTGCTCTGCAATTGCTGCAGCACGTCCGATTCGTCCACGTAGAAGATCTGGGTGCTCAAGTCATAGAGGTTCTGCACGTTGGGCAGCCCCCAGCCCTGGTGGGTGCGCGTCCGGTCATCCGCGGTGCCGCTAAAATTCCATTGCGTGGCGGTATTGATCATGAACGCGCGGGCGGTGCTCTGGTGGGGGCGGCTGTCGAACACGGTTTCCGCGGTCGGATTGCCGAAAAGGCCGTTGTGCCAAATCTCGAAGAAGAGGCCGAAGTGCCCGGCGACGATCGGGGTGGCGGCGCTCGTTCCACCGAACCGGGTGTTGTAGCTGGTCGAGCTCGGCGTGGTCGGCGCGTACACGCCGTCGTAGAAATGCGCGAGGTCCGGCTTGATCCGCCCGTCCGCCGCGGGCCCGATGCTGCCGCTGCGGCACCAGCAGTGGGTGTCCATGTCCAGGCTGCCCATGTGCCGCAGGCCGCCCACCGAGACGATGTTCTTCGCCCAGGCCTGTGGCCGCGACTGCTGGCTACCCGAATTGCTCTGAGATTGCGCGATCAAGAAATCATCCAGGAAGATGATGTCGTCCATTTGCGCCGAGACGGTGGTGTATTGGGTGACGAGCCCGTCCCCCCAGCTGTTCGACTGATACACCGCGAAATAAGGATCCTGTACCAACTCAGCCGTATGTTGATATCGGTCCCTCAAGCCCGCGGTCGAGGCCGATATTCCCTGACCATTGGGGACCACGCCGCGCGCGCTCGAGTCGACGCCGCTGGCGAAGTTGATGCCGGTGGTGCTGGTGCCGTGACCCGCCACGCTTTGTTGGCCGTGCGGAATGAGCGGCGTGGCGTCGAATTCTTGATGACTTGCGAGCACGCCGAGGTCCAGGACCTCTCCCCGTACGCCTTGCCCGGTGAAACCGGTTTGAGTCTCGACGTAGTCCGCGCCTCCGATCGTCCGCACCTGGACGTCGTCAGCCTCGGCGGGAGTCCACTCGTCGATATACGCGACCTCGGGCAGAAGCACGATTTGAAGCACCTGCTCCGGGCTCAGCGTCGCATCCATGAAAAAGCCCAAGGGGAGCTTGGCGTCGACGCGGCCGCCGTTGGCTTCGATGCGCTCGCCCACCAGGCTCTGCAAAGCCAGACCGCGTTCGAAAAGCTCGAGGTGGTATCGGGCCGGCGCGGCACCGTTGTGACTCAGAAGATTCGCCAGAAGCGACGGCTCCAGTTTGTACTCCGGGCGGTAGGGCCCGACCCATCGAACTTGCGGCTGCTTGGAAATCTCGCCGGCGACGAAGGCGGATGCCTCCACGATCAGCGCGTTGTTCGGCAGATACCGGTAGATTCGGGCGCCGACGGCCTGAAGCTGCGAGCGGTATTCGGAGAGCACCTGAGTGTTGAACTGGACGATGCGCAGATCGGTCAGCGGCTCCGATTCCGCGCCCGCCGGCTGCGCGAGCGGGTCGAGCTTCCCATAGCGTAGGAGCAGATCGCCCGAGGTCCGCCGGACGGTGGAGATCTTCTGACCGTTCAAGCTGATCGCGAAGAAGGGCGACCATTGACCGCCCGCCTTTTGCTCCTCCCAGGTGGCGGCTACGACCGTGGAATCGGAGACCCGGAACGCATTCAGGCTCCGCACCTCATTTCCGGTGAGGTGAAACGTTCCGATCTGATCCATGGAAAGGGCATTGAGGCTGCCCTGTTTTCGCGATTCAACTGTTGGAGGCAGCCCGCGCGTCTGGCTGCAGCCGGCGCTGATCAAGGAAACGATTGCAATCAACGAAGGCGAACGAAACGAAGGTGTCTGCATGGATGGATCCGCCCCCCGACGAACAAGCTAGAGCTGACTCTTCAGTGCCCGGGCAGTCGGCACATTGATCCCGCTGACCACCAGCGCGTAGTCGGCGTCGATCTCCGGCGTTTCGGGATGGCTGTCCTGGTTGATCTCCCTGGCGATGACGGTGACGCTCCAAAGGCCAACCTCCGGGTTCTGCACGAATACGTTTTCGACCGTGTCCAGGGGGTCGGGATCTCCGCCCTCCGTAGACCAAAGCCCCTCGCGCAGCCCGTTGTTTCCCCAGTACACGATCCCCGAGGGCGAGGTCACTTGCAGGTCGAGGTCGTTGATCCGGTGCAGCGTGGAGGAGGTGGTCCCCATCGGATCTTTGTAGACCATCGTCGCCTTCAGGGCCGGAGTGCCGTCGAGAACCTCGAGGGTGTACGTGGTGCTCTGCAATTGCTGCAGTACGTCCGTCTCGTTCACCCACAAAGTCTGGGTGCTCAAATCGTAGAGGCTCTGCACGTTGGGCATTCCCCACCCCTGGTGGGTTCGCGTCAGATCAGCGGTGGTGCCGGTGAAGTTCCATTGCGTCGCGGTGTTGATCATGAAAGCGCGAGCGGTGCTCTGGTGGGGGCGGCTGTTGAACACCGTATCCGAGGTTGGATTGCCGAACAGGCCGTTGTGCCACATCTGGAAGAAGAGGCCGAAGTGCCCAGCGACGATCGGTGTCGCGGCGCTCGTTCCACCGAATGAAGTGTCGTAGCTGGTCGGGCTCGGTGTGCCGGGCGCGTAGACGCCGTCGTAGAAATGCGCGAGGTCCGGCTTGATCCGTCCGTCGGCGGCGGGCCCGATGCTGCCGCTGTGGCCCCATTGCATCAAGGACATGTCAGTGGTGCAGGTTGGATTGCAGTGTCTGACCCCGCCAATCGAGACGATGTTCTTCGCCCAGGCCTCCGGGCGCGACTGTTGGGTGCCGGCGTTGCTCTGAGATTGCGTGATCAGAATGTCATCAAGAAAGATGATGTCGTCCATGTGCGCCGAATCGATGGTGTATTGGGTGGTGAGGTTTCCGCCCCAGCTGTTCGACTGATACACCGCGAAATAAGGATCTTGAACCAGCTCAGCCGTGTGCTGATATCGGTCGCGCAAGGACCCTTGAAACGCCGATATTCCCTGGCCGTCCGGAACCAGGCCACGCGCGCGCGGCTCAACGCCGCTGGCGAAGTTGATGCCCGTGGTGCTGGTGCCGTGGCCCGCAACGCTTTGTGGGCCGTGCGGGATGAGGGGCGTGGCGGCGAATTCTTGATGGCTGGGCAGCACGCCGACGTCGAGGACCTCCGCCCGGACGCCTTGTCCGGTGAACCCGGTTTGATTCTCGAGGTAGTCGGCTCCTCCGATCGCCCGGACCTGGACGTCGTCAGCCTCGCCGGGGCTCCACTCGTCGATGTACGCGACCTCGGGGAGGAGCGATATCTGGAGCACCTGCTCCGGGCTGAGCGTCGCATCCATGAAGAATCCAAGGGGCCGCTTCACCTCCACGCGCCCGCCGATCTCCTCGACGCGCTCGCCCACCAGGCTCTGCAAAGCCAGGCCGCGCTCGAAGAGCTCGAGGTGGTAGCGGGCCGGCGCGCCGCCTTTGTTTCCGAGAAGATTCGCGAGAAGCGACGGGTCGAATTTGTACTCCGGGCGGTAGGGCCCCACCCATCGGACTTGCGGTTGCTTGGAAATCTCGCTGGCGACAAAGGCGGGGGCTTCGACAATTAGCGCGTTGTTCGGCAGATAGCGGTAGATCCGGGCGCCGGCCGCCTCGAGCTGCGAGCGGTACTCGGTGAGCACCAGGGTGTTGAACTGGACGATGCGGACATCGCTCAACGGCTCCGACACCGCGCCCGCCGGTTGCGCGAGCGGATCGAATTTCCCCTGGCGCAGGAGCAGGTCGCTTGAGGTTTGCCGGACGGTGGAAATCTTCTGGCCGTTCAAGCTGATCGCAAAGAAGGGCGACCATTGACCGCCGGTTTGCTCTTCCCAGGTGGCAGCGACGACGGTGGAATCGGAGACCCGGAACGCGTTCACATTCCGCACCTCGCTCCCGGTGAGGTGAAACGTTCCAATCTGGTCCATCGAAAGGGCATTCAGACTGCCCTGTTTTCTCGATTCGACCATCGGGGTCCCGCGCGTTTGGCTGCATCCCGCGGCGATCAAGGAAACGGCTGCAATCAACAAAGGTGTACGAAGCGAAGATGTATGCATGACGTCCTCCCGCCCAGGGCGGCCAGAAAGGAACAGTGAGTGAGCGATCGCGTTACACCCGCTCCCAAAAAAGCGGCATCTAAAGCTCAATCCATACGCTTAGCAAGGACGGCGTGCGAGTCGGCGCCTCGGCGGCCGAATTTAATTTCGGCGGTAGTGGAGGGTAGCGATTCCGCTGCGAGGTTCGTCCCCCTGAGAGGTTCGTTCCCCGTAGAGGTTCGCTTTGCACCGGGAGGGTCATTCCTCTGGGAAGGGGCCATTCCCCGGGAGGAGGGTCGATGCCGTTCACGGCGATCTTTGGGGTTGCCGGACTTGGCGAGTTGGCGGGGTTTCCACATCTGGTGAAAGGGCTGCCGGCGAGAGGTGTCGTCTCCACCCCTCGACTCGCAACGATGTCGATGTCGGCTAGAGACCGGACCCTTATTCCAGGCCATTCGACGAGTCAGTCAGACGGGGCAAGTGCGAATTCGCCGTCACCGCTGAAGCCGGGCGCGCTCAATTTCCCTGTTCGAAACTAAAGTCGTCGAAATAGTAGGTCGAAGCATCGGTGGCGGCGGGCCCGTTCACGCGCAATTGCACTTTGTCGAAAGCGAAATCTCCAGACCAGCTGTAGAGCTCCGCTCCATCGAAGAGTAGCTGGCCGCAAGAGCTATCCGTGACGATCACGAGCAGGTGCCACCCCAACGTTCGTTGGACGTCCGTTGCGCTCTCAGCCAGCCCTGGCCCCTGGATGTAGTAGACGTCCGAATCGTAGTCGAGCGGGCCGATGAATGTCCGGGCGGTTGGATCAGCCGAGTTGGTGAGAAACAGGCGCGCATCGCTGGTCATGATGCCGGGGGCTGAATCGTATAGCCAGACAGAGAATGTTCCGTGCACGGGGGTATCGAATTGATGGGCCAAGCTGATGTCTCGGAAGCCGCCCTCTCCCGTGGTGAACGCAGCCGATTGAGCTCCTGAATGTGCTTGATCCGCGCTCAGTCCGACCGTTCCGAAAGCCTCGCTGATCGTCCAGAATCCGGACGCGAAGATCCTCTCCGCGAAACAGGAGGAGGAACGCAAGGATGGCAAGGCAGTCTACTCGGTCAGCGTTGCGCGCGGGAAGCAGGAGATGGACATCGATGTGGACAGCGACGGCAAGATTGTCTCCGAAGAAGCAAGCATCGAACCCAGCGCCGTCCCGGAGCAGATTCAGAAAGGACTAAAAGATACCAAGTACGGAACCTGGAAGGTCAAGCACGTCGAGCGCGTGGTTCTTGACGAAAAGGACAGTGACGCTCACTTCGAGATTCTCGTCGAGAAGGGCAAGGAGCAGAAGGAACTGGTGTTTGCGCCGGACGGGAGGCTCGAGAAGGAGGAGAGCCCCAAGAAGAACCATAAAGGCGCCGCGAAGAAGGAAGTCGAGCAGATGGAAGGGAAGGAACACCCGCCCAAGTAAGCAACTGGGGAGCGGCGACTGCCTTGCTCACGTTCTCGAGCGGCGTCGCTTCAAAGTGCTCTTCCCCGGGAACCTCCGGCGGACGGATCGGTTGCCGCCGAACCGGAGCATGATGAAGATCACGTTGCGACGAGGCCACCGTCGACGACGAGCAGATGCCCGGTGACGTAGGGGTTCGTCATCAAGAAGATCATCGCGTGCGCGATGTCCTCGGGCTGGCCGAAGCGTTGGGCGGGCAGTTGCGACGACTCGGCCCAGGCCTTGATCTTCTCCCTGTCCGCGGAGGAATGGACCGCGGTATCGACCACGCCAGGGGACACGGCGTTCACGCGCACCGGGGCGAGCTCGAGCGAAAGCGCTTTGCTGAAGGCCGCCACGGCGGCGTTGACGCCCGCCAGAACAGACATTCCCTGGCGCGGCGGCTTCAGCGCCGAATCGCCCGAAGTGATGGTGATGGAGCCACCGCGCCGGATTTTTGGGGCCGCGGCGCGCACGAAGTGGAAGAAACCACGGAATTTGTCGAGCGAGCGCTCGAAGTCTTCATCGGAGATCTCGACGACCCGATGGATTAGCTTGCCCTCATTCGCGACCGCGGTGAGCACCAGATGGTCGATGAATTCCACCTCGTCGAGGAGCGACTGAACCGCCGTCCGATCGAGCATGTCGACCGCCAGTGAGCTCACTCTCCCCGCGATGCCCCGTTTCGCGGCGTCGAGTTTCTCCGCGCTTCGACTCACCATGATGACGTCGGCACCCTCCCGCGCCGCCGCGCGCACCGTCGCGAGCCCGATTCCCGAGCTCCCGCCGACCACCATCACTCGCTGATCGCTCAATATCGCCATGTCGCCTCCAGAGTTTCGCCGACGGGTGTCTCTCGTAGGCAATCACCTCTTCGCAGAGCCGAGTTTCCGTAGCCCCTCGAAGCCGGGCAGAATGACGGTTTGATGGATGGCGCGCGCAAGCTGGTCGCCGTCCCCGGCGGGAATACTGAATTCCACGTACCACGTGGCGACCGTCCTTGTTCCGTCGTCGGCCGGCGCCAGGCTGACGGTCGAGCTGTGATACGACAGTGGAAAGGGCGATTCGACGACCGAGTAGCTGTAGGACATGTCTTTGTCGGAGATCGCGGAAACCTGCTCGCGCACGGCCATCCCGTTCTGCAGATGAATGGCGCGTGTTGCGCCGACCCGGTCCCCTGGACCGCCGCCCTCGAGGACGCAATCTTTCACGTCTGGATGCCACTTGGAGATGTTGCTGAAGTCACGCAACACGGCCCAGAGCTTGTCCGGTCGCGCCTTCAGAGACAAGCCTTCATGGTTCTTGATCGCGGAGAACGATCGAATGGTCGCCCCGGCGACCCAGCGGTTCCTCGCGGAGCGAATGAGGTCCAAGGTCGTCTCGGTAACTCCCGATCACGTTCCGCTCGCCTCCCGCGCGGATGCGGTGGTTGATGTGGTCGAAGAGGCAGCGAGGGTTGCCGCGCTCGACGCGTAAGCGGTTTCTCCACGAAATGGCGCGTGGCCATCGGTACATTCTCGACCCGGATGGGATCAGCCGATGCCGCCAGCAGCCCTCTCGGAGACTCGTCGAAGCTCTTCATTGTGCATTTAATCCCGGATTCCGGACTCAAACGTACAACGTATTTGAGGCGCCACGTAGACTGCTCTGCAGCACCAGGCTGGCGCGCCGGCGACTGGAGCTCGCTCTAGCTCAAGACGGCAAGACCGACTGACGGTGTTGCAGGAATCGGCGGAGTGCCCGATCGCGCTCGAGGCCGATCGGGATCTCATAGGCGCGGCGGGCATCGGCAGGTGCGCCTGTCTTTGCCAGAAGCTCAGCACGGCATGACCTCCGAGGTAATCGCCAGCTGCTTGCGCGCTGTTTAGAAAGCAGTGCTGCACTGAAGCTGACGATCCCGAAGGGGAACAAGATGAGCGATGCGAACGAAGTAGCTGGACCACTGAGACGAAATCCGATCGCGCTCGCGGTTCTCTTGCTTTCATTTCTGGCGTGCCCTCGTGGGGGCAGGCCTCCGGCAACGAAAAAAACGGGCGCGGACGCAACCCAAGGAGTGAGGAAATGGCGAACGTGAACGAGCTTGTCGTGAATTACCTGGCCGCCTGGAACGAGCGGGAACCGAAGCGGCGCCGCGAGCTGGTTGCCAAGGTGTGGATCAACGACGGAATTTACATCGACGCTCACCGCCGCGGCGTGGGTCACGAAGGAATCGATGCGATGATCAAGACTGCCCAGGAGATGTTCCCCGGCTATCGACTTCACCTCGTCAGCGGCATCGAGGCGCAAAACGGCTACGTTCGCTTCAGCTGGGGGGCGGGCGGAGCGCCGGAAGCGCCGCTCTATCTCGGCGGGACGGACTTCGCGATCGTCGGTGAGGACGGGCGATTCAAGTCGGTCGCTGGCTTTACAGACGCCGCGCCCGCGCACTAGGTCAAGCCGGCAACACCGACTGACGCCGTTGGAGGAAGCGGCGCACCGCGGGATCGCGCTCGAGACCGATCGCGATCTCGTAGGCGCGGCGAGCCTCGCCATGCGCGCCGGTCTTGGCAAGAAGCTCCGCGCGCGCCGCCCAGTAGGGTTGGTATTCGGCAAGCCGGGCATCGCCGGCGATCTCTTGCATCGCCTCGAGCGCGGCGCCGGCGCCCCGTACCTCCGCGATGGCGAGCGCGCGATTGATGGCCACCACCGGTGAGCCCGCGAGCGCGAAGAGCGCGTCGTAGAGTTGCAGCACCTCTGGCCAGTTGGCGCGACCGGTGCGGCAGCGGTGGACGTGCGCCGATTGCAACGCGCCCTCCAACTGATATCGGCCCACTGAGCCCAGAGCGCCGGCACGCCGGAGCAGCGCTTCGGCCTCGGCGATCATGTCTGAATCCCAGGCCGCCGGGTTCTGCTCGGCAAGCGGTACGTACTCGCCCTCGGCGGTGCGCCGGGCGCGACGTCGGGCCTCCGCGTGAAGCATGAGCGCAAGCAGGCCCAGCGCCTCCGGTTCCTGCGGCAAAAGCTCGGTCACGAGCCTGGCCAGAAACATCACTTCCTCGGTGAGATCGCGGCGGGCGACATCGGTCCCTCCGGGGTCGGTCCAACCTTCGGCAAAAGCGGCGTAGATGGCATCGAGCACCGCGTCGAGCCGGCCGGAAAGCTCCGCGCGTTCCGGGACGCTCAAGGGGATGCCGGCCTGACGGATCTTCTCCTTGGCCCGGCCGAGCCGCTTACCCATGGCCGCCGGAGAGGTGAGGAACGCCGAGGCGATTGCCTTCGCATCCAGCCCGAGCAGCATCTGCAGAATCAACGGCGCGCGGATGCCGGCCTCGATCGCCGGGTGCGCGCAGGCGAACATCAGCGCGAGACGATGGTCCGGGATTTCCACGGGGGCCGCCGCCTCGTCCAGCTCTTCCGCGAGAAGCTGCAACTCGCAGGTTGCAGCCTCGCCGGAACGCTGTCGTCGATCCAGGTCAATCGTCTTTCGGCGGGCGACAGCGAGCAGCCACGCTTCCGGGTTGGACGGACAGCCATTCTTCGGCCAATCCGCCAGCGCCGACGCGAACGCCTCCGAGAGGGCGTCTTCGGCAGCGGCCACGTCGCGGGTACGCGCCACGAGAAAGGCGACGAGCTTGCCGTAACTCTGACGCGCAACCGCGTCTGCCGTGCTTTGCGCCTTGGCGTCGCCTTCGCGGAGGCTCATCCGTTCACATCTCCCAGACTGGACGTACCTCGACGATGCCATGGCCTGCGCCCGGGCAGCGGGATGCCCACGAGATCGCGGCATCGAGGTTCGGCGCGTCGATGAGGTAGTAGCCGCCGAGCTGTTCCTTCGTGTCCGCATAGGGGCCGTCGAGCACTTGCGGCTTGCCGTTCGCGAGCCGTACCGTCGTCGCTGCCGAGGCCGACTGGAGACGGTTGTTGCCGGCGAGGACGCCCGCCTTCTTGAGCGCCTCGGTGTACGCTGTATAGGCCGCGACGCCCTGTTCCTGCTCGGCCTTCGTCAGCTTGGACCAACCGGCTTCGTTCGCGTAAATCATCAAGAGGTATTTCATTTTCGAGTCTCCATTCATGGGTTGTAGGCGGGCACCACGCTCCGCCGCTACCTTGACGCTCGAACCCCCGCCTTTTGGACAGGCGTGATTGGAAGAGTCGCTTGCCACCCGGTGAAAGTCGAACGACTGTGGGTCCGCTTGCCTGCTCCTGAACGCAAAGCGCCTGGGTTTGCCGCAGGCGACTCACTTGAAACGGGAGCGCTGAGGTAAATGACGCCGCGATGATGGCTCTCGAGGCTTCAAGCCCCCGTCGCGGGGTTGACTTGTGCGTGCCGTGGCTGAGAGCGATAGTCGCCGCCGCGCACATTCTGGGCGCTCGAGGGGTGCGACTCGGTTACTGAAGTCACTTGCCATGCAGGAAGCCCGCGACAAGCTGTCGACCGGCGGCCCTTCTGGCGATCTTGCCGTTGTGCTTATCGATACCAACGGCATGGTGAGCCTCGCGGAAGGGTCAGGCGCCGCGGCATTGGGGCTCTCGCCGGAGAAGCTGCGGAGCCGCTCCGTCTTGGACACCCTGGACAGCGAGCCGATCCTGATGGGGATTCGGAGCGCGCTATCCGGGCGAGCCGATGGGCTGGTTCTGGAGAACGGCAACAAGACCTTCGAGGTGCGGTTCGAGCCTCGGCCCGGGGGCGGCGCGATGGTGCTCGCCGTGGACGCGACCGAACGCCGACGGACCGAACAGGAACTGCGCGCGTCCGATCGCTATCTGAGAATCGTCTTCGAGCAGGTCCCGGGCGCTATCTGGGCCACCGACCGAAACTTACGGATCACGTACGCCCTCGGACGGGTGCGCGCGATGACGGGGGTCGACTCGCGGCAAGCCGCAGGAATGACGATCCAGGAGTTCGTTGGCGCACGCAGTCCGACCGAGCCTGCAGTCGCACACCACTTGGCTGCCCTCGCGGGACAGGCGCAGTCCTTTCGATACGAGTTTCGCGGGCGGTGGTTCGAAGTGCTGATCGAGCCGTTCAAGGATGGGCAGGGGCAGATATTGGGGTGCGTCGGGGCTGCCGTCGATGCGACCGAGAGAAGGCTTTTCGAGCTAGAGCTCGCGACAAGCCGACGCCGGATCGAGGAGGCACAGCGCGTCGCTCACGTCGGCAGCTTCGAGTGGGAGGTCGAGCCCAACGTCGTGACCTGGTCCGACGAGCTCCATCGGATCTACAGCATAGAGAGAGGCCAGTTCGACGGCACTTACGAGGCTTTTCTCGAGCGCGTGCATCCGGACGATCTCGCCCATACGAAGAATGTCTTGTTCGACGCCTTCAGAAGCATCAAGCCGTTCGTGTACGACCATCGCATCGTCCGGCCGGATGGCGGCGTACGCATGCTGCACACTCGCGGCGATGTGATCGCCGACGAACGTGGCAAGCCGCTCAGAATCGTCGGCAGCTGTTGGGACGTGACCGAGCTGAAGGACACGACACAGAATCTGAAGGCAGCTCTCTCCCTCCTGGAGGCGACGATCAATGCCACAGCGGATGGGATTCTGGTGGTGGACCGGGAAGGCAAGGTCACCGCCCACAATCAGCCGTTCCTTGCCTTGTGGCAAATTCCGGCGGAGCTCGCCGAGCACCGCGATGACGAGAGACTGCTCGCATTCGTGCTCGATCAGCTCGAGGATCCGGACGGCTTCCTCCGCGGGGTACGGGCGCTCTATGGCGATTCAGATCGGGAGAGCTTCGACATCCTCCGCTTCAAGGATGGCCGTGTATTCGAGCGTTACTCCACTCCCCAGCGGATCGGTGAGCAGATCGCCGGACGGGTTTGGAGCTTCCGCGATGTCACTGAGCGGGAACGACTCTTCCGCCGAGCGGTATTTCTCGCCGAAACCACTCGGCTTCTGGCCTCTCTCGATGTCGAGCCGGCGCTCGACAGCGTGGCACACATGGCGGTCCCCTACCTCGGAGATGGCTGCGCCGTGGACCTGCTCGGGGACGGCGGTCCTCGTCGGCTCCTCGTGGTGTCGCGCGATCCCACCAGGCCGATCAGCCCGGAGCTGCGCAGCGCCGTCTTGTCAGGGCACCCGATCATCTACACTTTGGGGCCGCTCTCCTATATGGCGGCGCCGCTGGTGGTGAAGGGCGCCGTCGTTGGAGCGATGACCTTCGTTGCGCCGCCTTCACGGCGGTACACGCCGCGGGATTTGGAGCTGGCAGAGGAGTTGGCCCGGCGAGCGGCGCTCTTGGTGGAGAATGCGCGCCTATATCGAGGTGCCCAGGAGGCCGTGCGGGCGCGCGACGAATTCCTCGCCATTGCTGCCCACGAGATTCGTGGTCCGATCACGTCCATCCACCTGGCCGTCCAAAATCTCCAGAAGAGAAAGTTGCCCGGGCCGGCAAGCCTGAAAGTTCTGGAGATGATCGAACGCGAGGATCGACGGCTCGCCAGATTTGTCGACGAGTTGCTCGATCTCGGCCGGATCCGGGCCGGTCGCCTTCATTTCACCTTCGAAGAAGTGGACCTCGGCACCGTGGTGCGCGACGTGGCAACGCGGCTGGGTGCCGAGATCGCCAAGTCCGGCTCCTCGCTGTCGATCACGACCAATGGGCGACCGGTTGGACAGTGGGACAGGTTCCGTCTCGATCAAGTCGCAACCAATCTCTTGTTGAACGCGATCAAGTTCAGCCTGGGGAAGCCCATCGAGATCACCGTCCGCGCCCAGGCAGGACGCGCCACGCTCGCCATCAAGGACGAAGGGGTTGGCATCTCGTCCGAGATGCACGAACAGATCTTCCAGCCGTTCGAAAGGGCGGTTTCCTCTCATCACTACGGAGGCCTGGGCCTGGGCCTTCACATCGTGCGCACAATCGTCGAGGGTCTGGGCGGCACAGTCAGCGTGGAAAGCAAGCGTGGCGCCGGATCGACTTTCACCGTCGAACTGCCTCAGACCAGGTCTCCATGATGGAAGCCGACGGATTCGTCATGGTCGTTGACGACGATGAGGACATTCGCGAGATAGTGAAGCTCTCGCTCGAAGCCAGCGGCTATCGAGTGACCACCGCGGTGGATGGACTCGAAGCTTGGCAGCATCTGAATGACAGCGCGCCACCTTCTTTGATCCTCCTCGATCTGATGATGCCGCGGATGGATGGTGAGGAGTTCATGAAAACCCTCCGCTCGAGCCCACAGGCGAACATCCCGGTGGTGATCATGTCCGGTCACAATGCTTCAATTCAGAAAGCGGAGGAGCTCAAGGTGAACGGTTGTCTCACCAAGCCGGTTGAGTTGGACGAGCTCTTGGGCACGGTCCGACGCGTTGTCAGCCGCCGAGCGGATTGACGCGAGGCGATGGGCTACGACGAGCAGACGGCCGAACGAGTGCGGCGGACCCTCTCCCGGCGGCGGGATGTCGTCGAGAAGAGGATGGTCGGAGGGCTCTCCTTCATGGTGAACGGCAGCATGTGCTGCGGCGTCACCGGCACCGCCTTGATGGTTCGGGTCGGGCGCGAAGGGCGCGAGGGGGCGCTGGCTCAGCCGCACGCGCGACCGATGAAATTCGCCGGCCGGGCCCTGGCTGGCTTCGTGTGTGTGGAGCCTGGAGGCTTCCGGACCGAAAGGGCGCTCGCGAAATGGATCCAGCGGGGCATCGACTTCGTGTCGACGCTCCCAGTGAAGAAGCCCGAGGCGAGGAGACGTCGGCCCAGGGCGCCGCGGAGGTAAGAATCCCTGCGATAGAAGGAGCGCGCTCAATGGTTTGCGCAGGAAGAGTGTAAGACCATACACTGCGCGTCTGGAGCCTTCGGGCGACCCGAATCAAGCAGCCGCGGCGCCGAGGGGTACTGGTTCACCAGGAATATTTACGAAGGAGGAAGGCGCATGTTTCGCAGGGGGAATACACTGTCTCGGCTGTTTGCCTGGCTGATCATCTTGTCGGCACCGGCCGTCGCCGAGGGTCAGCTGTCGTTTCACAGCGACACCGTGCCCGTTGGAATGGCTCCGGGCGTTGTCGTCCTGGGCGATTTCAATGCAGATGGGCTTCTGGATTTGGCGGTGGCCAACACCCTCTCGAACGATGTCTCGATCCTGATGGGGAGGGCGGACGGATCGCTCGAGCCTGCCCGAACCTATCCAGCGGGGCCCGCCCCCCGCACCTTGGTGGCCGCAGACTTTGATGGCGACGGCGTTCTCGATTTGGCCGTCGCCAGCGAGAGCTCCAGCCCGAGCATTTCGGTGCTGGTCGGCAACGGGGACGGCAGCTTCCAATCCCCGCGAACCTTCCCCGTGGTTGGAGCTTTGTTCTCGCTCGCCACCGCGGACTTCAACGGCGACGGAGCACCGGACCTCGCGCTCACCCTCCGTCAAGGTCAGGTCGCCATCTTCCTGGGCAATGGGGATGCGACGTTTCAGCCGGTCAGATACCTGACGGTCGGTAACGATCCGCACGGCATCACCGTGGGGGACGTCAACCAGGACGGAAAGCCGGATCTGGTCGTCACCAATCGGGGCGATCCCTTTAATCCAAGTAGCATATCCGTCGTCCTTGGCAACGGGGATGGCACGTTTCAACCCGCTCGGCCTTTCAGCGTCGGCTCCGATCCCCGATGGGCCGTGATCGGCGATTTCAATCAGGACGGATCGCCGGACGTGGCGGTGGTGAACTCTGTTTCGGGCGATGTTTCGATCCTTCTTGGCGCCGGTGATGGCACCTTCAGAACCGGTCAGACGGTCTGGGTGGAAGGACATCCCGGCCACTTGCGTATCGGTGACTTCAACGGAGACGGTCGAGAGGACCTGGCGGTCTCGAATGAAATGTTCGACAGCGTTGCCATTCTCCTCGGCAACGGCGATGGAACGTTTCAAAGGACGCAATCCTTTGTAACGGGCACGGGGCCCAGCGACCTCAAGGTCATGGACGTGAACCTGGATGGCATAGACGATCTGGTCGTGGTCAATGCGCGTTCGAACAATCTGAGCGTCCTGCTGGGACGGGGGGACGGAACGTTCCGCAGCTCGACGTTCCCCGTGGGACTTAATCCCATGTCCGTCGCGGTCGGCGACTTCAATGGCGATCGAATTCCGGATCTGGCCGTGGCCGACGACGGCTCCGCCCGTGTCGCGGTCCTCCTTGGCGACGGGGAGGGTGGGTTTGGCTCGGCGCGCTATCTTTACGTGGGCAGTAGTCCAAAATCCGTTGCCGCGGCAGATTTCAATCTCGATGGCAATCTGGATCTGGTGGTGGCCGTTGCCGAGAACGTTGCCGTCCTTCTCGGAACCGGCGAGGGACAATTCCTTCCCCCGATGAGGTTTCCCGTGTATGGAGATAATCCGAGCTCGGTCATTGTCGCGGACTTCAACGCAGACAACGTTCCGGACCTGGCCGTGGCCAACACAGACTCCAACAACGTGTCTGTTCTGTTGGGGAATGGCGACGGCACTTTCGGACCGCCCCGGCGTTTTCCGGTCGGCTCCCGACCTCGAGCGGTGATCGCCGGCGACTTCGACGGGAATGGCCTGCTCGATCTGGTCACCGCCAATGAAGGTTCGGACACTCTCACCCTTCTCTCCGGGGACGGCACCGGCACCTTCCGCGCGACCGATACCGTGCCCGCGGGCGGTCGAGGGCCCTGGTCGCTGGCGGCCGGCGACTTCGACGGGGACGGAAGACTGGACCTGGCGGTTGCGCTGTGGGGATACATCGACTGTGTCCATTACGATCCGGAACACGGCTACTGCATTCAATTTGGCCATATCGCTGGGACCGCCACCTCGGTGTTGCTCGGGCGAGGGGACGGTACGTTCGGCCCGCCGCGGCAATTCACCGTCGGCCTCGGCCCCGACTCCGTGATCGCCGGCCATTTCGACAACGATGGCATTCTCGATCTGGCCGTCGCCAACGGAGAGAGCGGGACGGTCTCCGTCCTGGTTGGCAGAGGAGACGGCACGTTCAACCCGGCACAGCACTTTGGCGCAGGCCGAGGCCCGATCGGGATGGCGACCGGCGACCTCACCGGCGATGGGCAGCTGGATCTGGCTGTCGTCAACCAGTATTCCCACACCGTATCGATCTTGATCAACCAGACTGTCGAACACTAGCGCCCGCGCCGAGACTCGGCCGCTGGCCCGAGGTGATTGTTAAGGGGGCAGGGAAAAGGGTGGCCGAGGCCTGAACCGCGTGGCCCGGCACATCGGCGCAATGGTATGACCGCGGAAATGGGGGAAAACCGATGGTCGCTCGCTACCTGGAACCGAAGGCCGATGTCTTCTACGCGTTTCTCCGGATCGTCTCCGGGTTGATGTTCACCTTCCACGGCCTCCAGAAGATTTTCGGCGTGCTGTCGAACTTCAAGCCCGCGGTCGGAACGCAGCTCTGGTTCGGCGGCATGATCGAGCTCATCTGCGGGCTGGCCATCGCCGTCGGATTCATGACCAGCTGGGCAGCCTTCAATCGCCAGCGGCGAGATGGCGGTCGCGTACATCCAGTTTCATTGGAAACTCGATTTTGGCTCGAAATTTTTTCCAACCATAAATCAGGGAGAGCTGGCACTTCTGTACGCGGTCGTCTTCCTGTACATCGCGGCCCGCGGCGGCGGTCGCTGGAGCATGCATTACTCGCGTAACAGAGGCAGGCGGGCGAGTTGAGACAAACGTAGGCTCGCGAACGCCTCCGCAATCCGCGGTGGGGCGTTCGGGCGCTTGTACATCCGCTCCATGAACCCGCGCAGGCGAGGCAGGTTGTCGAGCAGCATGTGCTTCTCCAGGACCGCCGCCATGTCGAGCGTGTATGCCGCTACAAAGTCGGCCACCGTCACGTTGTCGCCGACGAGGAACTGCCGGCCGTCCATGTGCTTCTCCAGGACCGCCGCCATGTCGAGGAAGTCCTGACGGGCGATCGGTATCTCCGCCGCGAGCCGCTTCTCGGGTGGGTAGAGCGAAGTGTGTCGCGCGATTCGCCAGACCGGCTGTTCCAGCTCGGTCGCGGCGAAGAGGAGCCATCGGTTGACCTCCGCCCGTGCTCGAAGCCCGCTGGGGAGCAAGCCTTTCTCAGGGTACTTCTCCGCCAGGTAGAGGACGATCGCGACCGACTCCGTGAGTATGAAGTCGCCATCGATGAGCACCGGCAGCTTTCCTGCCGGGTTTACAGCGAGAAACTCGGGCCGCCGAAGCTCGCCCTTGGTGGGGTCCACGTTGACGAACTCGAACTCGACATCCAACTCGCGCAACGTCCAGAGGACGCGGATCGAACGGGTAGGAGGGAACCCATAGAGCTTCATGGCGTGGCTGTCTCCTTCGGCCCGGAGCGTATGTCACCACCGGGAGAATTGGGGACCATTTTCACCGGAATCACCGGGTGGTCCCCTGGTCCCTTTCCGGTCCGGTGGTGACACCTCAGCGCGCGTCTCGCGCGCGA
>WNFG01004722.1_pt1 | contig 17997 bp, 18 predicted proteins | sample 5400431 | NCBI WGS metagenome assembly WNFG01 (sample SAMN13153346, study PRJNA577476) | soil metagenome | isolation source: 120 cm saprolite under Douglas fir tree site 2 hole 3 replicate 2 | place: USA:California | collected 2015-04-18 | reverse complement strand
CCCAGCACCTCGCACCAGAAACGAGCGACGCGCTCAGGTTCTGCGCAGTCGAAGGTGACTTGGAACTGCTTGACCGACGCCATCGGTCCACCATAGAGGCGGGGTCTTTCGTCGTCTCCACGGGCCCGCCCCTGGCTAGGTTGTGGCGCATGCGGCCGGCTCTTGAAGATGAGCAGGACCTTGAGCCGTGGGATGACGATCCTGACGGTGTCGATGCCCACTCCATTCGGGAGTCCAGTGAGCCCGAGATCGACGACGAGGGTCGAGAGAGCTGGCTTCACGTATACAGCCCACCCAGTTAGTACGATGACCCGGCGGGTAGTGCCCGGCATCGTCTTGACGTCCGCCCATGCAGATCCGGTCGACGTCGGCGCGCAGAGCGACCTGTTCGGCGCAACTGCACCGGCCGTCGCCAGACTCCCGATTACCCAGCATAACGGCGGATATCGCACCTCCAGGGGTGCGCAGCGCAAACTACAGCGTGTGACAGAGGGACAGCGACTCCTGGTGCCGGATCGCCGATTATGCGTGGCTCGTAATCGCGCTAGATCGACCGCGCGTCGAGCGCAGGGCACCCAGTTATGGCCCTGCATATCCGGGGACAGGAAAGCGGTTCCACTGCAATTCTCGTTCGGCCGAGAAACCCGGTCGGTCAGCCGCTCATGATGCAGCCGCCCGGTCGTCGCCATGTGCTCCACGCGAGTGCCCGCCCGCCGAGGGCATCAGTGTCTCCTGATCCTGCCCGAGCAGCCCGGCCGGGCGAGTTTCCGGGGACGGCGAGGCGGTCGCCGAGCTCAGCGATAGCTATGTCCAAAGTGATGACAGGTTGCCTGTCTTACGGAAGGGGATCGGGCCGATACTGTGGCCATGGCAGCGTGGAAGGACGTGGAGCAGGCGGAGCCCGAGTTCGCGGCGCGGGTGCGGCGGCTCTTCGACGCGGGCAGGCACAAGACGATCGCGACGTTGCGGGCTGACGGCTCGCCGCGGATCTCGGGCGTCGAGTGCGAGTTCGCTGACGGTGAGCTGAGGTTCGGGTCGATGCCGGGGGCGCGCAAGGGTGCGGATCTGAGGCGGGATCCGAGGTTCGCCCTGCATGGTCCGACGTTTCACCCAGAGGAGGGCAAGGAGGCCGAGTGGCCGGGCGAGGCGAAGATCGCCGGGCGGGCGGTTCTCGCCGGATCGATCGGCGACGGGCCTGCTGGCGATCTGTTTCTTGCCGACATTTCCGAGGTCGTCATCACCCGGCTGAACCCGGAGGCGACGTTGCTGGTCATCGAGTCGTGGACGCCCCATCGGGGGCTTCGCGTGGTGGAACGCGAATGACGCGGCACTACGCGGGGAGATTAGGGTAGGGGCATGTCGGCTGCGGTCGTGCTGGTCAGCGTGTCCGGCGTGGACATGTCCTGTGGCGGGTCCGCCGCCTGGCCGCCGCAGACGTCCCCGCGGTCACGCGCATGATCCGGTCGATGCCCAGCAGCTGGGCGGCGGCGGCCCCGAGAGCCGTGAGCACTACACCGCGAGCAGCAACCGTCTGAGGTCGTCCTCTGCGTCTTACCCAAGGGCCGTTCCGCAACGTTACGGAAATCAGTTCTGCCTGGGGGTTGACACGGCCACGGGCGGCGACACGACTCAGCCGTAACCTCGTGAGCACACACAGTAGGGATAGCCGGCCAGCCGTTCAGTGGAGTATCCGGGCAGTTCGCGGCCTCGCCACCAGACGAGATGAGCGCGTGGGCGCCGGCCGGCCTGGACATCGATCAGGGTCACTCCGCTGACGGACAGCGCTGGTCTCTGGGGTCCGGTCAGTCACCCGGCATGAAACTTTCATGGCGCTAACTCGTGGCACCCTTGCGACCCTCTGTAGTCATGACAGGTGGGGCCATGAGCTGCTGACAACAGGACCGCGCCTGCCGAGCCGAAATCTTCGGCCTGCGCTCGCCCCGAAGCGCCGTCCTTGCTTTGGTCACGCACGCATGTGACTATGTCGGGCATGACGGACATCATCGATCGCGTGGCGGCAATATGCCGCGACGCGATGGGTGTGTCAGATTTGCGCGCAGACGAGGATCTCGTTGCGCGTGGCGCGGATTCACTGGTCGCTGTCGAGGTAGTCAGCCGCCTGGAGCTGGACTACGGCGTCGACATCGTAGACGTGTTCTTCTCGACGCCTACCATCGACGCATTAGCCGATGCAGTGCGGTCACATCTCGCGCACCAGCAGTAATGGTTGCCTATTAAGCTTTTTCGTGATTTCAGTGGTGTCGATTCCTAAAACTCTGGGGACTAATTGTGTCCAACGGCGGGAAGAAGAGAAGGCTTCGCCGGTTGCTTTCGCCGACGACCGGGCGTGGCGTCTTCTTACCAATCGACCAGCCCTTGACGACGGGCCCGATGCCGGGTCTGGCCGACATGCGCCGAGACCTGCCGCGGCTGCTCGCAGGTGCGCCTGACGCGGTCATCTCTCATCGGGGTCCCATCGCACAGGGCCTGCTGGACGACAGCCGGTCCGCGATCGTCTTGCACCTGTCGGCGGCCACGGCTATGTCCGGCCACGCTGACGTGAAGACGTTGCTCACCGGCGTGGAGGACGCGCTGCACCTCGGCGCCGACGCGGTCTCGGTGCATGTCTCGTTCGGGGTCGCCGAGGAGACGTCCTGCTCGCGGCGGCCGGGCTGGTCGCTGCGGGCTGCACCGAGTGGGGAGTCCCGCTGCTGGTCATGGCGTACGTCGTGGGCTCGTCGCCGAGCCTGGAATCGGGCAAGGTCGCGCATGCCGCTCGCGTCTCGGCCGAGTTGGGTGCCGACATCGTCAAGGTCCCCTACACCGGCAGCCCGGAGAGCTTCGCCGCGGTCGTCTCGTCGTGCTTCGTCCCGATCGTGATGGCGGGAGGCAGCAAGACGCCATGGGCGGACGTCCTCACGGACGTCCGCGACGCCATATCGGCCGGAGCGCACGGCGTGTGCATCGGCCGTAACGTCTTCCAGCGGGCCGACCCCGCCGCGGCCCTCGGTGAACTGCGGGCCGCGGTCCACGGCCAGCCAGCAAAGGTGCTAACCCATGCCTAGCGGGCCCATAGCCAATGGGACAGCGCCCGTCTGGTGCGACCTCACCGCCGCGGGCGATTCATTCCCAGAGGTCCTGACCGCCGCGCTGCAATCACCGATCGGCGGCGTGCTCGTCCTGCCTGGCCAGGCCGGAGGCCTCTCGCTGCCACCACGGGTCGAACTGTGCGTGCTCGTTCGCACACTTTCTGACATCGGGGAACTCGACCCGGACACGCCCGCGACAGTCATCACGCCGGACGTGTCCCTCGTCGAGTCGATCGCCTCGCCGCGGTGGCGCCGCGGGGTGATGGTCGAGGTCACCGACGAGCAGACGATGAATCGTGCCGTCGATCTGACGGCCGTCGGCACCGTCGTCGTTTCGTTCAAGGACTCAACCAACATCCCGCTCGAACTCATCATCGCCGAGGCGCAGCAGCGGGAGGCGCGCGTCGTCAAGGCCGTGACCTCGGCCGAGGACGCGATCGTCGCCAGCGGCGTGCTTGAGCACGGTCCGGCCGCCGTCATGGTCGCCACTGCTGATCTCGCGCACGTCAGCGCGCTTTCGGCGGCGCTGCTCGCCAAGGACGCAGTGCAACTCGAACTGCACGAGGCCGAGGTAGTGCGGTCCGAGTCCGTCGGCATGGGCGTGCGCGCGTGCGTCGATTCGGTCAGCATCTTCGAGTCCGACGAGGGCATCCTCGTCGGCTCAACCTCTGGTGGCGGCGTCCTCGTCTGCGCGGAAGTGCACTACCTCCCGTACATGAAGCTGCGCCCGTTCCGGGTCAACGCGGGCGGGATCCACATGTACGCGTGGGCGCCGAACGGCCGCACGCCGTACCTCAGCGAACTCGGCGCCGGTGAAACCGTCCTCGCCGTGAACACGTCCGGCCAGGCACGACCGGTGGTTGTCGGCCGGATCAAGGCCGAGGTCCGCCCGCTGAGGTTGATCGAATGCCGCGTCGTCGAGCAGTCCCTGAACGTGTTCCTCCAGGACGACTGGCACGTGCGGGTCTTTGACGGCAGCGGGGCGGTGCGCAACTCCACCGACATTCACGTCGGCGACTCGCTCCTGTGCACGCTGGATCGCCCGGGCCGCCACGTCGGTATCCCGGTCACGGAGACGATCGCCGAGTTCTGACGCAGGCCGCGCGGCGGGGCTGCCTGCCGCGCCGGTGCTCCCGGGAACCGGACCAGGAAGGGCTGAGGACCAGGTGTTAGATCTCGCGGCGCTGGTCGAGCGATGGGCCGCGCGGCGCCCCCGCCAGCTCGCCGTCGTGACGGCGACGAAGTCGCTGACGTACGAGGAACTAATGGGCCGGGCCCGCGACGAATGCGCAGCCGGCTGCGTGCTCCCCCGGCCGCGCCGCGGGCTGGTGGCATCCGACGCCGCGGAGGTCGCGGTGGCGCTGGTGGCATCCGTGAGCGCATGCGCCGACGGTGCTCCTGTTCGCGGTGTCCGTTCCGGCGGGCGCGTTCACTCCCGCGATCGGCGCGCTGGTCCGGGCCCGGTGGTCGGCGTTGCTGGCGGACACGACTGAACTCGCCCGCGCTTACGCGCTCGAGTCGGTCCTCGACGACTGTGTCTGGACGGTCGGCCCCGTGATCGCGGCGGCGTTGTGCGTCTGGCACAGCGCCGCCGGCCTGGTGGCTGCGGCTGCGATCGAACTGGTCGCGGGCCTGGCGTTCGCGCTGCAGACGGCGACCGCGCCGAAGCCGCATCCGGCGGCGCACCGGCGGATGCTGTCCACGCTCGCCGCGCCAGGGCTCCGACCGCTGCTCGCAGCGGTCTTCTTCGTCGCCGTATTCCTCGGCACGCTCAACGTGTCAATCGTGGCGTTCGCGCAGCGCCACGGCGCGCCCGGCGCGGCCGGGTGGCTGCTGGGGGGGTTCGCGGCGGCGAGCATGATCGTCGGGATCGTGTTCGGGCACCGCCGCTGGCGCCGGTCCCCGGAGAGCCGCCTGCGGATCGTGCTGCTCTACTTCGCGGTCGCGGGGATCGCGCTGCCGCTCGCACGGTCGCTGCCCGCCATGGCCGTGGCGGTTCTCGCCGCGGGCTCGGGCCTGTCGCCGACGCTGATCTGCGCCTACACGACGGCTGACCGGATCGCGCCGGCCGGGGCACTCACGGAGACGCTGACGTGGACCGTCACCGCCCTGGCCGGTGGCTCGGCTGCGGGTGCCGCCCTGTCCGGGTGGGTCGTCAACGCTCACGATGCCCGTCTCGGACTGCTGGTCGGCACGGTGGCCGTGATCCTCGCGGTGGTGACCAATCTCGCCTGGCCGCCGTTCGCCGGGCCGCAACCCGAGCGGCTCGGCCAGGCGCAGGTGCACCTAGACGGCTAGCCCGGCCTCGGCCGGGCGCTGCTGGCCCTGCTCCCAGGCCTGGCGCAGCGCCTGGAGGAAGACCTCGGCGCGCTGGCCGCCGGAGATGGCCAGCGACCGGTCGAGGACGAAGAACGGGACGCCGGTAGCGCCGAGTCCGGCGGCTTCGCGTTCGTCGGCCCGCACCGCGTCGGCGTAGTCCTCCGACGCCAGCGCCTGGCGCGCCGCGGCGGCATCCAGGCCGACCTCGGCGGCGATGGCGGCCAGCCCCTCGGGGTCGAAGACCGAGCGCTTGGCGCTGAAGTTCGCCCGGTACAGACGGCTGAGCATCTGGTCCTGCCGGTCATGGTCCCGGGCGAAGTGGACCAGCCGATGGGCATCGAAGGTGTTGCCGTACGGCCGGGTCACGGTGAACTCCAGTCCCTCCGTGGCGGCCATCTCCGCCATGCCCTCCTCGGCCCGGGCCGCCTGCTCACGGGAAAGCCCGTACTTGCTGGCCAGCATGTCCGTGACCGAGCTGACCTGGCCCGGGGGGAAACCCGGGTCCAGCTCGAATGACCGGTACACCACCTCGACCTGATCCCGGTGCTCGAACCTGGCCAGGGCGGCTCCGAAGCGGGCGTGACCGAGGTAGCACCAGGGACAGACAATGTCGCTCCACACGTCAACGCGCATAGCCCGATCGTATTCAGGGGCGGTTTCCTACCAGGCTGTAACTTTTGGCCGCCAGCCCGGCATTGTGCGATGCCACGGGGCAGCAGCGCGGGCGCCCGGTGACCGCTGCTTTGACAGCCGCCAGACCGGCTCGGACGATCGCACCGACCGGCGCGCAGCCGCCGCGGCACCGAGGAGCTCCCATGCGCCCATCCCTCATCTCGACGTCTGCGCGGGCCTGCCGCCGCGGGCGACCACTTCGGTCGCGGCCTCCTTTTAGTCGAATCACTCTCTGATGAGTAGGGTGTCGAGGCCTGGAGACACCGCAAGATGGTCTTTGCCCGCCTCAAGGTTCCTGCCCCTCATACTGCAGCTGAACTGTACGAACACGAACCTGCCCCGTGCTTGGCGTCCAGGATCAGCATGCTTGCCGCGGTTGCGTCGTCCCCACCGCCGCAACTCCGCCCACTGGGATAGCTCCCCGAGCGTGACAAAGGTGATGCACGGCTGCTTGCCGGCTAACGGTAGTCTAACGGTAGTTTGTTAATTCGGGATGTAGAGGTGCAGGCCGCAGCCTGCTCCGACCGAGTTGATCAGGGCTTGCAGCGGCGGGGGCGGGGGCGCCTTGGACCATGCCTGCCACCAGCGCTGCAGCGCGATCGAGGGGGAAAGCCAGGCGCGCACCGCGCGCACTGCCCGCGGCCAGGACGGTGCCGGCGGGACGGCGGCGCGCGTGCCCCCTCTCTCCGCGGACGGGTTCCGGCCGCGGTGCTGCAGGTTCGTGCGGTGCGGGGCGGTCGTGGAACCAGGCGTCCCAGCAGAAGCTGAACGCGCAGGTGACCAGCACCTGATGGCGGCGGATCGCGATATCGGAGCGGACCTGGAAGTCGGCCCAGCCCAGCTCGTCCTTGACCTGCTTGTACCCCTGCTCGGTCCAGTGCCGGATCCCGTAGATCCGCACCACCTCAGCCAGGTCCGCGGCCGGGTGCGGGCTGCCGTCCTCGCGCGGGCCGCCCGGGCGGGGCAGGTTCGTGACCAGGTACCAGGTGGCCTTCGCGGGCAGGGCAGCCGGGTCGGCGGTGGCAACCACTAGGCGCCTGGCGCCGTCCGGCCCCCACCAGCCCAAGGTCGCATCGGCGGCGAACCAGGCCTCGGCATGGCCGTCGCGGAAGGTCCGGGTCACCGGGTGCCAGTCGCCGGGATCATCCGGCCCGCCCCAGGCCAGGGCGCGGGCCGCATCGACGGGGGTGTGCGCATCCGGGCCATAAGCCCAGGTGCCGCGGCGGGGCTTGAGGGCCATCACGAACGGCAGCCCGGCCCCGGCGAGCTCCCCGCGGAACCCGTCCTGATCGCCGTAGGCGCTGTCCGCGGCCACCGCGCGGAACGCGAAGCCCGCGTCCCGGGCGCGGATCGCGAGATCCGCGCCGATCTGTAGCTTGGTGCGGAACGCCGGGTCATTCTTGCCCTTCGCGAAGTGCCGGGCCGGGGTGTACGGCACCGCGTGCACCGGATAGTAGATGCGCTCATCAGCCCACACCGTGGTGACCGTGACCACCCCGTTGTCGGTCTTGCCGTACCGGCCCAGCCACTGACGGCCCACGTGCGCGGTCCTCGTGCCGTCCTTGCGGTCCCCGCTGTCATCGATCACCAGCACCCCCGCATCGTGCGGGGCGGTCGCCGGGTCCGCGAGCAGCAACTCCAGCCTCCTGGCATTGACCCGCTCCGGATCCCACCGGGACTCGGACAAGAAGAACTGCAGCCGCTGCACCGCCGGGTGCTGCGCCCCGGTCACTGGCTCGGCCCCGGCCAGGGCGGTCAGCGTCTTGTTCCGGTCCCGCGGTGCCAGCAGCCCCACCAGGTACTCCCGGAACCCCCGCCGCTGCGCTAACCGGCCGAACAGGTCATCAAACCGGGCCGCGTACTCCTCCAGCGGGCCCGGCGCCGCGGGACAGGGCTGGCGTCGCGTCATCACGCACCCCCGGACAGGTCGTGCCACTACTCCCCGGCATACCTCTGACCCGCTCCAGAGTCAACAAAATACCGCTAACCAGAATGAACTCGTAGAGCTCAGGTCGTGACGTCGGCTGGCTGCGGGCGTATGACGGGATGCGGAATGCGCAGCGGGGCGGGTACACCCCCTGCCGAACAGCGGCGGCGTGAGCTGCTGCGGCTGCAGGCAGCTGAGCGGTTCGCCCGCGGCCACGGGATCAGCCAGATCGCGCATGACCTGCGGGTCACCGAAGGGCCGGTATAGCGATGGCACCGGGCCTGGCGGGACGGCGGGGCCGGGACACTGCGGTCCAGATGTTAAGGCACCGCGTAGCGTGCGAGCAGCGGGATGAGCACCTGCGCGTCGGGGCTGCCCCAGCCGGTAACCGGATCCCAGCCGGGTGCCGCCTGGTAGCCAGTGATCGTCTTGGGCGGGAACTGCACGGTGTTGTTTCCCTTGGTGACGTCGTGGAAGGCCTGGTGGTACCGGGGGCCACGGGTGATCTGGTAGATGGCCGGGTTGACGAGGCCCAGGTGGCGCCCGGCGTACTGGTCGGCCAGGGCGATCAGCGCGGCCCAGATCGGGGCGCTGGCGCTGGTACCGCCGCTGTCGCGGACCATGCTCCTGCCGTCGGCGCTGAGGACGATCGCCATGCCGGTGTGGCCGCTGGCGTCGGCCGACACGTCGGGCACCCCCCGGGTGGCTCGGATGCCGGGGACGCCGTCCTGGTAGCCGGGCCGGGGGAACAGGCGGCTGAACCCGCCGCCGGATGCCTGGAAGGCCGATCCCGGGTCGCCGTACGGCAGGCCCCAGGCGGTCTCGCCCTGCCAGGCGCCGGTGGTGTGGCTGGCGGTCAGGCTGGTGCCGCCGGCGCCGAGCACAAGCGGATCGGAGGCCAGCAGGTTGACCTCCTTGACCGGGGTAAACGTGCCGGTGCCGGTCAGCGCCCCGTAGACATCGCACGGTTCGGCCACCGCTCCGATGTCGCCCGAGGCGGCAACCACCGTCACGTGGCGGCTGACGGCCGTCTGGAGTGCCGCGTTCACGCTCTTGACCTGGGCGCGGCTCACGCAGTGCTCGCCGCCGATCTGCCCTGCGGCGCTGATCGACATGACGCCGCCTTCCGTGCTGCCGAGACGGAGCGAGCCGACGGCGGCGGAGACCGCGTTCTTGGTGTTGTCCAGGGACGTCGACGGAAGCAGGAGGATGACGAGCGTGGCATCGGGGGCGAGCGCGTGCACCATCTCGACGTCCAGCACCTCCTCGCCGAAAGCCAGCCAGGGGGAACGGGCGCCGGCGAGCGTGGTGACGACCCGCATCCGCGCGGCCGGCAGATGGAACAGGCTGTCGAAGGCCGCCATGTCCTGGCGCATGTCGGTGACTAGGGGCGGGTTCAACTGCGATTCCGCGAGTTCGGGCAGCACCACGGTCTCGCCGCGGCCGTTGATCCCGCGGTCGAGGAGCGGCTTAATGCCGTAGGCCACCTGGAACTGCTGCGGCGTGTAGCAGGTGGTGAGCGAGTTACAGTCGGCGGTCGAGCTGGGTGGCGGGGCGGCCGGCTGCCGGGCTGGTCCGCCGCTGCTGACTACGCCTGTCTGGGCCGGGCCGCAGGCCGTGGCGAGCAGGGCTGCCAGCGGCATGGCCGCGGCCAGCAGTCGCAGCCGCCGGCCGCGCGGGACAGCCGCGCGAGACTTGATCATGCTGTGCTCCTGCGTTCCGGATGGTGATCCCGCCGGTCACGCCAACTTCGGGCTTCCCGACCGCGATATACGGCTGAGCGGTGTCTGCCGGTGCACCTGGATACACCCGCACGGGGGTCACGGCAACAGCTGCCCGGCGCACGGCTGGTGAGCCCGGTGGCCGGCCCGCTGCTGACGATCCTCGGCGACCCGGGCAATGCGCACCTCGCCGGGCACCCCGCCCTGCGCGACTGACGCTGCACGCGCAACTGGCGTTCCTGTTCATCGCCGGACCACTACCCGGCGCCTCAGCTTCGCACCACGGGCTGGCGCGGGCTCTGCGGCCGCGTGCCTGACGTGCTCGTCGGCCAGGTCGAGCCACCGCGCGACCGCCCCGAGGCGGGTCAGCTCGGAGTCGATCACCAGGGCCAGCGGCAGGTCGAACTCGGCCGGCTCCTCCTTGACCCGGGTCCACTCCTGCATGAGCTCGACTACCTGGCGGCGGTGCGCCTGGATCACCTCGTGCACGTCGGTGCCGGGCACCCGGACCGCCAGGAGCACCTTGGTCACCAGCTCATCGCGCGGTGGCGGAGCCAGGCCCGGCGGCATGTGCAGCCATTCGCCCAGCTCAGCCCGGCCACGGGCGGTGATCAGGTAGCTCTTATGCTGCTCGTCGTCCCCGCCGTCCGACTCGACCAGGCCATCCCGCTCCAGCCGCTGCAGGGTCGTATAGACCTGGCCGACGTTGAGCGGCCACACGTCGCCCGTCGCGGCCTCGAAGTCCTCCCGGAGCTGCATCCCGTATCTGGGCCCCTCGCTCAGCAGCGCGAGAAGGGCGTGCCTGACACTCATGACCGCTTCTCACCTACCCGAGACATACTGAGTATGTTATCGATAATACTTGAGAGTCAACGGAATGGCAGAGGTTCGATTCTCAGGCCGGCGGCGGCCAGGCAGCCATCGATCAGGTGGGGCCGGTACTGGATCGGACTGGGACTGGCGAGCTGGGGCTGAGGGCGAACCGGCCTCCAGGTCCCTAGGATCTTCTGGATCCCGTTGCGGTCCATGCCGGTCTCCCTTCCGTGCCTGCACGAGTGTGGGCTGGCGGCGGGCAGGACCGGCAGCCAGCACGCCTGGCCGCGTGCCTGGTTGCCGCGGCCGCGCACGGGAATGCCGGGCCAGGGCGCGGCCGTCACGGGAATCGGATGGGCCGGTGCGGGCGCCTGGGCGGAAACCAGCCCGTGGCCGCCGGCTTGAAGATCCAGGTGGCGAAGCCCAGAGCGGCGCTGGTGGCCTCCCCCGCTGCCGAGGAACACGTGCCGCCTGCCCTCACAGGACGGCCTGCTGCCGCTGCACGGACACGAGCATTCCCGGTCTTTCGTGACGCGCAGAGGCGTGGCGAGCAGGCTGGATAGGAACGGCGCGATGCATCAGCGGGCGGCGCCCGCCGTCGTGATCGACAGCGGAGCCGACAGCCGTTCGGCCAGGGCACGCTTCGCATCCTCGGGCGCCCCGATTCTCCTGCGGCGAGGCGCAGGAACCAACGGGCTGTCCCCGGAGGGAGTTGCCTGGCGTAGTTGCTCGCGGGGCCGGCCACTTCGAGCGCTGCCCGGTAACCTACCGCGACCGGATAGTCACCTGAGCGCCCAGCCGGCGACGCCCCGAAGCTATTGTGCGCCTGCTCGTAACGCTATTGCGAACCTAGTCGCTAGGAAGGAGAGAGGGCGTGGGGCGGCGTGGCTCCACGCACGACATCCACATAGGAGAACAGATGCGACGGATCGTAACGACACTGCTCCTGACTGGTCTCTTCGGCTTGGGCAGCGCAACCACCGCGATGGCCGCCTCCAACCCGAGCGGTACCGGCCCGCCGAACCAGAGCTGCCAGGCCTTCGAGATTCCCGGCACCGGCGCCAACGCACCGGGGAACAGCGGCACATCGCCCGGCTCGGTGTTCAACGAACCCGGTTTCGGCAGCGCCAACGGCGGCACCGGCGGAAACGCCTACAACAATGCGGGTGCGCCGTCCCAGTACGACGTTGCGTGCTATCAGGTCAACCAGCCACACCCCTAGCCTCGATCTTTCACCGCGGTCCGTCGGCTTGCCCGGCGGGCCGTTTGGTGTTGTCGGCCGGGATGGCAGGCCGGGGCCCGGCTGTCGCGTCCCTTGGGCATGCTGTCGAGCAAATTTGCCACGAACATCCGCGTGGTGATGCTGGGTGATATGACGGTGTCGCTCACGCCGTTGATCACGCCGCCCGCCAGGTTGGTCGCCTGCGTGTTGATCCAGTCGCTGGCGGCGGTCAGGAAGCGGTTCACATAGTGGGCGGCGACAGACAGGATGTGTGGATGGTTTTGCGGAAGCTGGCGATCCCCCACCGGGTTACGGTGCGCCTCAGGTGTGACCCGGCAGAGATCGCCGCCGTGGCGATGTCCACGGCGGCGTGCATCCCGTAGGACGCCACATCCGAGATGGCGGTCCGCACATTGTGTGGACCAGGTGCCCGGCCAGCCGCCACTGGGCGAGCAGCTGGCGCCCGGCCGCCGCCCGGTAGGCGGCCAGTGTCCGCAACCCCGCGCTGAGCGGACCGGCGCCCCGCCCGGTGCACACCGCCGAGCAGGTGGTGGTAGCCGTTGAGCCTGTAGTGGTAGCCGGTGCTGGCCATGTGCCGCAAGCCGCTGGGCACGAAGCACAACCACCCGCACCCTCCACCCGCGGGCGTGGTGGTGACGGCGCGGTTGGTGCTGCCGCCTATGGCGGACGTCTCCTGAGCAAATGCCCGGTGGGGTCGGTGCCGGTCATCGGGTCGTTGCCGGCATAGGCGAACGGGTTCGCCGCGGCCGGGTCGGGCATCGGGCTGACCTGCGTGGTGTCGCGGGTGGTGAACTGGCCGGTGCCCGGGCTATACCAGCGGGCCCCCATGTGCACCAGCCCCGCCGGCGCATCCGTCCACCCCGACTGATACCCCAGCCGCCCGGCCAGCCCCGCCGACGCGGTCACCTGACCGAACGGGTCATAGGCCGCCGACCCCGACAACGACGTCCCATTCGCCGCGAACGTCCCCGTCACATCCGCGTGCGCGTCAGTGAACGCCACACTGCCCGGCCCGCCGCCCGCCGGGCCAGCCGCCGCCAGCTGCGTCCCGGACGGATCCCACGAATACTTCCACGCCCCGTCCGAGGCGATCACATTCCCCGCCCCCGAATACGAGAACGACGCACCCGACGCGCCGGTCGCGGTGACCACCCGGCCCAGCGCGTCATACGCATACGACTGCCCGCCCTGGGAGACCGGCTGCCCGAACGCATCCGACGCATACGCCACCTCGGTGCCGGCCTTATCTGCCGCGTCGGCCGGTTGCACGCAGCGGCCGGCCCGTCCCCGCCGTGGCCGTGCGGACGGGCCGGCCGCGGTTCTGTCCAGCAATTCCAGCGGACTGGAACCGGATGAAACTGCGCGGCTGGCGCAGAACCCCTGAACCAGCTGGTGCCTATCCCGATGTCGGGCGGCTGTCCAGCTGGTCCGGGCAGTACTGAGAGCAGTCAGGCGGCGTCGACGCTTCCGGTGAAGTCGAGAATGGCCTTCGCCAGCTCGTCGGGGGCCTCCATCGCGGCGTAGTGGCCCACGCCGTCGAGTGACACTGAGCTGACTTCGCCCGGCGCGGCCTGGGACATGGTGCCGGCCGTGAAGGGGCCTCCGCCTGCGCCTACCGCGAGTACGGGCACAGTCAGCCTGCGCGTCTCCGCGAGAGCCTTGATTTCGGGGCCCTCCTGCAGCATCGACTGGTAGAGGCCGGTCGCTCCGCGCCAGCCGCCGGGCCGCGAGTAGGTGCGGGCGAACTCGTCGATGTCGGCGCCGGTAATCGCTCCTGGGGTCGCGCTCAGTGCCGGGAACGCGAATTGTCCCAGGAACTCGCGCTCGCGGCCGGCGAGCAGCATCTCGGGGATGCCAGGCGCCGCGAGAACGCCGATGTGCCAGGTGCCGCCGTGGGTGACGTCGGCCAGCATCTCCAGGCCGAACCCGGGCAGGCCCATCTCGATGGCGGTGAAACTGAGCACGTCCTCCGGATGGGTGGCCGCGAGGCGGAACACCGTCGCCCCGCTGATGTCCTGCCCGGTCAGGTGGACCGGCCCAACCCCGAGCTGCCCGATGAGAAGGTGCAGGTCTTCGGCCGACGTCGTGCTGTCATACTCGCCCGGCCCGTTGTCAGAGTCACCGAAGCCACGCAGGTCGACAGCGAAGACGCGGTGGCTGGCCGCAAGCAGCGGGATGAGCTTCCGGAAGGCCCACCAGGTCTCGGGAAACCCGTGGACCAGCAGGACCGGAGATCCGCTGGTTCCCGCCGCTGCGGAGTGCAGCCCGGTTCCGTTGACTTCAGCGCGGTGGTGCGTGATCCCCGGCAGCACGGGACCAGCTGGTGTGACGTCCATCTCTTCCCCTCAGTTCGACAACCTTGTTGTCCAAACATTAGTCAACTTGGTTGTCGTTGTCCAGTTGCTGCCATAGTCTTCTTCCATGTCCCGCTCTGGCGCCGACCTCGCACTGCTCCTGCTCGGAGGCTTCCGCTCACTGGTGGACGCTGCGATAGCCGAGCTAGCCGTCCGCGGCTACGAGGATGTGCGTCCCGTCCATGACTTCGCCATGCGGGCCATCGCCTCCGGCGCCGACAACGCCTCCGAACTAGGCCGCCGCCTGTCAGTCTCCAAGCAAGCAGCGGCGAAAACTATCGCGGTGCTGCAGGAGCGCGGATACGTGGCACGCGAGGCAGACCCCCTCGACGCCCGCCGCAAACGCCTTCAGGTCACCGAACTCGGCTTCGACGTGCTGCGGACAGGTGAAGCGATCTTCGACGAGTTGCGCGATCAATGGGAGCGGCAGATCGGTCCCGCCCAGCTCGAGGGCCTTGAGACGCACCTAGCAGCGCTGGTCGGCGATCCGCCCGTGCGCTTCGACACACCCGGCTGGATGACGCGAGACCCCGGCGAGCCGGAGTAGATGAGTTGGCCCGCCCGGCTTCAGTGGCCTCGGGCGATGAACGATCTCCATGCCGGATCCGCGGCAGGCCCAGAACTCACCAAACCCGCCCCTACCGCACCACGGCCGGGCCAGCACTGACCCACAGATCCGGTGCACGCGGTAGATCAGCCGGGGATGCTGCCCCGGCTTGATGGCGATGAGCGCGGCGAGCGAAACGCGCTTGTTGCTGCCTCCGGTCACCTTCACCACCGGGGTGGTGCCGCGCTGGCCTCAGGTGCGTCCTAATAGCGGCCTTAAGCCCTGGCCAGACTCGTCTTCGAAGACGATCCAGCCGCCCAGGTCCGCCACCGTCCTTTTACCACCGGCCAGGTCTCCTCCCGCCAGGCGGCAATCCGCGCCTCGTCCCGCTCCGCGGCCCGCCGCGCGGGCACCTCGACGCTCCACCCGATCCGGTGCAGCAGCAGGTCCGTCCCGGCCAGCGTGTACTCCACGGCGAACCGGCGGTAAACGACCCCGGTGATCCGGGCCAGCGTCCAGCACTGGTCTTCATCCCAGCCCCAGGCCGCCGGGCCGGCGTCCAGCAGCGTCGCCAGCTCCCGCAGCTGAGGGGCGGTGAGCTGGCTGTCTTGCCTGCGTAGGGTTCCGTCGCCAGGACTTGCTGGCCGACCTTGACCTTGGAGATAGCGATCGCCTTGTTGCCGGGCAGCAGGACTTCCGTGTTCCGCCGAACGACTTCCAGTCGCAGGAGCGAGCGCCGTCTGGGCTACTCAGAAAGCGACACAGCAAGAGGGCGCATATCATCCTCAGATACTCCAGCCGAGAAGCCCGCAGCACCCAGGATGGCAATAATCGCATCCCTCATCGCCACGCGAACTTTGCCAGAGTACTGGATAGTTGCATGGGAGAGCTGGTTGCTAAGGAGATAGCCGCTGATCTCATCGGTTAGTTCGCGAGAGAAGGCCCATGAAATGTAGACGCCACCAGCCTCGTCATAGCCTGTATCGACCTCAATCTCGGCACCACCGCGCGGGCTTGAACTGCCGCTGTCGAATGCCGGAATTCCAGCAGCAATGAGGGTGACCCGCGCGCGGTCCGCCAAGTCTCTCAGGCGCTCCGCGGCTTCACTACCAATATGTTCAAATTCGACCATGAGACAGCACACCTCGAGATGTCAGAGCTGCGCAGTTCAGATGCTCACGGCCTGCCCAGCTCTTCAGTTGACTAGTAGCCGCGCGCTCTGGCGATCATCTGTTTGAGGAGATCGTTTAATGCTTCGTTGACGACAGGGTTATCGCCCCAGGGTACCGACCAACTGATGGGTGTACCTGGTTTAAGCGCTCCGAGCGGACCATCGAGCATCGCACCGCAGGCCGAGCATGGCTGACGGATGCAAGTTGACACGTGCTATGCCACTTGTCGCACCTGCATCTTCTGGGGCTATGCTTCCATGGACATTCCCAAACTGAAGGGAACCGAACGGATGAATCTTGCCGTAGGTTCATCGGCTGCTGACGCAGCGAGTCTCTCCAGAAGAGCCAGAAATTCTGAGCGATCGCTCTCCGGCAACCGCAGAAGTTCGTGACCCATATTATCGAGCCCTCGAACCGCCGTGTCAGGATCGATCTCCTCAGGACCGCTGTGCTCCATCAGCATCATTGCACCAATGATGGCCCTAACTAGAGGCTCCGGGTTCATCTATCCAGCCTGCCTAACGATGAGTGTGGATACGTTGGCATACGACATGAACCTGTTCGCGGCCGCCACAGCCTCTGCTGTCGGCAACTCCCACACAGCCTGAAGCCCATTATAGGCAGCCGTGGCAGCCTGTCTCCGAGCTTGATCGACAGCCTTCTCTGTGAACACAGAGTTTAGCTTCCTGTCGATGATCTCGTTCCCATCCAGACCGTCGACGTTTCGGTCGGTCATAGCGTGGGCGATGGTCTTGGGAGCGAGTACCCCGGCTCAGCCAGCTTCCAGTGCCCGCGTCACCGCCTCCTCCGACACCGGCGGTGGCTGTGTCCGAGACTGCTGAGACGGCGGTGCTGGAGGCCGCCGCGGTGCTGTCAGCGACGGCACCGGCAGCGGTGATCCCATGGGAGACGGCGTTGCCCACCGCCCCGGCCAGCGCCCCGCAGGCGATAGCGCCAGGCACCGACAACGTGCCGCCGCTGACTCCCGTCACCACGGCCTCGCAGCCGATGAAGACCGCCGCCGACACCACCGCAGAGAAGCCCGAAGGCGCGCGCCTGATCATCGCGAGTCAGGAGTTGGTATGCGGGAATTCGTGTCATCGCTTATTGATTCTCAAGGGCGGACCAAAAGACGGAAATTCGAGTAATTCATCCGCGTTGCATATCGGCCAGCCTTCCCAGGAGTACCGGGCCACCGCCTTCTTCTGGGCAACTCAATACTGAAACGCGGACCCATGCCTTGCGACTATCTCAACCTCTTACGGTTTCCTCAAGACGGGAAATGATCTCTTCGAGAAAACCATCAAACGTATCGGCGACTTTTAGATTTCCCAAGGGAACACCCTGCAACGGAAGGTAATTTCCCCCGCGAATCCGAGAGGGCGGAAGAAGGTAAATCGGCGAGTCGCGCGACCGTAGCGACACGAATAGTCCACCTCCACCGTCCGAACCAACCGCAATCACCTCGCGAACTCCGTTCGGATCCTCGACGGCTCGCGGCTCTGCAGCCTGATAAACAGACACAATCCAGGAAGGCGCCCCGCAGGCGACAGCGCCAGGCACCGACAAAGCGCCGCCGCTGATTCCCGTCAGCACAGCCTCACAGCCGGCGAACACCGCTACCGACACCACGATCGAGGCGATCGCCGCCGCGTGATGCTTGACGAACGCCACGGTCGCGGTCGCCGCCCGGGCCACCACATGCACCGCGCTGCGCACCAGGTGCACAGCAGCCTGGTAATGGCGCACCGCCCACCGGGTCACGCCATGCGCCACCCGCGCCCCCGCCGATACCACCAGCCCCCCCACGTCCACCGCGGCATGCACCCCGTAGGACGCCACATCCGACACCGCGAACGCCACATTGCGCACCGCATGCCCGGCCGCCCGCAACGCCGCCACCTCCGCCCGCGCCGCCGCCGCCCGCAGCACCGCCAGCTCCCGCAGGCCCGCCCCCGCCGCCGACACGACAACCCGCGCCACCCGGTGATAGACCCGGCTCACCGCCCCGGTCACCCGGTGATAGCCGTTCACCACGTGCCGGTAGCCGCTGGAGACCACGTGATGGGCGACGCTGGTCACCGAGCACCAGAACCCGCACGACGGCGCCGCCGGCGGAGCCGGCCGCGGCGGCGGCGCC
>WNFG01002003.1_pt1 | contig 17997 bp, 14 predicted proteins | sample 5400431 | NCBI WGS metagenome assembly WNFG01 (sample SAMN13153346, study PRJNA577476) | soil metagenome | isolation source: 120 cm saprolite under Douglas fir tree site 2 hole 3 replicate 2 | place: USA:California | collected 2015-04-18 | reverse complement strand
TCGCCGATGCAGCGGGCATTTTCCACCAGCTTAAGTTCGTCAATCAGCTCGTAGCCTTTGTTCTGCCATTGCCCGCCATAAGAGGTTGGGTAAGAGCGCTTCTGGATCTCCGTTCCGGCGAACGCGTGCGCAGCATACCCAGCCCCAGTGGAGTATTTGGTCTGATGAATATTCGCGCCCTCTGAGGATACGAACCACTGCTCTTCGCGGTGGAAATTCATGTTGGTCTCGGCCATCGTCACGCCAGCAACCGAACGCAGCTCAGAATCGATCTTGAGAAGCAAATCGATATTCTGCTCCACCGAAATCGTGAACGGATCTCTCTGGTAAGGCGTGGTCCATTCCGCGGTGACTGCCTTCTCCGGCGCAAGGCGGACATCACTCTGCTTCACCCGCGCAGAAGCGTTGGCAATCGCGACCGCACGCGCGGCCGTGTCTTCCACGGCGCCGCGGCTGAGATCATCGGACGCGGCGTACCCCCAGGCTCCATCAGCGATCACGCGAACTCCGACACCCAGCGACTCTCCGTCCGAGGCATGGCTGACTTTGCCATTTTTGGTGGCGAGTCCGCGGCTGCGGTCGTCAACAATACGAGCGTCCGCGTAAGAGGCGCCGCGCAAGTTGGTGACATTCAAAGCCCAGTCAGCGATGTGGCGCATGTTCATAAGACATTTTGGATTATGAACCGGAAGTCGGTTCTGTTCCAAGAAAGCCATCAGGCCGAATTCAGCAGGTGGTCCTTCCCTCGGATAGATTCGATGATGCGGCTGACGCTGATTTCCGATAAGTGCTTTAAAAAGATGGTAGGCACGTGGGGACTCGAACCCCAGACCTCTACCGTGTCAAGGTAGCGCTCTAACCAACTGAGCTACGCGCCTACGATTTAGGCACTATTGTAATGGCCGGGATGATGTGTGGGCAATGGCGGCGAAGGCCAGGCCATCACAGTCGGCCGCGCGGATTGAGGTTCAAACCTCTTCTGAAACTCTATCCAGTTGGTGGCTGACCGTTCGCTCCGAGAATGCTGCATCAGTTGCATTACGTCCTCGCCAACGTAGACAATCGCTCTTGTGAATACTCCCGGCAAGTCCCGACGACGGAGGGAGCGCGTGGGTCCCTTTCAGCCTGGGACGATGGTAATAGTCACTTTGGGGACGCCGCGCGAAAAGTTTTGGGGCGCGATTCTCGCTCTCACTGCTGAAGGACTCACCCTGCGGGGCATCGAACTGGCCTCGTTCGAGGATTTTGTTGCCATGGTGAGAGACGGTGAACCGTCTTCTCCCGGTGTCGTATTTTTTCCGATGCACCGCGTGGAACGCATGGAAGTGGATTTGCCGGATGGCTCCATTCCCTCGCTTTCGCAGCGGTTTGCTTCCAAGACAGGCGTGGACCCTGCTGTTTTGCTCTGCGCGGATTACCCAACGGGCCGTGGGTCCGAAGAGGGGCCGGCGTGAAACTCTCCAGTCTTTCGACCGCTCCCAACCAACTCACGCTGGTGCGCATGTTGTTTCTTCCTTTCATCATCATCAACTTGCTGAATCATCATTATTCCTGGGCGTTGGGCCTCTTTGTGGCGGCAGGAATTAGTGATGGCCTCGACGGCGTGCTCGCCCGCAAACTTAAGCAGCAGACCATACTTGGCCAGTATCTGGATCCCATCGCCGACAAACTGCTGATGAGCACTATGTTCCTGGTGCTTTCGATCCTGCACCATATTCCGTGGAAGTTCACTGTGCTGGTGTTCAGCCGTGATATCTCGATCCTCGCCGTCAGCGCCGTGCTATATGCGATTGCCGGGTTGCGCGACTTTCGTCCCAGTATTTTTGGCAAGGCAAATACCTTCGCCCAGGTGACGGCGGTATTTTTTGTGCTGCTGTTCAATTTGGAGCCAGCTCGCTGGGTCTGGATCGCACGGACGGTTTTTTTGCGGGCTGTGTTCGCCTTCACTATCATCTCAGCTGTGCACTATCTTTTCCTTGTCCAAAAGCGGCTGCGCGAGCATGGTCAGACCCCGGGCCAGCTTCCGTCTGCATCTTCAGCATCGGCAAGCCACCGCATTTGACCCCTTTTCTTACGTACCCCTAGAATGAACGATTCGCCTTCCCGGTACTGTTCTCGCATGGCTTTCCGCCTTTACAACACGCTGTCAGGCAAGATAGACGAGTTTCGGCCATTGGAAGACAATCTGGTCCGTATGTATGCGTGTGGACTTACGGTTTATGACTACGGGCACATCGGAAATTTTCGTACATTCATTGCGGTCGACATTCTGCGCCGCTTCCTCGCCCAAAGTGGATACCAGGTACGGCACGTCATGAACATCACTGACGTGGATGACAAAATCATTCGCAATTCATCCCTCGCAGGGATACCCCTGAAGGAGTACACGGCCAAGTACGAGAAAGCATTTTTGGAAGACACTATTACTCTGAATGTTGAGCAGCCCATCTTTGTGCGCGCCACCGATCATATTCAGGAGATGGCGGAATTTATTGCCGAATTGGAGCGCAAAGGTTTTGCGTACCGGACCGAGGATGGCTCCTATTATTTCCGCATTGCTAAATTCCCCAATTACGGAAAACTTTCGAAGCGAGATTTCGCCGGCATGGAGGATGGCGCTCGCGTCGACCTGGACGACTATGAGAAGGACAACGCTCGCGACTTCGCACTATGGAAATCCCCTAAACCTGGCGAAGCGTCTTGGGACAGCCCCATTGGGCGCGGGCGCCCCGGTTGGCATATCGAGTGTTCCGTAATGTCGATGCAGATGCTCGGAGAGAGTTTCGATTTGCATGCCGGTGGTGAAGACCTGATTTTTCCGCATCACGAAAACGAGATCGCGCAATCTGAGGCACTCACCGGCAAGCCGTTTGCCCATTTCTGGTTTCATGCGCGATTTCTGCTGGTCGAAGGCGAAAAAATGTCCAAAAGCCTGGGCAACTTTTTTACCTTGCGCGATTTGGTTTTGAAGGGGCACAAGCCGTCATCAATTCGTTACCTATTGTCTTCAGTCCCCTATCGCAATCAGCTCAACTTTACTTTTGACGGCCTGAAGCAGGCGGCCACTTCAGTGGAACGCTTGCGCAATTTCTGGCTGCGGCTCACGACTGGCAATTTCTCCGAGGGCGCGACTGAAACCATGGCGCACCTTGCCCGCGAAACGGTTGAACGAATGAAGGCGGCGCTCGAAGACGACCTCAACACGGCTCAGGCACAGGCTGCGATGTTTGACATGGTGCGCAAAGCGAATGCGGCGATTGACAGCGGTGAGATCCGCAAGGACGACGTCACGCCCCTGCTGGGGGCGATGGAGAAATTCGACGAGATTTTTGCCGTACTTAAAGACGACGACGTACCCAAGATGAACAGCATCCTCGATTGGGCGAAGTCGGCGGGTCGCGAGCAGGACATCAGCACCGAACTGCTGGAGATCGTTCAGTCCGCGGCTCTGAGCAGCGAGCAAGTAAACCAGAAACTCGCAGAGATGGAGCAGGCTCGCCGGGCGCGTAACTTCTCCAGGTCGGATGCGATCCGCGCCGAACTGGCCGACGCAGGTATCATTGTGGAGAACACCAAAGACGGCGTTCGTTGGAAGCGAAAGTGAGTGTGAAGTGTGGTCGATCCTTCGCTTTGCTCCCGATGGCAGACTCCAGGACTGGAAGCTGTGATCCCATGAAATCCCTCGATGAATATATTCAGGATGCCGAGCAAGCCCATGGACATCTTTGCGCCGGGCAGATTCTCGGTGTGCGCATGGCGATGCTAGGGTTGGAGAAATTAGGCATCGACGACCCTCGCGGTAAAGATCGCAAGCGCCTCGTCACCTTCGTCGAAATCGACCGTTGCGCCACTGATGCTGTGGCCGTCGTTACCGGCTGCCGCCTGGGAAAGCGGGCGCTAAAGTTTCGCGATTGGGGAAAAGTCGCAGCCACATTCGTGGATGTGAGTACAGGCAAGGCCATCCGCGTGGCTGCGAAGGAATCCTCTAAAGCGTTGGCTCGCCAGATACATCCGGAAATTGATAATAAAAATCAGCAGCAGATGGCGGCATATCGCGAAATTGCTGATGACGACTTATTTTCGACGCAGTGGGTAAAAGTCGAATTGCCGCCAGAAGAGTTTCCGGGATACAAGGGCGACCGCGTTGTGTGTGAGGTATGCGGCGAAGGAATTAATTTCCGCCGCGAAGTCCGTCGTGACGGCAGAGTACTCTGCCGCGCCTGTGCGGGCGCGGAAGGCTGCTACTACCAACTGGCCTAGCAGGCGCTCGACGACTAACCGCCGTGACTCATTCAATTACAACAAGACCGCGGATCCTAGTGGACACCCGCGTCCACGCTGCCATGCGCATGCACTTCAGCGTGCGGACGGCGCAGCACTGGAGTATGGTTCACGGTTCTGGTCGAAGGATGCCGGTGTCCGGAGTGGCAGCCGCGTTTCTTTGCCTGTCCCGGCGGCACGTCACAGTCACCCCAACCGGTTTTGCGACCGTGACTCCAGCCCGGAGGCCGGCGGTCGTGATCGTCGCGGTCGCCGTCTCTATCAAAATCCCGATCATGGCCGTCGTTGTTCCGTACATGATGCGGTGACTTATCACGATCGTGGTCACGATCATGATCGCCATCATGGTCTCGCATTTCCTTGCGGTCATCGCGGTCATGATCTTTATCGTGGCCTCGACCCTGCGCTGATGCCGGACTAGGTAGCATCAGGCCAAGCATCATTAATGATGTAATCCAAAAGTGTTTGCTCATGGGTCCTCTCTGTCAGAGTATATTTTTGAGTCCTTCGCCAATAAGCGCAAGTAACCAAGGTGCACTCAGAGCTTAAGGATACGGACAACCCATATTCGATAGGCTGGCAGCGGACTTACCCGTCCTGAAGCGAATATAAAAACAGCCCAAACCTCATCCGCTGATGCACCCTTTCCCGTCCCCCTCGACGCCTCTGTGTCCCGCACGGTAAGCTAGATGGTTTTGTGGTGGAGGCCGGGAGCATGCGTGAGGTTGTCCAACGGCTGTGGCCGGAAATCCAGTGGATCAAGGACGCACGATTGCGCGAACAGGTTGCCGAGACCTGGACTAAGGCGCTCGAGCGCAGTCCGCTGGAGGCCGATGACCTCGACCATATTCCGTTCACGCTGCTCGTGCCCAATTGTCCGATCACGTTTATGGAGCACAAGCGATGCGTGGTGCACATTGCGCGTCATAGTGCCGAGGCCATGCAGGAATTCATGGGACGTTCTCTGCCCATTGATATGGATACGGTGATTGCGGGCGCAATCCTCGCTGACGTGGGTAAATTGCTGGAGTACGAACTCGGGCCCGACGGAAAGAGCCGGCAGAGTGAGCGGGGCGAAGCGCTGCGGCATCCTTTTACAGGCGTCGCGCTGGCGCTGGAGTGTGGCGTGCCCGACGCGGTGTGCCACATTATCGCCGCGCACGCTGCCGAGGGCGATCTGGTTAAGCGCACGACGGAGGCTTACATCGTCCATCACGCCGATTTCATGGCATTTTTGCCCTTTAAGAATCCAAAGAATTTAAAAGCGAAATGAGCCAGGAGAAAACTTGTCGGGCATGAGACCAATTTCTGCGCCGAAAGATACCGTCACGGCAAAGATGGCGCGTTGGGCGGCGGCGCTCGATTACAAACAACTCTCTCAGGACGCGGTGTATCAAGCGAAACGGTTTCTGTTGGATTCAGTAGGCTGCGCCCTAGGCGGATACCAGCAGCGCGACGTGAAGATTGCGCTCGAGGTGCTCGACGAAATCGCCGGTACCGGCCATGCCACCGTGATTGGCACAGGAAAAAAGATAGACCCGGTCTCAGCTTCGCTGGCTAATGCGCTGATGATCCGCTGCATGGACTACAACGATATTTATTGGAAGCAGGATCCTTCGCATCCATCCGATATTTTTCCTGCGGCACTTGCTTGTTGTGAACGCGCGAAGAGCGATGGAAAAGAGTTGATCGCCGGTCTGGTGCTGGGGCATGAATTTGAAATGCGTTTTTGCGAGGCGGCGTTTCCGGGTATCCGTGAGCGGGGCTGGCATCACGCCACGCTGACGGCATTTGTTTCACCGATCGTCGCCGGACGGGCGCTGCACCTTGGATGGGAGCAGATCCAGCATGCGATTGGGATCTCTGCCAGCCGTCAGGCCACGCTGGGCGCCGTCACCGCGGGCAAGCTCACCATGATGAAAAATACCGTAGATCCGATGGCAACGCAAAGCGGTGTTCTGGCAGCGCTCCTTGCTGAGAAGGGCTACACCGGGCCGGAACACGTGGTGGATGGGAAAGAAGGACTGGCACACTGTTTTGGTCCAGAATGGAAACTCAACGTGCTCACCGATGGGCTTGGTGAATCGTGGCGCATCACACAATGTGGTATGAAAGCATTTCCCACGGAGGCGTTGACACATACGCCGATTTCCGCAGTGCTCGACCTGGTGAAGCAAAACGATCTTCAGCCAGACAACGTGGAGAAGGTCCAGATCCGGTCCCTCGCGCGTGCGGCCGATATTCTTTCCGATCCCAGCAAATATGATCCGCGCACTAAAGAAACGGCCGACCATTCGCTGCCTTACGTGATCGCGGCAGCGCTCGCAGAGAGACAAGTCACGCCCATGCAGTTCACCATGGAAAAGATTATGGATCCGAAGATCCGCGCCCAACTTCAGAAGGTGGAGGTGGTGGCCGATCCAGAGATCGAAAAAGTCTTCCCGGCACTGCAGCGCGTCATCGTAAACATTACGACAACGGACGGAAGGTCGTTCACTAAACAGCTCGATTATCCGAAGGGCGACCCGCGTAATCCGCTGACCGATCAGGAAGTCGAAGAGAAGTTCGCCGCCCTGGCAGAAGGCGTGCTGTCGCCGGCCACGCAGAAGGGCCTGAAGGACGCTATTTGGAACCTGGAGAAGATTGGTTCTGTGAGCAAGCTGATGGGGCAGATGAAGGCGGATGTGTGGGCGCGGAAGGCTCGCACGAATCCCAAGAAGAAGTGAGGTGATTATGGGCCAGACTATCGTTGAAAAGATCGCGCAATCGCATCTGAGCGAGGGCCCAAAGCGGCCATTGCGCACGGGAGACTTCGTCTCGATTCGACCGCATCATGTAATGACGCACGACAATACTTCGGCGGTGATGAAGAAATTTCAGGGTATTGGCGCGAAGAAGATCCACGATCCCAAACAGCTTGTTTTTGCCCTCGATCACGACATTCAGAATAAAGACGAATCTAACCAGGCTAAATATCGCGCCATAGAGGCATTCGCCAAGCAGCACGGAGTTGATTTCTATCCCGCGGGCTCGGGCATTGGTCACCAGATCATAGTGGAGCGCGGATATGCAGTACCGGGATCTTTCGTAGTGGCTTCGGACTCGCATTCAAATATGTACGGGGCGGTTGGTGCCGTGGGCACCCCAATTGTTCGCACCGATGCGGCAGCGGTCTGGGCAACGGGAGAGTTCTGGTGGCAGATACCGCGGTCCGTCCAGGTGGTGCTCGAAGGCCGTCTGCCTGAAGGCGCAACCGGGAAAGACATCATCATCACCTTGTGCGGTTTGTATAACCGCGATGAAGTGTTGAACGCTGCGGTCGAATTCAGTGGACACGGGGCGGCGAGCCTGTCGATGGATGCGCGGCTCTCCATCTCGAATATGACTACCGAGTGGGGACCTCTAGTGGGCTGGTTCCCGGTGGACCAAATCACGATTGACTATCTCAAGGGTGTGAAGCGGCGCCTGGCGGCGATGGGAATCGAACACTTCACTGATAAGGACATCGAGAACTGGCAGAAGACTCCGCCGCGGCCAGATGCGGATGCAGTATATGCCGCCCGCATTGTGCTTAATCTTGGAGATGTTACGCCGCACGTCTCGGGCCCCGACACCGTTCAGGTGATGGAATCGTTGGCCGCAATGGAAAAGAAGAAGGTCACGATTCAGAAGGCCTATTTGCTTTCCTGCGTGAACTCGCGACTCGATGACCTGGCAGCAGCAGCGGAAGTGGTAAAAGGGAAAAAAGTGGCGTCCGGCGTGGAGTTTTATTTAGGCGCCGCCAGCAAATGGGTGCAAGAGGAGGCTGAGAAGCGTGGCATCTGGCAGACGCTGCTGGCGGCGGGTGCCCATCCGCTTCCCGCTGGCTGCGGGCCTTGCATCGGTCTCGGCGTGGGTCTTCTAGAACCGGGCGAGGTTGGTATCTCCGCGACTAACCGTAATTTCAAAGGGCGCATGGGATCGCGCGATGCACGGTGTTATCTTGCCAGCCCGGAGGTCGTCGCCGCCTCGGCGTTGGCTGGTTACATTCGCGGCCCGCACGAACTGGGGGATCGCGCACCGCAACGGAGCTACACGGAATTCGCAGCGGACGGCGGCACAGCAGCAGAGAGAGTTGAAATTTTGAGGGGATTTCCTGAGCGCCTGAAGGGCCGACTGGTTTTCATGCCTCAGGATAACGTCAACACTGATGCGATTTACGGCAAGGACTACACCTACCGAGACGATTTAACACCGGAAATGATGGCCAAGGTCGTGATGGAAAATTACGATCCGCAATTTGCTGCGCGCACCCGCTCAGGTGATGTGATCGTGAGCGGCTATAACTTCGGCACTGGATCCAGTCGCGAGCAGGCAGTGACGGCGCTGAAAGCCAAGGGAATTCCGCTAGTGATTGCAGGGAGTTTTTCTCAGACCTATTTGCGCAACGCTTTCAATAATGGATTCCTTTGTATAGAAGTTCCGGAGTTGGTAAAGCGGTTGCGCGATCAGTTCTCGGTAGAGATCACAGGTAAAGAGAAGACCATTATTCCTGGAGATGAGATCGACATCGATTTCACCTCGAGCACGATCTCCTGGCGCGGCGAGACGTTTTCATTCCCGGCCTTGGGCAGCGTGCCGCAATCTCTGGTGATCGCCGAAGGGGTGGAGAATCTGGTAGCGCGGCGGTTGGGCTTGGGATGAGTGGCGGGCAAAGGCACCCAGGCAGACGTGCACACTTCCAAAAGCACTGAGTAAGGAGAAAGACGCATTCATGGCGAAACATACAGTAGTCACGATGCCGGGGGATGGGATCGGCAATCAGGTGCTGCCCGAGGCATTGCGCGTATTGAAGGCAGTGGGATTTGATGCCGAGTACGTTCAGGCGGATATCGGTTGGGAGTGCTGGATCAATGAGGGCAACGCGCTACCGCAACGGACGATTGACTTGCTGGCGAAGCACAAGCTGGGTCTGTTTGGCGCGATCACTTCCAAGCCGAAGAAAGAGGCCGATGAAGAATTGAAGCCAGAACTGCGCGGCAAGGGCTATTCGTATTTCAGTCCCATCGTATCCATGCGGCAGAAATTTAATCTTGATACCTGCGTCCGTCCCTGCATTGCGTTTCCCGGCAATCAGCTGAACTTTGTTCGCAAGAAAGCAGAAGGCGGCTTTGAAGAGCCATTCGTTAACGTGGTTGTGTTCCGGCAGAATACGGAAGGACTCTATGCTGGCGTGGAGTGGACGAATCCGCCAGATGGGGTGCGCGCGGCGCTGGCAACGCATCCCAAGTTCAAGCCATTTGCCAGCACTCCTGGGCCGGACCTGGCAATATCGGTACGCATTATTACGCGCAATGCGGCGCGGAAGATTACCAAGGCCGGTTTCGAGTGGGCCAAGAAGTTCGGCTACAAGTCGGTGACGATTTGCGAAAAGCCGAACGTGCTCCGTGAAACCTCCGGCATGATGGAAGATGAAGCCAAGAAAGTCGCGAAGGAATATTCCGGGATTGCGTTATGGTCCACGAACATTGACGCGCAAACCATGTGGCTAACCAAAAATCCCGAGGACTATGGAGTGGTGGTGGCGTCGAATCTCTTTGGTGATGTGATTTCAGACGCATTCGCTGGATTGGTTGGAGGGCTAGGTTTTGCCGCGTCGGGCAACATCGGCGATGACGTGGCGGTGTTTGAGCCTACGCACGGGTCGGCGCCGAAATATGCGGAGTTGAATCCTCCGATCGTGAATCCAATCGCAATGCTTCTCTCGGCGGTGATGATGCTGGAGCATGTCGGCGAGATGGAAAAGGCCAAGCGGATGCGTGATGCAATTGCTGCGGTGGTAAAAGAAGGAAAAGTACGCACCTACGACATGATGCGGATTCCAGGTGGCGCAAAGTCGATCAGCAAAGGAGCGGCGAGCACGACGCAAATGACGGATGCAATTCTGGAGAAACTGAAGTAGTCGACCGCTGAAACTGGAATTCCGTCGGAGGATTCAGCATGAGCAGTGCTAAAGAAAAGAGAACGGCGCAGCCGGCCGAAGCTGGGCACTGGGGCAAGGACGTCCGCTCCGACCTGCACGTCTCACTCGAGCCGAGCGATTCCGGTGGCCTGGAAATTACTCTCGAATCTCGCGTTTCGGCGTATTACGGGACGTCTATTCTGGCACAGACTCGGCAGGTGCTGGAGACGCTTGCCGTGAAGCATGCTCGGGTGGCGATTCATGATGAGGGCGCGTTGCCCTTCGTGATCTCGTCACGCATCGAGACCGCAGTCAAGCGAGCCGGACTGGGGTCTGGGAAAAAGGCCCTACCCGACAAAGTGGCGTTACCCACCAGTTCGTCTCGCGATCGCTTGCGACGCTCCCGGCTCTATTTGCCTGGATCCGAACCCAAGTACTTTATCAATGCCGGTCTTCATCAACCGGACGCAATCATTCTGGATCTGGAAGATTCGGTGCATCACAGGGAGAAAGATGCGGCGCGAATTCTGGTGCGGAACGCGCTGCGGGCAATCGATTTTGGCGAATGCGAGCGCATGTTGCGCATTAATCAATTGCCGCTGGGGCTTGAGGATTTGGTGGAAATAATTCCGGAGCAGCCGGACTTGGTACTGGTGCCGAAAGTGGAGCATCCGGGACAAATCGCGGAAGTGGACCGCATGATCGGTGAGCTCAAGGCGCGCCAGAGTATCAATCGGTCGATCTGGCTAATGCCAATTCTCGAGTCGGCCCTGGGTATTGAGAATGCATTCGCTATCGCCGCGGCAAGTCCAAATGTGGTTGCGCTCACGATTGGGCTTGAGGACTACACAGCTGACTTGGGTGTGGCGAGGACGGTGGACGGACGAGAATCGTCGTACGCACGGTCGCGAATCGTGAACGCTGCGCGCGCGGCCGGAGTCCAGGCGATTGACTCTATATTCAGTGACGTTGCCGACATGGAAGCATTGCGGCAGTGGGGAGCAAATTCGCGCGCTCTTGGATTTGATGGCATGGGATGTATTCATCCTTCGCAGATTCCTGTGGTGCACGAGGCATTTTCACCGTCGGCGGCAGAAGTCGAGAAGGCGGAGAAGGTTGTTGCGGCATTCGAAGAGGCGCAGCAGCGAGGGCTGGGCGTAGTGAGTCTGGGATCGAAGATGATTGATCCTCCGGTAGTGCAGCGGGCGCAGAAACTGGTGGCGCGCGCGAAAGCCATGAAGCAATAGACAGGGGCAAATCAGGAACGAAATGAGCGAGAGAGTCGAACTGGCCCACAATGCGGCGGGACGCAAAGTGCCCAGCCTAGTTAATGGCAAGCCCCAGATTCCCTATCTCGGAGTTGGAAAGTATCAAGTACGCGGGCGCAAAGCGGCGCCACCAGTTCGCTCTAATAGAGACTATCCCGACAACGGCGATAAGCGACTGCCTGATCTGGCGACGGCGCTCAACAAATGCGGGCTGCGCGACGGCATGGTGATTTCTAACCATCATCACCTGCGGGATGGTGACCACGTGGCGTTGATGGCGCTTGAAGCAGCGGCCAAGCTCGGCGCAAAGGATTTGACCTGGTTCCCCAGCGCGTCATTCCCTTCGCAGAAGAGTGCGATCGATTTAATGCAATCCGGGGTAATTCACCACATTGAAGGCAGCATGAACGGGCCGCTGGGTGACTACTGCGCACAGGGAAAAATGCGTGGCATGGGCGTGCTGCGATCGCATGGCGGACGTTGGCAAGCAATTCAGGATGGCGAAGCGCACATTGATATCGCGGTCATCGCCGCACCTACTGCGGATGCTTTCGGCAACGCCGACGGTTCGCACGGGAAGTCGGCTTGCGGCTCGCTCGGCTTTGCGCTGGCGGATTCGATGTATGCCGATGCGGTGATCGTAGTCACCGACAACCTGGTTCCGTTCCCGTGTGTGCCCTGGCAGATTCAGGGCAACAACGTAGATTACGTTGTGGAAGTGGATTCGATTGGTGATCCGGCAAAGATAGTTTCCGGGACCACGCAAATCACGCGCTCCCCCGACCGATTGCGGATTGCTGAACTGGTGGCGCGGTTTCTGCGCGAGGCAGGAATCATGCGGAATGGCTTTTCCTTTCAGGCGGGCGCGGGAGGCATCGCTCTGGCGTTTGTCGATTACCTTCGGCGAATGATGAAAGAAGGTGGAGTGAAGGCGCGTTTTGTCCGCGGCGGGTCCACACGATACCTGGTGGAGATGCTACAAGAGGGATTGACAGATTACATCCTCGACGGGCAGACGTTTGATCTGGACGCAGTAAAGTCGATTGCCAACGATCCGCGACACGTGCCTACGTCGCCGTTTACTTCATACAACTATCATGGGAAAGGGAATTTTGCGTCGATGGTGGACGCGGTTGTCCTTGGCGCTACCGAAGTGGACGTGAACTTTAACGGAAATGTGGTAACGCACTCCGATGGTCGTTTGCTGCATGGCATTGGAGGATGGCAGAACTGTTTATTTGCCGGATGTACCATCCTTGCTGTTCCCTCATTCCGCGATCGGATTCCAGTGATCGTGGATGAAGTGACCACCCTCACCGGTCCGGGAGAGTTCATTGATGTGGTCGTCACCGAACGCGGGATTGCGATCAATCCACAGCGGCAAGATTTGCTGGACGCGGTGAAGGGCTCGAACCTGCCCATTCGACCGATTCAGGAGATCAAGGCGGAAGTGGAGCAAATCTGCGGCGGCAAACCAGCGAAGCCAAAGTTGGGAGACCGCCCAGTGGCGGTGGTGAAGTGGGTCGATGGCACGGTACTCGACACGGTCTGGCAGGTTGGGTAGAGAAGCTTGAATGCGTTCCTGCAGTGACGACGATAATTTGGAGCGTTGAATCTTGGCGTTGAATCCTTTTGTTATACCGGCTTCAGAATGTAAGGAGGTTTCATGTCGCAAGCTATTCCGGAAAAATATCAAGACCTGTTTAAAAAGAAGGCGTTCGCCAGCTTGGGTACCATCATGCCTGATGGGCGCCCGCAGGTGACGCCTGTGTGGGTCGACTACGACGGCCAACATGTGATTTTCAATTCCGCAAAAGGCCGCCAGAAAGATCGTAATGTGAGGCGTGATCCGCATGTGGCGCTGGCTATCATGGACCCCGATAATCCTTATCGCTATCTTGAAATCCGCGGCAAGGTACAGGAGATTACCGAGCAGGGCGCCAACGAACACATCGACAAGATGGCCAAGAAGTACCTCGGCGTGGACAAATACCCGCACAGGCAGCCGGGCGAGGTGCGCGTGATGTACAAGGTCAAGCCCGAGCACACGACAACGATGGGATAGCCGCCTTTGCGGGACAAGCTGTTGCCGCGTGCCGATTCGGCCTCGCTTACGCAACTCTGAGGGTATTCTTTTCCTCACGGTTCTCTTTTTCTCGAGGAGCTACTCATTCGCACCTACAATTTGTGCCTGCTCGGCGTGGGGAAAGTGAATCGCACGCTGTTACAGCTTCTATGCTCACGCGAGCAGGAACTTCGGGAACGATATGGGATTGCGTGGAAGATTACCGGCGTGGCCTCACGAAAGTTGGGTTGGGTCGCAAATCCTGAGGGCGTGCCTGCGCTGCCTGTCTCGGACGGGACAGCGTTCGAAGACCACAGCGGTAAGCTAAACGACGTCCGCGACTGGCTTTGTGCGGCGAAGGCTGATGTTCTGTTCGAAGCAACCTCATTGAACGTCGAGAATGGGCAGCCTGCCGTTGACCATGTCCGCGCCGCACTTGAACATGGTGCCCACGCCATTACCGCAAACAAAGGACCGATCGTTTTCGCTTATGATGAATTGCGCGAACTTGCTGCAGCAAAAGGCAAACGTTTTTTGTTCGAGTCAACGGTGATGGATGGAGTGCCGATCTTTTCATTATTTCGTGACAATCTGCCAACTGTGCATTTACGCGGATTCCGCGGCATTCTCAACTCCACGACGAACGTAATTCTCGGCGGAATGGAAGACGGGTTGAGCTTTGAGCAGGCGCTTCAGAAAGCACAAACTATCGGTGTCGCCGAAACCGATGCCGCTCACGACATTGATGGATGGGATGCGACGGTTAAAGTTGCGGCGCTGCTTACGGTGCTGATGGGCGTGCAACTCAAGCCGGGAGATATCGAGCGGCAGGGAATTCGCGGACTTACAGCCGAGGCCGTGCGCTCAGCCCGTGCGGCGGGGATGCCCTATAAGCTGGTTTGCCAGGCGAAGCGTAGCGATAGCGGTGTCAGCGCAAGTGTACGTCCGGAAAAATTGCTTTTGAGTGATCCGCTAGCATGGGTCGCGGGAACATCTTCAATTGTCTGTTTTGACACGGATATTTTCCCCGGGCTGATCATCAGAGAAGATACTCCCGGACTGGATGCGACCGCCTACGGAATGTTGGCAGATTTTGTGAAGACGGTTCAGCAATGAGCATCAATTTTCGCAAATTCGTTAAGCTTCTAAGGCGCTCTAGCTAGTAGGATCCAGGAACTCATGTCAATCACGCAAAGCGAAACAAGCAGTTCACTCGATCTCAGGTGGATTCGCACTCAATTCCCCGCGCTAGCACAGACCGTGAACGGGCACCCGGCAGTATTCTTCGATGGTCCGGGAGGGACACAGGTACCGCAGCGTGTCATAGATGCGATTAATGGTTACCTGGCGCGCGACAATGCCAACAGCGGCGGGGCCTATCCAACCAGCCGTCGCACCGACGCCACGATTGCCGGCGCACGCGCCGCTATGGCGGATTTTTTCAATTGCGATCCCGATGAAGTCATCTTTGGCCAAAACATGACTGCGCTGACTTTTGCGCTAAGTCGCGCGTTAGGCCGCCAGTTCGGCCCCGGGAACGAGATCGTAGTAACCCATCTCGACCACGATGCCAACATTTCCCCTTGGCGCGCACTCGAAGAGCAGGGCGCTATAGTGCGTTTTGCCGACATCAACCCAGCGGATTGCACCCTCGACATGCATGATCTGGCACGTAAAATTTCAGGACACACGCGGCTGGTGGCGGTGGGATATGCGTCGAATGCGGTAGGCACGATCAATAACGTGAAAGAAGTGGTACGACTGGCGCGGGAAGCCGGCGCCCTTAGTTATGTTGATGCGGTTCACTACGCGCCTCACGGCCCGATTGACGTGCGCGCCCTAGATTGCGATTTTCTTGTCTGCTCCACCTACAAATTCTTCGGCCCGCACATGGGCGTGCTCTACGGAAAACGTGAGCACCTGAAACGCTTACAGCCTTACAAAGTGCGTGCACTTACAAACGACAGTCCTTTTCGCTGGGAGTGGGGCACGCTGAATCACGAATGCATAGCGGGGATCACGGCCTGCGTTGAGTACCTGGTGGATCTGGGGCACCACGTGAATCCCACCGTTCAGAACCGGCGATCTGCCTTGTTGGCCGCCTATGGCGCCATTCAGCAGCACGAACGCAGTCTCGCAGAGCAGCTCGTCGGAGGATTGCTGACGATACCGGGACTGAAACTGTACGGCATTTCCGACTTCAATCGCTTCAACCAGCGCTGCCCGACTATCGCCGTCCGCATTGAAGGACATACCCCGCTCGAGCTTGCTACCAAGTTGGGCGAGCGCGGCTTCTTCACCTGGGACGGCAATTACTATGCGATTAACTTAACCGAACGTCTCGATGTTGAGAAGAGCGGTGGCTTCTTGCGCATCGGCCTGGCTCACTACAATACGGCGGACGAAGTGGAACGGTTCCTGGCAGCGTTGAGGGACTTAATTAGCTGAGGAAAGTCTGACGTGGGTTCGTAGGGCCTGAAATCTATTTTCCCTGCGACTCTTTGTGCAGTTCCAACACTTCGGTGCCCTTTCCCATCAGTACTACGCTGGCAAGGCCGATGAACAGGCCATGTTCCACAACCCCGGCCATGTCTTTGAGGGCGTGAGCCATTGAGGTTGGATCTGGAATTCGTCCGAAATGGCAGTCCAGAATGCGGTGTCCTTCGTCGGTAGTAAACGGATTTCCATCAGCAGCCTTTCGCACAGTGACGGAGGCGCCCAGCGACGCGATTTTCCTGGCAATTACGGCCTGCGCGAACGGAATCACCTCAACCGGCAGGGGGAACGTGCCAAGAGTCGAAACTTGCTTACTCGAGTCGGTGACGATCACAACCTGCTTCGAAGCGGAAGCGACGACCTTCTCCCGTAATAACGCGCCGCCTCCGCCCTTGATGAGGCGCAGTTGGGGATCAAACTCATCCGCTCCGTCGATGGCGACGTCAATCTGCTGGTACTCGTCGAGTGTGGTCAGCGGGATGTGCAATTCGTCCGCTAACTGTTTGGAGCGCGCTGAAGTCGGAATTCCGCGAATCTTCAGACCAGCCTGGACGCGCTCGGCAAGGAAACGAATCGCGTACTCTGCGCTGGAACCACTGCCCAGTCCGACAATGTTTCCTTCAGTCACGAAGCGCACGCTGGCTCGCGCCGCCGCTTCTTTTTCTTGATCGTTTTTACTCCGAGCGTTCTTAGTTTGAGCTTCGGCCATTGCTTTTCCAGGGAGCCGCGAAGTTACCCAAGACCACAACTCCGAAGCGCGTGGCGGAGGGCACTGATCATGGGCAGAGTATTGTAGCCGGAGTAGTGGTTGGAAAGAATCGTTTTCGCTTTAGGCTGGGAACCGCGCACGGCCCCGGTGAATCGCACACGGATGGCCTCTCATCCATTATTCTAGTAGCAAGCTTATGGCTATTCGACTTTCGCCAGTGGGGCTATCTTGAGGCCGACCTCGACCCGTTGGGCCTTTTCCGCCCGCAGCCACAGTCGGAACTCCAAATTCATGGCGATCTTGCTCGTGAAGCGCGCCGGATTTACTGCGGTACGATCGGCGTGGAACTTATGCACATCGCTGAACTTGAGCGTCGCCGTTGGATTCAGGAACGCATGGAGAACGAGGCGGCAGACACGGCCATGGCTGACAAAGAACGCGTTCTCGAGTTGCTGATGCGAGCTGATTTGTTCGAGCAGGTGTTACAGCAGCGATATCTGGGCAGCAAGCGCTTTTCGCTTGAAGGCGTGACCGCTCTGCTTCCATTGGTAGACGAGGTGCTCGAAGGCGCTGGTCAGAAGGGCGCGGTCGAACTAGTGATGGGCATGAGCCATCGGGGCCGCTTGAATATTATGGTGCACGTCGCGCGGCGCGCGCCAGAAGAAATCTTCGCTGGATTCGAAGATGTGGACCCTCGCAGTGTTCTCGGGGGCGGAGATGTTAAATATCACATGGGCGCCACCGGCGAATACATTACTCGCAGCGGTGCGAAGATTCATATCCACCTGGTCTCGAATCCCAGCCATCTTGAGGCGGTCGATCCGGTGACAATCGGGCGCACACGGGCCAAGCAGGACCGGACCGGTGAAAACGGCCGTCAAAAATATCTTCCTCTGCTGGTGCATGGCGATGCAGCTTTCGCCGGGCAGGGAATCACGGCAGAGACGCTTAACTACGCCGATCTGAAAGGTTTCACTGTAGGCGGGACGGTACACGTTATCGTCAACAACTTACTGGGCTTTACAACCCCTTACAACGAACTGCACTCGTCTCGGTTTGCCGCGCAACTCGCTCGTCGCCAGGCAGTGCCCATCTTTCATGTGAATGGAGAAGATGTAGACGCCGTCCTGCGGGTGGGGCGGATTGCGCTGGAATACCGATACGCTTTTGGCAGTGATGTGGTTATCGACTTGATCGGCTACCGTCGCCATGGCCACAGCGAGGTGGATGACCCCAC
>WNFG01001798.1_pt1 | contig 18018 bp, 20 predicted proteins | sample 5400431 | NCBI WGS metagenome assembly WNFG01 (sample SAMN13153346, study PRJNA577476) | soil metagenome | isolation source: 120 cm saprolite under Douglas fir tree site 2 hole 3 replicate 2 | place: USA:California | collected 2015-04-18 | reverse complement strand
CTGCCCTCACGTCGCCTGCGGGATCAACTCAGCTCTCGTCTCGCGGCTTCGCCGCTCAACTCGAATGGCGGGCACCGTCTCAGTTTCATTCAGCCCTCGCCTCACCGCTCTCCTCGCCTGCGGGATTATCTCAGCTCTCGTCTCGCGGCTTCGCCGCTCGACTCGAACGGCGGGCAGCGTTTCGGCTCGAACGACGTCGGCGTCACGGCTTGCCCATCACCCTCCGGAAGTAGAGGCGCAGCGCTTCCTTCAGCTGGGCCCGCGCCCCCGCGGCTGTCTGGGCATCCTCGAGCGTCTCCAGGTCGAGCTGGAGCGGCACGCCCTCCTTCTTCACGCCGTCCAGCTCCGCGGTGAGCCCGCAGCGCTCGTCCGACTCCGTGAAGACGATCTTGGCGCGCGTGAAGCTCTTGTCGTCCTGGGCGATCTGCTCGACGGTCTCCGTCAAGAGACGCTTGATCGCCTCCTGGTCGGGGCCCATGACGGTGGAAAACGCGGTAGTCAGCGTGATGTCGGCCATGGTGGGTTCCTCAGATGCCCGCGGCCGCAGCGGTATGGACAGGATCGAGCCCGGCCTCGAGGCCCTTCCCGGTGACGCGGATGGCCACGGGCTTGGAGAAGTAGAAAGTGCCGGGCTCCACGTGCGTCGGAATCACTCGATGACCCATGCGCGCGAGCGCGGCGAGCGATGCGGCTCCCACGCGATCGTCCACCCAGAGGTCGCCGCCTTCCGTGTGCAGCCGTGGCGCCTCGATGGCCGCCTGGGGCGAGTCGCCGAGATCGACCATGTTCGCGATCACCTGGGGGATGGCCGAGACGATCTTCCGCCCGCCCGGAGCGCCCACGGCAAGATAGGGAGCCCCGCGCTTGAAGGCGAGCGCCGGCACCATGTTGACGAGCGGCCGCTTGCCCGGCGCCACCGAGTTGACGCGTCCCGGCTCGGGATCGAACCAGACCATGCCGTTCTGGAGCAGGATGCCCGTCCCGGGAACGACCATGCGCGATCCCCAGAGCGAGACGGCGGTGTTCGTCAGCGAGACCATGTTCCGCTGGCGGTCGACGGCGCACAGGTGCGTGGTGCAGTCGGCGGGGCGGGCCGCCGTCTCGTAGCGCCACGGATCGGGGGCGGGACGGGTGCGGAGCGGGCCCCTCGGCTTGAGGCCCGCCGCGACCTTGGCCGCATACGCGCGCGAGAGGAGCGCCGCCCATGGCGCCTTGACGCGCTCGGGATCGCCCAGATGCTCGAGCCGATCGAGAAAGGCCCGGCGGATGGCCTCGGCGCGGAGGTGGAGCCCGCCCGGCGTCTTCCACGTCGTGCGCGACTTGGGAAACTGGGCCAGGATGTTGAGCATCTCGAGGGCCGTCGTGCCTCCCGTGGCGCCCGGCGAGAACGCCAGCTCGAGGCCCCGGTACGCGCCCGTGAGCGCGGGCAGCACCCGCGGAGCGTAGCGGGCAAGATCGTCTCTCGTGAGCATGCCGCCCGTTGCCGCCATCTCCTCGTGAATCGCCTGCGCGATGGCGCCCGTGTAGAAGGCCGACGGTCCTTCCTTGGCGAGGAGCCTGAGGCTCCGCGCCAGGTCGGGCTGGCGGAAGACCTCGCCGTCGTTGTGGACCGGCGTCCGGTACACGTAGTCGCCGTCCCGGAGATAGGTCCTGGCCGTGGACGGAAAGGCGGCCAGCTCCTGGCAGAGGATCGCGGTGTGGAGCGCCATGTACCAGTCGGGGATGAAGCCCTCTTCGGCGAGCTTGATGGCGGGCGCGATCACGTCAGCCAGGTCCATGGTGCCCCAGCGCTCGAGAGCGAGACAGAGACCCGCCACCGAGCCGGGCACCGCCACCGAGCGGGGACCGAAGACGTTGGCATCGTCCACCACTCGGCGCCAGGCGTAGACCGCAGTGGAAGAGATGCCTTCGCCCAGCTGATATGAGCGCTCGTGAGCGGCGGCCGGCGCCTCCACGTTGAAGTCCACGCAGAGCGTCTCGCCGCCCCTGGCCAGATGGAGGAGCATGGTGCCGCCGCCCGCCAGGGTGGACATGAAGGGCTCGACCACCGTCATGGCCACCGCGGTGGCCACCGCGGCGTCCACGGCATTGCCGCCGCGCTCGAGGATGGCGGCGCCGGCCCCCGCGCCCAGCGGATGCTCCGCTACCACCATGCCCCGCCGCGCCACGGGCGTCCGGTTCGTCACCACCCTCGTGGATCGGATCATGCCGCCTCCCGGTCGAACTCGAAGGGGTGGAGCCGGCAGGTCCAGATGCCGGCATCGTTGTGGATGAGGAAGCAGACGCGCACGGTGCCCTCGCCGCGCACGGTCCAGAGGAACACGCCCGCGTCCTCGGCCTCTCCGCACTCGTCGCAGACCCAGGCCGTGGCGAACTGCTCCGCCGTCTCCTGCGCGGCCGCATGCGCCTCCGGGGTGACGAAGAGCGGCCGATCACCCGGCAGGAAGGCGCCGATGTCGGACAGATACGCGAGCACCGGCCGCTGGCCGAGCGCGCGCCAGCCATCGATCACGGTCAGCACCGGCGAGGAGAGGGGCGCGGCCACCCACTCGAGCGACGGGTTCAGCTCGCCTCGAGCCAGGACGCAGGTGGAGAGGAACGCGCGAAGCTCCGGCACGCCGATCCGGCCGCGGTAGAGCTCCCCCGCGAAGTCGCCGCGATCCGCGGGAGCGAGCAGGAAATAGGGCGAGGCCGGCGGCGTCTCCATCGCGGGCCCGGAAACCTCGTAGACGGGCACGCCGTCGGGGCTCTCGCCCTTCCCGCTATACCAGAGGAGGGTGGCGGCGTCCCCGGGCCCTATCCATTTCGGCAGCTCGGCCATCAAGGTTTCCAACGCTCGGGAAGTTTACCGCAGGTCGCTTTTCAGCGACCTGCTAGTCGTCGTCGCCTTTGTCCCACTTCCCGCGACGGCGGACGATCTCGACGACTCCTTTGTCGTCGAAGTAGAGAACCCAGCCGAGCGGATAGACCCAGGCTTCTTTTGCCTTGCTGGAGATGGCCGTCCACTGCTGGCTCGCCAGGGCGGCCATGAGCGCGGGATCGATGGTGCGCTCGTCCGGGTCCTCGAGCAGCGCCTCGACCTCGCCCTTGCTGCTGCCCGGCGTCACCTGGCGCCAGAAGCGAAAGTCGCTGTAGCGCTGATCGTTCTGGATCTCGGGATGCTCGCGCAGGTACTTGAAGACGCGCTCGGAGAGCTGATCCTCGAAGTAGCGCTTCTCGTCGAAGGTGGGCTCGCGCCCATTGGCGGCGAACGACCGGTAGATGTTCAGCTCGTACGCGTTGGGCCCGCGCGGCGTCCGCTCGACATTGGTGATCTTGGGCGTCGCGCACGCGACGGCGAGCGCGCCCAGGAGGATCAGTCCCGCCACCCGCTCCCCTGCCGTCATGAGCGCCTCCTTGTCAGATGAGGGCGGATTCGAGGACGATGCCGCGGTCCACCACCCGCGCCGCCCGGGCCAGCATGGCCTGGATCGTCGGCGGCACTTCCGAGGCCTCGCCGAGCTGCCGCAGGACGTCGATCAGTCGCCTCAGCGCCCGGATCAGGTCGCCTTCGTGTCCGCCGAAGGACCCCTCCACGATGCCCGTCCAGTCGTCCTCGCCCGAGGCCCACCGGAACACCGAGGGCATGAAGCCCGTGGAGACGCCGACGGGCATGGGCAGGTGATGGTGCCGCTGCACCTCGAGCACGGTGTGGGCGAGGGACTCCAGCTCCTGGAGCTTGCGCTTGAGCTTTGGGCGCTTCTTCAAGAAGAGGCGCGCCACCGCCGCGTCGCCCGAGCGGGACTCCTCGATGAGGCACGAGCAGAGCGCGGCCGCCTCGGCGAGCGTGGTGTCCTCGAGGATGCCGCGGTCCACCATCTCGGCCACGAGGAGCTCGTTGTCGTGCCGGAGTCCCGAGATGAGCTGGCCCTTGGCCAGGAGCTTGCCGTCCTGCACCGCGCCGAACCGCTCGAGCACCGCCACCACCCGGCAGAACTCCTGCCAGTAGGCGTTCTTGAAGGCGTCGAGCATCTCGCGCTTCTGCCCGAGTCGTCCCTCCAGCGCCTCGACGCCCTTCCAGGAATGATCGCAGCGGCTCTGGCTGCCCCACGGACAACGATGGCACTCGATGGCGGCGAGCGCGCCCTCCGGACCCTGGCTCCGCTCGCGCTCGACGAGCTCGGGGAGGGCGAGGGCCTCGAGCTGCTCGCCGAGGCTCCGGGTCCGCCGCTCCCAGTCGCGCGGGAGATGAAGAGGCGGCGTCTGCCAGAAGATCTTCTTGATGTTGCCTTCCTTCATCTGGACGGTGGTGCCGTGGGGCAGCAGCACGGTGACGAGCATGCGGTGCCGTCGCCGGTCGAGGCCGCAGATGATGCCGAGGGAGGCGCCGCTCTTGCGCCGCACGAGGGCCAGGCGCCCGGGCTCGGCCTCGGCGACCGAGCGCCCGTGCCGGCCCGCCCGTCCCCGCGCCATCCGCTGCTGCTCGACCTGGGCGCGCGCCGCGCGATAGCGGCCGATCCGGGAGAAGTCGCCGCAGGGCGCCGTGAAGCGCTGCGCGTCCTCCACGGCCATCTCGAGGCTCGTCACCTCCGCCTCGAGTCCGCGGATCTTCTTCAGGTTCTGGTACTGGCCGAACGAGGACTCGACGGTGCGCCGGATGGTCGCCATGTCCTGGCCCGTGGCGAGGAGGAGGGCCACCGAGCCGTAGCCCAGCTTGAACTGGCTCAGCACCGGCTCCGGGGGGCCGTCGACGACACGCATCATGTCCTCGAGCCCGTCGCGCACGTCGAGAGCCATGACGCACTTGCCCTCGGGGTCGATGCCCCGGCGCCCGGCGCGGCCCGCCATCTGCGTCAGCTCGTTGTGCAGGAGTGAGCGGAAGCCGCGGTCGGTGCGCTTGGTCAGGGACTGGAGAACGACGCTCTTGGCGGGCATGTGGATGCCCAGCGACATGGTCTCGGTGGCGAACACGACCTTGCAGAGCCCCCGCTCGAACAGGAGCTCGATCAGCCGCTTCACGCTCGGCAGCACCCCCGCGTGGTGCAGCCCCACGCCCATGCCGAGGGCCTGGAAGATGGTCTGGTTGAGCGGCGACTCGGCCATGGTCGGCGTGTCGCTCACCGCCTCGCGGATGGCCTCGTCCACCTGCTGCTGCTGGCTCTTGGTGAGGAGGGGCTTGCCTTCGGCCAGCACCGTCTCCATGGCCCGCTCACAGCCCGCGCGGCTGAAGATGAAGTAGATGGCGGGGAGCCAGCCGCGGGATTCGAGCTCGTCGAGCATCACGGTGGGGTCGACCACCCGCCGCGTGTACCAGCGGCCCTTGTCGTTGTAGCCCCCTTCCCGCTCCTGCCCGAGGAGGCGCACCTTGCCGTTGCGCACCGTCTCGTAGGTGTGGATCTCCCCCGAGAGATCCGCGACCAGGTACTGGAGGGGCACGCTGCGATGCGGGTGCGTGATGGGCACGATGGGCCGGTGCACGAGGCTGATCCAGTCGGCGATCTCCGCGATGTTCTTGACGGTGGCGGAGAGGCCCACGAGGGCCACGTCCTTGGGCGCGTTCACGATGATCTCTTCCCACACCGTCCCGCGTCCCTCGTCGCCCATGTAGTGGCACTCGTCGAGGACCACGAACTCGAGGCTGTCGAGGCCGCCCGTGTAGAACATGTTGCGGAGGATCTCCGTGGTCATGACGATCACGGGCGCGCGCGTGTTGACCTTGACGTCGCCCGTGAGGATGCCCACGCGCTCCTGGCCGAACTGCCGGCAGAAGTCCGCGTACTTCTGGTTCGACAGCGCCTTGAGCGGCGTGGTGTAGGCGATGCGGCGCCCGCGCGCGAGCGCGGTGTAGATGGCGAACTCGGCCACGAGCGTCTTGCCGGAGCCCGTGGGGGCGGAGACGATCACCGACTTGTCGTCGATGATGGCCGCGATGGCGTCCTGCTGGAAGCGATCGAGCGGGAACGGGTAGCGGGCCTTGAAGGACTGCAGCAGGTCGTCTGTCACGTCGCGCGCCCCCTTCGACGCATCCTGAGCGTAGCACGGTCTTGCGGCGCCGTGAAATCCCGCTTACGCTGTCGGCCATGAAGCTCACGGGCAAGGTCGCCCTCATCACCAACGCGAGCGAGTTCATGGGGCCCGCCATCACCGAAGAGTTCTGCCGGGAGGGCGCCTCCGTCGCGCTCCACGATCGGAGCGAGGCGGCCGTCAAGCCCGTGGCGGCAATCGCGCTCGGCCTGGGACGCGAGGTCCTCACGATCAGCGGCGATCTCACGCAGCCCGCCGAGGCCGACCGCGCGGTGGCTGAGGTGGTCACCCGCTTCGGGCGGCTCGACGTCCTCGTGAACAACAGCGCCAACCCGCCCACGGGGAGCCCCACCGAGCAGGTGACGGACGGCGAGTGGCGCGCCATGATGTCGCGGCTCCTCGACGAGCCGTTCTACTGCCTGCGCGCCGCCCTGCGCGTGATGCGCCCGGCCAAGCGCGGCAAGATCATCAACATGTCCTCGGCGGCGGCCTTCCCGGGGCTCGCCAACTACGCCGCGTACTCCGCGGCGCGGGCGGGCGTCAACGGGCTGACCAAGGCCGTGGGCCGCGAGGTCGCGCGCGAGGGCATCCAGGTCAACGCCATCGCGCAGAACTACGTCGAGAACCCCACGTACTTCCCGCCCGAGCTCGTCAACGATCCCACGTCGCTCGCGCGCATGGTCAAGCACATCCCGGCGGGACGCCTGGCCCGCGGCGAGGAGTCGGCGCGGCTGGCCGTCTACCTCGCGTCTGACGACGCGGATTTCTTCGTCGGGCAAGTGGTGCCGTTCGCGGGCGGCTGGGTCACCCCGTGATCGTCTCCCACGTCAGGATCACCGCGGCCGACGACTACCTCGAGCGGCGGGCCGCGCATCGCGCCGCTCACCTGGAGCGCATCGTGGAGCTGCGCAAGCGCGGCTTCGTGATCGGCGGCGGTCCCTCCCCGGACGGGAAGACGGCCGATCTCGTGTACCGCTCGCCCCAGCCGGGCGATCTGCAGCGGCTCGTCGAGGAGGATCCGTACTGGACGGGCGGGGTGTGGAAGGCCTGGCACCCGAGCGACTTCGCCCAGTTCCTCGAGCCGTGGGAGCTGCCGCCGGTGGTGACGGACGGCTCGCGCGCCGTGATCATCGTGGAGGGCGAGGCTCCCGACGTCGAGATGGCGTCGTTCGCGCTGATCGAGTCGCGGGGGGCCGGCCGCATGGCCTTCGGCGGCTTCTTCCCCGGCGGTCTCACCTGGGCGCTCATGCGCTCTGCGGAGCCCGACCCTGTACTGGCCGAGCTCACTGAAACCGGCTTCTGGAAGCCCGGCACCCTGACAACCCGTCCACTTCTCCACGTTGTCTAAAATGATTCCGCACAACGTCCAGGCGGCTCAAAAAGGTCCAGATGCGAGGCGGCGCCCGAAGGTCGCAGGTGAGGCGTACTTCCTGTACGTTGAACCTGCGGCCGAGGGCGCCAACGAAGCAGATGGCCTTTTTCAGCCGCCTGCTAGGGGAATACCGTGACGACTCCCAGCCATCGCGACATGATCCTCGACCAGTTCAGCCGTCAGGCGGTGCCGTTCTCGACCTCGCCTGGCATCAAGGACGAGCAGGCCCTGCGCCTGATCGTCGAGTTCAGCGGCGCCGGCCCCGAGGACACCGTGCTCGACGTCGCCTGCGGTGGGGGCATCGTCGTGTGCGCGTTCGCGCGAGTGGTCCGCCACGCCACGGGCATCGATCTCACCCCCGCGATGATCGAGCGCGCGCGGTCGCTCCAGGCCGAGAAGGGGCTGTCCAACGTCAGCTGGAAGCAGGGCGACGTCCTGCCCCTGCCCTGGCCCGACGGCACCTTCTCCATCGTGACCTCCCGCTTCGCCTTCCACCACTTCCTCGATCCCGGGGCCGTCCTCGGGGAGATGCGACGCGTCTGCGCGCCGGGGGGCAAGGTGGTCGTCATCGACACGGAGGCCTCGCCGGATGTCGCCAAGGCCGCGGAGTTCAACCGGATGGAGAAGCTGCGCGATCCTTCGCACGTGCGCGCCATGTCCCTGACCGAGCTGCGGGGTCTCTTCCCGCAGGCGGGGCTACCGGCGCCCCGCGGAACCAGCTATCGGCTCGAGGGCGAGCTCGAAGCCCTGCTCGGCCGCTCCTTCCCGCTGCCGGGCGACGCCGACAGGATCCGCGAGATCTTCGCGGCCTCCCTCGGCGACGACCGCCTGGGGATCCCGATGGCGCGGGAGGACGCGCGCATTCGCTACGCTTACCCCGTGGCCGTCCTCGTCGCCGACCGCTAACCGGCCCGCCCCCCAGCCGTCTTCGAGTGCCCTTCCCTGCCGTGGAAGGGTGCCCTAAAATTCTATTGACAGCGATCTCGTTGGTTAGGTATACCTAACCTAACTGGCGTATCACCAAAGGGGGTGGCTCGATGAAGTGGATCGCGGTTGGAGTCGGAGCACTCGTGCTGGGCGCACTGTTGGGGACGGCGCTCCCCGTGAGCGCCCAGTCGGCACCGGAGATTCCCCTCGTCATCGAGAAGAACCGCTTCCAGCCCGACGTCATCAAGGTCAAGGCCGGGCAATCGTTCGTGCTCGTCATCACCAACAAGGACAAGGGCCCGGAAGAGTTGGACATGCAGCAGCCGCGCATCGAGAAGGTCATCCCCGGCGGCAAGACCGTGCGCCTCAAGATGCCCGCCCTCAAGCCGGGCAAGTACCCGTTCGTGGGCGAGTACCACTCCGAGACGGCCAAGGCCACCATCATCGCCGAATAGTCCATGGGCGCCGCCTTCGTCGTCACCCTGCGTGAGGCCTTCGAGGCCTCCCTCATTCTCGGCATCGTCTACGGCTATCTCGAGAAGGTCGGAGCCCGCGACGGCTACCGGTACGTGACGTGGGGCGGGACGGTCGGCCTGCTTCTGAGCGTGGTCATGGGCATCGCCGTGACCTTCCTCTCCGGCCCCCTGCTCGATCTGGGCCCCGACATCATCACGGTGGTCGTCATCTTCGCCGCCGTGGGACTGCTCACGTGGCACGCGTGGTGGATGCAGCAGCATGCCCGGCTCATGAAGGGACAGGTGCAGCATCGCATCGACGAGGCGCGGGCGGGCAATCGGCTCTGGATCGTGGGGCTCATCGCCTTCACCGGCGTCTTCCGCGAGGGCGCGGAGACTGTCCTCTTTCTCTGGGGCATCATGGCCCAGGCCGAGGGCGCGGCGGGGTGGTCGAGCGTGATCGGCGGAGTAGCGGGCGTGGTGGCCGCGGCGGCAATCGGCTGGGCCATCTTCCACGGCGGCCGCCACATCAGCCTGTCTCGCTTCTTCGCCATCACCACCGCCTTCATCATGCTCCTCGCGGCCGGACTCTTCGCCACCGGCGTCGGCCGCCTCCAAGGTCTCGGAGTCCTGCCGCTCTCGGATCCGGTCTGGAACACGTCCTGGATCCTGAGCGACAAGAGCGTGGCGGGCGGTTTCCTCTCGGGCCTCATCGGGTATCGCTCGCAGCCGACCGTCCCCGAGCTCTGTGTGTACGTCGCGTACATCCTCGTGATGGGCATCGTGCTCTTCGGCCGCCGGACGCCGGCCGGCATTCCCCTCGCCGATCCGACCCAGCCATGATCGTCTGCCTGTGCCGGGGCGTCCCTGAGCAGACCATCCAGCGCGTCATCGCCTCGGGGGCGCGGACGGTGGACGATGTGTCACGCGTCTGCGGGGCCGGGACCGATTGCGGGGCCTGCTACCGCGCGCTCGCCGAGATGGTCCGGGAAGCCAGCGATGCCTCGTACGCGACGGCTGACCGGACATGAAGGGTCCCGATCAGGTCGTCACCCTCCTCAACGAGGTGCTGACCGCCGAGCTCACGGCCATCAACCAGTACTTCATCCATGCCCGCATGTGCGAGAACTGGGGTTACGAGCGGCTGTGGAAGAAGGTCCGCGCCGAGTCCATTGGGGAGATGTGTCACGCCGACCGTCTCATCGAGCGCATCCTCTATCTCGAGGGTGTGCCCAACGTGCAGCGCCTCGGCAAGGTCAACGTGGGGCAGACCGTACCCGAGCAGCTCCGGCTCGACCTGGACCTGGAGCGGGAGGCGGTGAGGGCGCTCAACGCGGGGATCGAGCTCTGCCGGAGCCTCGCCGACAACGGCAGCCGTGAGCTTCTCGAGGACATCCTGAAGTCGGAGGAAGACCACATCAACTGGATCGAGGCCCAGCTCGAGCTCCTGAGACAGGTGGGCGACGCGCAGTATCTCGCCCAGCAGATCAAGGAGAGCGAGTCGTGAGCGAGGAGCCCGCAGCGCAGGAGGCCCTGGAACGGGTGCGGGCCGCCCGCCCCGCCATGGTGCGCATTGCCAGCGGTGAGCTCTTCCGCGGCCAGCGTGAGATCGTGATCATCCATCGGGGCACCGAATACCGGCTGCACATCACCAAGGCGGACAAGCTGATCCTGACCAAGTAGCCCTGCATCCAGCCAGCGACCCAAAGCTCTTCCCGCTTGAGGCAGCGAGCCAGCTCACGGGGCGTGGCGCTCTCGCCGCGTCCATGACGGAGAGGTTTCCGTGACTCGCTTGCAAATCATCGCCCTCAACGCAGACCCAGGTGAGCGGGAGGCCACGGTGGTCCTCAAGGCCACCGCAGGCGACCTCGCGCTGGGCTTCCTGATCCCGCTGAACGAGGCAAATCGACTGGCCCGGGTAATCGGGCTCGGCCGATGCCGCTGTGTCCCCATCTATGAGCTCATCCAGGAGGTCCTCTCGCAGGTCGGGGGCTCGGTGAGCCACGCGGTGCTCGACGGGGATGACCAGGGGATCTACTCGACCCTCGTGATCGACAACGGGGGCTCCGCCTACTCGCTCCCGAGCCATCCCGCTGACGCGATCGCCCTGGCCGTCCGCGCCAACGTGCCCATCTATGCGACCCGTGCCGCCCTGGACAAGGCCCACCCACTGGCCGATGGCGCAAACGGGGGAGCCGCCTGCCCCCACGTGACCGAGTGGCTCGAGCAGGTCAAGCCGGAAGACTTCGGCGGCCCCGACGAGTCATGACGGGAGACAAGGGCCCGGGCGCCGGAGGGGACGAGCCGCGCTCAATGGGACGCGGGCTGCGACTCGGCCTCTACCTCGTCGGCATGGGCCTCTGGCTCTCGGGCGCTCTCTGGCTCCTCTGCCACTATTTCGGCCAGAGCCGGGGAGAGTTCGGCACGGGGCCCCATCCTCTCGAGCCGTGGCTCCTGAAGCTGCACGGCGCCTGCGCATTCGGCGTGATCTGGGCGCTCGGCCTGCTTTGGGGCGTGCACATCGCTCCGGGATGGGCCGCGGGAGAGCGGCGGCGGTCGGGCGCGGTCATGCTCGGTCTCGCCCTGTGGCTGGTGCTCAGTGGATATCTCCTCTACTACGTGGGACAGGAACGGCTCCGCGCCGTCACCGGCCTTCTTCACTGGTCCGTGGGGCTTCTGATTCCCGTCTTCCTTCTCGCCCACCGCCTCGCTCCCAGAGACCGGGGGACGCAGCACGCCGTCGTCGAGCCGTCGCGGAGAGCTTCGTGATCATGATCGAGTAGCCATTCACCGAGCCAGCCACCCAGAGTTGTGTTCTTGAGGCAGCGAGCCACCAGACGCGATGCGGGCTTCCGTCCGCGTCGTGACGGAGGACATCGTGGCCTCATCGAGACGCTCAAGAACCATCGCGGCCGTGCTGCTCGGATCGATGCTGCTCGCCCCGGCCCCGGGTGCCCGCGCCGCCTCCATGGAAGAGCTCGAGCAGAAGCTGAAGGGGCTCGAGGAGCAGATGCGCACGCTCAAGGAGCAGATGGAGCAGACAAAGTCGGCCCCTCCACCGACAGCGCCGGCGGCTCAGGCCCCTGCCACGCCTGTGCCCGTGGCGCCCGGCGCCACCAGCCTGTCCGAGGCGCTCGCCGCCGCGCGTCCTTCCGTGCTCAGTGATTTCCGCCTCGGCGGGTACCTCTCGAGCCGCTTCGAGGCGTCCGACCTCAAGAACCTCAACAACACCTTCACGTTCCGCCGGTTCGTCCTGAGCGGCGACGCCACCATCGCGGAGAAATTCCGTGCTTACGTCGAGCTCGAGCTCGAGCGGTTCACGGAGCTGGAGGTCGAGCGCAAGACGGTGTCCGAGAACGGCCAGCAAGGGTTCAGTCAGTCGATCGAGGGCAGCAACAACTCCGAGGTCTCGCTGGAGCAGGCGTGGATGCAGTTCGAGCTGGCCAAGTGGCTCCGCTTCCGCATGGGTAACATCCTCGTGCCCGTCGGGCGCTTCAACATCAATCACGACGACAATCTCTGGAACCTTCCCCGGCGGTCGCTCGTCGACCGTGGGGTCCCCGTGCTGCCCTCCACGGCAGCCTGGTCGGAAGTCGGGCTCGGATTCAATGGAGACGTCGCGACGGATCGCTGGGGCACCTTCAGCTACCAGATCTACGTCATGAACGGAGTGGCCCTCGACTCGAGCATCGAAACAGTGGCGCGGGGTAGCGGAGAGCTGGAGGCTGAAGTGGAAATCCAGCCTCGCCGCGGCACCGGCAACCTGGACGTCAAGCGGGACAAGGCGGGGGCGGCGCGGATCGCCTGGAGTCCGTCGATCGGCCAGGAGCTGGGCCTCTCGGGCTACTACGGCCGCTACACGCCGGACTTCCTGCCTTCCGAGCAGCTGTGGGCCATCAGCGTGGACGGCAAGGTTACCCTCGGTCCCTTCGAGCTGGAGGGAGAATACGTGCGCACCCACTTCAGCGGGATCTCGCGGGTCGCGCAGGGCTTTGCGCGGTCCGTGGTCAACAAGGAGTTCGGCACCGGGACGGCGCCGCTCGAGGCCAAGATCGACTTCGAGCTGTCCGGCCTCGCCGATACGAAGCAGGGGTATTGGATCGAGGCGCGCTATCGCTTCTTCCCGAACTTTCTCCGTGACACGATCCTTGGGCGGAGCTTCGACAATCCGCAGTTCATTCTCGTCGCGCGTGGGGAGCAGGTCTGGCTGGACGGCCTCGTCCGTCAGATCGACTTCGAGGACACCATGGTCACGAGCATCTCGAGAGAGAACCGCTTCGTGAACCGCATGACCCTCGGCCTGGCCTACCGCCCCGTTCCCCTCATCGTCTTCCAGGCGGCCTTTGAGCGCACGTGGACGGACTCGGGCAAGAGCCTGGCCGCCGTCACGAACTTCCTCCCCGCCCGGACCACCGAGAACATCGCCAATACCTTTCTGTTCGGGGCGGCCTTCGGGTTCTAGATGCTCTCGCGTCGCCGGTTCCTTGGAGGCGCCGCCGGCGCCTGGCTCGTCCTGCCCCCGGCCGGCGCTGGCGCTCAAGAAGGAAGCTTCATGCAGGCTGAGGAGGCGCCCCGTCAGCTCTTTCCGGAGGCGTCCGAGATCACGGAGCGGACCATACCAACCACGCCCGATCTCCAGCAGCGCGTCCGCGCCCTCCTCAGCCGGCCGCCGACCCTGTGGGAGACGGCCTATCGCGTCTTCACTGCGAAGCAGGGAGCTTCTCTGGTCGGCTTCGTCATCGTGGTCGAGGAGATCGGCAAGCACCGTCCCATCACGTATGCGATCGCCGTAAAGCCGGACGGAACCGTTCAAGACGCCGCCGTCCTCGCCTATCGTGAAGCGTATGGCGGTCAGGTGCGGGAACGCCGGTTCCTCAGGCAATACGTGGGCAAAGGACTGGGCGACTCACTACGCGCGTATCAGGACATCCGCAACATCGCCGGCGCCACCCTGTCAGTGGAAGCGACGGGGAGGGCGATGAAGAAGGCGATCGCCGTGCTGAAGGCCCTCGGAGACATCAAGTGAGCGCCGAGGTGCGCGTCCAGGTGCGGCCCCGTATGGGGACCTTGCTGGCCATCAGCCTACCTGTCTCCGCAATCAGCCTTCAAGGCAAGCAACTCCGCGCTGCTTTCGCCATGGCCACCCGTGCCGAGGCGGTTATGAGCCGCTTCGACTCGGCGAGCCCTTTGAGCCGGCTCAACCGCCGCGCAGGCCACCCAGGCGGAGTCCGATCTGCCTCTCTGGCCCAGTACGTCCGCAGAGCACGCAGCTTGTCGACGCGCCTTCACGGTGCGTTCGATCCGACGGTGGCGCCCGTCGTCGATTGCTGGCGGCGCGCAGCGCGGCGCGGGGACATGCCTACTCTTTCTGCGCTCACCCGTGCCCTCGCCTGCGTTGGCGTGACGCGGCTCCTGATCAGAGGCGATCGCGTGGCGCTGGCACGTCAGGGAATGGCCCTTGACCTCGGCGGGATCGGCAAGGGCTTGGCCCTCGATCGCATCGCCGCGATGCTCCGCCGTCGCAATTGTCGCTCCGCATGCCTGAATTTCGGAGAATCCACGCTCGTTGCGATCGGGGGGACGACGGGCGGTACGTGGCGAGTGGCGCTCCGTGACCCATTCGGGGCCGGCTTCCTCGGCGATTTCGCGCTCCGAGACAGCGCCTGCTCGACATCATCGACCCTTGGTCAGACGATACAGGTCCAAGGCCGGGTACTGGGACACATCATCAATCCCGGCACGGGGCAGCCACTATCCTCCATTTCGCAGGCGACGGTTCTGGCGAGATCCGCAGCGGTGGCCGAGGCGGTCTCCACGGCTCTTCTCGTGCTGGGCCGGAACTGCGTCGAAGAGATCGCCAGGCAAATGAAGGTCGAGATCTGCTGGATCGATCGCGCCGGTATCTATGCCACATCGGGGTTCATGCTGCGGCGGGCGCCCTCAGGGGCTGAAGGCCAGTCTTGACTCGTGCGCCGTACGACTGGGCGGCCACTCCTCACGCTCGCCGTCGTCATTCTCAGGACCGCCTGAGCGCCCTCGTCCGCCGCATGCTCCTCATCCCGGCACCATCTCCGGCTCCCGTGCACTTGCACCCGCCATCTGATTTTGTTAGGGTCCGTTCGTTACTCGTGCCTAGGGCGCCCCAGAGGGCCCAGGGAAGGCGGTGCGAATCCGCCGCGACCCCGTCACTGTAACCGGGGACGAAACCCGCAACTGCCACTGGCGATGAGCCGGGAAGGCGCGGGGAGTAGGACGATCCGGAAGCCAGGAGACCTCCCCAGGCGCGCATGCACCTCAGCCAGTCTTCGAGGGAGGACTTGGACGATGTCGGACGGCTACGACAACCTCAGCACAGACAATTTTCCCCCAACAGATCGAGTTCGGTGGCGTGTACAGGCGCCACACGCATCGGAGGCCACCCGACCCGAGGTTGTGAGGCGTCAACCGCTCTGGCTGGGATTGCTGATCGCCGCGAGCGCGGGACTCACGACTGTGTACACATGCATCACGCCGTTTGCGGCTTTCGCCGTGATCGCCGCGGTGACACTTTCCCGACGCCAAGCAGTATCTTGCACCATGGTCGTGTGGCTCGCGAACCAAGCGGTGGGCTTTGGCGTGCTGAACTATCCGCGGACGGCCCAGGCGTTCGCCTGGGGTGTCGCCATCGGCGGCGCAGCCGTGACCGCCACTCTGGCCGCCCAGTGGCCCCTCGGGCGCCTCGGCTCCCTTCGCTCACCCATTCGGACAGTCGTGGCATTCGGGGCGGCGTTTGCTCTCTACCAGCTGACACTCTACACGGTCGCAGTCTGTGTGCTGGGGGGTACGGGAGCGTTTGGGCCCCGGATCATCGGTCAGGTGCTGCTCGTCAACGCAGTGACCCTCGTGGGACTCTTCGGTCTGAGTCGAGTCGTCGTGGCAGCGGCGTCCGCGGCCCGGCGGCGTCGTGCTCTCGCTTCTCCCGCGCGCTTCGCGTAGCGATACGGCGCCGGTTTCGCGACGCAAAAGGACGCGTGTGTGATCTCGCGACGTCGCATCTTCGGCACGTGGTTCTGGGCGATGCCACAGCGGCAGGCGGTTGTCCTCATGTTCGCGAACATCCTGAGCGCGGACATGGCGCTGCCGTTGTTCGGCCGCGTAGTGGAGGAGACGATACGCGGGCTTGGCGACCGGCCGCGATGAGTTACCGTGTCGCGTCGTTGCTACCATCCGCGACTGAGATCGTCTGCGCGGTGGGCGCCGCGATTGATCTGGTCGGCATCTCGCACGAGTGCGACTTCCCCGAGAGCGTGCGCCATCTTCCAGCTCTGACGCGTGCTCGGCTGCGGCCGGTCAGAACCAGCCAGGAGATCGATCGAGAGGTGCGCTCGGTACTCCAGGACGCCCTTGCCGTCTACGAGATCGAGCTTGCCCAACTGGAAGCCGCCCGGCCCGATGTGATCGTCACTCAGGATCTCTGCGATGTCTGCGCGGTCTCGTTCAATGACGTCTGCGCTGCGACGGCGGCGCTCGTTCATCATCCTGTTCGTATCGTCAATCTGCACCCGACCCGGCTCGACGACATCTGGGCTGATATCGGTCGCGTCGCCGAGGCCCTCGGACGAGAGAGGCAGGGAGCCGCCGTCGTGACGGGACTGCAGGAGCGTTGTGCAAAGATCACAAGGCGCGCCCTCGCCAGCGCCGAGAGACCTCGCGTCGTCTCCATCGAATGGCTCGACCCTGTGATGCTCGGGGGTATGTGGATGCCTGAGCTGATCGAGCAGGCAGGCGGCGTCCCGTTGGTGACCCGGCCCGGCGATCACGCGCCCACGTTGACGAGAGATGCACTGCTCGCGCTTACGCCTGATGTCGTGTTGATCAAGCCTTGCGGTTTTCCGCTGCCTCGGACTATAGAAGAGCTCTCGCTACTTCCTACCTCACTACCCTGGGAGTCCTGGCGAGCCGTGCAGGAAGGGCGCGTCTACGTCGCCGATGGAAACGCCTACTTCAATCGACCGGGGCCGAGGATCGTCGAGTCCCTGGAGATCCTTGCCGCGTGTCTGCATCCGGAGATGTTCAAGGATCTTCGCAGCAAGCACCGAGATTCCGTGATTCGCTTGGACGCGGATTTGAAGCAGCACCTTTTCTAAGAATCTCCAGTGGGACCTCGCGGGACTTACGCGGCGGCTCTCCTGTATGCCGGCTCAGGAGGGCTGGCGCGTGAACCAGCGGTAGAGCAGGTGATCCGCCGAAATCGTCCCCCCGCCCCGCGGCAACAGGAAGAGGAGGATGGTTCCCCAGACCAGGTGCTCGTGCCACGCTTGTGGGTAGACGAAGAGCTGGACGGTGACGATCTGCCCGACCAGCGGGAGGGTGGCCAGGCGAGTGCCGAGCCCCGCGATTAGGAGCGACGAGCAGCCAAGCTCGAACACGGTGGCCATCGTCGCCGCGATTACCGGAGGCAGCAGCGGGACCTTGTACTCGTCCTGGAATAAGGCAATCGTGGATTGCCAGCTCGCGATCTTGAGCAGACCGGCCGGCAGGAAGACGCTGGCGATGGCCAGGCGAAACAGAAGCTGGTGCACGGAACATGGCACCCGACCGAGCAGTTCGGGCACGATTTCGATGAGCTTGCGTGCCGGCGGAACGCCCTGAGCTGTACGGATAGCGTCAGTCATCAGCCCTCCTTCGGGCCCAGCGTCGATCCGTCACAATCGACGGGCAAGTGCTCGGCAAAAAGGCTCCGCAGAGCCTGCGGGAGATCGAAGGCGCCGTCCGTTTCGAAAGCCACGCCGGCGGCTTCAGCGAGACAACCGCCTCGGCTGAGTGCACAGCGGAAGGCGTGGGTCGCCGGATCGAGAGCGCGGAATGCGGCCTCGTCTCCGATCCGCCGAACCTCCAGATAGACGCCGCCTGAGCCCAGATCCACAATGGCCTTGGAGTCTGCGTCCGGCTGGTTGACCTCCCAGATCTGGTCGATGGGCCAGGGTGAGTGTAGCAGCGAGAGCGACGGATCAAGGCGAAGGGTCAGTCCTGGCAGGTCGTCCCCCGGCAGCTCGGAGAGCACCATTGGATCGAGTGACGCGGTTTCTTCAGCATGGGTCGCGGAGTTCAACGCCCACTCAAGCCGAGCCACATCGGGCAGGTACCGCAAGTGCCGGCAGGGATCGAAGGTGGCAAGGAAGGCTGGGAATGAGCTTCCATATTCGAAAAGACAGGGCCCGGCCGGCGGATGCGCACGGATATACTGATCCGCCGCATACCTGAAGAACTGCTCATAGACGA
>WNFG01003941.1_pt1 | contig 18035 bp, 14 predicted proteins | sample 5400431 | NCBI WGS metagenome assembly WNFG01 (sample SAMN13153346, study PRJNA577476) | soil metagenome | isolation source: 120 cm saprolite under Douglas fir tree site 2 hole 3 replicate 2 | place: USA:California | collected 2015-04-18 | reverse complement strand
CCGCATATCCCGCCGCCTGGGCCCCGGCGAGCGCATCGGAGAATTCAGCGCCGGAGCTTTCCATCTTCGTCAAAATAAAATTGCACGTCCCGTTGACGATGCCATAGACGGCCTGAATGCGGTCCGCCGACAGGGCGTTGGAGATGGCCCGCACAATCGGAATGCCTCCGCCCACGGTGGCCTCGATGCCGATGGGCAGCTGCCGGGTGTTGGCGAGGGCAAAGAGCTCTTCGCCGTAGCGGGCGATCAGCGCCTTGTTGGCGGTGACCACCGCCTTGCCGTTGGCCAGCGCCGTTCGCACCACGTCAAATGCGATGTCGGTTCCGCCGATGGCTTCGACCACGATATCCACGTCGTCCGCCGCGACTACAGCGCGCCAGTCCGGTTCAATGGCGACTCCGTTGGAGCCGATCTCGAAACCGTCGGCGGTCTTGCGGCACAGGCGGGTGACGCGCAGCGAGATTCCGCCGGTGCGCGACTCGATGGCGCCGGCGTTGAGCGTGAGTATCTCGGCAGCGGCGCGGCCGACCGTTCCATAGCCGACGATGCCGACCCGCACCTGTTTTTTTGCGGGCTCAGCCTCGCTGGGTTGTTCCAGTGAAAGATCTGCGTGAAGTTCAGTTGGCCGCATAAAGTTTCTCCAGCGCCCGGATGACGGTCGCAGCGTCCGCTTCCATCGGGCCGATCAATTGTTGTTTGTCTCCCTGCCGCAGGTAGTCCGCGTCTTTGAGCATGTTGCCGGTGAGTATCAGCACCACGCTCTCATCGGCTTTGACGAAGCCGGAGCGAACCAGTTTCTTCAGCCCCGCCAGCGTGGTGGCCGAGGCCGGCTCACAACCGATGCCCTCCGCCCCCAGTTCGCTTTTGGCCAGCCGGATTTCATCTTCGGTCACGTCTTCGCAGGCGCCGCCGGTGCGCTTCAGCACCGCCACGGCTTTGCGCCATGAGGCGGGGTTGCCGATGCGGATGGCGGTGGCCCGCGTTTCCGCCTCGACCGGTATCAGCTCGCGTCCGCCGTTTTCGCGCATGGTGCGCACCAGAGGATTGGCGCCCGCCGCCTGGATGATCGAGATTTTCGGCAGACGGTCGATGATTCCCAGTTCCAGCAGTTCGATCATGCCCTTGCCCAGCGCGGAGGAGTTGCCCAGGTTTCCTCCGGGGACGATCACGTGGTCGAGCGCCTGCCAGTCGAGCTGATCGAGAAGTTCGAAGGCCAGAGTCTTCTGCCCTTCGAGACGCCACGGGTTGACGGAATTCAGAAGGTAGGCGCGGAACCGGCGCACGACGTCGTAGAGAAGCCTCAGGCATCCGTCGAAATCGGTGCGCAGCTGCAAAACGGTCGAGCCGAACTCCAGGGCCTGGGCCAGCTTGCCGGCCGTGACATATCCGGCGGGCAGCAGGACGATGGATTTCATTCCGGCGTGCGCGGCATAGGCGGCCATGGAAGCCGAGGTGTTGCCGGTGGAGGCGCAGCATACCACCTCAAAGCCCTCGACGCGCGCCATGGAGAGCGCCACCGACATGCCCGTATCTTTGAACGAGCCGGAGGGGTTCATGCCCTGATGTTTAACCCGGAGGTTTTCAAGACCCAGCCGCCGCGATGCCTGGCGCAGCGGCCACACCGGAGTGTTTCCTTCTTTGAGGGTCACGATATGTTGCGGCGCGATCACCGGAAGCAGTTCGCGGTAACGCCACACGCCGCTCACGTCTTCGGGCGCATTCGACATGCGGCGCTCGCGCCATGTCCGCTTCAATTGCTGTGTTTCCCGCGGCTTCAGCGGAGTCCACTCCGGGTAACGCGCTTCCAGCAGTTCCTGGCATTGTTCGCACTGAAAAAGCGGATCGGCTGCGCGCTGCTCGGTTCCGCAGTGAACGCAGCGCAGTATGTGGCGTCCGCCCAATAAGGTTTCGGTTGTGGCTCTCATCGCGCCTCCGACGCCGGGATTTGATTTGCTTCCTCATGAAAAGGATCGGCCGTGGCCATGCCCGCGCCACAGAACTCCGCGTGAACGGCCCGCACCACGTCGGTGCAGCTTTCCGAAGGCACGGCAAAGCAGATGCTCAGCTCGCTTGCGCCCTGGGCGACGGCGATCACGCTCACGCGCGTGGCGGCAACCGCCGAGAACAACCGGGCCAGCACGCCGAAGGTGCCGCGCATCGACTCACCCAGCACCGCCACCACCGCGACATCGTCGCGCACCGCCACCGGATTGAGAATCCCCTGCGCCAGCTCCATGCGAAAGGTGGTCTGAATGAGCTTCATCATGCGCGCGCTGTCTTCACGGCGCAGCACCAGCCCCAGAGCGTGCTCGGGCGACGACTGTGTGGCAAAAAGCATGTCGATCCGCTCCTGCCCCAGGCGCATGAACAGCCGCCCGAACAACTCCGCGGGATGCACGTCGCCCCTGGTCACCAGCGTCATCAGCGTCGCATGGGTCACGCAGGTCACGGCCTTCACGGGAGACTCGGCAGGCCGGCCCGCCAGGGTGATCTTGGTCCCGGGAACCTCGGGGCGGAAGGAATTTTTGATCCAGATGGGGAAGCCGGCTTCCAGCGCCGGATAAGCCGCCTTCGGGTGGATCACCTTAGCGCCATAGTAGGCCAGCTCAATGGCTTCGGCGAAAGTGATCTCCGGCAGAATGGAGGCATCGGGGCAGAGCCTCGGGTCGGCCGAGAGAACGCCGTCAACATCGGTCCAGATCCAGACCTCATTCGCATGGGTGGCCGCGCCGATGATGGTTGCGGAGTAATCGGATCCGCCGCGTCCGAGCGTCGTAGTTCGGCCGTCATGGGTTGCGCCGCTGTAGCCGGCGACCACCGCCACATGACCGCGCGCGACCATGGGCAGCAGCGTCTCGCGGCAGCGGGCCGCCGTGGCTTCCATGTCGGGCGCCGCGTTGCCGAAATTGCTGTCGGTGACGATGGCATCTTCCGCCCGCACAAACTCTCCGGAGGCCCCGGTCTGGGACAGGTAGTCGGCCAGCAGCCACGCGGAAAGCCGCTCGCCGGTCGAGACCAGGGAGTCCCGGGTCTCGGCGGAAATTTCAGTGCGCAGCGTGAGCAGGGCCATGCAGGCGCCGCGGAACTGAGCGAAAACCTGGCCGAAAAATTCGAAGGCCGCGGCCGGCTGCAATCCGCCGAACAGGCCGGCGATCAGGGTCTGGTGCAGAGACTCGAATTTTCTGAGATTGAGCTGGGTGGCTTCGACGTCGCCCTGGCGGGTGGCCTCGATGGTCCTGAAGATCAGATCGGTGACTCCGGCCACCGCCGAGACCACCGCGATCACGCGGTCTCTCCGCGCGGCCCCGCCGAGAATCATGGCACACTGCCGGAAGCGTTCGGCGTTTCCAACGGAGGTGCCGCCGAACTTCATCACGATGAGCGGCCGGGCTTCGGAAGCAGGGGAAGGAGGGGAAGAAGGAAGACGATTGAGGGGTTGTTTCATACCTTTGCTCCGCGCGCGACGTTCGCGAATTGGGCGACCGGTACGGGGCGCGGCACAATCACCGCTCCTTGGTTGTCGGCTGAAGTAACGATCGTTTCGCTCGCCAGGCCTTCGCCGGCAAAAATCGCCTGCAGGTCGAGCGCAATCCGGTTTTCATTCTGTTCGGCGATCGCAATGACGGAAGGCCCGGAGCCGCCAATGGCGATGCCGCGCAGGTTTGGATGGCGATATTCGAGGCAGCGGGCAATGCCTGGCACCAGTTCCTGGCGGAAGGGCTGGTGCAGCCGGTCGTCGAACATTTCCGGCGTGAAGTCGAACCGGCCCGAGAAACACGAGGCCGCCAGCATGGCGGCGCGCTGCAGGTTATGCAGCGCGTCGCCGCGGCTGTAGCTTTGCGGCAGCACCCGCCGGGCCTCGGAAGTGCGCACCATGGCCTCAGGCACCACAAGAATCAGCTTCAGATTTTCGGGAAACGCGGTCTTGATGGTCCTGATCCGTCCGGAATCGTTCCAGCCAAACACCAGTCCGCCGAAGAGGGCCGCGGCGGCGTTGTCGAAATGGCCTTCCAGGTGTTGTGTCCATCCAATCAGCTTTTCAGGGTCGGGCATTCCGTTCGGCGACAGGCTGCCTGCGCTGTGACTCGCGCCCAGTAACACCCCGGCGACCACGGCGGCGGCGCTGCTGCCGAGGCCCGCGCCCACCGGAATATCGCTTTGCAACGCGACATGACCGCGCGGCGGAGGCGCGCCCATGTTGGCCGCCGCAAACCTCAGCGCTTCAAGCACCAGGTTGGAATCGTCGAGCGGGACGCGTTCGGGATGTCTGCCGGCATATTCCACAGTTAATTCCGATGCGTCCAAAGGAACGAACGAAGCCTTGAGATAAAGCCTGAGCGCCAGCCCCGCGCAATCGAAGGCGCACCCCAGGTTGGCGGAGGTCGCCGGCACCGTGACCTGCCATCCCTGGTTTCGGGGTTCTATGGGGTTTGAGCTCATTCTTCTGTTTTTCTCCTGGTGCTTCGTGTGGGGCCGTAAAAAAATCCCGCCCAAAAAGCAAAACCCACCGGCCTGGGGGGCGAGTGGGTTCATGGTCTTGCTGATGTTTACCCTATGATCTGAAAAGACTGACTCGCCGGGATATTAAGATGCACGCAGTTGTGCGTGTGTCTGTTCGACCTGTTGTGAATCCGGCGGTGTTGTGAAAATAGTGCATTGATTTCCCCACTATAGCCCGGCGGGGTGGGGGAAGCAAGAGAGAATCGAGGGAAAACGGAAAACTTTGGTTACCGGACGGAAATTTCCGGATTCAGAGAGCAGCATCGGCGCAGTATTATCCCAGTCGCCGAAGGCGGCAGAGATTTCCCCTGAGCACACCAAAATGTTCTCCCTTGGCGAAACTGGCGCTTCTCGGTGGGAAGAGCAAAATATTCCCCTGAAGAGGATAGTGAAGGTTGGGATTTCGCGAGCTCTGCTGTTTCCCTCCATAGACTCCGGAGACCTCAGGGGAAAACTCTGCCGTCGCCTTCGGCGACCGGGACTACGTCTGCCCACAGCACATCGGGATTTTCGCTATAATCAAATCACTCGCATGGTGCGGAGAGATGGCCGAGTGGCTGAAGGCGCACGCTTGGAAAGCGTGTTTAGGGGAAACTCTAACGTGGGTTCGAATCCCACTCTCTCCGCCAGAAACAATCAAGGTCCTTCGCCCAGGGAACGGGCTCAGGATTTCGGCTCGCGGCTCAGACGCCGCGAAATCGCCTCAAGTTCGAATCCCACTCTCTCCGCCAGTCGTCTTTCGCCTCACCGGCAACTTCCGCCCGAAAACACTCGTCAGCGCACGCTCCGAAAGTCAAAACAGCGTTTCAGTTGCCCTCTCGATGCGGCGTTTCCGCCGGGAAATGTAGTTACGACGGTAACGTGCTTTGGGTACCTCCGATAACTTTACAAAACTCTAATCATCGGCTAGCGAACGGGAGACCGGGGCAGTTAAATCAAGCACAGGTAGCCACTTAACGCAGATTAGAGATTCATTATTTTGAGCAGTGGATCGGACCTGCCGAGGGTCTGTGTTGTTCCATGCCCCGAAAGTAATAGGATGGGGGCATTGCAATTTTTCGGGCACGAACCATAATTACAACGGTCCCTGTGTCTTCAGAAGTCCTGCGTGGAACGCGGAAGAGAGGAGGAGGCATGTCAAGAACTCGGCAGCGCGGATTCTCCCTTCTGGAGATATCCATTGTTATCGCTATCCTCTTCATCCTGATTGCGGTAGCGGTGCCTGTCCTGATGACCACCGTACGCTCGGCGCGGCTGCGCGGGGCGACCAATGATTTTTCCGCCCTTTTGCAGCAGGCGCGAATGCGCTCCGTTCAGGACGATCGCTACTACTCTGTCTATTTTCTGACGACCGGCGGGGCCTCGCAGGAGTTTGTGGATATTTATCCGCAGAACATCAATGGGGCCTCGGGAAACAATGGCGCTGCGATCAAACCGGGCGATCCGACGGTGGCGCTGACTTCGGAGGTCGCACCGCAGGATGCGAGCGGAGCTCCGGCTACAAACAACCTTTTGCTGCAGATGCTCGGAAGCAATCCCGCGAACCTGGCTCCGCAGGACGGCACAGCCCCCGGGAAGCCTGTCACCTTCGGCCCGGAAGGCCTGCCCTGTTCGCCCAAATCTGTCACAGGAGGCAGTGTCTGCAACAGCCAGGGCGGTCCAGTGGCGTACTGGGTTTTTTTTCAGAACAACATTACCCAGAGCTGGGAAGCGGTGACCGTGACTCCCGCGGGACGCATTCAAAAGTGGTCCTATTCTGACAACAGCTGGAGGCGGCGGTGAGCCGGAGGTATTGGAAACTATGATGATGATGACGCTGAAACGCAATCGTCGGTCCGGACACCGGGCCTCGCGCGGCCTGGGAATGATCGAATTGATGATGGCGATGGCAATTCTCATGGTCGGCCTGACCGCGCTCATGGGGTTGTGCGTGGTGGCCACCTATAGCACCAACCGGGCGAGCAAAGACACCAGCGCGACGCTGCTGGCGCAGATGGTGCTGGAGCAGATCAGTTCTCAGCATCCGGATTCCACCGCCACCATCACCCTGACGGATTGCGCCAACGCCGCTCACACGGTGGCCACGGCGGGTGGCGCGGCCCCCGGCGGAACAGGCGCGACTGTGAATGGAACGGCTTCGAGCCCCGCTTACGGCATGATCGACTGGAGCCAGGGGGCGGCCGCAATCCCCGCGAATTATTCGATGAACTATATCGATTGCGGCGTGAACGGTCATCAGACGGCCTATGAGGTCCGCTGGAACATCATCACGGTCTCAGCCAACGAGACCCGAATGATAGTGGTTTCCGCCCGGCAGCTGACTTCCGTGAACACCACCGCCGGCGGCGACGGACTGCGGTTCGCTCTGCCGGTCACTCTGCGAGGTATTGGCGGACCGTAAGGGAAAGAAATCTCATGATGAAAACTCGCACAAATTCTCAGCCGCGCCGCCGTTCCGGTTTCTCACTGGTGGAGACCATGCTGGTGGTGGCCGTTCTGGCGGTGGTTATGGGCATCGTCGTCGACGGCCTGGTTCAGCTGCAAAAGCGAAACCGGGCGGACGTCGGCAAGGTGGATACGACCCAGATGGCCCGGCAGTTCATGGACCAGATCATCAACGATCTCCACCAGACCGGCTATCCCGGGACGAAGGTATACGATCCCGCGTCGGCTCCCTCGGCCAACAATGTCGCTGTGGGTCTGCTGAGTGTCAATTCAAGCGCCACGGAGTTCGAGGCCGATGTGGATGGAAGCGGCAGCGTCAGCCATATATGGCTGCAACTGGTGTGGTCCGACGGGACCCCCGTCGCCGGGGGCCCCGGCAACTGCCCCTGCACGCTGCAGCGCGGGACGCTTTACAAATCGCAGGTGGGCACCGGCACCGTTCCCTACTACACGGAAGTCACGAACGTCATGAATACGAATGTCTTCAGCGCGTATTTCTTTGACGGGAGCCAGGTCACGCTGCCCGCGAGTTCCACGGACCTGCCCAATATCAGGAACATCAAAGTGACCGTCAATTTGCAGTCATCCACTCCGGAAGCCAATGGGACGTTTCCCACCATCACCATGGCCTCGGAGGCGAAGATCAACAATTGAACTGGTTTGGAAATGGCAAAGGAGTTGAAATTATGAAGAAACGCAGCAGAAAATCCGAAGACGGCATAGCGATGCTGATGGCGCTTCTGGCTCTGATGATTCTCACGGCCATCGCCGTGGGCCTGGTCTATATGACCAATACGGAGACAATGGTCAATTCCAACTATCGATCGGAGCAGGTGGCCTATTTCGCGGCCAAGTCGGGGATGGAAGAAGCCCGGGACCGCATGATGCTGAACCTGCCGGGTGGCTATTACTTCGCCAATGCGGTTCCCAATCCTCTGCCCGTGGTGGCCCCCGGGGACAACAACCTGGGAATCCTGTACATCCTGAACGAAGGCGACCAGCCCGGCAGTGTTCAGCCGTGGGCCGCGGGCAATGCCTATATGGATGACGAACTCTGTCACGATGGCTATGCGTTCACCGGTCTGCCTTCCGGAACGAGCGTACCCTCGCCGGACGTACACTGCACCTCTACCCAGCTTCCCGGCGGGGCCCTATGGCACCAGCAAACGACCAGCCAACTGCCGTTCAATGGCACAGCGGCCGCCATACCCTTCAAGTGGGTGCGGGTTGCGTTGAAGCTCAATGGTTCCGTCCAGAATTATCTGGTGAATGCCGGCGCCGGTATTCCGGCGACGACACCCGTGTGCTGGAACGGCTCCACGGAAGTACTGCTGAACGCAGCCACCTGCAAAGCGATGGCGCCCTCTTCCACGCCGGTATATCTGCTGACGACTCTGGCCGTTAGTTCGACCGGCGCCCGCAAGATGGTACAGGCGGAAGTCGCATTGAATCCCAGTTCTCCGTTCCCCTACGGCATGTTCGGCACCGGCACGGGATGCGGCGATGTGTCCTTCACCGGCAACGGGACGACAGACAGTTTTGACAGCTCTAAAGGCACTTACGCTACCACGGTGAGCAACTCCGGCGGCGATGTGGGATCCAACGGCAACGTTCTGCTGACCGGAAATTCGACGATCGGGGGCTCAATCGGGGTGCTGCCGGCAACTCCGGGAGGCGCGATCACGCAGGGCGCATGCCCTGGAAGCAACTACACAATCAGCGGAACCAACGCGGGCCTGGCTTCGAGTCCCTCAAATACTTTGATTCCCCTGACAGCGCCCGCGGTATTTCCCGCGCCTCCGGCGCCCAGTCCCGCGCCGCCCACGACCCCGATTACATATACATCGAACACCAATCTCGTTCCGGGGACCTACGGAAGCATCAGCGTGAGCGGTCAGGCTACGCTGACTCTCGCGCCCGGAGTTTACAACATCAACAGCCTGGCGCTGAGCGGGCAGTCGCAAATCGTGATCACGCCCCTGGGACAGGTTGTCTTAAACATAGCAGGAACGTGCGTGGCGCCCTGCACCAGTCCCGGCCCGGTGCTCGATCTCAGTGGAAACAGTGTCAACAATCTGACGCTCAACGCCAATCAGTTTCTGATTAACTACGGCGGCACAGGGGCCGTCAACATTACGGGCAACGCCAGCACCAGCTACTTCATTCTGGATGCGCCGAACGCCGGTGTGCAGATTTCCGGTAACGGCAATATCTTTGGAGCGGTGGTCGGTAAAACCATCGCCGATGTCGGGAACGGCGGATTCCACTTCGATAAGAACGCCGGTCTGGCCCCGGCTTCGGGCGGAGCGCTGCAGCTGATCAGCTTCCGGCATATCGCTTATTAAGGCGAGCGGAAGACCTTGGCACCACGGAGGCACGACGCCACGGAGAAACCAATTGGTTTTCTCCGTGGCTTCGTGCCTCCGTGGTGCCAAGGTCTTGTCTTTTGGTTGCGCTTCGTCGCGCTTGCCGGCATTGCGAAACAAGCGCGTTTACTTACCCCTGGCCGGGGTAGGCGCGCAGGCGGGATCGGCAATTTCCACGCGGCGATTTTTGGCCCGGCCCTCGTCGTTATTGTTGTCCGCAACCGGTTTTGTTTTGCCGTATCCGTGAGAGGTCAGCCGCGCGGCCGCCACGCCGTGCTTCGTGAGCCAATCCGCCACGGCCCGCGCCCGCGCTTCCGACAGCGTCTGGTTGTAAGCGTCGCCGCCGACATTGTCGGTGTGGCCCTGGACTTCGATCTGCAGGGTCTTGTCTTTCGCAAGAAGGTCCGCCACCTGCTGCAGCACCGCGTCCGAAGCCGGTTGCAGCGTGGATTTGTTGAAATCGAACAATACCCCGTAGATCGCGACGTGACAGGTCTTCCGGAGGTTCGCGGCCAGGTCGTTCGCGGCCGCGCTGCCGTCCGCGACGGCAATGTCGTATCCATCGACGTTGATGTGGAGATACGCCCAGACATTCCGTCCGCTTTTGGTGAAATGGGCATGCATCGCGGCATCTCCGCTGCTGTACTCGTCGACGATGCCCCAGCCCGCTTTGGTGAGCGCATCCCGGTACTCGTTGAGGAACAGCGCGTGCGACAGTCCCGAGAGCGCATAGCTGCGATGGAGCGAACCCTGAGCCACCATTTCCGGCTGGTTCGCTCCCTTCGGTGTCACCCAAAACGGACCCGGATCCCGACCGCCGCCGCGGAATTTCGAACCGGCCAGGGGCGATAGGTAAGGGAAGTCTCCCTTGTCGGGTGAAGCCATTTTTTCGGGCGTCGCAGCCGGAGCCGTCAGCGTCAGAGTGAAAGGCGGGGACGCCACCTCAACCATTTTCAACTGCAGGCGGTTATTGAAAAAGTCAATCAGCGCCCAGGCGTCCGCGCTATTTTGCGAGTACCGCCCGATGCCCGGCGACCGGCCTGGCACCGGCTCCAGCACCACCGTCCAGCCGTGGGCCAGGAAAGCTGGTTTGAGAGCGTTCCAGGTTTCGACAGCGTTTGGGGCTTTCTCGACATCGCCCCAGACCCGCCAAAACCGACCCCGCTTTACGGGATGTTGATCGCCATTCATGGGCGGAAACTGCAATTCATCCCAGACGTAGTATTCCGCCACCCAGTCATCTCTTACTTTCAGCACGGTGGGCAGGAAGGCCAATTCCGCGGGTGGCTTGTTTAACTCGGCAAAGGCAGCTGTGGCGAGCGACAGCACTCCCGCGACGAGGGGAAGCAGACGAAGATTGAGGCGCATCGGTGTATTATGCCGCATCTGGGCCGGTGTAGGTCACGCAAAGTCAGGCCGCCGGAACCCGGCAAAAATCTCTGGCGTTCAGTGCGCGCTACGAGCCAGGAATACTGCAAGCATTTGAGGTCGCCCATATCCCAAAATGAAGAGGGCGCTGACATATTCGAGGTGTTTTGCCTTGCGCACCCGGCGCTGCTCTGCGTGTATTTCAATCGGTCCGGAGAGATGGACGAGCCGCTGCGTATATCCATATAAACAATTGAGAATAAACGGCATATCTTTGAGTAGTATCGACGTCTGACATTTTATAAAGAATCTTCATATTATTGTTGACATTGTCATAAGTGTGGTTTTATTCTGAACTTGCTCTTAGTGTGGAGCACATTTTCAGCACTTCACCTAAATTGTCCGCGTCTTCAATGCGCGCCGCCTGGAAAAGAGGAAGAAATCATGAATCCGACCATTGAACAAATGGATCCACGAGTCCTCGGTATGCGCCTCCAGGAAGCCCGAAAATCCGCCGGGATGACTCAATCCGAAACCGCGGATCATCTTCAGATGTCTCGCACTACGATCGTGGCCATCGAGAAGGGCGAACGACGGATCAATGCACACGAGATCATTCAGTTCGCAAAATTTTATCGGCGTTCCATGTCTGACTTACTCAGTCAAAGAGTGGTCACCGACAGTTTCGTGCCGCAATTTCGCGCCACGCAAAAGGAGATCGATCCCACTTTCGAGCGCGCAGCCGGCGAATTGCAGACGCTGTCGGAGAATTACGTTGAGTTGGAAAGGCTTCTCGGCACTCCGCTGATCAGACGATTCCCGCCTGAATATGACACAACGGGTGGAAGCGCCGATCGCATTGCGGAGGACGTCGCCACAGCGGAGCGCAATCGCCTCGGCGTCGGCGACGGACCCATCGGCAATTTGCGCGGGCGACTTGAAAATGACGTTGGCCTGCGGATCTTTTACTTTCCGATGGAAAGTAGAATTGCGGGCCTATTCGCATACAACGACCCGCTGGGAGCTTGCGTCGGGGTCAATTCGAAGCATCCCAGGGACCGAAGAAGCTGGACGCTTGCGCACGAATATGGGCACTTCCTGATGACACGGTATCAAGTGGAGGTGACAGTCCTTACGACCGATACCAGGATGGGGACAAAAGAGCGCCTGGCAGACAGCTTTGCAGAATGTTTTCTCATGCCTGCCACGGGTTTGAACAGACGATTTAGCGAACTGCACCGGGCAGGTGAAAAGGGCATTACTTTAGCGGATGTGTCCAATCTCGCTAACCTTTATCAGGTTTCGGTTCAGGCGCTGGTTCTTCGTCTTGAGAACCTCGCCCGGCTGCCGGCGGGCACCTGGCAAAGGCTAAGCGTCGAAAGTGTAAAAGTTCAGCAAGCCCACCGCATGCCTGGGATTGATGCGAACCCACCACTCCGGGAATTGCTTCCCCCGCGCTACGTCAGCCTGGCCGTCGAGGCTTTCCGCAAAGAGCATTTGAGCGAAGGCCAACTTGCCAGGGTCCTTCGCACCGACCGCGTTTCCGCGCGCTTACAGGTTGAACAACTCGAGAAAGAAATCCATCTCGAAAACGGCGGCAGCTTTACGCCGATAACCCCCGATCTGGCCCAGCCACTCGGAGGAAGATAGGGTGGATTCGATTGATCGTCCGGCAGGCGATTGTTGTCGATACTTGTGTGCTGATCAATATTCTGGCCACTGACCGCTTCGCGGAGATCGCTTCGCATGTTGCGCCCAGTCTGCTCATATGTTCGGCGGTCAATCAGCAACCCGAGCGGCCTCATCTCGATCCGTTTTTCGGAAGAGGAATCCTGACAGCATGTAATTGCGACAACGATGCAGAGGAGCAACTCTACATAAATTATGCTCTGGAACTGGACGACGGTGAAGCCATGGGCCTTGCTATAGCTCATGCGCGGAATTTGCCTCTTGCGACTGACGACAGAAAAACCAGGCGCGTCATCAGCGAAAATGCGAAACACATGCGTGTGGTTTCAACTGCTGAAATTCTCTATGCCTGGGCTGCCGGTAAGAGCCGGGGCGAAATCCGGCCTATGCTGGAGGCGATTAGCATCCGGGCGCGGTTTCGGCCATCAGCCGATGATCCTTTATTAGCCTGGTGGAATTCTTTTATTTGAAAAAATACAGATTGCCACTCGATATCTCACGGCTGAGAAATTGGCAGAGCGTCTGTCATTTAACTCGACGATTGGCAGGGCTTTGTCGGACATGGGTGGTAATCCTGAGTGGAATGGCGGTGGTTTTCACGCCGCTACCGGTTTGACGTTTCGACGGACGGAATGGAAGGCGCCAGCTGGTCAGAAATCCTAAAGCCGGATCAGTTTGATGAATCCCGCCAACAGCAGCAGGATGAACCCGATCAGGGCAATCCGTCCCATCATCATGCGCTCGGATTTCCTCGAAAAGAGCCCGACGACCAGAGCCACGGCGAACATCAGAAGTGCCAGCTTGAAAATCATTGCGATGATTATGGAAGAAGCAATTGGCAAATAGCAATTGGCAATTAGCAAAAGCGCACGCGCGGGCTGAATGCCCTTGCTAATTGCCAATTGCTATTTGCTAATTGCTCACTCGTACCTCAGACTCTCAATCGGGTTCAGCTGCGCGGCTTTTCTTGACGGGTAGTAGCCGAAGAATATTCCGGTGGCGGCGGCGAAGGCGCTGGCGAAGGCCATGATCTGCCAGGAAAGCTCCATCTGCCAGTGCAGGGTACTTTGTACCAGCTGCGCGCCCAGGATTCCGAGGATGACTCCCAAAATTCCGCCGAGCAGGCTGATGACCACCGCCTCGCTCAGAAACTGCATCTGCACGTCGGTCTCGGTGGCCCCGATGGCCATGCGGATACCGATTTCCCGCGTGCGCTGGGTGATCGACACCAGCATGATGTTCATGATGCCCACGCCGCCCACAATCAGCGACAGGGATGCGGTACTGGCCAGCAGCAGAGTGAGCAGGTTGCTGGCCTGCAGCCGGGCGCGAATCAGCTCTTCGGGTGTCCGGACATTGAAATCGTCGGGCTCGCCCGCGTGCAGATGATGGCGCTCGCGCAGCATGTCGACGATGCGGCGCGTGGCTTCGCTCATGGTGTCCTGCGAGGCGGCGGAAAGAAAGATATCGTCAAGCCAGAACGTCCCCGTCAGGCGTTTCTGCGCCGTCGAATAAGGCAGCACTACGAAATCATCCTGGTCCTGTCCGTTGGCCGACATGCCCTTGACCGCCAGCACGCCGATCACATGGCAGGGGACATCTTTGACTCGAATGGTTTTGCCCATCGGGCTTTCGGTCTGGAACAGGCCTTCGACCACGGTCTGGCCCAGAACACAGACCGGCGCAGCGCGGTCCACGTCTTCCTGGGTAAAGAAGCCGCCCTGCTGCATCTCCCAGCGCCGGACTTCCATAAATTCCGGCGAGACGCCGCGGAAGGTCGTGCCCCAGTTCAGGTTTCCGTAGATCACCTGCACATGCCCGTCGACGTTGGGCACCGAACTTTTAATCTGCGGCACCTGGCTCAGGATGGCCTGCGCGTCTTCCACGGTCAGGGTCTTGGTCTGTCTTGACCCGAGGCGCACTCCGCTGGCGGTGCGGCTGCCGGCTTCGATCCAGATCATGTTGTCGCCCAGATCGTGCAGTTGCTGTTCGATTTTTCCCGACCCGGCCCGGCCGATGGCCACCACACAGATGAACGCCGCGATGCCCACCGCGATGCCCATCACGGTAAGCGTGCTGCGCACCGTGTTTCGGCCCAGTTCGCGGAAGGCCTCGATAATGATCGTTCGCAGGTAACTGAACATGCTATGCGTAGGATACACCTATCGGGAAATCTGAGATCGGGACATCGGGACATCTGGAGATCGGAACATCGGTAGATCGGGTATCAAGATTGATAAAAATGCCGGCCCGGGCACGTGTTTCGATGTTCCAATGTTCCGATTTCCCGATGTCCCGATTCCGCTCACCCGATCTCTTTGACCAGCGTCCGCACCAGATCCGCCGCGGGCATCTCGCGCACGCGGGACACGCCCGTTCCCGCCCACAGTGAGAGAAACTCCGGACGGCCCTGTTTTGCGGCGGCCGTTCGCATGGCGCGGGTCAGCGCATTCTGCGCGGGATAGGGCAGAATCATTTCTTCTTTGCCTTCAAGGCGGGCGATGAACTCATTACGCAGGCCGCGGGCCGGGCGTCCGGAATAGGCGCGTGTGACCACCGTCCCGCTCGGTTTGGACTGCGCCGCCATCAGAGCGTACTTATAAGGAACGGACGCTCCCGATTCCGGACACAGTAGAAACGCCGTGCCCAGCTGGGCCGCGGATGCGCCGGCGGCCAGGGTTGCGGCGATATTGCGACCGTCCATGAGGCCGCCGGAGGCGATGACCGGCGTGCGCACTTCGGCCACGATGCCCCGCACCAGATCGAGGGTGGGGACCATGGCTTTTTCAAAATCGCCGAGAAAGGTCCCGCGATGGGCGCCGGCTTCCGCGCCCTGGGCCACAATGGCGTCCACGCCCGCATCGGTGAGATGCCGGGCTTCCTCCACGGTGGTGGCCGCGCCTATACAAAGGACATCCAGTCGCCGGGCCAGATTCAGAAGCTCCGGCGGAGGCACGCCGAAGGTAAAGCTGAACACCGCCGGATGCGCTTCCATCACGGCTTCAAACTGCGCGGGAAAAGGATCGGCGGGGACCGGCGCAAGGACGGGCGGCGGCAGCCCGAGAGTGTTGTGCACCTCGTTGAGCAGCGCCAGCATGGGCTCGGGATTTTCCGGCGCGCCGGTCTGCCATCCGCCGGAAAAAAGATTGATGCCGAAGGGCCGGCTGGTCAGCGCGCGAATCCGGCGCGCGGCCTCGGTGATCTCGGCGGGTGAAAGATACGCGCCCGCGAGCGAGCCCAGTCCGCCCGCGTTGCTGACCGCGGCCACCAGTTCGGGTGTGGAAGGCCCGCCGCCCATGGGGGCCAGAATAATGGGATGATCGATGCCGAGTTGCCGCAGAAACGCGTTCTTTTCCATGCGAACCGGTCTTCCTGTCAAGCTGTCAGGCTATCAAGCTGTCAAGCTGTTTATTTTTTCCCCCCGCCCAGCTTCTTTAGCTTTTCTTCGGCGCTCTCCTGGATTGCCTTGCGCCGTTGTTCGTTGTCGGCGGTATCGGAAGGCAGCAGGTCCAGCGCGTGCTGCGCATTTTTCAGGGCGAGGGATGTGTCTCCGCCGGCGAGGTAGGCATCGGCCAGACTGTCGTAAACGTTGGGGGATTTGGGAAAAGCCTCGACATTGAGCTTGAAAAGATCCACCGCTCCCCCGGTGTCGCCCGCCTGAAGGCGTTCATATCCCAGCACGTTTACAATATATTCCGGATAGATCTCAGCGTCGGGATTCGATTTGCGGGCATCGGCCAGCATTTGCGCTACTTTGCGCGTGCCGTTCGGCTCTTCCACAATGGCCAGCGGATTGACTTTGGGTGTCGGGCGCGTGCCCGACGCTCTGCCCGGCGATTTGATCAGCGTGGTTTCGAACCAGTCCACGATGGCGCCCGGCAGCTCTTTGTGCGCGGCGAACATTTCGTTGCCGTGGCCCCCGGTCGGGTAGCGGACGAATTTATTGCCGGGGTTGGGCGTGAGCTCGAAAAGCCATTTCATGATCGCCGAGGCGTTGCCGAAGGTGTCATCGTCGGCTACGGCGATGAAGATGGGAAGGCTCACGGCCTTCCGCAGAAACCGCCGGTCGTCCGGATTTGCGCCACCCGAGAGCAACACCAGAGATTTCACTTCAGGATGTCGGCGCGCGGCTGTCAGCGCCTGCTCCACTCCGCAACTCGCTCCGCCCACGCCGATCACCTCGCGCTTCACACCCGGCTGCGCGGAAAGATACGCAAGCGCGACGTCAACGTCGCCCGGCCACGTCTGGCTGAATACCTTTGCCTGCTCGGGCTGGGTAAGCTGGAGTCCGGGCGTGCCGCCGCTCTCGCCGAATCCGCGATAGTCGAAGGTCAGCACGTTGAACCCGGCGGTCGCAAGCCGTTCCGCCAGAGTATTCCATGCTGTTCGGGTCTGATTGCACTGATGCAGCAGGAGCACGCCGGGCCCGGGCTTGCCGGCGAAATACGTCGCCTTGAGAGCGATGCCGTCGGAAGCGGTGAGGGTGACGCCGCGTCCGGCGGAGGGCTGCTGCGCGGCACAGGCCGCCGCAATCAGCAGGGGAACGAACAGACGCAATAAGCGGTGACTGGTCATTGGGAAGGTCTCCGTAACACTTCATTAAACAGCAATCGGCGGAAGAGAGGGAAAGATTTTAAATTTGAAATTTAAAATTTGAAATTTAAAATCTCTTTTGCTTTTGGTCGCGCCGTGTGTAAGCTCCCCTGAGGAGAAACCCCATGAGTCTTTCAAGACGCGCTCTGATCAGGGCCGGCGTAAGCGGGGCCTGTGCGCTGGCCGCCACCGGCGCCCCTGCCCTCCAGGAAAACAAACCGCAGGACGCCCCGGCCGCACAGCTCCCCGACCGCATGCCCGCGATTCCTCCGGACAAAATGACGGAAGAGCAGAAGAAGGCCGCCGCCGAATTTCTCGCGGCCCGCAACGTTCCGGTGTTTGGTCCGTTCGTCCCGCTGCTGCGCAGTCCCGAGGTCATGCTGCGCGCCCGGGCCATGGGCGACTATCTCCGTTATAAGAGTGTATTGCCGGCGAAGCTCAACGAATTCGCCATCCTGATCACCGCCCGCCAGTGGACCCAGCAGTACGAGTGGGACGTCCACGCGCCCATCGCGATCAAGGCGGGGCTGAATGCGGAAATTGCAAAGGCTGTGGCCGAAGGCCGCAGGCCCAAAGGCATGTCGGAGGATGAGGAGATCATCTACGAGTTCTGCATCGAGCTGCATCGCAACCAGAGCGTGTGCGACGCAACCTATGCGCGGGCCCTGGCGAAATTCGGTGAGCAGGGAATCATCGACCTGGTGGGAGTGAACGGATACTACACGTTTCTGGCCATGGCGCTGAATGTGGCCCGCACGCCGATCGGGAAGAATGTTTTGCCGCTGGCGGCGTTTCCGCGCTGAAACCCGAAAACCCTTTACCGCGGATTTGCGCGGATGAACGCAGAAGGAAGTTGCATCTGCGAACCGTCCACGGAGAGGCTCCTTTCACTTGCCTTTTAGGTTTTCGTCAAAGAACTGAATTGATAGTTCCTCGGTCAGTGTCCGGTCTTTGCACCCCGGATAGTGATTCAATCCCTCATAAATCCTGACTCTGTGCTTTACACCGTTGTCGGTGAGCATCTTCGCCAATCGCAGCGCTTCGCTAACCGGAACGATGCTATCTGCCGCTCCG
>WNFG01002216.1_pt1 | contig 18048 bp, 8 predicted proteins | sample 5400431 | NCBI WGS metagenome assembly WNFG01 (sample SAMN13153346, study PRJNA577476) | soil metagenome | isolation source: 120 cm saprolite under Douglas fir tree site 2 hole 3 replicate 2 | place: USA:California | collected 2015-04-18 | reverse complement strand
GCGTCGAATAGGCGTCGAAGCCCTGGTCGGCGATGAGAAAGACCTTCGGCACGAAGCCGGCCGCTTGCTCGATCGCGTAGGGCTCCGACGTCACGTAGCCCTGCATGGCGCTGCGCTTGTCGGCGAGGAACGGCTGCGGGTTGGAGGTGTAGGGCTTGACCCGCGCCTCGCTGAAGCCGAACTCGGCCTTGAGCCACTGGAAATAGCTCGCGAGCCCCTCCCGCGACACGAACAGGGTGAGCGCCTTCAAGTCCTCGAATTTCTCGATGCCCTCCCCCGGATGCGCCATCAGCACCTGCGGATCCTTCTGGAACAGGGCGGCGACCGCGAGCGTCGGGATATTTTGCGCGACCGCGTCGAAGCTCTGCATCGTGTTGGCGCTCATGAAGAAGTCGAGCTTGCCGACCGTCAGCAGGATGCGGTTGTTCACGTTCGGCCCGCCCGGCACGATGCTGACGTCGAGCCCATGCTTGCGATAGGTGCCGTCGGCGAGCGCCTGGTAGAAGCCGCCGTGCTCGGCCTCGGCCACCCAGTTGGTGCCGAAGGCGACCTTGTCGAGCGGCTGGGCGCACGCGGGCGCCGCGGCGAGCACGAGCGTTAGCGATAGCGACAGAAGCCACGCCGGCAAAAGGCGAGAGCGGACTCCTGCGAGTTTGGTGCACGGCCGCGCGGCACACTCGGTGGGTTCCCTCCCCCGCTTGCGGGGGAGGGTTAGGGTGGGGGCATGCACGAAGATGCGAGCGAGCCTTCCCCCACCCCACCCCTCCCCCGCAAACGCGGGGGAGGGAGCAGACCGAGTCTGCCGCTTGCGCTGATGCCAACTCACCGAGGCTGCTCTACGCCCTGCGGCCGGTGCTCGTTCCGCCCTCATCCTGAGGAGCGCGCGCCCGAGATCGTGGTTCGCACACCACACGCACGCGCGCGCGTCTCGAAGGATGGGGGCGGCCCGAGTCGGGGCGGCCTCCTGCTTCGAGACGCATCGCAGCGCAACCGTGCTCGTGGAAACCGACGTGTGCGCCCGCGCTGCGATGCTCCTCAGCATGAGGCCGTCGCCTATACCCTACTGCTCGAATCGCTCGATGAACCACTTGAGCAGCCGGGTCCAGATCTCGTCCTTGCCGACCTGGTCCTCGATGCCGTGCTCGAGGTTCGGGTTGTCGTTGACCTCCATGACGATGAAGCCGCGGTCGGTCTCCTTGATGTCGACGCCGTAGAACCCCTCGCCGATCGGCCGCGCCGCGCGCGCCGCGACGTCGATCAGCGCGGGCGGCGCCTCGCTGATCTCGAAGGTGCGAAAGCCGCCTTCGCGCGAGGAGCCGTCGGGGCGATGCTTGACGATCTGCCAATGGCCGCGCGCCATGCGGTACTGGCACACGAACAGCGGCTCGCCGGCGAGCACGCCGACCCGCCAGTCGAACTCGGTCGGCAGGAATTTCTGCGCCAGCAGGAGGTCGGTCTCCTCGAACAGCTCGTCGGCGATGCGGCGGAACTCCTCCGGCGTGCTCACCTTGTGCACGCCGCGCGAGAACGAGCCGTCCGGGATCTTCACCACCAGCGGCAGTGAGAGCTCGTCCATCGCCTTCGGCAGGTCGCCGGCGTCGGCCAGCATGACGGTCGGCGGCGTCGGCACCTGGTTCGAGCCGAGCAGCTCCATCAGGAACACCTTGTTGGTGCAGCGGATCATCGAGATCGGGTCGTCGATCACCGGCATCCCTTCCTGCCAGGCGCGGCGGGCGAAGCGGTAGGTGTGGTTGTCGATCGAGGTGGTCTCGCGGATGAACAGGCCGTCGTATTCGGCGAGCTCGGCGAGCTGGCGGCGCGTCACCGGCTCGACGTCGATCGAGAGCTTCTCGGCGATGCGCGCCATGTGCTTGATCGAGGCCGGCGAGGACGGCGCCATCTTCTCGTTCGGATCGTAGAGCACGGCGAGGTCGTATTTCGCGACCGTGCGGGCCTTCGGGTCGCGCCACTCCCGCCGGGTGTGCTGGTGGAGCGATTCGCGCAGGAACGACGCCTCGCCGTTGGCGAGCCGGGTGATGTTGCGCGGGCGGATGCGCTCGATCGAGAGCCAGTCGCCGGGCTCGACGATGACCTCGAGCGCGGGGCAGCGGAACCAGTCGAACAGGAGCCGCCCGAACGATTCGAAGCGCGCGTCGCGCGCGATCCCGAAGCAGACCAGGAGCTTGAGCTCGCCTTCCGGCTGGAAGTCGGCGCGCCGCGCACAGCGGTTGAGGTCGTCCTCGAGCTCGGGGAGCGCGTGCTCGTAGAGCTTGGCCTCGCGCAGCTCCAGCATGGTCTCGACGCTCGGCACCACCCGGTGGCCGCGCGCCTCCGCCAGCAGCGAGGCGTAGTAGCCCTTCGACTGGTAGGCATAGGAGCGCGCCAGGTTGACCAGCTTCGGCCGCCCCATGTCGAACAGGCGCGGACGGGCGAGATACTCGCTCGTCGTGATCACCTTGTGGGGGGTATCGGCGTTGGGGAGGTCCTTGGGCTGGTCGACCAGGATGACCCAGCCGGTCATGTCGATCCTTTCCGGAGGACGATCGCCGCGCTCAGCCGATCGCGACCCACGCGGGTCATGCGCTCGAACGCGCTCCACGGCACCGCGTAGGTCTCGGCGGCGACCGCCATCCCTTGATCATCTCTGACGGCCGCCGGGTCATGCATGAGGACATGCCGCCCGTCGCGGCCGAAGGCGAATATCCAGTGCGGCTTGCCTCTCGGCACCATGTGGTAGCCCGAAACGAGGACGATGGCCACGTGGCCCGCCTCGAATGCCCGCATCAGAACCGATTCGCTCGCCGGAGTCAGGTGGCTTGCGATGGCGAGGGCCTTGGCCTCGCGCTGGAAGTCGGCTTGGGTGAGCGCCATGACCCGGCGCTTGTCGGCGGAGCGCACGGTGTCGAGGAAATAGGGGCCGGGACGGCTGACGTAGATTTCGGGGATGAGCCCGCGGCGCTTGAGCGCGACCGCGATCCCGTAGGGCTCGCAGCCGCCCGCGCCCGGGCCGGTGAAGATGGTGGTGGCCTCGCGCCAGAGCTTGAACTCGAACGCCGGCGCCGGCTGGAAGCTTCGATCGGTCCGTCGATTGCACCGGCTCTCCGCCCAGGCGAGCGCCATCATCATGCAGGCCGGTCCACAGGTGAATTCGGTGGTCTGGTGAAAATAAGGCGGCGCCGGGTTCGGCGCGGCCGTGCCGAGCGGCTTCTCGAAGCGCAGCGCGTCGCCGCCGTCCTCGTAATAGCGGCGGTGGCGGCCGAATTCGCGGTAGCCGCTCTTGCGGTAGCGGGAGATGGCGGCGTGGTTGCCCGCGTGCACCTCGAGCCGCATCTTGCGGCAGCCGCGCCCGAGCGCCGCGGCCTCGGCGGCGGCGAGGAGGAGGGTCCCGATGCCGCGCCCGCCGCTCTTCGGCGCGACCGCGATCGAATAGAGGCGGGCGGTGGCCGAGCGCGCGCGGAACACCACGATGGCGGTGCCGGCGAGCTTTCCGCCCTCCTCGGCCACGATCACCTGCGCGCTCGGCGAGCGCAGGAACCGCTCGAGGCTGCGGCGCGACAGCCGGTCGGTCGCGAACACGCGGTGCTCGAGCTCGATCAGCGCCGCGACGTCGCCGCGCTCGGCCTTGCGGGTGCGGACCTCGGGCGGGTGGGCTCGTTCGGGGTGCATGGTCACGTCCGGCGCTTTGAACCCGGTCCCGCCCGGCCGCGACCAACGGGATGAGCGGCCGCCAGAGCCGCCCGGGACCAAGAATACAAGAATAAACACTACAAGAATAACAGCCGCATCGTCCCGATCGGGGCAACGCCTAGGCAACGCCCCCGGAACAAGTCGTGATCGGCGCGCCCCCATCCACCCCCGCGTCGGTCAAGGCGGCCCGCCCGGATGTCCCTATCCGGGCGGGCTTGCCCCTTGTCTCAGACGGGCGGGCTTGCCCTTGCGGCATCGGGCCGATCGCGCGCTCCCTTGCCGAGCGCGCTCCGGATATGCGACTTTGCGCGCATGACACCCGCATCGCGAACATGGGGTAGAAGCATGCGCCCTCGCCTGATCATCGCCGCCGCCCTCACGCTCCTTCCGACCGCCGCTTTCGCCCATCCCGGCGACGCGCATGGATTCGTGCACGGCTTCGCGCATCCGCTCGGCGGCCTCGACCATGTCCTGGCGATGGTCACGGTCGGCCTGTTCGCCTGGCAGCTCGGCGGCCGCGCGCTCGCCCTCGTGCCGGCGACCTTCGTCCTCGCCATGGCGGCAGGCGGCGCGCTCGGCATGGCCGCCATGCCGCTGCCGGGGGTCGAGCTCGGCATCGCCGCCTCGGTGATCGTGCTCGGCGCCATTGTCACGCTCAGGCTCAAGCCGCCGGTCGCCATCGCCATGGGGATGGTCGGGCTGTTCGCAGTCTTCCACGGCCACGCGCACGGCACCGAGATGCCGCTCGACGCGTCCGGCTTCGGTTACGCCGCCGGCTTCATGCTGGCGACCGCGCTCCTTCATCTCGCCGGCATCGGCTCGGGCGTGGCGATCGGCCGGATTGCCGCCCGACCCAACCTACGAATTCAGTCGGGTCTCGCGAAGAGCTCGACCGAACCTACGAATTGAGGCTCATCGCCAGCACGCGCGCGGCATGGAGGGCCTCGCGCCCGGTGCCGTCCGCGATCTGATGCCGGCACGAGGTGCCGTCGGCGACGACGAGCGTGTCGGGCGCGGCCTTGCGCACCGCCGGCAGGAGCGACAGCTCCGCCATCTTGAGCGAGACGTCGATGGTGTCGGCGCCATAGCCGAACGCGCCGGCCATCCCGCAGCAGCTCGAGTCGACGGTCTCGACCGTCAGATCCGGCACCAGGGCGAGCGCCGCCTCGACCGCCGCCATGGCGCCGAACGCCTTCTGGTGGCAATGGCCGTGTAGCAATGCGCGCTTGGCTAGCGGCTTGAGCGGAAGCTTCAAGGTGCCCGCCTTGGCCTCGCGCGCCAAGAATTCCTCGAACAGCAGCGCGCCGGCGGCGAGGCGCCGCGCTCCGTCGCTTTTGACCAGCGCCGGGATCTCGTCGCGGAAGCCGAGGATGCAACTCGGTTCGAGGCCGATCACCGGCATGCCGGCATCAAGATACGCACGGAGCGAACCGATCGTGCGCTCGGCCTCGCGGCGCGCCTGCTCGACCAGCCCGACCGCCAGGAAGGTGCGCCCGCAGCAGAGCGGGCGGCCGCCATCCGACGGCTTCGGCAGATGCACCGCGCAGCCGGCCGCGGTGAGCACCGCGAGCGCGGCTTCGATATTGTCCGGCTCGAAATAGCGATTGAAGGTGTCGGCGAACAATACCACCGGCCGGCCGGCCGGCGCGCCGACAGTGCGCGCGGGCTCCCGCCACGCATCGGAGCGCCAGGGCGGCAGGCTGCGCCGCGCGCTCAATCCGGCGAATCTCTCCGACCATCGCGCGAGAAGCGGCACGTCGTTGCGCAGGTTTAACAGCCGATGCGCCTTCGCCGCGTAGGGCGCGTAGCGCGGCAGATAGCCGATGAGGCGGTCGCGCAGGGGAAGGCCGAGCTTCGCCGCCCGCGCCGCCTGCACCTCGATCTTCATGCGCGCCATGTCGACGCCGGTCGGGCATTCGCGCCGGCAGGCCTTGCAGGAGACGCAGAGCGCAAGCGTCTCCGCCATCGCGTCGGAGGCGAGCGCATCGGCTCCGAGCTGGCCGGTGATGGCGAGGCGCAGCGTATTGGCGCGCCCGCGCGTGACGTCGCGCTCGTCGCGGGTGACGCGGTAGCTCGGGCACATGACGCCGCCGTGCAGCGCCCGGCAGGCGCCGTTGTTGTTGCACATCTCGACCGCGCCCTGGAAGCCGCCGCCGGCGCCGGGATAGGCCGACCAGTCGAGATGGGTGCGCAGCTCGTCGGCGCGATATTCCGGGCCATAGCGAAAGGCGCGGCGGTCGTCGAATTTCGGCGCCCGCACGATCTTGCCGGGATTGTAGCGCCCCGCGGGATCGAAGCGGTCCTTGACCTCCTCGAACGCGCGCACGAGCCGCGGCCCGAACATCTGCTCGTGGAATTCCGAGCGCACGATGCCGTCGCCGTGCTCGCCGGAATGCGAGCCCTTGTAGGCGCGCACGAGCTCGAAGGCCTCCTCGGCGATAGCGCGCATCGCCTTGACGTCCTTCTCGAGCCGCAGGTTGAGCACGGGACGCACGTGCAGGCAGCCGACCGAGGCATGCGCGTACCAGGTGCCGCGGGTGCCGTGCCTGGCGAAGATGTCGGTGAGCTTGCCGGTATATTCGGCGAGGTGCTCGAGCGGCACCGCGCAATCCTCGACGAAGGAGACCGGTTTCCCCTCCTCCTTCATCGACATCATGATGTTGAGGCCGGCGGTGCGCATCTCCGTGATCGCGGCCTGCAGCTTGGGTTCGCGCACCTCGACCACGCCGCCCCATCCCGCCCCGGCCTTGTCCCAGGCGAGCCCGAGGTCGCCGATCATCTCGGCGAGCCGCTCGAGCCGGCGAAGATTCTCCACCTGGTCTTCCTGCGCGAACTCGGCGAACAAAATCGCCTCGGGATCGCCGCGCACGACCGCAGAGATGGTCGGCTCGAACATCGCGATCTGCCGCGCGAGACCGAGCATGGTGCGGTCGATGAGCTCGACCGCGATCGGACCGAGCTTGACGATGTGCTGCGCCGCCTCCGTGGCGGCGGCGAAGCTGCCGAAATGGCAGGCGCCGACCGCGCGGGCGCCGAGCAGCGGCGAAAGCTTGAGCTCGATCCGCCGCGAGAAGGCCAGCGTGCCTTCCGAGCCGACCAGGATGTGCGCGAGATTGAGATCGTTGCGGCCGGGAAGGAGCGCGTCGAGATTGTAGCCGCCGACCCGGCGCTGCACCTTGGGAAAGCGCGCCTCGATCTCTGCGGCCTCCCGCGCGGCGAGCGCCAGCAGGCTCCGCGCCAGCGGAACGAGCGGCGAATTTTTCGGCAGGTCGGAGAGGTCGGGCGCGGCCGGGCCGAAATGCGCGGCCGTTCCGTCCGCCAGCCACGCGTCGATCGCGACGACGTTCTCGCGGGTATTGCCGTAGCGCAGCGAGCGCGCGCCGCAGGAATTGTTGCCCACCATCCCGCCGATGGTGGCGCGCGAGGCGGTCGAGATGTCGACCGGGAACCACAACCCGTGCGGCTTGAGCCGGCGGTTGAGGTCGTCGAGCACGATGCCGGGCTCGACCACGCAGCGTTTTTGCGCGACGTCGAGCGCGATCAGGCGGTCGAGATGCTTCGAGCAGTCGACGACGAGCGAGGCGTTGACGGTCTGCCCGGCCTGCGAGGTGCCTGCGCCGCGCGCCAGCACGCTGACGCCTTCTTCGCGCGCGAGCGCGAGCGCGCGCTCGGCCTCCGCGAGCGAGCGCGGCGCGACCACCCCGATCGGCACGATCTGGTAGTGCGAGGCGTCGGTGGCGTAGCGCCCACGCGTGAACGGGTCGAACCACACCTCGCCCGTAAGCTCGGCCCGAAGCTGGCGTTCGAGGGCGGGCATCACCGCGGCAGCCATCGTGGTCGACCTCGCTCCATGTCCGGCGTGCAGGCGCCAGCTTAGCGGAGCAATGCACCGCTGATCCAGCAGCGCCATAGACGGTGACGGTCCGGCTCCGCGGCACCCGGCTTGTGTGCAAGAGGCCCACCTCGAAGCCTATTCGACTGTCCCCCACGCCGCCTTTCAGGCTTAGCGTTGTCCGTTCGCGGAGCTTAAGCGGACCCAAGGCATGACTCGCTCGATTCCAATCGTCATGAACACGTCCGATCCGGTCGGGGCAGGTATCGTGGACAGCCTTGCGCAGTTTCCCTTGATCTGGATATGAAATCGCGCACCGGATGGACGCCTCGGGCCGACATTTGCCGCAAGGCCAGAAGATGCGAACCGGACCCCGTCATCCCCGGGCGGGGTCGGCGGCCTTCCGGATTGCGCTGCCCGTCTTGGAGTGGCTGGCCGCGCGACGGGACATGTACCGCCTCTCCAGCGCCTTTGCGAAGCAACGCCTGGACGTCGTGCGCGGCAAGCTCGATCGGGGAGGTACGGTCCATCTCGTCGGGATCGGACTTCCCGGCACGCACAATTCAGGCGTGGCACTGGTCGAAGTGACGCGCTGCAACGGCCCGCGGGTGATCTGCAACAATGAGCAGGAACGCTACTCGGGGATCAAGCACAGCACCGAGTATCCGCGCCTCGCGATCGACGACCTCCTGAGGATCATGCGGCGGATCGGCATCGGGCCCGCTGATATCGATGCGTGGCTGAGCAGCTGGGACCGCCCCGCGCTCTGCGCCACGCTGCTGCGCGCCATGGTGGAGGAACTGCCGCAGAGCCTGAGCCTGCTGCGGCCCGGCAAGACCGCCCTGTTCGACCTGCACCATTTCAACGAGGGCCGCCACACCCCACGCCTGCTCGGCGAACAGCTCGGTCTCGATCGACGGGTGCCGATCATCCAAGTCCCGCATCACAAAAACCACGCCTGGCATTCCTTTGCGATATCGCCCTTCGCGCACAGCGATGGGCCGGTCGTCGTCGCGGTGATCGACGGGTTCGGCGACCTCGGGGCCATTTCGCTCTACGTCGTCGAAGCGGGAAAGATGCGCCTTCTCTCATGCAACAACAGCGTCTTCGACTCGCTCGGCACCTTCTACAGCGTCATCAGCTCGACCCAAGGCGGCTGGACCTGCCTCAGTAGCGAGGGGCGGTACATGGGCGCCGCCGCCTGGGGCAATCCGGACCGGCTGACCAATCCGTACTATGCCCGGCTGCGCCGCATCTTCAGCCAGGAGCCCGAAGGCCAAGTCCATCTCAATCGCGCGCTCGCCAATTGGCATCGCAATCCCTTCCGCAAGCCCTATACGGCAGAGCTGGTCCAAATCCTCGGCGAGCCGATTGCGCCCGAGAGCATGTGGCATCCCGATGCCGTCATCCGCGTCGAGGACATCCGGCACGCCAGGCACACGCAGGAGCGCGTCGACAAGGCCGCTGCGACCCAAATGGTGTTCGAGGACGCGCTCTTCCACATCATCGACCATGCCATCCGGGCAACCGGTAGCGACCGGCTGGTCTTGACGGGCGGCACGGCGCTCAACGCCGTCGCCAACATGCGGCTGCTCGATCGTTTCGACGAAGCCTATTACGGGGGCACGCCCGGCAGGCGCACGCGGCTGCACCTGTGGGTGCCGCCGACGCCCGCCGATGCCGGTGCCCCCATCGGCGCCGCCTACATGTTCGCCTATCTCGCCGGCGCCGGCATCGGCGCGCCGTGCCAGCATGCGTTCTACTGCGGCTCAGCGCCGAGCGTCGCCGACATCACATCGGTGCTCGAGCACGCTCCCGACGTCGGCTGGTTGTGCCTCGGCGATGCGTCCTCGGCGCAGGGTCGCGATGCGATCGCCGACCTGATGGCATTCGTGGTGGCCCATGACGGCGTCATCGCGGTGGTCCAGGGTCCCGCTGAAACCGGGCCGCGCGCGCTCGGCCATCGTTCGATCCTCGCCAATCCGTGCAATCCGTCGACCCGCGAGATCCTCAACGCCCGCGTGAAATACCGCGAGGCGGTGCGGCCGTTGGCGCCGATGATGACGCTTTCGGCGGCAAAACGCTGGTTCGAGCTTTCTGACGGCGCGGCGGACGACGATTACAACGCCTACAACTACATGGTAGTGACGGCGCGCGCCAAGGACGAGGCGCGCGAGCGCATTCCGGCCGTCATCCATGCGGACGGGACCGGCCGGCTGCAGATCGTGCGCGAGCAGACCGATCCGCTGAGCTGCGCTTACCTCAAGGCGCTCGGCCGCCGCATCGGCGTCGAGGTCTCGGTGAACACGTCCTTCAACGTGACGCGGCCGATTGCGCAGACGGCAGTGCAGGCGATCGAGACGCTGCGGCGCACCAAGGGCATGGACGCGGTCTTCCTGTTCGCCGAGGAAGGGCCGGTCTATGCGGCATGGCGCGAGCGCAGCCGAGAGCCGTCCGGCGGACGCTTCGGCGCATGGCTGGCGGCCTGGCGCGCCGAGACCGACCGGGTCGCGCCGTAGTGTGCGGGATGGCGCAATCGACGGCTAACTTGGACCATGCGCGCGGCCGCCAGGTCGTGGGCGAAGACCTCCCATAAACCTCGCAACGGCCGCCCCGCAGACCTCATACGCGAGGCGCGCCAGACTTACGATCCATAACCATAGACCACGGCTATGGAGGCTAGCTCCCGCTCGGCAAGTCCAATGACAACTCACGTTTCCACAAGTTGACGCATGCCGGGTCGGCTACCATAATCCCGAGCTACGCTACCTTTCGTCCTCGTTAAATCTGATCAGGAGCGGCGATTGAGTGCGGTGGCCGAGCCAGTAGAAATTGGCGATCGCGACACAGCTGACGCGCATGCCGGCAACGCACGCGATCCGATCGCCGCATGTCTCGGCATCGATGCGCGCAGCCTGCGCAGCCTCGTTGAGGATCTCTACCAGCGGCGAATGGCGGTCTATTGGATCGATTTCCTGCTGTCGATCCTGGTCGGATATGGGGCTCTGATGGCGTTCCCGCTCCGCCATCCACTGTCGCTTGCTGCGGCTGTAACGTTTCTGTGCGCCGTCATCGGATGTTATCGCGCCACCATTTTCGTCCACGAGCTCGCGCACGTGCGGGGTCGCGGATTTGCTGGGTTTCGTTTCGCTTGGAATGCCCTTTGCGGTGTGCCGCTGTTCATCCCTTCGTTCCTGTATGAAGCTCACAGGGCGCACCATGCGCCGCGGACTTTCGGGTCGGCCGATGACGGCGAGTATCTTGCTCTGGCACGGCTCCCGCGGTCGAGCGCCGCCCGCTTGATCGGCACATCCACGCTGGTACCCGCGAAGCTGGTGTTGCGATTTGTTGTTCTCGCCCCGCTTAGCTGGTTTCTGCCGCAGATGAGAGCCAGCGTGCTGTCGCGGGCATCGTCGCTGATGGTCATCGATACCGATTATCGGCGGTCCGTGCATCCCAGTCGGATACCTCGCCGGTGGCTCGTGCAGGAAGCCGCCTGTTTCCTATGGGGTGTCGCGCTCCTGCTCGGAATCGTATCGGGATTCATTCCGCTGGCCCGCGTCGGCGAAGCCTACGCGGTCTTCGCCGGCGTGAGTCTCCTCAATACGTTGCGTTTGGTAGTAGCGCACCGATATCTGGGCACCGGCCGGCCGATGACGTTTGCAGAGCAGGTCCTCGATTCCAACACGTTTCCGAGTCTCGCGTCCGAGCTGTGGGCGCCCGTCAGCCTGCGTTATCACGCGGCTCATCATCTGCTGCCGAGCTTGCCCTACCATGCATTGCCCGAGGCGCATCGCCGCATCATCGAGCGGGCCCCGACGGACAGCCCGTACCGAAGCACCATGCGCCGTTCACTCTATTCGGTGCTGTCGGAGTTGTTCCGTTCGCCGCGGGATCATGTCCGCCTCGCCTCATGACGTTTTCGCTTTGATGGTCTGTTCGCCGTTCTGGAAAGTGTCCAGCTAAGGTGGTTGGTGTTGCGATACCGTCGGAGCTCGTAGTCCGAAACTGTCGGGGAACATCAGGAGCATGCATCCGCGGCAAACGCGAAGCTACCCGGCTTACTGTTTCCGAGCGTGCCACGGAATGATCGCCTCGGCGTGGTTCCGACTGTTGGTGCGGAATCGTTTTGCGATATCGCCGACGCGGATTCCCTTCGCCTTGCAGGTGTCCATCTACTCGATCGTCAATTCCATGCTGCGCCTCGTCCAGGAGTGCGCGTTTGGCAGACGCATCGCCGAATCCAAAATCGCCCGGCCGCCGATTTTCATCATCGGTCACTGGCGCACCGGAACGACCCACCTGCACGAATTGCTCGCTCTTGATGAAAGTCTCGTCGCACCCAACACGCTCGAATGCTTTGCGCCCGCCCACTTTCTGGTGTCCGGCCGGTTGTTGCGGATGCTGGCATGGTTTCTCCCGTCGACGCGACCGATGGATGATGTTCCTGTCGGGTGGGACCAGCCGCAGGAAGAGGAGTTCGCGCTGCTGAATCTGGGCCTTGGATCGCCATACGAAATCATGCTGTTTCCCAATCATCGTCCGGCCGGCGTCGAGTTCCTGAACATGACGGACATTACGCCCCGGCAAGTCGAAGCCTGGGAAGCTGGATTGTTGCGTTTCCTGAAGCAGATCCAGTTGTGCGGCAACCGGGAGAAGCGGAACGGTTCCGCGCCGAGGCGGTTCGTGTTGAAATCGCCGCCCCATACCGCGCGACTGCCGATCCTGAGACGGCTGTTTCCCGAGGCGCAATTCATCCACATGGTGCGGCACCCATACGAGGTCTTCGAGTCCACGGTCCGGCTCTGGCGCGCCCTCTGCGATACCCAAGGGTGTCAAAGACCAAGGCTTGGCCGGCTGCCGAATGGAGCGCCGACGATCGAGCAATACGTGCTGCAGACCATGGAGCTGCTGTACCGTGATTTTCTCGCGCAGACGGCAGAGCTTCCTGCAGCGAAGTTCTGCGAGGTGCGATATGAAGATCTCATTCGCGCGCCGATTGCGGAAATGGAGCGGATTTATCGGCGCCTCGATATCGGTGCATTCGAGCCGATTCGGCCGCTGATCGAGCGTCACCTCATCAATCGCCGAGGCCACGCGCAAAATCCTTGTCGAATATCGCAGGAGTGCAAAGTCGAGGTGGACCGTCGCTGGCGGTGGTACATGGAGCGCTATCACTACAGTCCGTCGATCGAGCAGGTGCCACGGTGAGCGGGACCCGGCAATGACCGCATCGAGCTTCGCCGCGCCTGAGATTGCCATTGTCGGCGCCTCCTGCCGTCTGCCGGGCGCATCGAATTTGTCCGCGCTCTGGTCATTGCTCTCGGAGGGAAGGTGTGCGGTATCGAAAGTCCCTGAAAATCGCTGGGCGGGCGGCCAGTTCTTCCATCCGCGGAGATTCGAGCCGGGCAAGAGCTACACGTGGTCCGCGGGCGTGCTCGACGACATTTGGGGGTTCGATCCCGGTGTGTTCGGCATTTCGCCGCGCGAATCCGAACAAATGGACCCCCAACAACGTCTGCTGCTCGAGCTCGTTTGGGAGGCGCTCGAGGATGCCGGGATACCGCCATCCAGCCTTTCGAGCAAAGAGGTCGGCATGTTCGTCGGGGCCTCGGCCCTCGACTACGGCAACAGGGGTCTCTTTGATGTCGCGGCCGGTGACGCGCACTTCGCAACCGGCAACACGCTGTCGCTGATCGCCAATCGAGTCTCGTACATATTCAACTTGCGCGGTCCGAGCTTCACGGTCGATACCGCCTGCTCGTCGTCGCTTGTGGCGCTGCACCAGGCAGTAGCGGAAATTCAAAGCGGCCGGATCGACACCGCCATCGTCGGCGGAGTCAACATCTTGGCCAGCCCGTTTTTGTTCATCACCTTTTCGCAGGCGTCCATGCTTTCGCCTACCGGTTTGTGTCGCGCATTCGACGCGAAGGCCGATGGCTACGTCAGGGCGGAGGGGGGCGTCGTGCTCATCCTTCGAAACGTTCGTGCCGCGTTGAGCGGCAATGACCCTATCCTCGGCGTTATAGCCGGTTCCGGCTTGAATTCCGATGGACGGACGGTCGGAGTATCGATGCCCTCGAGCGCTGCGCAAGCGGACCTGCTGAAGCAGGTATACGAGCGTTTCGGGGTCGATCCGAGCTCGCTCGCTTTCATCGAGGCGCATGGCACGGGCACGCGCGTCGGGGATCCTGCGGAAGCGATGGCGATCGGCAACGCGCTCGGCCGAGCGCGTGCGCAGCCCTTGCCGATCGGATCGATCAAGACCAACGTCGGCCATTTGGAGCCGGCGGCCGGCCTTGCCGGGGTGCTCAAGGCACTGCTGGCGCTCGAGCACGACTTCCTGCCGGCTTCGCTGCACTTTTCGGAGCCGAATCCGGATATCGCCTTTGATGAATGCAATATTTGCGTCTGTTCGAATGGCCTGCCGCTCGACCGCAGGGCCGGCCGTCGCTTCGCGGGCGTGAATTCATTCGGTTTCGGCGGGACCAATGCCCACGTCATTCTGTCCGATCCGCCATCGACCGGTCGGACGGAGCGGGTCGCGGATCAGGCGTCAGCTGGTGAACCGGTCCTGCTGGTGTCGGCTCAAAGTCACGCCGCGCTGGCGGCACTCGCCGATGAATATGCTGCGCGCCTCGAACGTGCCTCCGACCGAGAAGCGAACGCCATTGTGCTCGCGGCCGCCCACCAGCGTGATCACTTGTCCAATCGTATTGCGGTCACGTCGCGTTCTCGTGTCGACCTTACCGCGGCGTTGCGCAGCTTCGCGCAAGGAGACGCAGAACGTGCCGGCGTCTTGTCTGAAACCGCAGCCCAGCGAAATTCTCCGGTGGCGTTCGTATACTCCGGAAATGGCAGCCAGTGGCCGGGGATGGGGCGCTCTGCCTATGCTGAAAACGAGGTCTTCCGCGCGCATTTCGATGAAGCCGCATGGCGCTTTGAAAAGCGTGCCGGCTGGTCGCTGAAGGCGGCAATTTTCGATGACAAGATCGGCGAGTTGTTGCGCCTTACGAGCATCGCGCAACCGCTGATCTTCGCAATTCAATACGGCGCTACGGCGGCGCTCGGTCAGCTCGGCATGAAGCCGGTCGGCGTGATCGGTCACAGCGTCGGGGAAATCGCGGCTGCTCATGCCGCTGGAATGCTCGATATCGACGACGCCCTGAAAGTGATCTATTTCCGCAGCCGACATCAGGAGCGCGCGCGCGATCATGGACGCATGGCCGTGCTGATGTCTGCGCCGCCGATTGCCGAGCGCCTGGTTGAAGAGATTCCCGATCTCGATATCGCCGCGTTCAACAGCAGCCATGCCCTGACGTTGTCGGGCACGACCGATGCGATTGCCAAGCTCGCCGCCGCCGCCGAGCAACAGGGCATGGTCTGGCGGCGTCTCGATCTCGATTATCCCTTTCACAGCCGCCTGATGGACGTCATCGAGCAGCCGCTCCTCGATGATTTGCAGGAGCTGCGGCCTCGAGCGGGCGTCTTGCCGCTGATATCGACCGTGACGGGCGCGGCGATCGACGGAAAAGAGCTCGATGCCCGCTATTGGTGGCGTAACGTTCGCGAGCCCGTGCAGTTCGCGGCCGCCATCAGGAACGTGGCGGCGCTCGGTGCCCGCGTCTTCATCGAGATAGGACCGCGCGCAACCTTGCTTTCGCATCTCAAGAATACGTTGGCGGAATTATCGATTCCGTTCGCGGCTCTCGGCGTTCTCGACAGCAAGAGCGAGGATGGCGATCCGTTTCGCCGCGCGGCGGCAAAATGCTGGGTGAACGGCGGCAGGCTCGATTTGTCCGGCATCGTCGGCCCGGCCCCTGCAGCCAAGATTCGATTGCCGACCTATCCCTGGCAGCGAAAGGAGTTCAGGATCGACAGCACGGTCGAGGCGCTCCCGGTCGTGAACCCGAGCTGGCGCCACCCGCTGATCGGCACCCGCATCATGGCGGATGCGGCGGAATGGCGGGGACATCTCGATCCCGTGCTGCTGCCCCAACTGAATGATCATCGAGTCGACGGTCAGCTGCTTCTTCCGGGAGCAGCGCTTGTGGAGATGGCCCTGGCCGCGGCTCGGGATTGGCTCGACTCCACCGCCTCGGCGGTGACGGATCTCGAGCTGTTGCAGCCCGTGGTTTTTACCGACACCGCCTCCAGGGAAATTTCGACCCGAGTTTGCTTCGGCACCGGGGTGCTCGAGATTCGCAGCCGGCGCCGCCTCTCCTCCGAGCCGTGGCAGCTCCATGCCACCTGCAAGATCGCGAGGACCGTAGTCCCGGTCGAGCCGCCCGCGATGAGCGACCAAAAACCCTCCGGGATCGTGGATGGCGACGTGATCTACGCGTTCGCCGACGAGGTCGCCCTGCAGTTCGGTCCGTCGTTTCGACAACTGAGATCGGTTGCGCGATTTGGCCCGTCGAGAATGGTCGTTGCGCTCACCGAGCCGGCGGACATCCCCGGATTCGGGCTTGACCCCGCCCGGCTCGACTCTTGTTTTCACGGGCTGGTCGTTCTGTTCGCGAACCTTGCGGCCCAACGCAGGACCGCGTTCCTGCCCGTGGGGTTCGGCGACATCCGGCTGTTCAAGCCGGGAACCGCGCCGACGCGCGCCCTCATCGAGGTGGACCATTGTGATGAGCGGCTCATTCGCGCTCGTTTCACGCTGCTGGACCGAGAGGGCGAAGTCGTCGCGATCGTTCGTGACGCCAGGTTCCGCGCGATCAAGTCCAGGGCGAGCGAAGCTGCAAGCTGTGCACTGGTGCAATCGAATTCGCCGAGACGTTCCGCAGTGCTTCGGAAGCCGGCGACGGCGGTTCCGAGGGTTCGATCTTGCTTCGGGATTGGGCGACGGCTTGCGCCATGTCGTTGCTTGCGGGGCTGGTCGATAGTGAGGGCGATCTCGCGATCGACGCGCTGATCGCCTCCGAAGGGTTGGCAAATTCGTGCAAGCCGTGGATCACCTGTCTGCTGGGCTGGCTTAAGGCGAGCAAGCTCGCTCTCTCGACCGGCTCGCGCTGGCGCATTGCCCCCGACGCTGCCCGTCCGGATCCGGCCGCGATCGTGCGCACGCTCGCCAGGGAGCATCCCGACCGGTGCTGGGAGCTCCTCCTCGCATCACGGCTCACCCGGTTGATCGAGCGCGCGCGAGCCGATCCGACCGCGCCGGTCGACTTTGCCCTTCCGCCAGCTTTGCTCGATATCTGCGAGGGCCGCAGCGCGTGGATGGTGGAAGCGGTGAAATTTCTCTCGGATGTCCTACAGGCGCTCGAGTCGCTTTGGCCGCGGGAGCACGGAATCCGGATGCTTCAGGTCGGCTTCGGGCCGCTTTCTCACCTGCTTGCTTCCCGCGCGCAAACGCACGGCGCCCAGCTTACGGTTCTCGAGCTCGACCGGCAGCGCCGCGAGCACGCAGGGTTGGCCTTGCGACATGACGGAGTCGAGCTGTGCGGAGAATGCAGCACCCTGCCGGCCGCGACCTTCGACGTCATTATTTCGGCGGGGTCGCTGTGCCGTTGGCAGACTCCCGAGACATTGATTTCCGAGCTCGTCGCGGCATTGGCTCCCGGCGGACTGCTGGTTGCGGTCGAGCCTATCCCGTCGTTGTTCCGTGATCTGGTATTTGGCACCGACGAAACCTGGTTTGCTCCAAACTCGATCCTCGCCGGCGGACGACTGCGAACGGCAGAAGACTGGCGGCAGATCCTCGCATCCGCGGCCCTGCAAGAACATGTCGCGCAAAGCGTCGCCATGGGAGCGGAGACCGCGACCTTCCTGATGGCTCGCAGGAATGCCGTTTCCGAGCTCGCGCCTGCCCCCGAAAAGCTGTCGATATTGATTCGGACCGGCGCTGACGCCAGGACTTTGCAGATTGCGCGCCACGTCGAGCGTCTGTTCGCCGCCGACGGACATCAGGTCGCGGTCCGACATCAATCCGATGGCGGCCTCGACTCGTCGTCGGTCGTGCCCCTCCTGGTGATCGATATTGGAGACTGCTTTCGCAAAAACGGGTCGCCGCTCGACGCGCTCCGGGATCGGTGCTTGGCGCTCAAGGCGTTCGTCGAAGATTTGAGCGTTCCGGACCTGACGCTGTGGACCGTGACATCCGGCGCCTTCGGGGACGAGCTCACGAACCCCGTCGAGGCCGGCTACTGGGCATTTACCCGCACGGTCGCCAACGAATTTCCCAACCTCAAAATGCGGCGCGTCGATTTATCCCCCGGACTGTCGGCCGAACATGCCGCGGCGCGCATCAAGGATCTGATTCTATCCGCCGGGGACGAAACCGAGCTGCATCTCGACGGGGATGCCGCCCGCGTCGTCCGGATCGAGCCGCTCGACCGCCTTCCGCCCAATCTGGTGCAAGACCGCGCCGCGCACTCGGCGCGCTCCCCTCCCCAGCCGAACTCGGCTCCACCTCTCCCCGCAAGCGGGGAGAGGGAGCGCACCGAGCTTGCTGCTGCGGCTGATTCCACCTCACCGGAACCTGCAAATGCGGCGGACCGGCTCCAGGAAAATGGCGCCCGCTCTGG
>WNFG01003388.1_pt1 | contig 18051 bp, 16 predicted proteins | sample 5400431 | NCBI WGS metagenome assembly WNFG01 (sample SAMN13153346, study PRJNA577476) | soil metagenome | isolation source: 120 cm saprolite under Douglas fir tree site 2 hole 3 replicate 2 | place: USA:California | collected 2015-04-18 | reverse complement strand
CGATCTTCGCCGCCTACGTGGTGCTGGGGATTCTCTACGAGAGCTTCATCCATCCGATCACCATCATTTCCGGCCTGCCGTCGGCCGGCATCGGCGCCCTGGTGACGCTGATGGCGTTCGGCATGGAGCTCACGGTGATTTCCATGATCGGCATCGTGATGCTGGTCGGCATCGTCAAGAAGAACGCCATCATGATGATCGACTTCGCGATCGAGCGCCGCCGCATCGGCCTGGGCGCCGAAGCGGCGATCCGCGAGGCCTGCCTACTACGGTTCCGGCCGATCATGATGACGACGTTCGCGGCGATCTTCGGCGCGCTGCCGATCGCGTTCGGGGCCGGCGAGGGTTCGGAGCTGCGCCAGCCGCTCGGCATCGCGGTGGTCGGCGGGCTGTGCCTCTCGCAGCTGCTCACGCTCTACATCACCCCGGTGATCTATCTCTACCTCGACCGCATCGATCGCCGGCTGCGCCGCAGCCTCGAGCCGCAGCTCGAGGATTTGGGCGAGGAAGAGCGCAAGCCCGAGAGCGCGATTGCCGCCGAGTAATAAACCGCCGTAGCCCGCATGGAGCGAAGCGCAATGCGGGGCAGCAATCCCGGATTACGCTGCGCTCCATCCGGGTTACAGTCGGGGGAGATCGTGGTCAGCGCTCATCGGTGCCGACTTGATCAAATCCGACGCTGCGACTCGTCTGCGGCCGCTAGGGTCCGATCGATATCGGCAACCACCCCGTGGATGTGCTGTCGCGAGAGCCAATGAAGGTCGTCCAAGCGTTGCGCAATGCCCACCACGACCGGCAGTTTGTAGCCCCGAGCGCGCCGCTCGAGCGAGAACAAGGACCACCAGCAGATTCCATGGACACATGACAATGACGCCCAGGCGCACCGGTCGCGCACCTTCCCAGGGAAAGGATCGTGCGATGCCGGCAAATGCGAACACCACCGAGCGGTCGGCCACATTACCCGAAACCAGCTTCTCGATGACCATCGGGGCAAGTCCACCCTGCTTGATCTCCACACACAGCTCGAGATTGGTCCGAGAAAGAAACGACAGCGCCGCATCAAGGGTGAGCGGGTTTTCGCCATGAAGCGGTGGATCGTGTGACACCACCAGGGTCATGGCGTCCACTGCACGGCACACGTCGAACTCGACACCAGCGATTCTCTCGTCGCTGGCGGCTCGTGCGAACGCAGCAAGCGTGTTCTCGTCTCCGCCGGCGGACCATCCACGATGCGCGATAAGCTTCATGACGAGGTCCGCAAAGATCGGTTGCGCCCCCGACCCGGACGGAGGTCGTCGGCTCTTGCGCCGCGAACCGTGGCGCAAGGGTATTTCAGATCGAGAAGCTCGTGCCGCAGCCGCAGGAGGCGGTGGCGTTGGGATTGGCGATCTTGAACGAGGCGCCGATCAGGTCGTCGACGAAATCGATCTCGGCGCCTTCCATGTAGCGCAGCGAGATCGGGTCGATCAGCACGGTCGCGCCGTCCCGGGCGATCACAAAATCGTCCGGCGCTTGGCTTCGCTCCATGTCGAACCGGTATTGGAACCCGGAGCAGCCGCCGCCCTCGACGCTGACGCGGAGCATGGTGCCGGGAGCCTCAGCGATGAGAATCTCGCCGATGCGTCGCGCTGCCCGCTCGCTCACGGTGACGGTCGTCGCCATTGAATGCTCTCCCGGGGCCTGATAGCGCCTGATCGTCCGAATCTCATGCGTTGTCAGGCTGCCCACAGGATAGTTAAGTGCGCCCGGGGCCCGGGTCAATTCCCGGGAAGCGAGGCGCCATGGCTGTCGATACGGGTCGCGAGCGCGCGCCCTATGCGTCCGATCCCGGCGTGAGCCGCGGCCGGGCCCATCCCGAGCCGCCGAGCCCGTTCCGCAACGCCTTTCGTCGCGATTGCGACCGCATCATCCACGCCACCGCGTTCCGCCGGCTCAAGTACAAGACCCAGGTCTTCGTGTTCCACGAGGGCGACCATTACCGCACGCGGCTGACCCACACCCTCGAAGTCATGCAGATCGCCCGGGCGCTCGCTCGGGCGCTCGGCCTCGACGAGGATCTCGCCGAAGCCTTGGCGCTCGCCCACGATCTTGGCCATCCGCCGTTCGGCCATGCCGGGGAGCGGCAGCTCGATGCTTGCCTGCAGTCGTACGGGGGCTTTGACCATAATGCGCAGACGCTGCGGGTCGTCACGCTGATCGAGCGCCGCTATCCGGAGTTCGACGGGCTCAATCTCACCTGGGAAACGCTCGAAGGCATCGTCAAGCACAATGGCCCGTTGACCGATGCGGGCGGCCGGCCGGTCGGCCGCTACGGCGAGCACGGCATCCCCTCCGCCATCGCGCTCTACGCCACGGCCAACGGCGTGAGCTTGGCGACTTACCCGGGCCCGGAAGCGCAGATCGCCGCCATCGCCGACGACATCGCCTATGACGCCCACGACCTCGACGACGGGCTCAGGGCGGAGCTGTTTGCGCTCGAGGATCTCGCCGCGGTGGCTGCGCTCGAGGACATTCTGCGCGACATCGATGTGCGTTACCCCCGGCTCGATGCGGCGCACCGCGTTCACGAGCTGATCCGCCGGCTCATCGCCCGGATGATCGACGACGTCATCGCGCAATCCACCCGCCGCTTCGCGGCGGCGGCGCCTCGCTCGGTCGACGACGTCCGAAGGGCAGGGACGCCGATGATTGCCTTTTCCGGACCGTTGGCCGAGGCCGACCGCGCGATCAAACGTTTCCTGCTTCCCCGGATGTACCGGCATGCACGCATCCTGCGCGTCATGGAAGCCGCGCAGCGCGTCGTAGCCGAGCTGTTTGCGCACTATTTGGCGCATCCGGAAGGGATGCCGGCCGATTGGTCCCAGGGTCTCGATTGCCTGGATGAGCCCGGCCGTGCCCGCCGGATCGCCGATTTCATCGCCGGAATGACCGATCGCTACGCGCTGATCGAGCATGCGCGGCATTTTGACTCGACCCCTGAACTGGTCTAGGCCCGCGCGCTCGTCCCGCCGCCCGCTCGCCCCGCCGCCACCATGGCAGATCGCGCAACCGCCCGATGGCCTTGAAACGCACACCGAAACATCTTTTTGCCGAGGTCCTCGACCGGGTGCGTGCGGCGAATGCGGAACTGATCGCGACGGGGTTTCTGCCGGCCGACACCGATCAGTCGCGGATCGTGGTCGAGCCGCCCCGCGAGGCCTCCCATGGCGATATGGCGACGAACGCCGCGATGGTGCTGGCCAAGGGTGCCGGCCGGAAACCGCGGGAGCTCGCGGAGGCGATTGCCGAGAAATTGCGGCCCGACGCACTCCTCGCGCGGGTCGACGTCGCAGGTCCCGGTTTCATCAATCTGACGCTGAGCAGGGAGGCCTGGGTCGAGGAGTTGCGCTCCGTCCTGGCATGCGGCGAGGATTACGGCCGCAGCGACCTCGGCGCGGGCGAAAAGGTCAATGTCGAATATGTCTCCGCCAATCCCACCGGTCCGATGCATGTCGGCCATGGTCGGGGCGCGGTGTTCGGCGACGCACTCGGCACGCTGCTGGAATTCGCCGGATATCGGGTAACGCGCGAGTTCTACGTCAACGACGCCGGAGCCCAGGTCGATGCGCTGGCGCGCTCGGCCTATCTGCGCTACCGCGAGGCGCTCGGCGAAAACATCGGGCCGATTCCGGAGGGCCTCTATCCCGGCGATTATCTGAAACCCGTCGGTGCTGCGCTCGCGGCGGAACATGGCCGCGCCCTGCTCGAACGGAGCGAAGCCGAATGGCTGCCGATCGTGCGCGCCCGGGCGATCGAGGCGATGCTGGACGAGATCCGCCGGGATCTCGCGGCGGTCAAGGTCGAGCATGAGGTGTTCTTCTCCGAGCGATCCCTGGCCGAGGGCGAGACCGACCAGGTGGCCGCCACGATCGATGCGCTGCGGGCGGCAGGGTTCATCTATCAAGGCCGGTTGCCGCCTCCGAAAGGCCAGCTCCCCGAGGATTGGGAGGACCGGGAGCAGACCTTGTTCCGCTCCACCGCCCTCGGCGACGATATCGACCGGCCGCTGGTGAAGTCCGACGGCAGGTACACGTATTTCGCCTCCGACATCGCCTATCACAAATCGAAATTCGACCGTGGCTTTCGCACCCTGATCGACGTGTGGGGCGCCGACCATGGCGGCTATGTGAAGCGGCTGCAGGCCGCCGTGAAGGCGGTCAGCGGCGGCCGCGCCGATCTCGACATCAAGATCGTCCAGCTGGTCAGGCTGTTTCGGGGCGGCCAGCCGGTGAAAATGTCGAAGCGCGCCGGCGAGTTCGTGACCCTCCGCGAGGTCGTGGGGGAGGTCGGATCGGACCCGGTCCGTTTCATGATGCTCTACCGCAAGAACGATGCCGTGCTCGACTTCGACCTTGCCAAGGTCATTGAGCAGTCCCGCGACAACCCGGTGTTCTATGTCCAATACGCTCACGCGCGTGGCAATTCGGTGTTTCGCAATGCACGCGAGGTGCTGCCCGAGCTGCCGGAAGGCAACGCAGAGCGCAGCGAGCACCTGGGGCGGGCCCCGGTGGAGCGACTCGATGACGCGGCCGAATTGGGGATCCTGAAGCGCATCGCGCTCTATCCGCGCTTATTGGAGGGGGCCGCGGCGGCCCATGAGCCCCACCGGGTCGCCTTCTATCTCTATGATCTGGCGAGCGAATTTCATGCGCAATGGACCCGCGGCAAAGACTTGCCACATTTACGTTTCATTATTCAAGATGATCCACAACTGACCCTGGCACGGCTTGCTCTGGTCCAGGGCGTCGTCACCGTCCTTGCTTCCGGGCTAAAGTTGCTGGGAGTGAAGGCGCCGGAAGAGATGCGGTGATCTCGCTCGGAGGCATTGGGTCGAGTTTTGGGCTCCATTCGACCGAGCGCGACGTAACCGCCGGTGGGAGTAGATGGCCGACGATCCTCGTTACCGTTCGCAGCGCCCCGATCCTTATGCGCAGGATCGCGCGTCCCGTCCCGCGTCCGGACCTCAAGATGATCCGCTCGCGGAACTGGCGCGTTTGATCGGCCAGGATGAGGCCTTCATCGCCGCGAGTCGCGAAGGCGCGCGGACGCGGCCCCGTGATCGGCAGCGTGAACCGGATCGCGACACCTCGACCCCGAATTGGCTAACCCGAGCCGGTCAACATCCGGATCACGTAGGGGACGAGGCGAGGACCTACGAGGCGGAAACCGGCCGGCGAGACCCCGGCTATTTCAGCGATCTCGAGTTGGAGACGGGCCGTCGCTCACGGCAGCCGCCTGCGAGATGGGATGCGAGATCTGAGGACGACGAGAGCCGGTACGGCGGGTTCGAGCAGGATACGCGCCAAGAGCGGCACGAGCCCCGCTATGATCCGCACCAGGACGAGGACATCGATCCGTACCGCATCGCCGCCCAAGACGACCGCTATGATCGCCTGCCGCAGCCTGCGGAAGGATATGACGATGGCACCGGTCCAGCCCCGCAGATCAACCCCTTCGATCCCCGGCACATCGATCACGCCGAGGACGACGATCGTCATGCTTCTCGCCTGCGGCGGCGCGGCGGGATCTTGACCGTCGCGGCGGTGCTCGGGCTTGCCGCCGTCGGGACGGCCGCCGCCTTCGGCTATCGCGCATGGACCGCCGGCTCGAGCTCGACCGGGCAGCCCCCACTGATCAAGGCAGACACCGCACCGACCAAGGTAGTGCCCGCCCAAGTCGGCGATGGCCAGCAAAACAAGCTGATCTACGATCGGATCGGCGAAAAAATCCAAAGCTCGAACGACAGGATGGTCTCTCGCGAGGAACAGCCGCTCGAGCCGCGCGATATGCCGCGTCAGCCGGGGACGCGCTCGGTTCTTCCCGCGCCGGGGACCCCGGGCAGCGTGACGATCGGGGCGCAGCCGCCGGCATACGCAGCCCCGCCTGCGCCACCCGTGGGCAATCCGGGAGCGAACGAGCCGAAGCGAGTCCACACGATCACCATTCGCCCCGATCAAGTTTCCACTTTGCCGGCTCCGGGAGAGTCGGAGCGGTTGCCGGCCCGTTCGGTCACGACGACGAACGTCGGTCCAACCGCCGCGCCGGCCGCGCCGGCAGGTCGCTCGGCGGCGCCGGCCCCAGCCCCGAAACCCTCGGCCCCGAAACCGGCGAGCCCGCTTACGCTGAGTCCTTCCGCGGAGGCTCCGCCTCCGAGTTCTCGGTCCGGGACGACGCCCGCCCAGCCGGCTCCGTACCGAACCGCGGCCCTTCCAAGCGGCGCCGAGGCGGGCAATTACGTGGTCCAGATCTCGTCGCAACGCAGCGAGAGCGAGGCACAGGCATCGTTTCGCGCCCTGCAAGCGAAATACCCCAACGTGCTGGGGAGCCGGCAGCCGCTGATTCGCCGTGCCGACCTCGGCAGCAAGGGCGTCTATTACCGCGCCCAGGTCGGGCCGTTCGCGACCGCCGACGACGCCAATCAGCTGTGCGGCAACCTGAAGGCCGCCGGCGGCCAGTGCATCGTCCAGCGCAATTGATCGGGCGGATCGCTTGACCCCCGGGACAGCCGGGGGCTAATCCGCGTCGATGCATGCGCGCGCCCTCATCGTCGGGCTGGCCGGCCCCCGGCTCGGAGCCGATGAGCGCGCATTTCTGCGCGAGGCGGAACCCTGGGGGCTCATTCTTTTCACCCGGAACATCAGCACCCCTGACCAAGTCCGCGCGCTGGTTGGCGACTTCCGCGAAACGCTGGGCCGGGCGGATGCGCCGGTGCTGATCGACCAGGAAGGCGGCCGGGTGCAACGGCTTCGGCCGCCGCATTGGGCCGAATATCCGGCCGGGGCCGCATACGGCCGTCTCTATGATCGCAAGCCCGAGCTGGGCGTTGCCGCCGCACGGCAGGGCGCCCGGCTGATCGCGGCGGATCTGGGCGCGCTTGGCATTACCGTGGATTGCTTGCCGCTGGCGGACATGCCGGTGCCCGGAGCCGACAGCATCATCGGGGATCGCGCCTATGGCGGCAGCGTCGAGAAGGTTGCCTCGATCGCCGCGGCCGTCGCCGCAGGGCTGCGGGAAGGGGGCGTGCTGCCCGTCCTCAAGCACATCCCGGGCCATGGCCGGGCCGGCGTCGATAGCCACCACAGCCTTCCATTGGTGAGCACCGAGCGGCCGACCTTGGAGGCTACGGATTTTGCCGCATTTCGCCGCCTGGCCACGCTTCCGCTGGCAATGACCGCGCATGTTGTGTTCACGGCGATAGACCCGGTCGCGCCGGCGACAATTTCGGCGACAATGGTGCGCGAGGTGATTCGCGGATGGATCGGGTTCGATGGACTGCTGATGACGGACGATATCTCGATGCAGGCGCTGAGCGGGACCGTCGGTGAGCGCGCCGGTGCGGCGATTGCGGCCGGCTGCGACGTGGTGCTGCACTGCAATGGCGTGCTCGACGAGATGCAGGCCGTGGCCGCTGCCGTCCCGAAGCTCGATGGGCAGGCTCGCCGCCGTGCCGCGGCTGCCTTGTCCTGGAGGAGGCCGGCATCGCCGATCGATGCGGCTGCGGCGCGGGCGGAATTTTCCGCGCTGATGGCCGACGATCGCCCCGCAACGGCGAGGGTGTCCTCATGACGCCGGCCGAGCAATTCCAGGTGGATCCCGAGATCGCGGTCGAGCGCGGCTCGGAGGAACCGGCGCTGATCGTCGACGTCGAGGGGTTCGAAGGCCCGCTCGATCTGCTGCTCATGCTGGCGCGCCAGCAGAAGGTCGATCTCGCCAAGATTTCCATCCTGGCCCTCGCCGACCAATATTTGGCGTTCATCGAAGCGGCGAGCCAAGTGCGCCTGGAGCTTGCCGCGGACTACTTGGTCATGGCGGCGTGGCTCGCGTATCTGAAATCGCGGTTGCTGCTTCCCGAGAGCGGCGATGCCGTGGGCCCGAGCGCCGAGGAAATGGCCGCGGCGCTCGCCTTGCGCCTCAAGCGGCTCGAGGCCATTCGCGGCGCAGCCGAGCGACTGGTCGCGCGCCCGCAGCTCGAACGCGACGTGTTTCGCCGCGGCGCGCCGGAGCCGATCGTCGATGTGAAGCGCCCCGAATGGACGGCCACGCTCTACGACCTGCTCTCCGCCTATGCGGCGCAGCGCCAGAAGCGCGCGTTGGCGCGGGTGCGCGTGCCGCAGCGCCAGGTCTGGTCGCTCGCCGAGGCGCGCGCCGCGCTCGAACGGCTGGTGGGCGGGAGCGACGACTGGTCGCGTCTCGATGAATATCTGGTCGCCTATGTCACGGAACCGGGGCTTCGCGCTACCGTCTATGCCTCGAGCTTTGCCGCGACCTTGGAGATGGTCCGCGAAGGTTTGGTGGAAATCCATCAGCACGCGGTATTTGCGCCGATCTATTTGCGCAAGCGGATCGGCCAGTCGAACGGCGCAATCGGGTCCCATGCGGCCGCGATGAAAGCCGAGACGAAGGGGGAAGAGGAGGGCCGGGGATGAGGAGTTTGGCCAAGCAGCACGAAGTCATCGCCCATCCGCGCGCGATGGGCGGCGATTACGACCGCGACGCGGTGCCGGAGATCCGGCCGGAGGAACTCCGGCTGCTCGAGGCGCTGCTGTTCGCCTCGGCCGAGCCGCTGGACGAAAAAATGCTCGCGGCACGCATGCCCGACGGGGTCGACGTGCGCGCCGCGCTCGATCGGCTGCAACGGGAATATGCGTCGCGGGGCGTCAATCTCGTGCGCATCGCCGGCAAATGGACGTTTCGCACGGCCGTCGACCTCGCTTGGCTGCTGGCGCGGGACTCGGTCGAGCCTCGCAAGCTTTCGCGCGCCGCGACCGAGACCCTGGCGATCATCGCCTACCATCAGCCGGTCACCCGGGCGGAGATCGAGGAGATCCGCGGCGTCTCGGCTTCGAGGGGCACGCTCGACGTGCTGCTCGAGACCGGCTGGATCCGGCCGCGCGGCCGCCGCAAGGCTCCCGGCCGCCCGATCACCTTCGGGACCACGGACGCGTTTCTGAGCCATTTCGGGCTCGACTCGATCGGCGATCTGCCCGGTCTCGACGAGCTCAAGGGCACCGGGCTGCTCGACGGCCAGCTGCCGGCGGGCTTTGCGGTTCCGGTGCCCTCGGACGATCTGAACCTGCGGGAGGACGAGGACCCGCTCGAGCCCGGAGATCTCGATCTCGGCCTCGGCCCCCGACTGAGCGAGGGGTGAACAGCGCCCGGCAATCGACGCAACGAGCGAATCGGTCGCGCGAAGAAGGGGGCCGAAATCCTTGTTTTTGCCGGCCTCGGCGCCTAGCTTGTCGGTGAACCAGGCGGGTCGCGCGGCGCGCGATCGCCGTGACGGAGGAAATTCCATGGGCGGCCTGAGCATTTGGCACTGGATCGTCGTGATTGCCGTCCTGCTTCTGCTGTTCGGCCGGGGCAAGATCTCCGAGCTGATGGGCGACGTTGCCCAGGGCATCAAAGCCTTCAAGAAGGGCATGCAGGAAGATGACAAGACGGCTGGCGAGACCAAGACTCCCGAGCCCGGCAAGACGATCGAGCATCAGCCGGCGGAAACGGTTGCGCAAACCGAGACCCGCAAGGCCGGCTGAGGCCGCCCCGGCGCTGCCGAGCAGCGCCGCGAGAACGCAATATCGCATGAGCGGCGAGGCGGGATGTGACTGCGTCCCTGGGAGTGCAGGCCTTCATCTTTGACGTGGGCTGGGGCGAGCTGGTCCTCATCGGCGTGGTGGCGCTGATCGTGTTCGGGCCCAAGGAACTGCCCGTCGTCCTGCGCACATTCGGCCAATACATGACCAAGATTCGCCGGATGGCGGCGGAGTTCCAGAGCCAGTTTCAGGAAGCCATGCGCGAAGCCGAGATGGCCGAGCTCAAACAGCATTTCGATACGATCCAGGACGCCGCGAAGGGCATCGGCAGCTTGGATCCGGCGGGCAGCATCGCCAATCCGATCGAGAGTGCCGCGGCCGAGAAGCCGCCGGCGGACGCGGCGCCGCCCGGCTCGGCCGCGAATGCGCCGGTCCTGGAGCCGATGCCCGTGGAGACCCCGGCTCCAACCCAATCGGCTGCCGCCGGTCCCGAGTCTGCGCAGCCGGCGCCGGCAAGCGCGGGAGAGCCCACCGTTGCGCCCGGTCCCGGCCGGCCCGAGGCCGGCAAAGGGCAGCCGGGATGAGCCAGGAGGACATCGAGGCGACCAAGGCGCCCTTGATGGAGCACTTGGTCGAGCTGCGCTCCCGCTTGATCAAGGCGCTGATCGCCTTCGTGATCACGTTCGCTCTGTGCTTCGTGTTTGCCAAGCACATCTACAATGTTCTGGTCTGGCCGTTCGTCTGGGTCGCCGGACCCGAGCATTCGAAATTCATCTACACGGCGCTGCTCGAATATTTCGTCACGCAGATCAAGCTGGCGATGTTCGGCGCGGCCTTCCTGGCGTTTCCGGTCATCGCCACGCAGCTCTATATGTTCGTGGCTCCCGGGCTGTATCGTCATGAGCGCCAGGCGTTCCTGCCGTACCTGGTCGCGACCCCGATCTTCTTCGTGCTCGGCGCCCTCGTCGTATATTTCCTGGTGTTCCCGACCCTGGTGCGGTTCTCGCTCGGTATGCAGCAGCTGGGGGGAGGCGGCCAGGCGGAGATCGAGCTGTTGCCAAAGGTCGGCGAATATCTCTCACTGATGATGGCGCTGATCTTCGCCTTCGGGATCGCGTTTCAGTTGCCGGTCGTCCTCACCCTGCTCGGCCGGGTGGGAATCCTGACTTCGAAGCAGCTACGCGAGAAGCGCCGGTATTTCATCGTCATCGCCTTCGTCATCGCCGCCGTGCTCACGCCGCCCGACGTCATCAGCCAGCTCTCCCTTGCCTTGCCGCTCCTGCTTCTCTACGAGGGCTCGATCTGGTCGGTGCGGATGGTCGAGAAGAAGGCCGCCGCGGCGGCCGGTCCTGCCGCGGCCCAGACCAAGCCCGCCGAATAGATTCTTTGGGCAAGGTCTGCGGGCGAGCGGCTCCCGGGGCGCTTGGCCATGCACGACATCAAATGGATTCGCGAGCATGCGGAAGAATTCGACCGCGGGCTCGCGCGTCGCGGCCATCCCCCGGCGGCCCAGGAACTCATCGCCCTCGATGAAAGGCGCCGCGCCGCGATCGCCAAGCTCGAAAGCGCGCTCGCCCGGCGCAACGCCGCCTCGAAAGAGATCGGCCAAGCCAAGGCCAAGAAGGACGAGGCGCGCGCGGCCGCGCTCATGGCGGAGGTCGCGGGGCTGAAGGCGGCGATCGAAGCCGGCGAGGATGAGCAAAGGCAAGCCGTTGTCGCGCTCGATGACGCGCTTAAGCAAATTCCGAACCTGCCGCTCGACGACGTTCCCGACGGCGCGGATACCGACGATAATGTCGAGCGTCACCGCTTCGGCGCGAGGCGCGATTATGCATTCGAACCGAAGCAGCATTTCGATCTCGGTGAAGCCCTCGGCCTGATGGATTTCGAGACTGCGGCGAAACTCTCGGGCGCCCGGTTCGTGGTGCTGAAGGGAGCGCTGGCGCGGCTCGAGCGCGCGCTGGCACAATTCATGCTCAACGTTCACACCGGCGAGCACGGCTACAGCGAGATTGCACCGCCGCTGCTCGTGCGCGACGCGGTCATGTTCGGAACGGCGCAACTGCCGAAGTTTCGAGATGATCAATTCGCAGTATCGCGGGTTAAGCGTGATATTGAACTTATGCTCGATATGACATTTGAGGAACTTGAAGCTGCTTTCAAAGAAGCCAGGGGTCGGACATTTAAGGACGTCCTGAGCGGGAGGGGTATCGACATAACGGAAAACTTTTGGCTCATCCCCACCGCCGAAGTGCCGCTGACGAATCTCGTGCGTGAGGAAATTGTCGCCGAGGACCGGTTGCCGCTGCGCTTCACCGCGGGCACGCCGTGCTTTCGCGCCGAAGCGGGCGCCGCCGGCAAGGACACCCGCGGCATGATCCGCCAGCACCAGTTCACCAAGGTCGAGCTCGTTTCGATCACCACGCCGGAGCAGAGCCGCGACGAGCACGAGCGCATGCTCGCCTGCGCCGAGGAAATCTTGCGCCGCCTCGACCTGCACTACCGCGTGATGGTGCTGTGCGCCGGTGATACCGGCTTTGCCTCGCAAAAGACCTACGACATCGAGGTCTGGCTGCCGGGGCAGGGGGCCTATCGGGAAATCTCGAGCTGCTCGATCTGCGGGGAATTCCAGGCCCGCCGCATGAACGCGCGCTATCGCGGCAAGGACGGGCGCGTCCACTATGTCCACACGCTCAACGGCTCGGGCGTGGCCGTCGGCCGCGCCCTGATCGCCGTGATGGAGACCTATCAGCAGGAGGACGGCTCGATCGTTATTCCCGAGGCGCTCAAGCCCTACATGGGCGGCCTCGCGCGCATCGAGCGCGGGGCGTGAATGCGCATCCTGCTCACCAACGATGACGGCATCCATGCGCCGGGGCTCACCGTGCTCGAAGAGATCGCGCGGGTGCTGTCCGATGACATCTGGGTGGTCGCGCCGGAATTCGACCAATCCGGCGTATCGCATTCGCTCTCGCTCAACGATCCGCTGCGGCTGCGCGAGGTCAGCCCGCGCCATTATGCGGTGAAAGGCACGCCGACCGATTGCGTCATCATGGGCGCGCGGCACGTCGTCAGCGAGCCCGGCCCCGATCTCGTGCTCTCCGGGGTCAACCGCGGCCAGAACGCCGCGGAGGACGTGACCTATTCGGGAACCATCGCCGGCGCCATGGAGGGGACTATCCTCGGCATTCCGTCCATGTCGCTGTCGCAGGCCTATGGTCCCGCCACCCGGGAGCGACCGCATTGGGACACGGCGATCCACTACGCTCCCGACCTGATCCGGCGCGTGCTCGCCGCCGGCATGCCCCGCGACGTCCTCGTCAACATCAATTTTCCCGATTGCGCCCCCGACGAGGTCAAGGGCATCGCCATCACCATGCAGGGCAAACGCGACCAGGATCTGCTGCGCATCGACGCCCGTCACGACGGCCGCGGCAATCCGTATTATTGGCTCGCGTTCGCGCGGCGCGAGCGGCGAAACCTCGGCGCCGGTACGGATCTCGCGGCGATTGCCGAGAACCGCATCGCGGTGACCCCGCTCCGCCTCAATCTCACCGACGAGCCGTTCATGACGCGGCTCGCCGAGGAGCTCGACGAGGCGCCACGACGAAAGTGAGCGAACCGCGGTTCACTCGCGCTTGCAAGCCGCGCTGGAATGCGCTCATTTCCGATGGATGTAGCGGACGGCCGACCGGAGGAGGCGATTCTTGAACGTGCAGCATGTGGCGGAGGCAAATCAGCCGGTCGAGCGCACTTGCACGCTCGAAAGCCTGATCGACCACATCGCACACCGCCTCATGGCAGCTCGCGCCGTGGAACGCCCGTTCCATCACCTCGAGTTCGACCGGATCTTTCCCGACGACGTTTATGCGGCGATGCTGCATGCGCTGCCGGTTGCGGCGGATTACCGGCCGATGTCCGGCCGCAGCAAGGGCAGCGGCCGGCCGGACGGGGCGCCCACGCGGGTGAAGATCGATCTTTTTGCCGAATACATTCGCCATCTGCCGGCGGACAAGCGGCGGCTATGGCATCTCGTCGGCGGCGCCCTGTGCTCGCGTCCCGTGCAGGCGGCGTTCGTCGAACGACTGGCGCCAGGGCTCGAAGCGCGGTTCGGCGCCGATTTTGCGAAAATCGGCTTCTATCCGATCCCGATCCTCACCCGCGACATTCCCGGCTATCGCATCACGCCGCATACCGATACGCATTGGAAGGGCATCACCGTCCAGCTCTATCTGCCGCGCGACGAACGCAATGCGCACATCGGCACGATCTTTCACGAACGCCCGCCCGACGGCAGCCTGCGGCGCGTGTCCCAGGTCCGGTTCGCACCGAACAGCGGCTACGCGTTCGCGGTCGGCGACGATACCTGGCACTCGGCCGATCCGGTGGGACCGGAAGTGGAGACCCGAGACAGCCGCAATCGCGCCAAGCGGATCGGCAATCTCGTTGGCAACGAGGTGCGTCATTGGACGCACCGATGACGTGCCGCATACTCGTTTCCCCTCTCCCCTTGTGGGAGAGGGTGGCGCCGAGCGAAGTGAGGCGCCGGGTGAGGGGTATAATTTGTAAATTGCGGAAAACCGGACAACCCCTCACCCGCCTCGCTGCCTTCGGCAGCTCGGCACCCTCTCCCACAAAGGGAGAGGGAAAGAGCGCAAGCGGCAAAGCCCGCGCATGCAAATGCGAGGCGGACAAGGAGACGGCCGGTGCCGAGTGTTCCGAAAGCTGGCGCCAAACACGGCGGGATCGGCGAAAGCGCCGACAGCGTCGGCCGCATGGAGTTCCTGCTCACGCTGCGCCGCCGCGGCATTGCCGACGCGGCGGTGCTGCGCGCGCTCGACGAAGTTCCACGCGAGGAATTCGTCACGCCGAACTACGGTGACGCCGCTTATGCCGACCAGGCCTTGCCGATCGATTGCGGCCAGACCATCAGCCAGCCCTACGTGGTCGCCTATATGACCGAGCAGCTCGAGGTCGGGCCCGAGCATCACGTGCTCGAAGTGGGCACGGGGTCCGGCTACCAGGCGGCGGTGCTCTCGCGGCTGGCGCGCGACGTGGTCAGCGTCGAGCGCTACCGCACGCTCGCCGAGGCGGCGCGCAGGCGGCTGGAGAAGCTTCGCTATCACAATGTCACGGTCGTGCTCGGCGACGGGCTCGCCGGGCTTCCGGCGTATGCGCCTTACGACCGCATCATCGTGACCGCCGCCGCCGAGAGCATTCCGCAACCGCTGGTCGACGAGCTTGCCGAGGGCGGCATCATGGTGCTGCCGCTGGGCCCTCACGACGACGCGCAGCGCATCGTCAAGCTGACCAAGACCGCGGATGGCATCGAGCGGGAGGATCTCATCTGGGTGCGTTTCGTGCCGCTTTTGCCGGGCCAGGCCCGCGAGCTGTGACCAGTATGTAACTTCTCAGGCGGTTTGTCGCAAAACGGAGCGGCAGCCGCGCTTCCCCTCTCCCCGCAAAGCGGGGAGAGGGTGGCGAGGACCGGAGGTCCGAGCCGGGTGAGGGGCACCTTGCCCGGACCCGATCACGTTCAATACATAACCGCCTGCTTCTGCTGCCGCGCATCGGATGAAAAGGGCGCCAGAATTTCAGAGTTACAGATTGCCCCTCACCCGCCTCGCCGACCACGTCGGCTCGGCACCCTCTCCCCGCTTTGCGGGGAGAGGGGAAAGAGCGCGAGCGGCAAGACCGAATGCAAGGCAAACGATTGGAAAAAACATTCCGCGGCTTTTTCGCCCGCCTGGAGGGCGCTCGTTAATTGTTAACCCTTCGTGTTCAAGCCTTGTTTACTCCGCGCTGCTTAACTCCGCCGGTTCATTTGCGTACGGGTGGGTTTGCGTCATGCGTTTCCAGGAGCCAGGCGGCTCGCGCGCGATTGCGCGAATGCTCGCAGCAGCGCTCATCGCCGCCGGAGCGGCCGGCTGCAGCGAAGCGAAGCGCTTCGGCGATACTGCGCTTTCCAACCCGTTCGCCTCCCGCCGCGAGGCGGCAAACCAGGCTGCGCCGGCGGAGGCCGCTCCGCTCGGGCGGGTCGAGGCACAGCCGCTGGGCGCGCAGAGCGTGGCCCCGCTGCCGCCCCCGCCCGGTCCCGCGCCGAGCCTTTATTCGCCGCGTGACACCACCGGATCGCTTGCCGCGGATGCGCCAGGCTCGAGTGGCGAGATCACGATCACGGTCGCGGCCGGGGACACGATCGGCGCGATCGCTCGGCGTTATCGAGTGTCTTCCAGCGCGATCGTGCAGGCCAACCAACTGACCGCGGCAGCGTCGATCCAGGCGGGGCAGCGTCTCGTCATTCCGCGGCATCATGCCGGCACAAGGCCGCCGGCCGCCGCATCGAGCACGTCGGCGGCGGCGAGCCATGGCCGCAATGCTCCGGGCGGCGTGCACGTGGTCGCGCCCGGCGAGACGCTGAGCTCGGTGGCGCACCTCTACGGCCACTCGCGGTCGGCGATCGCCAAAGCCAACAACATCACGCGGGATACCAAGCTCAGGATCGGCCAGCAGTTGACGATTCCCGGGGCAAAGCCCACGCGCGTCGCGGCGGGCGAAGCGCCCGCGCGCGGGCATACGCCGGCAGTTTCCGCGCCTGCCCATTCGCAGCCCCCGCAACGCGTCGCGACCGCGGAGGCCGGGGCCCCCTTGGCCGCGACGGAGCCTGCCGCTGCCAAGATCGAGGCACCGGCCGAAACCGCGAGTGTCGCCGGCGGGTTCCGCTGGCCGGTGCGCGGGCGCGTCATTGCCGGATTTGGCGCGGAGCCGAACGGTCAGCACAACGACGGCATCAATCTGGCGGTGCCGGAAGGCACGTCGATCAAGGCCGCCGAGGAGGGCACCGTCGCCTATGCCGGCAATGAGCTCAAAGGCTACGGCAACCTGTTGCTGGTGCGGCACACGAACGGCTTCGTCACCGCCTACGCCCACGCCAGCGAGCTCTTGGTCAAGCGCGGCGATCAGGTGAAGCGCGGCCAAATCATCGCGCGTGCCGGCCAGACCGGCAGCGTCTCCTCGCCGCAGCTGCATTTCGAAATCCGCAAGGGTGCGACGCCGGTCGATCCGATGCGCTATCTGTCGGGCACCTGAGCGTCAGCCATTTCGATCAGCCCCCGCGATTGACCTCCAGGAGCTGATCATCGCGGGGCGGCCGGTTCTTCCAGCGGAACCCTGAGCCGCCCCGCGAGATCCTGCACGTATTGCCAGGCCACCCGGCCGGAGCGGGATCCGCGGGTGGTCGCCCATTCGAGCGCTTCGGCCCGCAGTTTCTCGCCATTCATCGGAATGCGGTAGTAGCCGACGTAACCGGCCACCATGGCCAGATATTCGTCCTGGCTGCAGCGATGAAAACCGAGCCAGAGGCCGAAACGGTCCGACAGCGACACCTTCTCCTCCACCGCCTCGCCGGGATTGATCGCGGTCGAGCGCTCGTTCTCCATCATGTCCCGTGCCATCAGGTGCCGCCGGTTGGAGGTCGCATAGAGGATCACGTTGTCGGGCCGGCCCTCGATGCCGCCTTCGAGCACGGCTTTGAGCGATTTGTACGACGTGTCCTCGGCATCGAAGGAGAGGTCGTCGCAGAACACCAGGAAGCGCTGCGGCGCCGCGCGCAGCAGCGCCATCAACTCGGGCAGGCTTTCGATGTCCTCGCGGTGGATCTCGACGAGCTTCAGCCGCCCGCGCCGCGGGCCGTCGCCGAACTTGGCGTTGACCGCCGCATGCGCCGCCTTGACCAGCGACGATTTGCCCATGCCGCGCGCGCCCCACAGCAGCGCATTGTTGGCCGGCAAGGCGTGGGCGAACCGCTCGGTGTTTTCGACCAGCACGTCGCGCACCCGATCGATGCCCTTGAGAAGCGACATGTCGACCCGGTTGACGCGGGCAACGGGGGCGAGCCGGCGCCCTTCCGGGTGCCAGACGAACGCATCGGCTGCATCGAAGCGGGGTGATGCTGGCGCCGGCGGTGCCAGCCGCTCGAGCGCGTCGGCGACGCGGTCAAGCGTCGCGGAGAATTCCACCAGGTCGAATTCAGATTTGGCGCGCGACATGGCAAGTCCGGACTGGGCACCGGAGGCTTAGCGGGACCGTGGCGCCCCGGCAAGCGCCCGTTGTCTACCGCGCATCGCGCGTGCCTGTGGGCCCAAGGACCGTCCGCGCGCCTTTTCTGCGCGAGTCTTGGCCGCGCTTGCGCCGATCCGCGGCGTTGCAATTGGGCACGCGGCGGCTATAGTCCGCGCCGATTTCGCCGGGCACAGGCCAAGGGCGTCTCGCCAGTTCCGCGTGCGGCATGACCCCTCCCTGACCCTCCCTTCCCGGGAGGGGAGCGGCCGGGCTTGCGGCACAGGGACGAGGATCGATGCTGATCACGCCGGCATTCGCCCAGACGGGCCTGGGAGGCAGCAGCGACATGCTGATGTCGCTGCTCCCCTTCGTGCTCATTTTCGTGATCATGTATTTCCTGATCCTGCGTCCGCAGCAACGG
>WNFG01001853.1_pt1 | contig 18057 bp, 19 predicted proteins | sample 5400431 | NCBI WGS metagenome assembly WNFG01 (sample SAMN13153346, study PRJNA577476) | soil metagenome | isolation source: 120 cm saprolite under Douglas fir tree site 2 hole 3 replicate 2 | place: USA:California | collected 2015-04-18 | reverse complement strand
GAGATCTTCCCGTTCCTCGGCTCGAGCCGGCTCGAGGAGCCGCTCAACCGCTACCGGCCGAGCGTGGTGTTCCACGGCCACGCGCATCGCGGGCAGCCCGAGGGGGCGACCTCGACCGGAGTGCCGGTCTACAACGTGGCGCTGCCCCTGCTGCGCCGCCACTATCCCGAGCAGCCGCCGTTCCGCGTGGTCGAGGTGCCGCTCCCGGAGGATCCGCCCACCGAGGCGCGACCGAGCGCCACGCTCGCGCGTCCCGGAGAGCCCGCCGAGCCGGCGCGCCCGGTGTCGGCATGAGCCCGGCCGCGTCCCCGGCGGCGCCGGGTCGGGTCCGAGCGCGATCGGACGGGCCCTCCGCGGTCACCGGCCGCTTCTACCGCCGCGTGCTCGCGGAGCTGAACGCGGCCGGCATCGAGTTCCTGGTGGGCGGCGGGCACGCGCTGGAGTGCTATCTCGGGATCGGCCGCTCGGTGAAGGATCTCGACCTGTTCATCCGCGAGCGCGACGTGGCCGGCGCCCTCCGCCTCATCGAGGAGCGTCTGGGCTACGAGTCGGAGGTCACGTTCCCGCACTGGCTCGCCAAGATCAAGCGCGCCCCACACGACCACATCGACGTCATCTTCAACTCGGGCAACGGGGTGTGCGCGGTGGACGACGACTGGTTCCGGCACGCGGTGCCCTCCACCGTGATGGCGGAGCCGGTCCGGCTCTGCCCGGCCGAGGAGACGATCTGGTCGAAGTCCTTCGTCATGGAGCGCGAGCGCTACGACGGCGCCGACATCGCGCATCTGCTCCACGCCCGCGCGGAGGCCCTCGACTGGGGCCGGCTCGCCCGGCGCTTCGGGCGGCACTGGCGCGTGCTGCTGAGCCACCTCATCCTCTTCGGCTTCATCTATCCCTCCGAGCGCACCCGCATCCCGGAGCCGCTCATGCGGCGGTGTCTCCATCTCCTGGAGGAGGAGATGCGGCAGGCGCCGACCCGCCGGATCTGTCGTGGAACGATCACCTCGCGCGCCCAGTACCTGGTGGACGTCCAGCTCTGGGGTTACGAGGACGCCCGTCTCCTGCCGCACGGCAGCATGACCGAGAGCGAGGCGTCGATCTGGACCGCCGCCATCGACGAGGCGGCGAGCCGGCCGGTGGGCGCCGATGCGCTCGGCGACGCCCGGGCCTGAGGCGAGGGGATCCCGTGCCGGCATTCCTCGCGCGGCGGCCCGCTCCACGGCCGCGCGCCGCCCCGGCCGGCCGTCAGAGCCGGTGGCCGCTCGCGGTCGGGGGGGCGATCCTGCTCGCGCTGATCGTGGTGGGCCACACCGTGGACGTGACGCGCTATCTGGAGGCGGCGCGGAGCTGGGCCGGCTCGCTCGGCGTGCTGGCCCCGGTGGCGTTCGTCGCCGTGTACGTGGCGGCCACCTTGATCGGCGTGCCGGGCGTACCGTTCACGCTGCTGTCGCCGTTCCTCTTCGGGGCGTGGCCCGCGGTGGTGGTGATGATCGTGGCGAGCGGCCTCTCGGCGGCCGCCGCGTTCCTGATCGCGCGCTACCTGGCCCGCGACGCCTTCGTGGCGCGCCTCACCGGTACCGCGAGCTTCGCGCGCCTCTCCGCGCTGCTCGAGGCGCACGACTGGGTGGTGATCCCGCTGCTGCGGATCCTGCCGCTCGCCCCGTTCGCGGTCGTCAACTACGGCTTCGGCCTCACCACGATCGCGTTCGGGCGCTACCTCACCTGGTCGCTCGTGGGGATGATCCCCATGAACGTGGTGCTCGTCCTCGGCGCCGACCTCTTCTACACCGCGGCCACCCGCGGCACCGTGCCCTGGCCGCTCGTGGCCGGAGCGACCGCGGCCGCCCTCTTGCTCGCCGGCCTGGCCGCGGCCGGCCGCCGAGCCTTCGCGCGGTCGTGACGCCATGGAGTCCGTCGTGCTCCGGGCGCAGGGGATGGTCGACCGGTGGAGTCGCTGGATGCGGCTGGCCCCGCCGCTCGGGGAGACGTCCCGCCGCCGCTTCCTGATCGTCCAGATCGACGGTCTCTCCCGCACGCTCCTGGACCGCGCGCTCGCGGGCGGCAGCCTGCGCGGCCTCCGCCGCCTCCTGGCCTCCGGGCGGCTCGCCCGCCGCGACCTGTCGGTGGGGCTGCCCGCGTCCACCCCCGCCTTCCAGGCCGCCATCATGTACGGCGGGCGGCCCGACATTCCGGGCTTCCATTTCTACGACAAGCGCGCGGGTCGGGAGCTGCACTTCCCGGCGCGCGGCGTCGCCGATCTCGTCGAGCGCCGGCACGCCGAGGGGCGCCCCGGCATCCTCGAGGGTGGCTCCTGCTACGGCTGCGTCTTCACCGGCGGCGCGGCCGACAGCCTGTGGACCTTCGCGCGACTCAAGCGCCTGGCCCGGGCCGGCCGCGGCGTCCGCCGCGCCGCGCTCTCTGCGCTGCTCCTGGCCTGGGTGGCGCTCAAGCGCGTGGGCCTCACGCTGGTCACCCTCGTCCGCGTCGCGGGGCGGGCGATCCTGGCCCTCGCCGCCGGCCGGGTGAATCTGCGCTGGTCGATGGAGGCCCTGCTGCTCGACATCGGGGTCTCCATCTGGGTGCGGGAGCTCTTCACGCTGCTCGTGTCGGCAGATCTCTACCGCGGGGTCCCCGCCATCTACGTGAACTTCATCGACTACGACGTCTTCGCCCACGCCTACGGCCCGGCGGATCGTCTCGCCTTCCGGGCGCTCCGGCGCGTGGACCGCTCGATCCTGCAGCTCGCCCGCATCGTGCGCCGCCTCCCCGAGCTAGGCTACGACCTCTACGTGCTGTCCGACCACGGCCAGGTCGCGACCCGGCCCTTCGGCGCGCTCGCGGGCGGCGCCTCGCTCGAGCAGGTGGTGCGGGCGGCGCTCGAAGCGCCGGCGCCCGCGCTCCGGGTCATCGCGGCGGGGCCCAACGCGTTCGTCTACTTCACCGACCGCGCGGAGCCGGTGCGCGCGGCCGAGATCGAGACCCGCTACCCGCGCGCGATGGCGCGTCTCTCGCGCCATCCGGGTGTCGGCCTGGTCCTCGCGCGCGGCGCGCAGGGGCCGGAATGCTGGTACCGCGGCCACCGCGTGCCGCTCTCCGCGCGGCCCGACCCCACGATCCGCGATCCCTTCGCGCGGCGTCCCGACCGGGAGGTGGTGGTGGCGGGCCTGCGGGACCTGATGGCGATGCCGAGCGCGGGCGACCTCGTGCTGTACGGGATCGGCGCGCCCGGCGGCGCGGTCAGCTTCATCGACGAGCGCGGCGCGCACGCGGGCCCGTCCGAGGAGGAGCTGCACGCGTTCATCCTTCATCCCCCGACCGCGCGACTGCCCGACGGCGCGCTCACCCATCCCCGGCAGCTCTACCCGCATTTCCTGGCGTATCGCGAGGCGGCGGCCGCGGGAGCTGAGCCGCCCGTGGCGAGGCCCCCGGCGTGCGCCGCCCGCTGAGCCGGCTCCGCTTCTCGCTGCGGGCGTACCTCGGCCTGCTGGTGACGGCCGCGGTGCTGCCGGTGGCGCTCTTCGGGGTGTGGCTGACCGTGATGATCGCGCACGAGCAGCGCGACGCCCAGCGTGGCCGGCTCCGGGACACCGCGCGCGCGGTGGCGATCGCGATCGAGCACGACCTCCGCGAGGACGTCCGCACCCTGCAGGCGGTCGCCGCGTCGCCCTCCCTCGACGGCTCCGACCGCGAGACGCTTCGCGGCGAGCTCCGGCGCGTCGCGGCGGGGCAGCGCGAGTGGCTCGCCATCCGACTCCACACGCCGGACGGGCGATGCGTCCTCGACACCCAGGATGCCGGCGGGGGAGCGACCGCCACGGCACCCGAGCCCGACCGCGTTCGCGCGGTTCTCGATCGGGGCACGCCGGTGGTCGCCCGGGAGGTCGGTACCGCGCCGAGCGCCTTCGCGGTGCGGGTGCCGGTGATGCGCGATGGCCTCCCGCGCTACGTGCTGAGCGCCAGCGTCTCCGCCGGCGCGGTGGCCGACCTCTTCGGGCGTGAGGGCCTGCCGGCCCGCTGGATCGGCTCGCTGGTCGACGGCCACGGGGAGATCTTCGCCCGAAGCTCCGCGGCGCCCACCCCCGGCGGCACTCCCCCGCGGTTCCCGATCGCGCGCCCCGGCGGGGGCTGGGGCGGGCGCGCCGAGATGCCGGATGGGCCGGTCTACTTCGCCTACGCGCGCCCGCAGCCCACCGACTGGCACGTGGTGCTCGCCGCGCCGGTGGCGGTGCTCGACCGTCCCTGGACGCGCTCGCTCGCCACGCTCGCGGCGGGCGGCGTCTCGGTCCTGCTCGTCGCGATGCTCCTGGCCGCCCTCGCGGTCCGCCCGATCACCGGCTCGGTCAGCGCGCTGGCGGGCGCCGCCGCGGACCTCGGGCACGGGCGGCGCCCGCCGTCGCTCGGCTCCGCGGTGGCCGACCTGGCTCCGGTCTCGCGCGACCTCGAGGCGGCCGCCCGCGCCCGCGAGAGCGCGGAGCACGCGCGGCGCGAGAGCGTGGCCCAGCTCTCGGCTCTCGTGAACCAGGCCACCGCCGGTGTCGCCCAGCTCGGCCGAGACGGACGCTTCGTCCAGGTCAACCGGCGCTACGGCGAGCTGGCCGGGCGCGCGCCCGCCGAGCTGATCGGGCACTCCCTCGAGGAGGTCCTCCACCCCGACGATCGGGCGCGCGACGCGGCCACCCTGCGGGCTCTCACCCCGGACGCGCCCGAGCAGGCCACCGAGACCCGCTACCGGCGGCCCGACGGGTCGGATCGCTGGGTGGACGCGAGCCTCTCCCTCGTGCGCGGCACGGACGCGCCCGGCACGGAAGCGCCCGGCTCGGTCAGTCCCGCCTCCGTCACCCCCGCCTCCGTCACAATCGTCGCGCTCGACGCGACCGGGCGGCGCGCCGCCCTCGACGCGGCTCGGGCCGGGGATACGCGCTTCCGGGTGATGGCGGACGCGGCCCCGGTGCTGGTGTGGCTGGCGGCGCCGGATGCGCGCCGGACGTGGTTCAACTCCCAGTGGCTCGACTTTGTGGGGCACCGGCTGGAGGAGGAGATCGGCGCGGGCTGGCTCGCCCACGTCCACCCCGACGACCGCGCCCGCTGCGCCGAGGCCGCCACGCAGGACTTCGCGGCCCGGCGTCGCTCCCGCCTCGAGTATCGCCTGCGGCGCCACGACGGGATCGACCGCTGGGTCCACGACGACGGGGTCCCGCTCTACGCCGCCGACGGCACCTTCACCGGATACGTGGGCGCCTGCGTGGACGTGACCGGCCAGGAGCTGGCCGAGCTCGAGCGGCGCGATCTGCTCGAGCGCGAGCGGAAGGCGCGGCGGGAGGCGGAGGCCGCGAGCCAGGCCAAGGACGAGTTCCTGGCCGCCCTCTCCCACGAGCTGCGCACGCCGCTGCACACCCTGCGGCTCTGGGCCGGCATCCTGCGCAGCGGGCTCCACGACCCCCAGGCCCTAGCGCGCGCCGCCGACATGATCGACCGCAACGCGGTCCTGCAGTCCCGGCTGGTCGACGACCTGCTCGACGTCTCCCGCATCGTCTCGGGCCAGCTCCGGCTCGTGATCGAGGGGGTGGCGCTCGGTCCGATCGTGGAGGCCGCGGTCGAGACGGTCCGACCCGCCGCGCTCAACAAGGGCGTCGCGCTGATCCAGGATCTCGCCCCCGGGCTGGGGGCGGTGCGGGGCGACGCCGTGCGACTGCAGCAGGTGGTGTGGAATCTCCTGGCCAACGCGGTGCGCTTCACTTCCGCGGGCGGGCGGGTCGAGGTACGGCTCCGGCCGGTGGAGGGGGAGGCCGAGCTGACCGTGGCCGATTCGGGCCGTGGCATCGCGGCCGGCCTGCTGCCCCGCGTGTTCGATCGCTTCCGCCAGGGCGAGAGCGGGACCAACCGGTCTCACGGCGGGCTCGGCCTCGGGCTCTCCCTCGCCCGCCAGCTCGTCGAGCTGCACGGGGGGACCATCGAGGCCGCGAGCCCGGGCGAGGGGGGCGGCGCCACCTTCACGGTACGCCTGCCCATCGCGAGCGCCACGGCCGCCCCGGCCTCCGCGCCGACGACCCCGGCCGGGCCCAACGGCGCCGCACGGTCCCTCGAGCACGTCCGCGTGCTGGTGGTGGACGACGATGCGGAGACCCGCGAGGTGATGGCGGTGGCCCTCGGCCGGGAGGGAGCAATCGTGACGACGGCTCCCTCGGTCGAGGAGGCGGTCGCGGTCATCGAGCGCGGCTGGCCCGACGTGCTGCTGAGCGACATCGGGATGCCCGGGGAAGACGGGTACGACCTGATCCGCAAGGTCCGCCAGCTGGAGACGGTCGGCGGCCGGCACCTGCCCGCCATCGCCCTGACCGGGTACGCGGCGGCCGACGACCGGCGGCGTGTGCTCGAGGCCGGCTTCGAGGCGCACGTGGCCAAGCCGGTGCCAGCCGCGACGATGGCGCCGCTCATCGTGAGCCTGCTCGAGCAAGAAGGCCGGTCGCACTCCAACCGACGAGGAGACATCCCGACATGAGAAAGCGAGATCCTGGCGGTGGGGGGCCCCGCACCGCCGACCTGCCCGGGAGCCTCGGCGACGGTATGATCGGGACGGATCCGGACCCGGACCTGACCGCCCGCTTCGCCCGGGCCGGAGGGAACGGGCGACCCCGCGACGCCGAGCTGACCGTCTGCCGGGGCCCGAGCGAGCGGGCCGCGCGCCCGCTCGCGCCGCCGTCGACGCACTTCGAGGCGGTGGCCCAGCTCGTGACCGAGGAGAGCGTCGCGGAATCGGTGATCCGCGGGCCGGACCCGGAGCGGCACCTGGCCGCGACCGCGAAGTACGCCGAGGCCGGCTACGACCACGTGTGCGTCCATCAGGTCGGCCCCGACCAGGCCGGGTTCATGCGCTTCTACGAGCGCGAGGTCTTCCCGCGCCTCGGCACGCGGGCGAGCGCGGCGTGGCGTCCCGCTTTACCGGGTAAACCGTACCGACTCTCCGCGCGCGTTCGCGCCGTCCGCTCGCCGTCGCGCGATCTTCCGTGGGCTCGAGGTCGGGCACAGAAGTTGCTCCGTGGACGGAGGCGGAGGCAGACATGGACATGGCGAGTGGACGCGTGAAAGTCGAGGAGGTCACGATGGTGACGTATGGCGATGGAGCCGCCGAGGTTCACGCGCCCTGGCCGCTGTCCTGGAGCGCGGTGTGGGTCGGCACGCTGGCCGCCGTCGCGCTCGCCCTGATCTTCGGCCTGGTCGGCGTCGCGGTCGGGGCCCATCGCGTCGGCCAGCCCCTGGGCGCCTGGCGCGACATGAGCTTCATGGCCCTGGCCTGGAGCGTGTTCGGGGCCTTCATCTCGTTCGTGGTGGGCGGCTGGGCGGCCGCGAAGGTCGCCGGCCTCCGCCGCTCGGAGACCGCCATGCTGCACGGCGGCATCGCCTGGCTGGTCGCGGTGCCCATCCTGCTGGTCATGGCCTCGCTCGGGGCCACCGCGTATCTCGGCGCCTGGTATGGCGGGCTCGCCGGGGTTCCTGCCTGGGTGACCCCGGCCGCCGCGGCGGTGCAGGATCCCAACGCGGCGCTCGCGGCCCGCAACGCCGCCCTCGCCGCGGTGACCGCGCTCCTGCTCGGGCTGATGGGCGGGGTGATCGGCGGGTGGATGGGCTCGGGAGAGCCGATGACGTTCACGCACTACCGGACGCGGCCGCTCCGCTCCGGCACGGAGGGTTGGTGACATGCCGCTCATACTGCTGTGGCTGCTCGGGGTTCCGCTGAGCTTGATCGTGGTGCTGTTTCTGCTGGGCGTCGGGCGCTAGGCCTGGCCGCCGCGAGGGTGCCGCCATGGACGAGGTGATGGGCGAGCTCGTGAGACTGGGATTCCTCCTCACGCTGTGGGCATTCGGCATCTGGGTTGGCGGCGCCGCCGTGGCGGCCTGGGTCGCCTGGGAAAAGGGCCGCGATCCGGCGGCCTGGTTCGTGATGGGATTCTTCCTGTCCCCGCTGGTGGCGTTGATCGCGCTGAGCGCGGTGCCGGCAAGGCACCTGGCTCGGGTGCGGGCAGCGCGCCGGGCGCGGGGAGCCGCGCGGTCGCGGCCGGCGGAGTCGTCGCGCATGACGGCTCCGGTGACCGCGGCCGCGCGGCTCGTGGGCGGGGTGCGTGAGCGCAAGGTCAACGCGTAGCGCCGGCGTGAGCCCGTGGGCGGTCGTGCTCGCGGGTGGGGAGGGAACGCGGCTGCGACCGCTGATCCGGCGGGCGCTCGGCGACGAGCGGCCCAAGCAGTACGTCCCGCTGCTCGGGCCCCGGAGCCTGCTGCGCCAGACGCTCGATCGGGTGGCCCTCCGCATGCCGGTCTCCCGCACCGTGGTGGTCACGGTGCGCGCCCACACCAGGCACATCGCCCAGGAGTTTACCGGGGGCGCGGAGCCGCCGTACGTCCTGGTGCAGCCGAGCGACCGGGGCACCGCGGCCGGCATCCTGCACGCCGCGCACTGGATCCGGCGGCGCGATCCGGAGGCCACCATCGCGTTCTTTCCCTCCGACCACTTCATCCTGGGCGAGGCCACCTTCATGGCCCACGTCTCCGACGTCGTCCGGGCGGTGGAGGCCCGGGATGATCGCGTCGCCCTGCTCGGCGCCCAGCCCACCTCGCCCGAGACCGAGTACGGCTGGATGCAGCCGGGCGCGCCGATCGACGGCCCGGACGGGGTGCTCCGGACGGTCCGCGAGTTCTGCGAGAGGCCGTCGGAGGCGCGGGTGCAGCTCGGGCTCGCCACCGGCTGCCTCTGGAACACCGCGATCATGGTGGCCCGGGCCGCGACCCTGATCGCGCTCGGGGCCCTAGCCCTGCCCGAGATGCACGCCCGGCTCGACCGGGTCGGCGCCTTCGCGGACTCCGACGAGGAGCCGGCCGCGCTGCACCAGGCGTACGCGCTGATGAGCCCGACGAGCTTCGGGCGCGCGGTGCTCGAGCGCCATCCGGAGCGCCTCGCGGTGTCGGCCCTCCCTCGGTTGACCTGGTGCGACCTCGGCAGCCCGAGCCGCGTGCTCGCGGTGCTCGCCCGCATGCGGGTGCGCCCGGCCTGGGCCGAGGCGCCGGCGTGGGCCGAGGGGCCGGCCGAGGTACCCGCGTGGCCGGAGGTCGTTGACCGGCCCGCGATCCCGGCGTAGCCTTCGCTCCGATCATGGCGTCCACGCTCTGGACCGGCAGCATCAGCTTCGGCCTCGTCACGATCCCGGTCTCCCTGGTGACCGCGGAGGTGCACGAGGAGCTGGACTTCACCCTGCTCGACCGGCGCGACGACTCGCCGATCGGCTACCAGAAGATCAGCAAGCGCACCGGCAAGCCGGTGCCCGCGGATCGGATCGTGCGCGGTTTCGAGTACCAGGACGGGCGCTACGTGGTGCTGAGCGACGCGGATCTGCGCCGGGCGAGCCCCGAGCGCACGCAGCGCATCGACGTGCTGTCCTTCGTCGAGCGCGCCGAGATCCCGCCGGTCTACTTCGATCGGCCCTACTATCTCGAGCCGGCCCGCGGGGGCGAGCGGGGCTACGCCCTGTTCCGCGAGGCGCTGCGGCGCCGCGATCGGGTGGCGGTCGCGACGGTGGTGGTGAAGACGCGCCAGCACCTCGCCGCGATCGTGGTGCAGGATCGGGTGCTCGTCCTCGACCTGCTCCGCTACGCCTCCGAGCTGCGTGACCCGTCGCGCCTCCGCGTCCCCGGGCCCGGGGTCAAGGGGGTCTCGGAGCGCGAGCTCAAGATGGCCGAGCGGCTGATCGACGAGATGACGGAGCCCTGGAACCCGGAGCGCTACCGCGACGAGTATCGCGACGAGCTGCTCGCCTTCATCAAGAAGCGCGGCCGGGCCGGGAAGCTCGCCGCGGCGCCGGAGGAAGAGGAAGAGCCGGTGCGCCGCCCGCGGGCCGACGTGATCGACATCGCCGACCTCCTGCAGAAGAGCCTCGCCGGCAAGGGGGCACGGGCCCGGAGCAAGCCGGCGGACGAGCGGCGCCGGCCCCGCCGCCGGAAGACCGCCTGAGCGTGAGCCTCACCGTCTATCGGCGAAAGCGCGACTTCGCGCAGACGCCCGAGCCGCGGGGGCTGGCGCCGAAGTCCGCCGCGCGCCTGTCCTTCGTGATCCAGCGCCACGCGGCCACCCGCCTGCACTACGACTTCCGGCTGGAGCTGGACGGCGTCCTCAAGAGCTGGGCGGTGCCGAAGGAGCCGAAGGCGGTGGCGGGCGAGAAGCGGCTCGCGGTCCACGTCGAGGACCATCCGCTCGAGTACGGGCGCTTCCACGGTGTGATCCCGGACGGTCACTACGGCGCGGGCCGGGTCGAGATCTGGGACCGCGGCTGGTGGGAGCCGGTCGGCGACCCGCACGCGGACTATCGCAAGGGCTCCCTCAAGTTCGTCCTCCACGGGCGGCGGCTGCGCGGCGGCTGGGCGCTGGTGCGAATGCGCCCGCGCGGCGACGATCCGCGGGACAGGAAAGAGAACTGGCTCCTCATCAAGGAGCGGGACAAGGCGCGCGCTGCCCGGGCGCGCGCCGCGGCCCCGGCCCGGACGCGCGGGCGATGACGCTGCCGGGCTGGGTCGCGCCCCAGCTCGCCACGCTGGTGGGAGCCGCGCCCGAGGGGAGCGACTGGGTGCACGAGATCAAGCTCGACGGCTACCGCGTGCTGGCGCGGATCGAGCGGGGCCGCGTCCGCCTCCTCACCCGGAACCGCCAGGACTGGACGGAGCGCTTTCCCACCGTGGAGGAAGCGGCGGCGACGCTCCCGGTGAAGGAGGCGCTCCTCGACGGCGAGATCGTGGCCCTCGACCGCTCCGGGGTCTCTTCCTTCCAGGCCCTCCAGCAGGGCGCGGAGGGCACGGGCGGATGGAGTCTCGCGTACGTGGCCTTCGACCTGCTCTTCCTCGACGGCCGGGATCTGCGGCCCCAGCCGCTGCTCGAGCGCAAGAAGGCGCTCGCACGGCTGCTCCGCGGCCGGCGCGGGCGGCTGCGCTACTCGGAGCACTTCGACGCGCCCGGTCCGGAGGTCCATCAGCGCGCCTGCCGCATGCACCTCGAAGGCATCGTCTCCAAGCGCAAGCAGGCCCCCTACGTGGCCGGGCGCGGCCAGGCCTGGCTCAAGGTCAAGTGCGTGGCGCGGCAGGAGTTCGTGATCGGCGGCTACACCGATCCGGAAGGCGCCCGCGCCGAGCTGGGCTCGCTGCTGCTCGGCGTGCACGACCGCGACGGCCGGCTCGTCTACGCCGGCCGAGTCGGCACCGGCTTCACGGACGCCACCCTCGTGGTGCTCGGCCAGCGGCTGCGGAAGCTGGCCCAGCGCGCGTCGCCCTTCTCGCCCGAGGGCCCGCGGCCGCCCGCGCGTGGCGCGCACTGGGTCAAGCCGGTGCTCGTCGGCGAGGTCGCCTTCACGGAGTGGACGCGCGACGGCCTGCTACGACACCCGGCCTTCGAGGGCCTGCGGGAGGACAAGCCGGCGGCCCAGGTCGTGCGCGAGGCCCCCCGCGCCGCGCCGGCCCGGCGCATCGCGGGCGGCAGCGACGCGGACGTGGCGGTGGCCGGCGTCCACCTGAGCCATCCGGACCGCGTGCTCTACCAGGAGCAGGCCATCACCAAGCTCGGGCTGGCGCGTTACTACGAGGCGCTGGCGGACTTCATCGTGCCCCACGTGGCCGACCGGCCGCTCAGCCTCGTCCGCTGCCCGGAGGGCGCGGGCGGGCAGTGCTTCTACCAGAAGCACGCGGGCCAGGGGATCCCGTCGGAGGTGAAGCGCGTGCGCATCCGCGAGCGCGGCGGCGCCACCGCGGCCTATCCCTACGTGGACGACCTGCCGGGCCTGATCGCCCTCGCCCAGATCGGGGTGCTCGAGATCCATCCGTGGGGCGCGCGGGTCGGCCGGATCGATCGGCCCGATCGGCTCGTGCTCGACCTGGATCCCGCGCCCGGCGTCCCGTGGGGGCGGGTGGTGGAAGGCGCGCAGGCCATCCGCGGCGTGCTCGGCGATCTCGACCTGGTGAGCTTCGTGAAGACGACCGGCGGCAAGGGCCTCCACGTGGTGGTGCCGCTCCGCCCTTCGGCCGGCTGGGACGCGCTTCGCGCGCTCGGCGAGGGGATCGGGGCGGAGCTGGTCCGGCGCGCCCCCGATCGCTACACGATCAACCCGCTGAAGGCGGCGCGCCGCGGGCGGATCTTCGTCGACTATCTCCGCAACGTCCGGGGGGCCACCTCGGTGGCGGCCTACTCGCCCCGCGCCCGGCCGGACGCGCCGGTCTCGACGCCGCTCGGCTGGAGCGAGCTGGCGGGCACCGTGACGCCCGGGGACTTCACGGTGCAGACGGTGCCGCGCCGGCTGGCCGCGCGCAAGGACCCGTGGGCCGACTTCTTCTCGGTGGATCAGGCGATCACGTCTCGGACGGCCAGGGCGCTGGCCCCACCGGCCGCGCCGCGACGATCTCCTCCACCGCGTGGCCGTGCACGGTCCCGTCCTGCGCGCAGCTGATCACGTGGTCGGCCTGCTTGAGCACCTGCCAGTTCACGAACGCCTCCCGTAGCTCGCCCGCTCGGTAATATTCCACGATCTCTCCTTTCTCCTCGTGCACCAGGTCCTCGGTGAAGACGAGGTGCGCCTGGTGACCGCCCGGCCGGGTCATGCCGCGCAGGCGCGCGAACAGCTCGGCGCGCTGGGCGCGGGCCACGTAGTGCAGGCTGCCGCACGAGAAGATCAGATCGAAGGGCCCGGTCGGCAGCAGGCCGGTCGCGGGACCGTGCACCCAGCGGACCCGGACTCCGCGCGCTCGCGCCAGGCGCCGCGCCTTGACGAGGCCCGCCGCCGAGACATCCACTCCGAACACCACCGCGCCCCGCTCCGCGAAGAAGACGCAGTCGCGTCCCTCCCCGCAGCCGAGGTCGAGCACGCAGTCGCCCGGCCGTACCAGCCGGGCGACCTCGAGCGCGAAGTCCGATGGAGCGGTGCCGAACACGTAGCGCTCGGGAGTGCGCGCATACTCTCGCGCCCAGGGACTCCAGGTCGTCTTCGACCCTTGCGATGCGCTCGGCATCACCCACCCCGCACGCAAGCCGGGTGCCAGCGCCGGACGGGACGAAGGGCTCGGTAATCCGGCGATTTCTCCGATCGGGCGGCGCCCGCGGGGCGAGCGCCGAGGAGTAACGGTAACGCTTACCGGGTAGTTCGGAGCCGGGCCCGGTGCTAGGCTACCCGGGTCACCCGAGGAGGGACCGCCGTGGCGCTCATCGACAAGCGGGAGTTCGTGGGACTCGAAGGCGTGGCGCATCTCTGCACCGGCGGCGAGGCGCCCTGGCTCCGGTCGCACACCGCGGCCTGCGAGCGGTTCGGCGCGCTGAAGAGCGGCGGCATGGCCGGCCGCGAGGAGATGTTCGCGATCGGCGAGCGGGCGCGCGCCCGCGCGGCCCGCGTGCTCGGGGTGGCGACGGCCGAGGTGGCCTTTCTCGCCCACTCCTCGGAAGGGCTGAACCAGGCGGTGCGCTCGGTGGACTGGCGTGCGGGCGACAACGTGGTCTTCGCCGACCTCGAGTATCCGTCGCTCGTCTATCCCGCCGCGATGCTCCGCGAGCGCGGGGTCGAGCCGCGCGTGCTGCGCACCCGCGCCCACTACCTCTCGCTCGACGACCTCGCGGCCCAGGTCGATCGGCGCACGCGCCTGGTGCTGGTGAGCCACGTGAGCTACCTCACCGGGCAGCGTCTCGACCTCGCCCGCTGCGCCGACATCGCCCACGCGGCCGGCGCGCGGCTGGCGGTCGACGCCACCCACGCGGCCGGGGTGGTGCCGGTGCCGGGCGAGGTGTGCGACTTCGTGGTCTCGAGCTGCTACAAGTGGCTGCTCGCCACCCACGGCGTCGGCCTCTTCGGCTACAGCGCCCGGCGCGTCGGCCCGCTGGCGCCGGCCACCGTGGGCTGGCACAGCGTCGGTCATCGCGGCGGCCCCGGTGATCCGCTCGCCATGCTGTGGCGCGACGACGCCTCGCGGCTCGAGGCGGGCAACCCGAGCCTGCTCGGCCTCGCGGTGCTGGACAATGCGCTGGACCGGCTCGAGGGGCTCGCCCCCGAGGCGGTGGAGCGGCACGCGGTCGGCCTGGGCGGGCGTCTGATCCAGGGGCTTCGCTCGCGCGGCTTCACGGTCCTCACGCCGGAGGCGCCCGCGGAGCGCGCCGGCAACGTCTGCTTCCTGGCCGCCGACGCGGCCGGGCTCGCCGGGCGCCTCGCCGGCCTGCGGGTGCTGGTCTGGGGCGGCGAGGGCCGCATCCGCGTCTCGCCGCACGTGCACTGTGACGACGACGACGTCGATCGGTTCTTCGAGGCGCTCGACCGGGTCGGCGCGCGCCCCGGTCACGCGGTGGCGGCCCACTAGCCCGGCCTGGCCATCCGGCCGGGTCTCGACCTGGCCATTCGGCTGATGTCCTGCGGTCGCCTCCTCCGGCATGCTGAGGTCGCACCCTCACTCAAGGAGGACACACGAATGGAAGCCCTGCTCTCGCTCTCGAACGACCTGGCCGGCGCGGTGGAGCGCGCGGCCCCGTCCATCGTGGCCGTGCACGCGCGCCGGCGCCTGCCGTCCACCGGAGTCCACTGGCGCGCCGGCATCGTGGTCACCGCCGACCACACGGTCCGGATGGAGGACGGCATCACCGTCGAGACCGCGGACGGCCGCTCGCGGCCCGCCGTCCTCGTCGGTCGCGATCCCGGCTCGGACCTCGCGGTGCTGCGCGTGCCGGATCTCGACACCGCGCCGGCCGCGCTCGGGGACGACGGCGCGCTGCGCGTCGGCCACATGGTCCTGGCCTTGGGGTACGGGCCCCGCGCGAGCTGGGGGGTGATCAGCGCGCTCGGCCCGCGCTGGCGCACCTGGCGCGGCGGCGAGATCGATCGGCTCGTGCGCCTGGATCTCGTGCTCTATCCGGGCTTCTCGGGCGGGCCGCTGGTCGACGCGGCCGGCCGCGTGGTCGGCCTGAACACCTCCGGCCTCGCGCGGGAGAGCCGGCTCGCGCTGCCGGTGACCACGGTCGCGCGGGTGACCGACGAGCTGCTCCGGAAGGGCCACGTCTCGCGCGCCTACCTGGGCATCGGCATGCAGCCGGTGCGGCTGCCGGAGCCCCTCCGCGCCGCCCTCGGCCTGCCCGGCGACGGCGGGCTCATCATCGTGATGGTGGAGCCCGACGGCCCCGCCGCGCGCGCGGGCCTGCTGCTGGGCGACGTGCTGGTGGCGCTCGACGGCGTGCCCACCGGCGACCTGGAGGACGTGCAGGCCCAGCTCGGCGGGGAGCGCATCGGCACCACCGTCACCGCGCTGGTGGTGCGCGCGGGGGCGCGCGCGGAGGTGCGGATCACGGTGGGCGAGCGTCCGCGCCGGGGCGCATCGTGAGCCCGGTCCTGATCGCCGAGCCCGCGCTCGAGCCGCTCGCAGCGGCGGCGGCCGCGATGGCCGCGGAGCTGGCCCGGGTCACGGTGGAGGTGCGCGGTCACGGGCGCGGCGCCGGCGGGGCGGCGGTGGGCGCGGGCGTGATCTGGCACCCGGACGGCCTGATCCTCACCAACGCGCACGTGGCCCACCGCGACGTGACGGTGGTGCTGGCAGACGGTCGGGCGCGGAGCGCACGGCTGGTCGCGCGCGACCCGCAGCGCGACCTGGCCGCGCTGGTGGTGGACGCGACCGGTCTCCCCGCCGCCCGGATCGGCGACTCGGCCGCGCTGCGGGTCGGCGAGCTGGTGCTGGCGGTCGGCAACCCGCTCGGGCTGGTGCGCGCCCTCTCGGCCGGCCTCGTGCACGCGGTCGGGTCGCGGGCGATCCACGCCGACCTGCGGCTGGCCCCCGGCAACTCCGGCGGCCCGCTCGCCGACGCGCGGGGCCGCGTGGTCGGGCTCAACGCAATGATCGTGGGCGGGCTCGCGGTGGCGGTGCCGAGCCGCGAGGCGCAGCGGTTCGTCCGGGAGCAGCTCCGAGGCTGAGCGCGTGACCACGGTGCTGGTGGCGGCGCGCGGGGCGGCGCGGGCCCGGCTCGAGGCGGTGGTCGGCGCCTCGCGCGCGCTGCGTCTGGTCGCGGGCCTGTCCGACGCTCCGCTCGCGCGCCGGCTGCAGGCCCTGCGCCCGGACGTAGTGCTGCTCGACCTCGACGGCGGGCGGCTCGACATCGTCCTGGCCGAGCTGCCGACTCCCGCGGCGGCCGCGCTCGTGGTGCTGGCGGACTCCCCCCGGCGGGTGCGGGCCGATGTCGCGATGGAGCGAGGCCTGGTCCGGGCGGTGCTTCCCCGCGACGCCACCTCGGGCGAGATCCTGGCCGCGATCGACGCGGTGGTCGCGGGCCTCGTGGTGCTGCATCCGGATGCGCTGGCCGCGCGGCCGCCGCGCGAGGCGCGGCCCGCGCGGGTCGCCGCCGATCCGGCCCAGCCGCTCACCGCGCGCGAGATCGAGGTGCTGGGCATGCTGGCCGAGGGGCTCGGCAACAAGACCATCGCGGCGCGGCTCGGCATCTCGACGCACACCGCGAAGTTCCACGTGGCGTCGATCCTGGCCAAGCTCGGCGCGGGCAGCCGCACCGAGGCGGTGACGGTCGGGATGCGGCGCGGCCTGGTGGTGATCTGACCGGCTAGAGGTGGAGCTTCATGCCCTCGTGCGAGGCCACGAAGCCCAGGCCCTCGTAGAAGCGCCGGGCGTCCGGGCGCGTCTTGTCGGTGGTGAGCTGCACCAGGTGGCAGCCGCGCTCACGCGCCCGCGCGATGGCCCACTCGAAGAGCGCGCGCCCGAGGCCGTGCGAGCGCTCCCGCGCGTCGACCCGCACGCCCTCGATCTGGGCGCGCCAGCCGCCCTGGTAGGTGAGCGAGGGCATGAAGGTGAGCTGGAGGACCCCGACCACCGCCGCGTCGCGGCAGGCGACCACCAGCTCGTTGTTGGGGTCGCGGTCGATGGCGGCGAAGGCCTCCAGATAGGACGGCGGCAGCGGCGTCTCGTCGCGCTCGCGGGTGCGGCCCAGCGGATCGTCGGCGAGCAGGCGGACGATCGCGGGCACGTCCTCGGCCTGCGCGCGGCGGAACCGCGGCGGGGCGTCAGGCATCCGGCAGCTCGCGCGCGCGCAGGGCGGCGTGATGGGCGCGGGTCAACCCCGGCAGCCCGCGGGCTTGTGCACCCGCGCGGCGGAGGCCGGGAACTTCGCCAGCTTGTCCGCGGGCCGCCGCGGGCGCGGCACCAGCTCGCCGCCGCAGTTGGGGCAGCGGCCGTGGAGCACGGTCTCGGCGCAGGCGCGGCAGAACGTGCACTCGAACGAGCACACGCGCGCCTGGTCGGAGTCCGGCGGCAGGTCGCGGTCGCAGCACTCACAGCCCGGTCGTAGCTCGAGCATCGGGGGCTCCCTCCTCGGTGGGCAACAGAGTATCATCTGGAGCTCGAGGAGGAGACCATGGCCAAGAGCGCGGTGACGGCGGAGCGATTCGCGAAGGGCATGACGTTCGACGAGTACGTGACGTATGCGGGCAGTCCCCAGAACCTCGCGCGTGAGGCCTTCGGGAGCTACTACCCCGACGGCGGGGCGATGGGGATCCCGCGCAAAGAAGGCCCCGCCAACGTCCTGGTGATCTCCGAGGACTGGTCGTCGGACTGCCGGCGCGACGTGCCGGTGCTGGCCCGCCTGGCGGAGGCGGGCGGGCTCGCGCTGCGCATCTTCAACCGCGACGGCCAGAAGATCCTCGGCCAGCGCCGGCCCGACCCCGCGGCCTACCCGGACGGCAATCACGGCCTCATGATCGAGCTCCTGAACGCCAAGGACGGCGCGGAGTGGGCCTCGGTGCCGGCGGTGGGGGTCTACACCAAGGACTTCCAGGAGCTGTGCCGCTACCTGGAGTATCCCGCGATCTACCACAAGGACCGCGTGCGCGGCCACCAGCAGGCGGCGCGCGGGGGCGAGAGCGCGGAGCAGGCGCGGGATCGCGGCATGAAGGAGTTCGCCGCGATGCAGGCCTCGCCCTTCTTCGACCTGTGGGCGAGCGCGGGGATCGACGAGATCCTGAGCGCGATCTACGAGAAGCGGGTGGTGTCCTCATAGGAGCAGGTGTCGCCTCA
>WNFG01001995.1_pt1 | contig 18060 bp, 22 predicted proteins | sample 5400431 | NCBI WGS metagenome assembly WNFG01 (sample SAMN13153346, study PRJNA577476) | soil metagenome | isolation source: 120 cm saprolite under Douglas fir tree site 2 hole 3 replicate 2 | place: USA:California | collected 2015-04-18 | reverse complement strand
TGCTTGTTGGCCTTCCATGCGATGACGATGTGAACCGTTCAATGCGTGTGGCGTATCGCGCGGTACCCACCGGGCACAACGTGAAGCTGCCGCTGCTCGCCTGCGGGGGCCGCTGCATTCCGGGGCTCATTCCTCGGAATTGGTGGTCACGCGGCTGCGGTCAGCGTGGGAATCTTCTCGATCTCGTGCGCCAACTCTTTTTCGGCCGCGTCGAGGTCATAGGCGCGCTGCATGTTGATCCATAGCTCGGGGCCGTTGCCGCACAGCTTGCCGATGCGCAGCGCCATTGCCGGCGTGATCGGCTGCTTCTCGGCGAGGATGTGGTAAAGCGCCTGACGCGAGACGCCAAGCAGGCGGGCGATCTCCGCCTTGGGCTTGCCGAGCGCCGGCAACACGATCTCGCGCAATGTTGCGCCCGGGTGGCTTACCGGGATCCCGCGCATGAGGGGGTTGTTTCTGGCCATCAGTGATAGTCCTCCAGGTCGACGTCGGTTGCGTCTTCTCCGGTCCAGCCGAAGGTGATCCTAAAGTTTCCGCTCGCCCAGACTGCGTATCGTCTCTTGTCCCGGCCTTTGAGCGGATGAAATCGCAGGCCGGGGATATTCATCTGCTCGGGTCGCGTGGCGCGATCGAGATTGTCGAGAATGAGCCTCAACCGAACCGGATTCTGGACGCTCAGTTTCGATCCGTCGCCGGTCTCTGCAAATCGTCGCAATGCCTTGGAGCGGAACGACCGGATCATGGACTAAGGTGTAAAGCTATTCATGACACAATGTCAAGATATGCTTGTCATTCCGAGGAAGGCCGCCGGGGCGTCGGCCGCCGACCCGATGTCGCGCTAGGTCGTGCCTTAGAGGGAACGCCAGCGTGATCGGGCTGTACCCGTAAATTGCCGCGGCGGCCCGATACAATCGTTGGACTCCAAATGATGATTCTGCTAAATGCCTCACAATTAGGGAGCAAACGCGGGCTGATTGCGGCCGCCGAGCCCCAGCCCCACCGCAGACCGTAAGAGGAGGCCTCGTGCAGGTTCTCGTTCGGGATAACAATGTCGACCAGGCCCTCAAGGCGCTGAAAAAGAAGATGCAGCGCGAGGGGATTTTCCGCGAGATGAAGCTTCGCGGACATTACGAAAAACCCTCAGAGAAAAAGACGCGTGAGAAGGCGGAGGCCATCCGGCGCGCCCGCAAGCTTGCCCGCAAGCGGGCCCAGCGTGAGGGCCTTCTGCCGAGCAAGCCGAAGCCGTTGCTGCGTGCCGGCGGGCCTCCCGGCCGTGGCGGTCCGGGTGCTGGGGCGCCGCGTCCACCGCGCTGAGCAACGGCGCAACCGCCCTGCCGGGTGCGGGCGGCGGAGAGGCGCTGTCTCGCCCCGCAGTTCCGCACTGGCAGTGGATTTGTGGGTTTCCCGGTCGAAGACAGCCCGGCACGCGACGAGCGCCGGCAGTACGGGGAAAAACAATGCCGCAGCCGAGGTCAAGCGCCGGCCGCCGCCCTGATCGCGGTTCGCCGGTTGTCAGGCCGCGGAAAACAAGCGCCGAGACCTCCGAGCAAGCCGCCGCGGCGGCCCTGACCCTCCAGTTCCTCGACTACATCGCCGACGGCCGCACCTATGGGGAGACCATGGAGGCGTGGCGGAGCACCTGCCCGCGCATGCCGATCTGGGAAGACGCCGTGCGCCATGGGTTGGTGCGCATTGAAAACGGCGGCGCCATGAACTCCTCCCGAATCGTGCTGACCGCGGAGGGAACAGCGCGTCTCGGCCGCGCCCCCACCCTACCCTCCCCCGCAAGCGAGGAAGGGTAGGGTGGGGGCAGCGGCGGGTCGCCGCATCGGAGAAGAATTTGCCACACTGCGTCTCGGCTGGAGTCGCTCGCATGCGGAAAATCTGGACGGTTCTGATCGCGGTCTCGCTTGGATTGGCGATGGGCGCATGCAGCAAATGCGAGATTCCCGACCTGCTGCCGAAGATGTGTAAGACCGGAGCAAGCGGAACATAAAATTCCGCGACGCAGGCGCGGCATTCACGCGGCTATTGCAAAGATTCTGCGACAAAGCGCTGAACTTCCGAGATGGCGCCGTACTGGTCAAGGTCGTCATGCCCACCATCGGGAAAGCGCACGAAACGCTTGGGCTCGTGGGCGAGCATGAATAGGCGCTCCCCCAACGCGATCGGGACCACCCAGTCCCGGGCACCGTGCATGATCAGGAGCGGAGCCCGCACAGCACCGATGCGTTGGTCGGACCGAAACTGATCGTGCATCAGCCATCGGACCGGAACAAAGGGAAATACCCCGGCGGCGACGTCGGCGATCGATGAAAACGGCGCCTCAAGAATGACTTTGGCGACTGGATGCCGGCTCGCGAGTGCAACCGCCACGCCGGATCCGAGGGAATGTCCCCACAACACGACCGGGGTCGACGGGAAGCGCGATGTCGTAAAGCGGTACGCCGCCTCGGCGTCGTGCAGCAGGCCGTCCTCCGTCGGGCTTCCGATCGAGCCCATGTAGCCGCGATAGGACAACGCAACGAGACCGATGCCGTCCGCTGTCAATTGGCGGTGCCGCTTCGCGCGCGACGCCACGATTTCAGCATTGCCGTGGAAATAGATCACCACCGGTTTTTCGCCGCGCGGCGGTACCTGCCAGACGATCACGCGCGCCCCATCAGCGGTGTCGACGACGGCTTCTTCGGCCTCCGGCAACCCGGCGGCGGCCGGCGAAGGATGTGACGATTGTGGATGAAACACAAACTGGCGCTGCGCCAGATAGAGAAAAGCCACGAAGGAGAAATAGCCACCGCCAGCGAGCATGACAATCCATTTGAGAATGGTCATGCGAGCCGCCCCACCCTAGAACGCGTTCGGATCATATTGACCACCTCTCCGGAGTCATGGCCGGGCTTGTCCCGGCCATCTACGTCTTGCTTGCTGAAGCGCCGCGAGAAAGACGTGGATGCCCGCGAAGACGGGGTCCCCGCCGCGTAACGCGGCGGGGTGTCTCTGCGCGGGCATGACGGCGGAGGGGTGATTCGATCCCACCGGAACACGCCCTAGAACGCCGCGCACACGGGGCGCGAGATCACCCCGACCGATCGCTGGCGGAATCGCTGCTTGTAGGCCGCAACGATCGCCGCGATCCGCTCGCGCACGGGCGCCTCTTCCGCTGCCACGATGATCACTATTTTGCCCGGCTCGCGCACCACCCGGCCACCGACCGGGTCCCGCCACTGCCCGGCGGCGTCGAGAACGGTCAGCCCGTCGGGAAAGCGCGGCGTGATTTCGCGGGCAAGAAACCGCGACCATGCGGCCTCGCTGACCCGGTGGTGGCCGGCGATACTGCGCCCGAACATCAATTCGATTTGCTGCATGGGTCGCTGTGGCGCGTTGCAGGCAACGGCCTGGGTGCTGGCGAACACGCTGATTGCAGCCAAGCCGCAAGCTACGATCGAGCAGCCTCCCGCACTGCGGAAGTCGACGCAAAAGCCTCGCGTCATCGCCGCCTCAGGGCAGCGCCTTGCCGATCTCCTCGGTCATCTTCTTGGCGTCGCCGAGCAGCATCATGGTGTTGTTGCGATAGAACAGCGGATTGTCGATGCCGGCATATCCGGAGGCAAGCGAGCGCTTGCTGAACATGACGGTGCCGGCCTTCCACACCTGCAGCACCGGCATGCCGTAGATCGGGGACTTGGCGTCATCCTCGGCGGCCGGGTTGGTGACGTCATTGGCGCCGATGACATAGGCGACGTCGGATTGAGCGAATTCGGAGTTGATGTCCTCAAGCTCGAATACCTCGTCGTAGGGCACATTCGCCTCGGCGAGGAGCACGTTCATATGGCCCGGCATGCGGCCGGCCACCGGATGAATGGCGTATTTGACCTCGACGCCCTCGGCCTTGAGCCGATCCGCCATCTCGCGCAGCGCGTGCTGGGCCTGCGCCACGGCCATGCCGTAGCCCGGCACGATGATGACCTTGGAGGAATTTTTCATGATGAAAGCGGCGTCCTCGGCGGAGCCGAGCTTGACGGGCTTTGCCTCGCCGCCGGCGGCCGGTCCCGCGACCTCGCCGCCGAAACCGCCGAGAATCACCGCGATGAAACTGCGGTTCATGCCCTTGCACATGATGTAGGACAGAATCGCGCCCGAGGAGCCGACCAGCGCTCCCGTGATGATCAGGGCCGAATTGCCGAGCGTGAAACCGATTCCTGCGGCCGCCCAGCCCGAGTAGGAGTTGAGCATGGAGATCACGACCGGCATATCGGCGCCGCCGATCGGAATAATGATGAGCCCGCCCAGCGCCAGCGACAAGAATGTGATGGCCCAGAAATCGACCTGCCTCTGCGACACCACGAAACCGTAGATGAAGATAATCAGCGCCAGCGCCAGTACGATGTTGATGTAGTGACGCATCGGCAGCATGATCGGGGCGCCGCTCATGCGCCCGGACAGCTTCAGGAACGCGATCACCGAGCCCGTAAAGGTGACGGCCCCGATGGCGACGCCGAGCGACATTTCGACGAGGCTCGCCTGATGGATGGCGCCGGGAGTGCCGATGTCGAAGGCGGCGGGCGCGTAAAACGCCCCGGCCGCGACCAGCACCGCCGCCATTCCGACGAGCGAATGGAACGCCGCCACCAGTTCCGGCATCGACGTCATCGGCACACGGCGCGCGATCACGGCGCCGACGCCGCCGCCGGCCGCGAGACCAAGCGCCACAAGGATACCGGCGCCGAAGCCGGCGGGTGGGTGAGAGGCGAGCGTCGTCAGGATGGCGATTGCCATGCCGACCATGCCGAACAGATTTCCGCGGCGGCTCGTTTCCGGGCTCGACAGGCCGCGCAGCGCCAAAATGAAAAGAACGCCGGCAGCGAGATAAAGCAATCCGACCAAATCGGCACTCATGCGGGCATCACTTCTTTTTCTTCTGATACATCGCCAACATGCGCTGGGTGACCAGAAAACCACCGAATATGTTCACTGCTGCGAACACCAGCGCCACGAAGCCGAGCACGCGGGCAATGATCGGCCCGCCTTCGCTGCCGATCAGCTGCACGCCGACCGCCAACAGCGCGCCGACCACGATCACCGAGGAGATTGCGTTGGTCACCGACATCAGCGGGGTATGCAGCGCCGGCGTCACCGACCACACCACGTAGTAGCCGACGAAAATGGCGAGCACGAATATCGAGAAGCGGAACACGAACGGATCGATCGCGCCGGCGGTTGCGTTGTGCGCGGCAACCGCCGCCGCATCCGCATAGGCTTGAGCCACGTCAGCGGCCCGCTGCAATTGCTCGGCAGCGGCACGGGCGAGGTCCACGGCTTCCTGGTGACTGAGTTCGGCCATTCTTGGATCTTTCTCAGGCGGCGCTTTTCGGTTGAAAATTCGGATGGACCACGGCGCCGTCGCGGGTCAGCACCGTCGCCTTGACGATGTCGTCGTCCCAATTCACCGCCAGCGCCTTGGCTTTCTTGTCGATCAGAATTTCCAGAAACGCGTACAGGTTCTTGGCGTAAAGGCTCGAGGCGGAGGCTGCGAGCTGGCCCGGGTTGCTGTACCCGATAATCTTGACGCCGCTTCTCTCAACAAGTTCACCTGGCTTGGCGCCCTCCACATTGCCGCCGCGCTCGACCGCGAGATCGACGATCACGGAGCCGGGCCGCATCGAGGCCACCATATCGCGCGAGATCAGGCGCGGCGCCGGCCGACCCGGGATCAGCGCCGTAGTGACGACGATGTCTTGCTTCTTGATATGCTCGGCAACCAGTGCGGCCTGCTTCGCCTGATACTCCTTCGACATTTCCTTGGCATAGCCGCCGGCGGTTTCGGCCTGTTTGAATTCGTCGTCCTCGACGGCAATGAACTTCGCGCCGAGGCTCGCGACCTGCTCCTTGGCGGCAGGCCGCACGTCGGTCGCGGTCACAATCGCGCCGAGCCGGCGTGCGGTTGCGATCGCCTGAAGACCGGCGACTCCCGCCCCCATGATGAACACTTTGGCGGCCGGCACAGTGCCGGCCGCCGTCATCATCATGGGAAGGGCGCGGCCATATTCGGCCGCGCCGTCAATGACGGCGCGGTAGCCGCCGAGATTGGCCTGGGAGGACAGCACGTCCATGCTTTGCGCCCGGGTGATGCGCGGCATCAACTCCATGGCGAATGCCGTGATGCCCGCTTTCGCCATGGCGGCGAGGGCTGCGTCGTTGCCGAAGGGATCCATGATGGCGATGACCAGGGCGCCGGACTTGTAACCCGCCAATTCGGCTTCGCTCGGACGGCGCACCTTGAGGACAACGTCGGCGTCCGTCGCAGCGCCTGGGCGGACCGTGGCTCCGGCGGCCGCGTAGTCGTCATCGAGGATGCCGGATTTGACGCCGGCGCCGGGTTCGACCGTCAGGTCGACTCCCAACGCCTTGAGCTTCTTCACGGTTTCAGGAGTGGCGGCGACCCGCGGCTCAGCCGCGTCACCCTCCCGCGCAACACCAATGCGCATTCACGCGGCCTCCTTCGACCGTCGACGTTTCGATCAAGAATAAGCGTTGAACAGCAAGGTGAGGGCGGAGATCGCCACCATGCCGATGCTCACGGTTCGCGACCCGGTCCACGCGGTGATCCCGCCCGCCACAACGGCGGCGACGAGGATGAACGCGGCCGGCAACCAATGACCGAGCACGCCGCCAATCGTTAGTCCGAACAAGATGTTGACGACCGCGGCGGCGCCGACAAAGGTCCCCTGCACGAACTGGCTGTAGCCGGCCTCGTGCGCCGCCATGTCGTTGCCTGCAGCCGTTGCGTATTGAACTTCGCCGTGGTCGGCCATAACCCCTCCGAGCGTTGCGGGTGTCTGTCGAGTGCCTGTCGCTTAGCCTAAATGTGGCGCAAGGGCAACGTGGAACAGGCAATTCGCGTGCCGCTCAGCCGCTTGGCGACCCGCCAGGGCCTGCGCGACGAAATAATCGCTTCGGTTGTTGCGATAAGACGCCGCAAACTTCCCGTCCCCGCACGCGGGGAGGGCAAAGATCGACCGGTTCACGCCGATTTTTTCATCAGCCCTCATCCGTCCCCAGTCCCGCGGCTTCGAGCGCAGCGCGCTGGCGCTCCGCGACGCGGTCGATGGCGAATTTCTCGATCGCTTCGCTGAAGAGACGATGAAAATTGAGCTTTGCGGCAAGGTGCAGAAACACCCCGCCGAGACCGATCGCAGCCCGGTCCATGAACACAAATTCGCGCGGCACCCTCACCGGCCCCTTTTCCTTCAGGGCGCGATGAACCCGGAAGGCCTCGCGCCGGCCGTACTCGGACGGCTTGATACCGTCCGCTATGGTCCGCTCGCGGTCGTCAAGCAGCGGCCCATAGATGAACCGCGCCCAAATATTGAGGATGTCAACGAGCTCGCGTGACAGGCCGCGGAACCCCCAGGTCTCGTAGGCATGCACCACCAGAGCTTGATCGCCCCGAAGCAGGCCATGGTAGAGGTCGACCACGCCGCCGACGAATTTCGGCGCAAAGATGCGGATGCAGCCGTAGTCGAGCAGGTTGATTCCCTGCGGCGTGCCGTCCTCAATGAATGCCGTGTAGTTGCCGAGATGCGGGTCGCCATGGATGACGCCGAACCGGCTGAACGGCTGCCACCACGCCTTGAACATCGCAACCGCGATGCGGTTGCGCGCCGCGATCGGGTCGGCTTTGCGAGCCAGCAGCTTGTCGCCTTCGAGCCAGTCGAGCGTAAGGAGACGCTGCGTCGATAGTGCGGGCCACACGTGCGGCACCCGCACCTCCGGGGTCGATGCCAGCATGGCGCGATAGAGCGCGACGTGCTTTGCTTCGCGTTGGTAGTCGAGTTCCTCGCGCAGGCGGGCGCCGATTTCGCCGGCGACCTCGGTGGTGTCGATCGGGGGGTTCATGCGGCGATGAATCGCGAATAACAATTCGAGCTGCCGCAGATCGGCTGCCACCGCCGACTGCATGTCGGGATATTGCAGCTTGCAGGCCAGCGCCGTGCCGTCATGGGCGCGCGCCCGGTGGACCTGGCCGAGCGACGCCGCGGCGGCGGGCTGGTGCTCGAAGCTCTCAAACTTTCGCTGCCAGTCGGCGCCAAGCTCGGCCGTCATGCGCCGTTTGACGAATGCCCAGCCCATGGGCGGGGCATCGCTTTGCAGCTTGGTGAGCTCGGCCGCATAGTCTGAGGGCAACAGATCCGGGATGGTGGCCATTAATTGGGCCACCTTCATGATCGGCCCTTTGAGGCCGCCCAGCGCCGCTGCAAGGTCGGCCGCGCCGCGAACGCCGCCGCCGTCAAGCCCGAGTATCCGGGTCGCCGCGATTTTAGCGGCGACGCCCCCGACGTTGGCGCCGACCCGCACATAGCGCGCCGCACGGGCGGAAAAACGGTTTGCTTCAGCATCCCGAGGCGGCAAAATCGGACCTTCCTGAGCCGGAGCAGCGCCGGCCGTCACCAACCGATGTATGTCTCCATCGGCTGAATTGAAAGCTCTGGCATGAGTCATATAGTGAATTGATCATCGCCGGCGGCTATTGAATTGATCATCGCCGGCGGCGAGCTCGACGTATGAACGGGAGCGAAGTGGCGTGATCTCGATTGGTCCATCTCCACATCGGCAAGTGTCGGAGTGGGCATCTCGAAACGGTCACGAATGGTTGCGCAGGTGTCGCCACCAAGACGCGCGATGGCGTCGAGCTTCGCCGGGTCCACGCGCAAGCGGTTGGTATCGATGACGTCCTCACGAAAATGCGCGAAAACGATCTCACCCAGGACAATCTGCCGGGATTTGCCAAGTTCCAATGTCACGTAACGCCGACATTCAAAGGCGGCGGGCGCCTCTTTAATCCAAGGTGAGGCAACCCTAGTTCCGGGCATCGCAGTCAAGCCTGCCGCTCGCAACTCGTCCTCTCCCGGGGCGAACGGGACCGCGCAGACGTGCACGGCTTCCGCCATCGCAAGGGACACGATATTGACCGTAAAGACTTCACTTAGGCGAATATTTAATGTCGTGTCCTTGTACGACATGTCCGGATGATTTTCGATTCCGAGCGCCAAGATCGGCGGGTCGGCGGACAAGCAGTTGAAGAAGCTGAAGGGCGCCGCGTTAACACGCCCTCCCGGATCGACCGTCGTCACGAGTGCAATCGGTCGCGGTACGATCGTGCCGATTAGGAGCTTGTAGCGATTACGCGCTGAGATCTCACGAAAATCGAATGTCACCGTTGTGGCGTCGGCATTCTGATTTTTAGTCATGCCTTTTGTCCTTTAGCGGCATCGCGATCATGACGTTCGCGACTGTCCGCCTTTCGCTGCGCGGCCCAAGTCTCGAGAATCGCGGCAGCTTCCCCATCCAATCGCTTTTCCGCGGGCATTTTTCGATTTTCGACGAGAGCTCCGGCTTCCGAGCGCAGACGTTCCGTATCGATCGGATGCCGCTCGGCGGGAGTCAGTTGGGCGAAGGCGCGTCCGACCTGTGACATCGTGGCGGCATAGTACATTCGAGCGATGCCGACGATGCTGATGGTCGCCGCACAGAGCGCGCAGGGCTCGCAGGACGTGTAGAGCTCACACCCCGAGAGTTCGACGCATCTGAGCCGGCTGCAAGCATCGCGGATCGCTTCAACCTCTCCATGCGATGTCGGATCGAAATGGGCGAGCGAGTGATTCAAGCCCTCGCCGACGATCCGGCCGTCCTTGACGATGACGGCGCCGAAGGGTTCCGTCCCCTCCTCGGAAAGAGCTCTGGCGGAGAGCTCGATCGCCCTTCTCATGAAGATTTCTTGGTACATTCTGCGCCTCGCCAGAGTTTGCGCACCGCGCCACGACGTTTCGACGAATCCCATTGACCCGCTGAGAGGACACGATCGCGGATGGCGTCGCGTCCTCAACAGGAACGTTTGGTAGTGAATCGACCCACTACCGAGCGTTTGGATGTGTGGACATTGAGCTGTCCCGTCACACACGGCTCTAGCCGCGCGGCAGCGTCCCCTGCACGCCCTCCACGAGCCAGTCGATGCCCGCGAGTTGAGCATCCGGCAGAGGCGTGCCCGCGGCAACCCGCACCTTCCCGGACTGGTCCTTGATGGGTCCGGTAAAGGGATGGAGTTTGCCCTCGACGATCGCCTTCTCCTTCTCCGCCATCAGCGCGACAACCTCCGGGGGGAGTACGGGGTTTTGGGTCGTCAATTTTACGAAGCCAGATGGCCCCAGCCCGCGCCACCGCGCCGTCGGCATCCAGTTCCCCGCCAACGTCCGCTGCGCCGCTTCGATGTAAGCCGGGCTCCAGTCGAGTTCGAACGAAGTGAGCTGCTTATTCCTCACGTAGGCGGAAAAGTCGCCGGTGCTTCCGATCGACCAGACACCTTTCTCCTCGGCGGCCAAACCCTGTACGGGCGTATTCGGGCTGCCGGAGAGGACGTCCGCATGCTGTGCGACGAGCGCATTGATGGCGTCCTTCTCCTTAGCAGGATCGCTCCAGGCGTTTGCCCACACGACCTTGCAGACAACCGCCGGATTTACACTACGCGCGCCAAGAAGGAAGCCATTGAGATTATAGAGGACCTGCGGAACCGGAAATGCCCCGACCCAGCCCAACACGTTGGTCTTGGTCATTTTGCCTGCTGCGATCCCGGTCAGATAGGTGCCCTCGTAAGAGCGTGCCTCGAACACACCAAGGTTTTTGGTGGTCTCGATACCTGCGCAGCATTCGCAATTGACGTTGAGTGTCGGAGCGAGTTTTCGCAGCGTGGCGTACTGTGAGAACGTCGTCCCCATGAGTAGTTTGTTGCCCTGCGCCGCCAACTGGCGAAACACCCGTTCGGCATCCTGTGCCTGCGCGACATTGTCGAGCGCGGTGACTCTCACCTTTCCCGGAAAGGCCGCTTCCATCGCGCGCCAAGCGCGGGCTTGAAAGAGTTCCCAGCCGGTATCACTGATCGGCCCCTGATGAACCACGCCAACCTTCAGGACCCCATCTTGGGCCAGCAGGCCCGTGGACCCCACGGAAGCTACGGCTAGTCCTGCTGCGGTACGCTGCAGGAAGTCTCGTCGTGTAAAGTTATCCATGCTTGCTCTCCTTCATGAATGCGGACGTAGTGTGGACGCGATGGTCGTCACGCATAGGCGTGGAACGATTGTCCCAGGGCGGCAGGCGCATTCATCCGAACCAGTGTCCGGCTACGCGTGATAAGAACCAGGACAACGATGGTCGCGATGTACGGCAATGAGGACATCAGCTCGGGAGGGAGCGGAATGCCTGCCCCCTGCGCGAACAGCTGGGCCGTGGTGACCCCGCCGAAAAGATAAGCTCCGAACAGGACGCGGGCCGGCCGCCATGTTCCAAAAACGACGAGCGCCAAAGCTATCCAGCCGCGCCCTGCCGTCATTCCTTCGGTCCAAAGTGGCGTATAGACGGTCGCCAGATATGCGCCTGCAACCCCGGACATTGCGCCGCCGAAGATCGTCGCAAGATAGCGAATACGAATGACGGGATAGCCTATGGCATGTGCCGACGCCGGCGACTCGCCGACAGCCCGCAGAATGAGACCGGCCTTTGTTTTGTAGAGAAAGTAGTTCACCCCGGCGAACAATAGCCACGAAAGGTATACGAGCGGGTGGAGCTGCGTCAGCAACGGCCCCACGATGGGTATCTGATTTACGACGGCTGCGACGGAAGATGGCTCCAGCACCAGGGACGTTCCGGTGTAGCCCTTTCCGAGAAGAGAGCTCAGGCCGGTGCCGAAAATAGCCAGGGCGAGTCCGGCCGCCACCTGACTGGCAAGCAACGTAATAGCGACCACCGCAAACACCGCGGCAAGAGCCGCTCCCGCCATCATGCCTGCCGCGACTCCGATCCAGACGCTGTTGGTGGCCGACGCGGCGATGAAGCCGGTGACGGCGCCGGCGAGCATCATCCCCTCGATGCCGAGGTTCAAAACGCCGGACTTTTCGGCGACCAGTTCGCCGAGCGCCGCATAGGCGAGCGGCGTGCCGGCGACCAGCGTCGCCATGACGATCGAGATCAGCATGCTGCCGGTCATGATACTGTCTCCCGCAAAGGCCGCGCCGGCGATACGACAATGCGGAAGTTCACCAGCACGTCGATCGCAAGCAGGAAAAAGAGCAACGTGCCTTGAAACAGCCCGGTGACGGCGGAAGGCAGGTTGAGCTCGATCTGGGCCGCTTCGCCGCCAAGATAAAGAAGCGACATGAAGAGACCGGCGATAAGAATGCCGACCGGGTTGAGCCGGCCGAGAAAGGCGACGATGATCGCCGCGTATCCATAGCCCCGCGATGCGGTGGGAAAGAGCTGACCGAGCGGCCCCGCAACCTCCCCGACTCCGGCTAGTCCCGCGGCGAGGCCGCCCGCCAGCATGCCGAACCAGATTGCGCGTTTGGTGCTGAAGCCTGCGTATCGGGCGGCGGGCTCGGCGAGCCCGGTCACCTTCAATTGAAAGCCGATGAAGCTGCGCTTCATCAGGAGCCACCCAAGGAGGACTGCCGCCAGCGCGATCAGGACGCCGGCGTTCAATCGTGTGTCACCCAATAGAATCGGATAGAGCGCGTCCGGCGGCAGCGGCCGCGATTGGGGAAAGTTGAACCCTTGCGGGTCGCGCCACGGGCCATATACGAGATAACTCAGCAGGAGTTGCGCCACATAGTTCAGCATCAGGCTGACGAGAATTTCGCTGGCGTTGAAGCGCGACCGCAGGAATGCCGGGATCGCGGCCCAGAGCATTCCGCCACCCGCCCCCGCGACGATCATGGCGGGGAGTGCAAATCCGTTGTCGCCCGACGCGTAGTGCAGCGCGAGCCCGCCGGCGCAGATGGCGCCCATGGTGAGCTGGCCCTCGGCGCCGATATTCCAGATATTTGACTGGAAACCGATCGCGAGCCCCATGGCGATCAACACGAGTGGCGCCGCCTTTATCAATAGCTCTCCGAAGCCATAAAGCGTGCTCACCGGCGAAATCGTAAATACGTAGAACGTGGTCAGGGGATTCCTGCCGACGGCGATGCACAGAATGAAGCCGAGCACCATCATCAATGCCACCGCCAAAAGCGGAGACGCATACTGCATCGCCCGCGACGGCGCGGCCCTGGGTACGAAGTTAATGAGCATGTTCGCCTGCCACTTCTGGCGGATACGTCTCGGCCGGCCACTGGCCGGTCATCGCCAAACCGATCTCGGCCACGCTGGTTTCGCTCGCACGTTTGAACGGCGACAGGCGTCCGCGCGCAATGACCGCGATGCTGGCACAAATTTCGAACAGCTCATCCAATTCCTCTGAAACCACCAGGACGCCGGCTCCAGCATTGCGAAGGTCGATGAGGGATTGTCGGATGAATGCAGCCGCGCCGATATCCACGCCCCAGGTCGGCTGCGAAATCAGGAGCACGCTCGGCCGTTGCAGGATTTCGCGGCCGACGATGAACTTTTGCAAGTTGCCGCCGGACAGGCTTTTCGCCCCGGCATTCGTTCCGGCGCACTTCACATCATAGGTCGCGATACAATTGTCGGCGAGCGCCTTGATTTGGGTTGGCTGGATCATGCCCAGTTGGACCATCGGCTTGCCGTTTGCCGTCAAGAGCGTGTTGTCTGAGAGCGGGAGGCTCGGCACGGCGCCGCGGCCGAGGCGCTCTTCCGGGACGAAGCCCATTCCAAGCTTTCGACGTTGGCGCGGGCCCAAGGAGCCGATGCGGGTGCCGGCGAGCGAGATGGCCGATGCATCGGCAACCGGCGTCTCTCCCGATAGTGCGGCCATAAGCTCGCGCTGGCCATTGCCGGAAATGCCCGCAATGCCGATAATCTCACCGCTCCGCAGGGTGAAGTTGATATCTTTCAGGTCCGTACCAAAGGGGTCGTCGGACTTGATCGACAAGCTCCTGACCGTAAGGCATGCCTCCGGTGTCGAAGTCGTTTGCGAATTCTGGCAGGCCGGGATGTCCTTGCCGATCATCATGCGAGCGAGATCGGATGCAGTTTCCCTTCGCGGGTCACAAACGCCGACGACTTTACCTCCGCGCAGGACAGTCGCGGCGGTGCAAAGCGCCTTGATCTCATCAAGCTTGTGGCTGATGTAGAGAATGCTGCAGCCTTCACGCGCGAGCCGGCGCAGGGTTTCGAACAGCGTCTCGACGGCCTGCGGAGCAAGCACCGAGGTGGGCTCGTCCATGATGAGTAGCTTTGGATTTTGCAGCAAAGCCCGGACGATCTCGACGCGCTGGCGTTCACCGACCGACATCGAGTAGATCGAACGCGCCGGCTCGATCGGCAATCCATACCGTTCCGACAAGGCAATGATCCGCTGCGATAGATCGGTGAGATCGGATCTGCCCGGCAATCCAAGTGCGATGTTCTCGGCAGCGGTCAGTGTTTCGAACAGCGAGAAATGCTGAAACACCATGCCGATGCCAAGTCGCCTCGCATGCGCAGGATTGGCGATCGTTACGGAACCATTCTCCCACCGGATGTCGCCAGCGTCGGGCTTCACGACGCCATAAATGATCTTCATGAGCGTCGACTTGCCCGCACCGTTCTCGCCGAGAACCGCGTGGATCTGGCCCGGTTCGACCGTCAGATCGACGTGATCGTTTGCGACTATGCTTGGATAGCTTTTGCGAATCCCGCGCAGTTCTAGACGGGCTGCCGTAGCCTCGCTCGTCGACATCATACGCCTCTCTCACGAACCGGTGATTTCTGCTCGACGTCTCGTATGCAATTGCTGTACCAGATTGCATGAAATGATCGATTTTAACTTATTCGTCTGTGTTAAGTTGATGCAAAATATAGAGAATTCTGAAAACTCGACCTCCGCAGAGTTGGTCTTTGCATCCGGCAGTCCCATCTCGATTTGGACCAAATTGCTGCGACGAGAGGCAAAATGCTGTGACATTGACGCCAAATACCGCGCCTTATTGCATGCGATATATTACTCAAATAGCATACGCTATCCGCCGGCATTGCGTCCAAGACGGCCGTCGTGCAGACTGTCATGTGACGTGACGGAACGATTCTGACGGCAAGCTGCTATGGCGGAACCTGCAAAACGGAAGGGCGTCGACCGCTCGCACGCGATCTACCTCGCGTTGCGGCAAGCCATCATCGAGCAGGCGCTGGAGCCCGGCGCGAAATTGCCGGAAGACGCGATCGGCGAGCGCTTCGGTGTCAGCCGAACGATCGTCCGCCATGCCCTCGGTCGCCTAGCCTCTGATGGCCTCGCTGAGCGGCGACCCAATCGCGGCGCCGCCGTGGCGAAGCCAAGTTGGGAAGAGGCGCGCGACATCTACGAAGTCCGCATTAGCATTGAGTGCATGGTGGTAAAAAGGCTGGCAGGGGCCTTGTCCCAGGCCCAGATCGCGGGACTTACGGCCCACGTCGACGACGAGGAGCAAGCGCGCGGAAGCTCCGAACAGCGCTCGATCCGGCTTGCGACGGAGTTTCACATTCTTCTGGCGGAGATGACTGGCAGCAGCACGCTGGCACAGTATGTCAGCCAACTGGCGTCGCGATGCGGACTCATTCTCTCGCTCCACGGCCGGCCGCACTCCTCCGACTGCGCTGTAAATGAACACCGGGAGATCATCGCAGCGCTGTCGGCGCGTGATCACGCGAAAGCGGAAGAAGTAATGCACCGTCATTTGCGGGCGGTCGCCGATAGAGCGTTAATCGCGGAGGAACCGACCCCGATACGCGATATTCGCGATATACTGGCACCTTACATCGAGAGCCACCAATCCGGAAAGCCATTGAATGGTCGATTAGGGGTCATCGTCGCTGACGATACGAAGGCAAGGAGGCCTTTGGACGAACCCGCAGCCCGGCGCCGGAAGGCATAACCGGCCGATTGACGACGCGAGAGCAATTCAATTTGCCAGGTGGTTACCAGGTGGCAAGAGGTCTGCTCGGGGTCGTCATGACTGCTCATTCGGTTTCAGTGTCATGCCCCCTTTAGCTCAAGTGTTATGCCCCGCGAAAGCGGTGCATGCAGTACCCCCGGCGCGATCGATGGAACGATGGCGCGCCGCATACGAAGCCATGTGGTTACCGGATCGCCCGCGATGACACGTTGGGTCAAGCTTTGTCGACTTGCTCACGATTTGGGCCAGTTGTCGCGGACCCAGCGGGCAAGGCTCTCCTCACTTACCTCGCCTGCGGCGAGGGACAGCATGATCGCAGTGGCGGCCTCGGGCGCCGGTGCGAAATCAATGCCATTGAGCCCAAGAAAAACGATCAACGATGCAAACGCTGCCCTCTTATTGCCATCCACGAAGGGATGATTCCTGGCGATGCCGAAAGCATACGCGGCGGCAAGCGAAGCGAGATCGGTTTCGCCGTAAGCGAATTTGTTCATCGGCCGCGCCAAGGCGGATTCGAGAAGCCCCGAATCGCGGACGCCGTCCGCTCCGCCGAACAGCGCGAGCTGCTCGGCATGGACATCGAGCATGATCTCGATGTCGAGCCATTCCGGCTCAATCACTCGGCAAGGGCTTTATAGGTATCGGCATAGGTTCGGAACGAACGCCGTGCGATTTCCATCGCCTTGGCATGTTTCGGATCGTACGGACTGAGTTTCACGCCACGCTCCGTCTGCTCCACAATATGAAGCTTGTCGCCTTCCTTGAGCTTCAGCCGGGCGAGAAGTTCTTTGGACAGGATCAGCCCAAGCGAATTTCCAATCTTGCGGATTTGGAGGACCGTGCCCTCGCTTTCGGTATTGCGAGCAACTTGATTCATGTGCGGCACCTATTGTTGTACGTTATGTATAACAACATCAGGGCCGTCGTTCAACAGATGTTGGAACATTTTTGATCGCTTCCGCTGCCTTCGAGCTAGGGCAGGGGAGTTCGTATACTGCCTCTGCGACCGCAGGTAGGCCGTGGCCGACAGCGTTGCCCGGTGCTTGTGGGGCGGCGAATTCGAGCCTATGTACGTGCGTGGTTTTGTAAGATTGCCCCTAATGCCCGACCGCGCTATTTCATCGATGCCATGGCGTGTTCCACCTGGCCGGTCTTGCGTTCTGTTTTTAAAGAGCGGCACGGCAGGTCGAAGCACGAGGATCAACGGATGGGCGCACGGACCTCGCGGTTGATAGTGATGTTCACGGCGTTCGTCGCCGGGCTGGTGGTTTGCCTCGGCATCATCCTCTTTGTGGGCGGCCGCGGCGCCGGAACCGGCGCCATTCAGGCCGCTGCCATCGGCGGCCCCTTCCATCTGATCGACCAGGACGGTCAGGCGTTTAGTGACGGGGACCTCAAGGGCAAGACCTTCCTCGTCTTTTTCGGGTTCACGCATTGCCCGGACGTATGCCCGACCACCCTGTTCGAGATGTCCGAGATCATGCGCAATCTCGGCCCGCAAGCGGACCGAACGGCAGCGCTGTTCATCTCCGTCGATCCGGAGCGCGACACTCAGGACGCGATGAAGGATTACATGTCGAGCTTCGATCCCCATGTCCGGGGGCTCACCGGGAACGCTGAAGCCCTGGCGACGGTGGCGAAGGCCTACCGGGTCTATTACAAGAAAGTGCCGCTCGACGGCGGCGACTACACGATGGACCACACCGCGATCGTTTACCTGATGGACAAGGAGGGGCGGTTCGTTTCGCCTTTCAACATGAAGCGCTCAGCGGAGGCAGCGGCAGCCGACCTGCGCAAACGTCTCTGATTGATCGCGTGTATTAATCCGTGTGGCCCATCCGACCGGCCCCGCGGATGGGCGACGGCGCCGCGAAGCGGCGGGTCCCTCCGTCCAGGCTAGAACGATGGTGATGAGCATCCTACGGCGTATGGTATCTCCCCCGCCCGTGCACCGCATGATCGTGGGCGGGTGGCGTCCGCTCAGGCAGCCGATGCTTTTCGGATTCTTGGCTTGTGCCCTGTTGGCGGCAGCCGGCGATACGCTGCCCGGGCGCGCTCAGGTCGCGGTCGCACACCGGCCGGCCGCTCCGGCGATCGTACCGGGCTTCTGGGACCCGCGCCGTCGTCCCGAACGGCCCGACCTCGCGCGCCTGACCGCCATCAGGTTCATGACCGAGGTGGACTATCCGCCGTTCAATTTTGCCGG
>WNFG01002974.1_pt1 | contig 18062 bp, 17 predicted proteins | sample 5400431 | NCBI WGS metagenome assembly WNFG01 (sample SAMN13153346, study PRJNA577476) | soil metagenome | isolation source: 120 cm saprolite under Douglas fir tree site 2 hole 3 replicate 2 | place: USA:California | collected 2015-04-18 | reverse complement strand
AATTTCCAGCCCGCCTTCGACCACGCTCACCGTGCCGGTGCCGTGCGGCAGCACCGCCAGCACCTGCTTCTTGTCGACCTGGTCGGGCCTGGGTACGCCGATCAGCACCTCGACCTGCATGTCGTCGCTCGACTTGCCGACCGCACCTGCGACGGTGAGCGAGTTGTGCCACAGCGCGTCGCGCAGCGCGCGGACCGCGGCCTTGGTGTAGTCGCCGCCACGGATGTCGGTGCCCATGCCGATCTCGAGAGCCACCCTCTTCAGCGCCATGACAGCTTCCTCCCGGCCTTGCGTTGGACGCAGCAAGACGGCCGCACAGGGCGGCCGTCCTTCCTCCTTACAGTCCAAATGAGGCGGCGTTAAGCGCTACTTGCTGCGCGCGGCGTCGATGCTCCACGGGCCCGGGCCGGCCGCCGCGATATAGAGGAAGACGAAGCAATAGAGCGCTGCAAGCTCGCCGCCGTTAAGGCCCGGGTAAAGGCCGCGCGGCGCATGGGCATAGAAGTAGGCGACCGCGGTCATGCCCGAGAGGATGAAGGCCACCGGCCGGGTGAACAGGCCGATGACGAGCAGCGCGCCGCCGATCAGCTCTAGGAATCCGGCGATGCCGGGCAACGACGACAGATCCAGATTGGCGAAATTCGGCACGACCGGGAACTTCAGAATTTTTGCCGTTCCATGCGCCAACAACATCAGCCCAGCCATGATACGCAGGATGCTGAGCACGCGCGGCGCCCATGCCACGGCGATTGCGTCGACATTCGTCATGATGCACTCCCCACAATTGAACGCACGCCAATCATGTCCGCGGCGCGAACTTCCGACAAGCGGTTGCTACGGTAATCTGGTAACGTAATCGTCAGTGAGGCGGGCGCCCTGTAGTGCGGTCTGCGCTCAAGCGACAGGAGCGGGCGGCCCGGTCGGATGCGGCGGCGGTGGCGGCATGTCTTCCGGCACTGGTCCGCCGGGCTGCGGCATCTCGGGCGGAATCGGATCGGTCTTGGGTTCCGGTGGAACCGGCGGCGGCTCGCGCGGTGGTGCTGATCGCAACATCAACTCTCGCTTTCCAAAGAAAGGGATGCCCGCCGATCGACGGGCATCCCTCCCTCCTTAGGACGAATGGCTATTCGTCGTCCCGCTGCTGCTGCTGACCGGGCTTCTGGCCCGGCTGCTGGTTGGGCTGTTGCTTCTGACGCTGCTGCTGCTCGCGCTGTTGGCGCTCGCGCTGCTGCTGGTCACGATCCTGTTGGGACTGCTGTGGGTTGCGGTCCTTCGGATTGTTCATTGCTAGCCCTCCATCCTGTGGCAGCGACACCCGGTATGGACGCCGCTGCCAGAGAAACGCCCCCTCGCCGGAACGGGTTGCCGGTCCGTTCGTTCTCCCAACACAGCCCGACCACAAGATATGGGAGACAACACGTGAGAAGGAAATCTGCACTTGCCGTGCTCGCCGTATGTTGCATCGCTATGTCAGGCGGCGCCTTCGCGGCCTCCGAAGCCGACTGCGCCGCCCAGTGGAAAAGCGCCGATGGCAACGGCGACGGCGTGCTGGTTGGTCCCGAGGCGGACCGTTATCTCGCCTATTACCGCGTTCGCGCCCAGGTAACGCCGGCCGACGGACGCATCACGCAGGCCGCCTTCATGCAGGCCTGCCGGAACGACGTGTTCATGGCCAAGGCGCCCGAGTCGGGCGCGCCGTTGAAGGGCGCCAACAGCTTCACCGAATCGCAGGCCAAGGATCGTGCACTCGCCGCCGGCTTCACCAGCGTGTCCTCGCTGGTCAAGGACGGCGGCGGCATCTGGCGCGGCACCGCCATGAAGGACGGCAAGAGCGTGAAGGTGGCCGTCGACTACAAGGGCAACGTCGTCAGCAACTAAACCCTCGACCAGGAGAAGCCGTCATGAAGACCATCGCATGCGTCTACGACACCTATGGCCAGGCCCGCCAGGTCGTGGCCGACCTCGAGGATTCTGGCATCGCCACCGCCGACATCAACCTGATCGCCAACAAGTACGTCTGCGACGAGACCGCCCGCATCGACGAGCCATCGGCCGCGGGTCCAGGCGCCGGCGTCGGCGCCGCCCTGGGCGGCACGGCGGGCCTGCTCGCCGGACTTGGCGTCATCGCCATTCCCGGCCTGGGACCGGTGGTGGCGGCGGGCGCCTTGGCGGCGACCGCGGTCGGCGCCGCGGCCGGTGCGGCGACCGGCGGCGTGGTCGGCGCGCTGGTGAGCGCCGGCGTGCCGGAGCAGGAAGCCCACGTCTACTGCGAGGCGGTGCGTCGCGGCGGCACGATGGTGAGCGTGCGCGTGCCCGACAACAAGGCGGACTACGTCCTGCAGATCATGAGCCACTGTGAGCCGATCGATCCGATGGAGCGCCGCACCGTGTACAGCGGCGAGGGCTGGAAGCGTTTCGACCCGGCGGCCGCGCCCTATCGTCCGAGCCAGGCTGAAATCGACCGGCTGCGCCGACCTTACATTCGCTAGAGGCCGCGCCTGCCGTGCCTAGTTCTCCGGCACCTTGCCGATGCGCTCGACCGCGAGCCGCAGCCGTGCGGCGTCGCGGTCGAGAAAGACCTTGAACTCGGGCGCGTCGAGATAGGCGATCGGCGTTTCGACCTTGGCCATCGCGTCCTTGAACTCGGCATCCTCGACGGTGCGCCGGACCGCATCGCGCAGCACCGACATCACCGCGGGTGGCGTTGCCGCGGGGGCAAACAGACCCGACCAGATGTAGAAGGTGGCGTCGTAGCCTAGTTCCTTCATGCTGGGCACATCGGGCATCGAGGCCAGACGCTTGTCGCCCCACACGGCGAGCGCGCGCATCTTGCCTCCCTTGATTTGGCCGATCGCCGCCGCCGGGCCCGAGGCCAGCGCATCGATCTGGCCGCCCAGCAATGCCGCGACCGCCGGTCCGCCGCCCTGATAGGGGATGTGGAAAAGCTTTATGCCGGCGGCCTCGGCGAAGATCTCCATCGCCACGTGCAAAGTGCCGTAGACGCCCGACGAGCCATAGTTGATCGTCGCGGGCTTGGCCTTCGCGGCGTTGACCAGGTCCTTCAAGGTCCTGTACGGCCCGTCGGCGCGGACCACGAGCACGGTCGGATCGGCACTGATCAGCGCGATCGGCGCCAGCTGGTCGAGCTCGTAGGCCGGCGGGCGGCCTTGCAGGCGGTCGGCCACCGGCAGCACCGAGATCGACGACAGCGCCATCAGGATCGTGTAGCCGTCGGGCTGGGCGTGGGCGGCCTGGGCGGCGCCCACCGAGCCGCCGGCGCCGCCCTTGTTGACGACCACGACCGATTGCTTGAGCAGCCTGCCCATCACGTGCGCCACCGGCCGGCCGGTGATGTCGGCGACGCCGCCCGGCGGAAACGGCACGATCATCTGGATGGGCCGGGTCGGAAAGATCTCCTGGGCGGCCGCCGGCAGCGCCGGCAGCATCAGCGCGCCGGCGATCAGCGTGCGCCGCTTCATTTCGCTGCCGAGGCGCCGCCCTTGGCCGCGCCGGCTCGGGTGCCGGGATAGCTGGCGGTGAAGCCGAACTCGGTCACGAGCGCATTGGGCATCATGATCTTGTCGAGATCGGAGAGGCCGGCCGTCTTGGCCGGTTTCAGTCCCAGCGTCAGCGGCCCCTTGGGCGCCTTCCAGTCGGCGATGAAGGACGAGACTGCGTCCAGCGCCTTCAAGGTTTCAGGTCCCTGTCCCTCGGCGAAGCTCGCGAGGGCCACCAGTGCCGTCTGCACCATCTCTTCCGGCTTCGCGCCTTGCTCCTTGGCCATCGCCGGCACCAGCTTGGACAGAAGCCCGCTGTCGTCGATCGTCAGCGAGGCGGTGCGCAGCTTGCCGTCATCCTTGGCGCCGGCCATGCCCGCTTTGTCGCTGATGCCGTCCATCGCGATGTCGACCGGCACGTTGGGCACGCCATAAGGCTGCAGTGCGGTGAACATCTCGTCGTCGCCCGTCATGCCCTCGAGCTTGAGCTTGGCGAAGCGCGGCGTCTCGTCGTCCTTGGCGTCCTTCTTCATGCGGTCGAAATCCATCTCTTCGACCGTCACCTTCTGGATCTTGACCGTGCTCTCCTTGTCGCCCGTCGCCGGATTGGCCGGCACCACGGCCACGACGTCGTTCAGGATGAAACCAGAGCTGCCGAGCGGCTCGGCGCTCGCATAGCTGAACTTCTTCAGCTCGAACTGCGGCTTGATCTCCTTCTCGAAGCGCTCCAGCCCGTTTTGCGCCCACGATCCTGCGGCGAACCCGAGCACCAGCAGCGCAGACAAGATTCCTGACCAAATTGACCGCATTAGAAGCCCCCGTCGGTTGGCCGACGAGCGTAACACTGCCCGGTTGCAACGGCGAATCGGCAAGCGATACCGTATCGACGTTGTCAGCTTGCTGCGCCAAGCTGGCGGCGAACCACCAAAGCAGGGCACCATGATCCGCGAAGCGCGTGCCGAGTGGCGCCCGGTATCCAAGGTGCTGAACACCGAGATCATCTTCAAGACGACATTGAAATAGCGCGCCACCCAAGTGTTGGGGTCGAGCCAAGACGGCAGACCCCATCTAGAGGGCCGGACATGGGCTAAAAGGGTCGGCAACGACTCGATGCTGGCGGTGTTTAGTTCCCCGAAAAAGGCGATCCAAACATGACAGCTCGGCCGTATCCGGAAAAAGACCGTGATTCCCCGTCAACCGACCTGCACCTCTCCGAGGAACTGGCGGCAGCGCTGCGGGCGGTGGTGATCGCACGCGACCGTTTGATGGCGGAGAGTCCGCAGTCTGCCGACTATCAAGCCGTGCTGGCCGATTACCTCAAGGCGGCGGTGCACCACTTGGCGATTCTCGCTGTTGCCCAAGCGCAGCAAAACGAGGTGCTTTCAGCAGAGGTCGCCGAGCTTCGCGCGCAAGTCGACGCGCTGCGGCCGGTGGTGCACTGATGGGCACCCAGCTTGCCCTGCCGGCGCATTGGGCGCGCTATTTGCCGAGCTATATCGATCCGGTCGACCGGTTGGTGGCGCTGGACAAGGATGTGCAGCAGGCCCAAGCCGACATCCGCGACATCCTCGACCGGCTTGCCGAAAAATACGGCGCCACGACACAGGACGTGGCCGTGGCCATGCGCTCGATCGACGACACGCTGGGCGATCTGCTGTACGAGCGCCGCCGGCTGCTCGAGCACGACATCGAAGATGGCGACCCGGTCTAAGCGCATCGCGCTTGCCGGTTCTAAGGCTGCTCATCCAGCCATTGGCGTGCGGCGTGCAGTTCGCGGAAAATCTGCAGCGGCCGGCGGACCTGTGCGGCGCCGGCGAAGATCTGGGCCTGCGCATAACTTTCATCGGATGCCGCGACGATCGCCACCGGGCCGATCTGGCCGTGCTGGGCATAGAAGACGACGCGCTGGCCGAGCGCTTTCAGGTTCTCGTCGCTGAGCGCGTTGGGCGTATGGGTGATCTCGAAGATCTTGCGATAGGCCATGGCACCGTCGGCGGTGACGCCGGCGAAATACTGCTCGATGTCGGCCACCGTCACCTCGTCCTTGGCGACGGCGACGACGAGCCGCTGGGGATGAGAAACCGTCCAGTGCACAGGCATGGGTCCAAACTAGCATTGTGAGGCTGGCGCGACCACGCCGGATCGCCGCTGTCGGGACGTCGAGCAGTGTTGCCCGCGCCGTGTGCCCCTCCTAGAGTTGCGCCGGGGATATCGAAGAGGGGACCTGCCATGGAAATCAAGGACCTGCGCCGTCGCGACGTCGTGTCTCTTTTGGGGAGTGCCGCTGCCGTCGGCGCGGCGGGACCGGCCTTCGCTCAGGCCGAGCCGGCCAAGCCCGGCCAGATCGTGGTCAACCATTCCGGCGGGTCGATGGGCACGGCCATGCGCAAGGCCTTCTTCGCCGGCTACGAGAAGAAATACGGAATCCGCGTGGTCGAGACCAGCCCGGCCGATTTCGGCAAGCTGCGCGCCATGGTCGACTCGGGCAACGTCGAATGGGACATCACCGAGATCGGCGGTCAGGATGCCATCCGCGCCACCAAGATGGGGCTGGTCGAGAAGATCGACGACAAGGTCGTCGACCGCTCGAAATATCCCGAGAAGGCGCGCAGTCCTTACGTCTTTGCCTCGTCGGTCTACACCACCATCATCGGCTATCGCACCGATGTGTTCAAAGGCGGCAGCCATCCCAAGACCTGGGCGGAATGGTGGGACGCCAAGAAGTTTCCCGGCGCGCGTTCCATGCGCAACCACCCGACCGACAATCTCGAGTTCGCGCTGCTGGCCGACGGCGTGCCGAAGGACAAGCTCTATCCCATCGACTTCGACCGCGCCTTCAAGAAGCTCGACGAGATCAAGCCGCACGTCACAGCCTGGTGGTCGACCGGCCAGCAGCCGGCCCAGCTTCTGCTCGACAAGGAGGTCGTGCTGGCGACGGGCTGGAACGGCCGCTTCTACGACATCATCAAGAAGGGCGCGCCGGTCGAAATCGAATGGGGCGAAGGCGCGCTGAAGCAGGGCAGCTTCGTCATCCCGAAGGGCGCCAAGAATGCCTACTGGGCCCAGAAGATGCTGGCCGAGATGTCGGTGCCCGAGCAGCAGGCGGTCTATGCCACCGAGCTCGGTTACCCCGGCCTCAACCTCGAATCGCTGAATTTCGTCGACGCCAAGGTGAAGCCCTATCTGCCGACGCAGTACCTCGACAAGCAGTTCTGGATCGACGATTCGTGGTACGCCGAGAACGGCAACAAGGCGCAAGAGCTGTGGAACGCCTGGATGCTGAAGAAGGCCTGACGCATTGGCGGCTAGAATTGGGGCGGCCAGAATCGGGGCGGCAAAATCGGGGGAGCTCCGCGTCGAGGGACTGACGCGGCGCTTCGGCGACGTGGTGGCGCTCGACGGCGTGTCGCTCGACATCGCCTCGGGCGAGCTTTTGACCATCCTGGGGCCGAGCGGCTCGGGCAAGACCACGCTGTTGAAGGTCGTCGCGGGCTTCGAGAGGCCGGATGGCGGCCGCGTGCGGGTCGATGGCGAGGACATCACCACGGTGCCGCCGGCCAGGCGCGACATCGGCATGGTGTTCCAGAACTACGCCCTCTTTCCGCATCTCACGGTGCAGGCCAATGTGGCGTTTCCGCTGGAGATGCGGAACGTCGGCAAGGCCGAGATCGAGCGGCGCGTGGGCGAGACCCTGGCCCTGGTCGAGCTGGCGGGCTACGAGGCGCGGCTGCCCAAACAGCTGTCGGGCGGCCAGCAGCAACGCGTGGCGCTGGCCCGCGCCATCGTCTTCAATCCGCGGCTGCTGCTGCTCGACGAACCGTTCGGCGCGCTCGACCGCAAGCTGCGCGAGACCATGCAGCTCGAGGTGCGCCGCCTGCAGCGCCGGCTCGGGCTCACCACGATCTTCATCACGCATGACCAGGAGGAGGCGCTGGTGCTCTCCGACCGCATCGCCGTGATGAACCGCGGCGCCATCCAGCAGGTCGCCACCACGACCGAGATCTACGAACGGCCGGCCAACGATTTCGTCGCCGACTTCGTGGGCGAGAGCAACATCTTCCATGGCATCCTGACCGAGCCCGGCGTGATCACGCTGGCCGGCGGACGACGGATTCGGGTCGACGGCGCAGCGGCGATCGGCGCGCGGCTGGGCGTGCTGATGCGGCCCGAACGCTTTGCCATGAGCGGCACGAACTCCTTCGCCGGCGAAGTGCTGGAGGCGGTCTATCTCGGCGCCTCGTTCAAGCTTCGGCTGGCCTGCACCGACGGGCTGGAATTGATCGTCCGCCAGCCCGCGCGCGGCCGCCTCCCGGCCGCCGGCCAGCGCATCGAGGTCGGCATCGAACCGGACGCGATTCATGTTTTTTGAGTCTTTGCTGGGGGCGCGCCACTCCAGTGGCGCTTCTTTCATCGCTATGAGCGCCACTGGAGTGGCGCGCTCCCAGCCATGAACAAATCGATCCTTCCGGCGACGCCCGCCCTCGTTCTTCTGCTCGTCTTCTTCCTGTTCCCGGTCGTGCGCATGCTGGGCTTCAGCGTCGAGGCCGGCAGCTTCGAATGGTACGCCAAGGCGCTGGGCGAGGGCCTCTATATCGGCGTGTTCTGGAACACCTTCGAGATCGCCCTGCTGGTTACCGGCATCTGCCTGCTGCTGGGCTATCCGCTGGGCTTCCTGATCGCGACCACGACGCCGGCTTGGGCGACGGCCGGCTTCATCTTCGTGCTGCTGCCGCTGTGGACCTCCATCCTGGTGCGCACCTACGCCTGGATGGTGCTTTTGGGCCGCAACGGCGTCTTCAATCGCTGGCTGATCGATGCCGGCATCATCACCGACCCGCTGCCGCTGCTGCACAATTTCACCGGCGTGCTGATCGGCATGGTGCACGTGCTGCTGCCCTACATGGTGCTGCCGATCTACGGCGCGGTGCGACGGCTCGATCCCGCCGTCGTCGCTGCCGCCGAGGGGTTGGGCGCCTCCAACTGGCGCATCTTCTGGCGCATCCATCTGCCGCTGACCCTGAACGGCATCTTTGCCGGCTGCGTGCTGGTGTTCGTGCTGTCGCTCGGCTTCTTCATCACGCCCGCGCTGCTGGGCGGCGGGCGCGTGATCATGATCGCCGTGTTGATCGAGCAGGAGGTGCGGCAGACGCTGAACTGGCCGTTTGCCGCGGCGCTGTCGGCCGTGCTGCTGGCCTTCACGCTCGCGGTCTATACGCTGGCCCAGCGCTTCACGCGCACCGAGGCCCACTCATGAGAAGAGTGGCCCTGAGCCGCCGCGTGCTCGCGCTGGCCGGCGCGGCGATCTATCTTTTCCTGATGCTGCCGCTGCTGGTGGTGTTCCCGATCTCGCTGAGCTCAGCGCCCTACATGCAGTTCCCGCCGCCCGGCCTTTCCTGGCAGTGGTACGAGCGCTTTGTCGACGACCCGCAATGGATCGATGCCACCTGGCGCTCGCTGTACATCGGTGCGGCAACCGCGGTGCTGGCGCTGGCGCTCGGCGTGCCGCTGGCCTTCAGCTTGGTGCGCGGCACGTTCCGCGGACGGACCCTGCTCGACCGCCTGGCGCTCGCACCCATCATCGTGCCCACCATCATCCTGTCGGTTGCCGTCTATGGCCTGTTCGCCAAATTGAAGCTGATCGGCGCGTGGTACGGGCTGGTCGTGGCGCACACCGTGCTGGCGCTGCCTTTCGTCGTGCTGGTGATGACGGCCGGCCTGCGCGATTTCGACCGCAGGCTGGAACAGGCCGCCGAGGGCTTGGGCGCCAGCCGCTGGCGGACGCTCGGCCGCATCACCCTGCCGCTGCTCCGGCCCAGCCTGGTCTCGGCCGGCTTGCTCGCCTTCATCTCCTCGTTCGACGAGCTGGTGGTGGCGCTGTTCCTGGCCGGGCCGAACATGACGCTGCCCAAGAAAATGTTCGACAACATCCTGATGGAAATCGATCCCACCATCGCCGCCGTGTCGGTGATGCAAATCCTGCTGGTGGCGCTGGTGATGATCCTGATCGGTCGCTTCGGCCGGGGCCTGAGCGGCAGCGCGCGTTGATGGAGCGAGAAATGGCCGAGTCGGTGTTCCACAAGGATTTCAAGGCGATGCCATGGTGGTGGGAATGGTGGCATCCCACCAACGAGCTGTCGCAGGACCCGCCGCGCAAGACCGACGTGCTGGTGGTAGGCGCAGGCTACGGCGGGCTGTCGACGGCGCTCGAGCTGGCGCGCTCGGGTGTCGAGGTCACGGTGCTGGAGCGCGGCGATTTCGGCGTCGGCGCCTCGACGCGCAACGGCGGCGCCGTCAGCGGCGGCACCAATCTCGGCAAGGGCTTCTCGGGCAAGGGCGTCGAGCGCGATCCCGAGGAATGGAAGAAGGCCATGGCCCGCATGTTGGCCGATGGCGCGGAGTCGCTGACGCAAGTCCAGACCGTGATCGAGCGCGAGGGCATCGAGTGCTACTGGCGCCTGTGGGGTCGCTTCGTCGGCGCCTATACGCCGCGCCACTATCGCGACTATGAAGCCAAGGTCGGCACCTACAATGCCAGTGCCGGAGCGGGCACGCGCATGGTGCCGCGCGAGCGCCAGCGCGAGGAGATCGCGTCGGACTACTACTACGGCGGCATGGTGGTCGACCGGTCGGGCCAGCTCCATCCGGCGCTCTACTACGGCGGTCTCCTGAAGGCCGCGCAGCGCGCCGGCGCCAGGCTGTGCGCTGAGTGCGACGCCGAGAAGATCGAGCGCAAGTCCAAAGGCTCAGGGGGCGGCTTCCGCGTGCTCACCAGCAAGGGATCGATCGAGGCGCGCGAGGTGGTGATCGCCACCAACGGCTATACCGGCGACGTCACGCCGACGCTGAAACGTCGGCTGGTGCCGGTGGCGAGCCATATCATCGCCACCGAGGAGATCGCCGAGGACCTGGCGAAAAGCCTGATCCCCAAGGGCCGCACGATCAGCGACAGCAAGCGCGTGCTTTGCTACTACCGGCTCTCGCCCGACAACAAGCGCGTGATCTTCGGCGGCCGCGCCCGTTTCACCCAGGTGCCGCCGGAGGTCAGCGCACCGGTGCTGCACGGCTACATGGTGGAGCGCTGGCCGCAGCTCAAGGGCACCAAGGTGACCCATGCCTGGACCGGCAATGTCGCCTTCGCCTTCGACTACGTGCCGCACATGGGCACCGAGCAGGGCATGCACTACCTCATGGCCTGCAACGGCTCGGGCGTCGCGATGATGAGCTATCTCGGCTACCAGACGGCGCGCAAGATCGCCGGCGGCTCCAACGCGCCGGCCAACGCCTTCGACGAGCGCCCGTTCCCGACCATGCCGTTCTACTCGGGCAACCCCTGGTTCCTGCCCATGGTCGGCGCCTGGTACAGGACGCGTGACTGGTGGGACCGCCAGACGGCATAGTGCGGTCCGGGGGAGTTCCATGAACTTGCGCGTTCTAGTTTTTGCGTTGGTCTTGGCGTTGCCGGGCGGCCTGTCGTCGGCCCATGCCCAGATCCCGCCGGTGCCGCCGGGCTGGCAGCTCGAACGGGCGGTGCTCTTAAACCGCCATGGCGTGCGCGCGCCCATCGAGGCGAACGCCGAGCTGGACCAGCACGTCGCCACGGCGTGGCCCACCTGGCCGGTGCCGCCAAGCTTCCTCACGCCGCGCGGCGCCGAGCTGATGCGGCTGATGGGCGCCTACTACCGCGTGCTCTATGGCGGGCGCGGGCTGGTGCAGGCCGACGATTGCCCACCCGCCGGCACGGTCGCGGCGTGGTCCGACATCGACCAGCGCACGCGGGTGAGCGGCGTGTCGCTGCTCGCCGGCATGTACCCGCGCTGCGCCAACCTCGCGCTGCGTAACCAGAACGACCCGTCGATGCCCGATCCGTTGTTCCATCCTGGGCCCTCGCCGTCCTGCCCGATGGATGCCGCCACCAACCGCGCGGCAATCCTGGCGCGCATCGGCGGCGACTTCAGCTCGGTGATGCGCGAATACGCCCCGCAGCTCGCCGCCATGCAGGCGGTCCTGTGCCCAACCGGCGTGGCAACCGGCGCCCGGCGCTGCGGCCTGTCGGCGACGCCGCCCTCGCTGGAGGTGCGCCCCAATGGCGAGGTCAAGATGAAAGGGCCGTTTGGCCTGGGCGGGACCGCCGCCGAGACCTTCCTGTTGGAGGCGGCCGAAGGTTGGCCCAAGGAGCAGGTGGCGTGGGGTCGGCTGGCAGATGACGCCGCTCTGATGAATCTGCTGTCGATCCATCGATTCACGATCGACCTCACGCAGAAGACCCTGCCGGTCGCCCGCCAAAAGGGCTCGAACATGCTGGCCCAGATCGTGGCCACCCTGCAGGACGGCCACAAATTCCCCGGCCGGCCGGCCGTCGCCGAGCCGGTGCGCTTCGCGCTGCTGGTCGGCCATGACGAGAACATTTCCAACATCGAAGGACTGCTCAGGCTCGGTTGGCAGATCCAGGGTTTCCAGGCCAACGAGGCGACGCCCGGCGGCGCGCTCGCCTTCGAGCTGTTCCGCGAGGCCAGCACGGGCCAACGCTATGTGCGACTGGCCTACTACGCCCAGACCCTGCAGCAGATGCGCCAGGCGACGCCGCTGACTTTCAACGACCCGCCCGGCCTGCAGGCCGTCGACCTGCCGGGCTGCGAGGCCTATGCCCGCGACAAGGCCTGTCCGCTGGACCGCTTCCTCGAGATCGCCCGGGCGGCGATCGATCCCGGCTGCGTGTCGATCAAGCCGTAATGCTGGGGGCGATGGCGCGTTGGGCGAGGCTGGTGTCGATGCAGGCCTCGTAGGGAATGTCGCGCTTGAGCGCGCCGGCCGCGCGCATGGCGGCGTGCAGGCGGTCATAGCCCTCGCGGCGGATCACCGGGTCGGGCCCCCACAGGCCAAGCCCGCGATAGCGCTCGATGGCGTTGGCAAAGATCGTCTCGTCCACGCCGGGGAAGTAGCTTTTTAGCGTGCGTGCGATCTCGCGCGCCGGCGTGGCGCCGAACCAGCGCAAGGTGCGGTGCATGCCGCGGGTCATCCTGAGAAGCTCATCGGCGCGCCGCGCCAGCGTATCGCGCCGCGTCACCAGGGTGGTGTAGGCGGTGAGCCCGCGCGATGCCGCCGCGTACCAGACATGGCCCGCGCCCGAAGCGATCAGCTCCTCGGCATAAGGCTGGAAGAGCTGCGCGGCGTCGAGCCGGCCGGCGCCGAGGGCGGCGGCATTCTCCGCCATGGTCGGGCCGCACACGCGGTCGAGGCGGTCGAGGTCGACGCCGGCGCGCCGCAGGTCGTCGGCCAGACAGATCCAGGGCGTGGGCACCTCGGAAACCGAGGCGAATCTCACGCGGGCGAGGTCGGCCAGCCGGAAATCCGGCCGCGGCCTGGCGCCGACCACGAAGAACGGATCGCGCGCCACGACGTCGGCGAAGCAGACGAGATCGGCGCCGGGCTCGCTGTCGTGAACGATCATGACCCTGAGCGGCCCGCCCCACATCACATCGACTTCGCCGGCGCGCAGCGCGCGGGCGGCGGCGACGGGGTCGGGCGAGGGCTTCAGCGTCACCTCGACGCCTGCTTCGGCGAACGCACCGGTCGCCTGCGCGGCGTAAAACGGCGCGTAGAAGAGGGCGCGGAAATTTTCCGAAAGAACGATCAAGGGGCGTCAGTCGCCATCGGCCACGCGCAGCACCGGCTCGTTGCCCAGCAGGGTGAGCAGCACGCTTTCGAGGGCGGCCGCATCGATCGGCTTTTGCAGGATGGGGACATTGGCATATCGGCGATCGAGGCTGTCGCGCTGATAGCCGGTGATGAACACAAATGGCACGCCGCGGGCCAGCAGCAGGTCGGCCAATGGATCGGCGTGCTCGCCCGCCAGGTTGAGATCGAGAATGGCGCCGTCGAAGCGCTCGGCTTTGGCCGCCGCCAATCCGTCGGCCAGCCGGCCGTAGGGGCCGGCCACGGTGGCGCCGAGCTCGCCCAGGATTTCCTCGACCAGCATGCTCACGAGCAGCTCGTCCTCGACCACGAGCAGGCGCATGCCGGCGAGGCTGGGCCGTTCCCTGTCGTTGTCCGGCAGTGGCGCGGGCGTCTCGGCGGCCGGTGGGGAGGCAACGATCTGCGCGGCCGGAATGCTGAGCGTGCAGCGCAATCCCTGGGACCGCCATTCGTAGCTGACACCGCCGCGGAACTGCGCCTCGATGCTCGATCGTACGATGGTGAGGCCGAAGCCCAGCCGGGCCGGTTCGGCCGCCGCCGGACCGCCGGTCTCCTCCCACTCGAGCACCAACGCGTCGGCGCCGATGCGCCAGGTGACGGCCAGCGCGCCGCTCTCGGTCGACAGCGCGCCGTACTTCGCGGCGTTGGTGGCAAGCTCATGCAGCGCCAGCGCCATGGCCTGGGCGGTCGCCGGCAGCAGCACGACGGCCGGGCCCCTGGCGATGACGCGCTGGCGGTGGTTGGCGTAATAGGGCGCCATCTCCTCCTCGACGATCTTGCGCAGATCGGCGCCTTCCCAGCGCGTCGAGGAAAGCAGATTGTGCGTGGCCGCCAGCGCATGGACACGGCCTTCAACGACGTTGATGAAATCCTTGGTCGTGGGCGCGCGCGTCAGCCGCAGCACCGACAGCACGACGGCCAGCGTGTTCTTGGCGCGGTGGTCGACCTCGCGCGCCAGCAGCACCAGCCGCTCCTCGGCGCGCTTGCGGTCGGTGATGTCGACGGTGACGCCATTCATGCGCACCGGCTGGCCGGCCGCATCGCGCGAGATGATGCCGGCGCCGTAGCACCAGCGCACCTCGCCGCTCGGCCGCACGATCCTGAATTCGGTCTGGAAGCGGGACCCCGCGGCGGCAATGCCGGCGGCAAGTGCGCTGTTTCCGCGATCGTCGGGATGGATCATCGCCTCGAGGCGCTCGACGGTCGGCTCGAACTCGGCGGGATCGACGCCGAAAATCCGATAGGGGCCGTCGTCCCACTCGATGTGGCCGGTCGTGAGGTCGACCTCCCACGAGCCCATGTCGCCGGCCGACAGGGCGATGGAGCGGCGTTCCTCGCTCTGGCGCAGGCGCTCGGTCTGGGCCTCGAGCTCGGCGGTGCGGGCGGCGACCCGTTCCTCGAGCTCGGCGTTCAGCGCCTCGAGCTGGCGGGTCTTGCGGTAGAGATCGACGAACACCTGCACCTTGGCGCGCAGCACCTTGGGGATCACCGGCACCGACACGTAGTCGACGGCGCCGATCTCGTAGCCGCGCAGGTGATCCATCTCCCCGACCTGGACGGCCGAGACGAAGATGATGGCGAGCTTCTGGAAACGCGGATGCTCGCGGATCATGGCAGCGAGCTGGAAGCCGTCGACGCCCGGCATGACGACGTCGATCAGCACGACGGCCACGTCGTCGATCTTGAGCAGGATACCCAAGGCCTCGTGCGGCGAGTTGGCCTTGATCAGGTTCTCGCCCAGCTCGGCGAGGATGACCTCGTAGCTCAAAAGCTTCGCCGGCTGATCGTCGATCAGCAGGATGTTGACTTTGTCCATCGAGGCCGGTCCGCGGGCGTTCTAGCGATGCAGCCAGAGCCGCAGCGCCGAGAACAACTGCTCCGTATTGACCGGCTTGGCAAGGTAGTCGGAGGCGCCGGCTTCCAGGCACTTCTCGCGGTCGCCCTTCATCGCCTTGGCGGTCAGCGCCACGATCGGCAAGCGGCGCAGCGCCGGATTGCCGCGGATCAGCGCGATCGTCTCGTAGCCGTCCATCTCCGGCATCATGATGTCCATCAGCACGATCGCCACCTCGGGCGCGCGCTCGAGGATGGAGATCGCCTCGCGGCCGGTGGTCGCCGTCAGCACCCGCATGCCGCGGCGCTCGAGGGCGCTCGACAGCGCGAAGATGTTGCGGGTGTCGTCGTCGACGACCAGCACGGTACGGCCGGCCAGCATCTCGTCGGAGCTGTGCAGGCGCTCGAGCATGCGCTTCTTGTCCTCGGACAGGTCGGCCGCGACCTGGTGCAGGAACAGCGCCGTCTCGTCGAACAGCCGCTCGGGCGAGGCCGCGCCCTTGACCACGATGCTGCGCGCCATGGTGTGCAGCCGGGCGTCCTCCTCGGCCGTAAGGTCGCGGCCGGTGAACACCACCACCGGCAGGTCGGCCAGCGCCTCGTCGTTCCGGATCTCCTCCAGCACCTCGAAGCCCGAGATGTCGGGCAGGCGCAGGTCGAGCACCATGCAATCGAAGCGCTGCTCGCGCAGCCGCTCGAGCGCGCTGCGGCCCGAATCGGCGGCGACGATCTCGATGTCGGGATGGGCCAGCAGCTCGCTGACGCTCAACCGCTCGGCCTCGTTGTCCTCGGCGATCAGCAGGCGCTTCTTGCGCGGGCGCACATAGTCGTTGATGCGGGCAAGAGCGGCGCTCAACCCCTCGCTGGTGGTCGGCTTGTTCAAATAGGAGAAGGCGCCGCGGGCCAGGCCCTGCTGGCGGTCCTCGTCCATGCTCAGGATCTGCACCGGGATGTGGCGCGTCTCGAGCGTGCGCTTGAACTGGCTGAGCACGTTCCAACCCAGCATGTCGGGCAGGAAGATGTCGAGCGACATGGCCACCGGCCGGTATTGCAGCGCGAGGTCGAGGGCGTCCGCGCCGCGCGCCGTCACGACGGCCTTGAGCCCCGCAGTGTGCGCGGCATCGACCAGGATGCCGGCATAGTTGGGGTCGTCCTCGACGATCAGGAGCGCGCGTTCGCCAGGCTGGATGTTATGGCGATCGTCGGGAAACTGGTCGGCGAGATGCTCCGGCAGGGTGACCTGCGGCAGTGGCAGCGAGCCCGGCTGCGGCGCGCGCAGCGCCGTGCGCGGGCCGGTGTACATCGTCGGCAGGAAGAGCGTGAAGGTGCTGCCGATGCCCGGCGTGCTGCGCAAGGTCAGCTCGCCGCCCAGCAGCATGGCGAGTTCGCGGCTGATGGCGAGACCGAGACCCGTGCCGCCATACTTGCGGCTGGTGCTGGCGTCGGCCTGCTGGAAGGCCTCGAACACGATCTTCTGCTTCTCGCCCGGGATACCCACGCCGGTATCGGTGACCTCGAAGGCGACCACCGAGCTTGCCTGGTTGAGGGCAATGTTGTCGGGACGCCAGCCGGTGAGCGCCGGCACGACGCGCAGCCTGACGCTGCCGTGGGCGGTGAACTTGAGGGCATTGGACAGCAGGTTCTTCAGGATCTGCTGCAGGCGCTTGGAGTCGGTGACGATCGAGCGGCCGAGATCGCCGTCGACCAGCACCTCGAACGACAGGCCCTGCGATTCGGCTTGGTGGCGGAACGGCCGCGCCACCGTTTCCAGCACGTTGGAGAAGAAGATCTCTTCGGCGTCGACCGTCACCGTGCCGGACTCGATCTTGCTCAAGTCGAGAATGTCGCTGATCAGGTTCAAGAGGTCGGTGCCGGCGCCGTGGATGGTGCGGGCGAACTCGATCTGCTTGGGCTTGAGGTTGCCCTCGGGATTGTCGGCAAGCTGCTGGCCCAGGATCAGGATCGAGTTCAAGGGCGTGCGCAGCTCGTGGCTCATATTGGCCAGGAACTCCGACTTGTAGCGCGACGTCAGCGCCAGCTCCGAGGCCTTCTCTTCGACCGCGCGGCGGGCCTGCTCGATCTCCTGGTTCTTGCGCTCGACCTCGAAGTTGCGCTCGGCGAGCTGGGCGGCCTTCTGCTCGAGCTGCTCGTTGGTCTGCTGCAGCTCGCCCTGCTGGGTTTGCAGCTCGCTGGCGAGTTTCTGCGACTGCTCGAGCAGGCCTTCGGTCTGCATCGTGGCTTCGATCGAGTTCAGCACGATGCCGATCGAGGCGGTGAGCTGCTCGAGGAAGGCGAGCTGCAGTTCGGTGAAGTCGCTGAGCGAGGCCAGCTCGATCACCGCCTTGACCTGGCCCTCGAACAGGACCGGCAGCACGATGATGCTCTTGGGCGACGCCTCGAACAGCCCCGAGCTGATCGGATGCAGCGTCGTCGGCATGTCGGAGATCAGGACCTGGCGCTTGTCGGCGGCGCACTGGCCGATCAGGCCCTCGCCGAGCCGGACCGTCTCGGGATGACCCATCCGGGAGTCGGCGTAGATCGACAGCAGGCGTAGCGCGACGTCGCCCTCGTTGGCGTTCTCGGTCTGATAGATCACCGCCTGATGGGCGCCAACCAGCGGCGTCAGTTCGCTCAGCATCAGCCGGCCGACCGTGCTGAGGTCGCGCTGGCCCTGCAGCATGTTGGTGAACCGGGCGAGGTTGGTCTTCAGCCAGTCCTGTTCGGTGTTGCGATCCGTCGTCAGACGGAGGTTGTCGATCATGGTGTTGAGCTTGTCCTTGAGCTCGGACAGCTCGCCCAGCGCGTCGACCTGGATAGAGCGCGTCAGGTCGCCCTTGGTCACCGCGGTCGCCACCTCGGCGATGGCGCGCACCTGGGCGGTGAGATTGGTCGCCATCGAATTGACGTTGTCGGTGAGGTCCTTCCAGGTGCCGGCGACGCCCGGCACCTGGGCCTGGCCGCCCAGCTTGCCTTCGGTGCCGACCTCGCGGGCCACGCGCGTCACCTCGCCGGCGAAACCGTTCAGCTGATCGACCATGG
>WNFG01004536.1_pt1 | contig 18067 bp, 10 predicted proteins | sample 5400431 | NCBI WGS metagenome assembly WNFG01 (sample SAMN13153346, study PRJNA577476) | soil metagenome | isolation source: 120 cm saprolite under Douglas fir tree site 2 hole 3 replicate 2 | place: USA:California | collected 2015-04-18 | reverse complement strand
CGAGCCCGTGTGCGTGCGGATGCGGGTGCGATTCCGCTCCGATGTCGAGGATCCGGTGTGCGGATTCCTGATTCGTAATCGCCACGGCATTCATCTGTACGGCACGAACACCGAACTTCAGCAGGTCGAGCTTGGAACCGTGCGGCGCGGCGAGGTCGTCGAGATCACATTTGTTTTCAACTGCTGGCTGGCGCCTGATTCGTATTCAGTCGCAGTTGCCGCGCACAGTCCGGACGCCGTGAGTTTTGACTGGCTCGACGGCGCGCTATTCTTTCAGGTGATGACCGCGGATAGGATGGACGGCGTCGCCAATCTCAACGCTACCGTGACCGCGCGACGGCTGGCCGTGGGCGAGGCCAAGGCGAGCGTTAACTTGAGTCACGTCTAAGGGGACAGCATTTTCAGCCAATGACAACACGATGACTGACCAGGAGCAAATTGTTGGTGCCGTGGTTGACGGCCGACCCGAGGTCGAAGCGCCCGGCGAACCCGAGGTAGACATTCAGGAGCTCAAGTCCGGAATTCAGATGGCAGTGGCGCGCCGGCAAGCTGCCGGGCAAACGTCCTTCATCGACGCTTCCGCGCGGTTGCTGGAGCTTCTGTCGCGGGACGTTTCTTCCCTGTATTCCAACTCTGCGGAAGGCGGGTTTCGATCGCAGCCGGAGTTCATCCCGAACCATGATGATCACTATCACATGAGGGACCTTCTGAAATACCACGACCGCGAATTTGTTTGGAACGCTTACCGCGCTGTGCTCAAACGCGAACCTGACTCCGAAGGCTTGAGCGCCTTTCTTCAGAAACTTCGCAGCGGACGGTTCAACAAGATCGATGTGCTGGCCGGGCTGCGCTTTTCACCGGAAGGCAAACGCAATCAGGTAACGATTGAAGGACTGCGGCTGCCGGCGACGGTTCGACGTCTGTACCGCGTGCCGGTAATCGGCTACGTCGTTGAGTTAGTTGTCGGCGTGTCGCGCTTGCCTTCTCTGATTCGCAACCAGAGACAAATTGAGAATCATCTGATAGCGCAGCAAACGCTCCTTGCCGATCAATTCCATCAGACGACTGCCGAACTGCGCGAATCGTTCGCCCTTTCGCTGTCACGACTGGAACAGCAACAACAGGCGATGGCGCGCGCGCAACATCAACAGGTCGCGGCGCTTTTTCGGGAACAGCAAAAGGCGTCGCGAAACGGAAACGTCCCCGTCAGCAAGAGCGATTCCCGCGATCGCCGACTGGTAAGGGATGAGTTGTACGCCGCTTTTGAAAATCAGTTTCGCGGCGCTCCGGAGCAAATTAAGAAAAGTTTGAAAATCTATTTGCCGCTGCTGAAAGATGCGGGAATCACTTCGGATGTCCTGGATCTCGGTTCCGGCCGCGGCGAATGGCTGGAGCTTCTGCGCGATGAGGGAGTGCAGGCCCGCGGAGTGGAATCAAATCGCGCGATGGTTGGAACCCAACACTGTCAGGCACTTGAAATCGTCGAGGCCGGCGCCATTGCGTATTTGCGCGGCTTGCCCGATAACAGTCTGCGCGCGGTAACCGCATTTCATTTCGTAGAACACATCGGGCTCGCGGAGCTGATTGATTTGTTGGACGAGATCAAACGGGTGCTCAAGCCCGGCGGGCTGCTGGTCGTCGAAACCCCGAATCCAAAGAACCTGGTGGTCGGCGCCTGCAACTTTTATTCGGATCCCACGCACCATAAGCCCCTGTTCCCGGAAACGCTCGAATTCATTCTCAACCACCGCGGCTTTGTGCGCACTCAGCTTCAGTACCTGCATCCGGTCGAGGGCAGTCCCTTCCAGGACGGGAGCGAAGCTTCGCAGGCTCTGAACAGTTGGCTCTTTAGCGCGCGTGATTTCGCGATTATAGGTTGGAAAGCTTAGCAGGATGCGCGCCGCGACGAGCGGATAACCTCGCCACCATGACTCGAGTTGCCATTTTGACTCCGCACATCACATCGGGCGCCGCGGTTAGCAGCGACGCGCTCGGCATGAGCGCCGCTCTCGAAAGACATGGATCCGACGCGCGCGTTTACGCCGAAAGTTCTGACCTTCAAGAGCCAAAGATTTGGCCGCTCGGCGAGATTGACGATTTTCTCAAAGAGCCTGACGACATACTCATTTACCATCATTCGATTGGGTGGAGTCCGGCGCTCGGCCTGCTGCAGGGTCTGAAGTGCAAGATCGTCATCAAGTATCACAACGTCACTCCGCCGTCGTTCTTTTCCGGCATCAGCGCCTGGCACGAGGAAAAGTGTCGCGAAGGACGCGAGCAATTTCAGGCGATCGTCGACGCCGGTTGTGATTTGTACCTGTCGGATTCCGATTACAACCAGCAGGAGTTGTTGGCGGCAGGCGTTGATGAGTCGAAGAGTTTCGTGGTTCCGCCATTTCACCAGATCGAGCGGATGCATTCGATGGAGGCCGATCTCCTTACGCTGGACGAATACCGAGATGGGCAGACGATCGTCCTGGCAGTTAGCCGCGTCGCGCCCCACAAAGGTCACGCGGACCTGATCGAAGCGTTTGCTTCCTATCACTACTATTACAATCAAAATAGCCGGCTGCTGATCGTCGGCCGCGAAGAAGAAGCGTTTGCGAACCATAGTAGACGGCTGCGAGAGATGGTCCAGTTCCTACTGGTGGAAGACGTGGTGGCCTTCACCGGCGAGATTTCGGATTCAGAGCTCAGAGCCTGCTACCTTCTGGCAAGCGTTTTTGTCTCTGCCAGTAGGCATGAAGGGTTTTGTTTGCCGCTCGTCGAAGCGATGGCCATGAAAGTTCCGATTGTCTCATTCGATTCAGCCGCGATTCCCGAAACCGTGGGAGCGGCTGGAATTGTGCTTCAGGATCGCGATCCTGAACTGATGGCTGAATCGATCAACCTGCTGGTTAAGGACGAAGCAATGAATGTGCAGTTGGGAATCGAAGGCCGGCGCCGTTACGAAAATCACTTTGCGACCAGCAGCATCGAAACGAAATTCCTGCGAGCGCTTGGCAATTTAAACTGAACGCAATGGGGCAAAAGCCACCGCTAAACCGGTTCACTGAAGTTATGACCAGAATCGCCATTCTAACTCCAAGCATCACCACCGGAGACGCCGTCAGCAATGACGTCCTCGGGATGTACGATGTCTTGAGGAAACGCGATTTCGATGTGCGCGTCTTCGCCGAAGGTTGGGCGCTGGACAAACCCAGAGTGTGGCCGGCGCCTCAGGTCGAAAGCTTTCTCAAGAAGTCCAAAGACATTTTGATCTATCACTATTCAAGAGGTTGGGACCCGGGTCTGGAACTGCTGCGAAAGTTGAACTGTCAAAAGGTCATCAAGTACCACAACGTTACACCGCCGGATTTTTTCGCCGAGTACAACACCGACTATGCCGCGATGTGCGCCGAGGGCCGGAGACAGCTCCAGCCGGTCGCCCGCTCTGGCTGCGGTGCTTACCTTTCCGCTTCCGCCTACAACATGCGCGAGTTGCTGGCAGCCGGCGCTTCCGGCTCAAAGAGCTTTGTGGTCCCGCCATTTCACCATATTGACCGTTTGGATTCGATCGCGCCTGATCAGAACTTGCTGGATGAATATGACGATGGCCGGACAAACATCTGTATGGTGGGTAGAGTTTCGCCGAACAAGGGCCATCCCGCGTTGATTGAAGCCTTCGCTGCTTATCATCACGACTACAATCCGAACAGCCGTCTGATTATTGTGGGCAAAGAGGAGTTGCGGCTGCGCAAGTACTCAGCGCTCCTGCGTGAGATGGCCAGACGTTTCAAGCTGGAGCGGAACGTAGTCTTCACAGGCGAAGTTTCGGATCACGCGCTCAAAGCATTTTATCTCGCTGCCCACGTTTTCATGATCACGAGCGAGCACGAAGGCTTTTGCGTCCCGCTGGTCGAGGCGATGGCGATGAAGATTCCGATTGTCGCTTACTCTTCTACCGCGATTCCTGAGACCGTGGGTACTGCGGGGTTGGTCTGGGAAGAACGCAATCCGTACCTCCTGGCCGAATCAATCGATTCGATAGTAAGCGACAAGTCGGTCGGCAGAACTTTGAGCAACCTGGGCCGGCGCCGTTACGCGCAGCACTTCACGAATGAAAGGATCGAAGCAGGATTCCTGGCCGCCATCAACGGACTGTTGTGAGCAAAGTCGCCATTGTCGTTCAGCGCTGTCATGAGAAGATAGTCGGCGGGGCCGAGTCTCTCGCCTGGCAATACGCAACTCTGCTCAAAGACGCGTACGAGGTTGATGTTCTTAGCACTACTGCGATCGATGCGGCTTACTGGTCGAACGTCCTGCCCGCAGGGACCGAAGTACGCGACGACATCAACATCCGCCGCTTCCATGTGGATATCGGCTATAGCCCTTACCGCACGGAGATTTTCACGCGCATGTTGCGCGACTTTGAAAGGTTCGGAGTTGGCCGGCGTCGCGCACCCGATGGTGGAACTAAACATTTTCCATGGAGCATTCCGCTCCAGGAAGAACTGGTGCGGCGCATTGGTCCTTACTCGGAATCGCTGGTTCAGTATCTGCGTCATAACTGGCAAACGTACCGCGCGATCATCGTCGTTACTTATCTGTATCCCACGGCGTACTTTTCTCTGTTGGAAATCCCGAGGGGACGGGCGCTGTTCGCGCCGACACTCCACGACGAACAACCGGCTTACCTTTCGATCTACAAGCATGCGGCGCGCCGCGCGCATTCGCTTATCTGGCTGACGGAAGGCGAGCGCAGACTGGGAACCGATCTGTGGGGAGAATTGCCCGGCCGGATCGTGGCGATGGCTATCGACGCCGAGCCGCGCGAGCCAGCGCAACGAAACGGTCCGTATCTGCTTTACTGCGGGCGGATTGACCCAAACAAAGGATGCACGACGCTCTTCGATTATTTCATTCGCTTCAAAGCAGCGCATCCATCTTCGCTGCGTTTGGTTCTGACGGGCAAGGACGACATTTCGATTCCTGATCACGAAGACATTGATTTTCGCGGCTTCGTTTCGACGGAAGAAAAGTTCAGCCTGATGGCCGGCGCGAGAGTTTACATGATGCCCTCCGGCAAAGAGAGTTTCAGCATCGTCGCCCTGGAGGCGATGGCCCAGCGCACTCCGGTGCTGGCCAGCGCCGCATCCGAGGTGCTCGCCGACCACATCGCCTTGAGCGAGGGCGGCAGCATCTATCACGACTACGAGACCTTCACCTCGCGGCTGAATGAAATGCTGGCGAATAAACGAGTACGCGAACGAATGGGTGAGCGCGGCAGGAACTATGTGGTCTCGCGGTATGTTCCCGAGCGGGTCCGTAAGTCCCTGGTCGAAGCTGTCGAATCTTGCCCGCAACCGCACGCAAGCGTCGCGCCGGTTAGTTATCTCCAGGACGCATCGATCCAAATTGCTCCGGTCACTCATTCGACTAACGGAAAGAACATTTCACCAGAAGTGACGCTGGAAGACTTATCGAAGTCTCCACCGCTACCGCTGCCGCCGGGTTGGTCGGAAGAGAATCTGCGCCGGATGGTCAGCTCTGTTCAGGTCGAAGATGGGCCGATCGAAGAGTTGAAGACTTATGTCAAAGCCGATTTCAAACGTTTCGTCTATACGCTCGGCCTGGTGCCGGAACAATCGGGCCAGCGAATTCTCGAGCTGGGAGCGAATCCGTACTTCACCACTACCCTGCTGCACAAGTTCAGGAACGCAAGTTTGCATCTGGCCAACTTCTTCGGCACGCCTGAGCGCGAAGGCAAACAAAAAGTTACTATTCACTCGACGGGTGAAGCCGTCGAATATCCCTACCAACAATTCAATATCGAAACGGAGGCTTTTCCATATGAAGACAACTCGTTCGACGTGGTCCTGTTCTGCGAAATTATCGAGCATCTGCTTTCCGATCCGGTGCATGCCCTGACGGAAATCAGAAGGGTGCTGAAACCCGGCGGCGATCTGGTGCTAACCACGCCGAACGTCGCGCGCCTGGATAACGTGCGGAAGATAATCTCCGGCGAAAACGTTTACGATCCATATTCGGGTCATGGGCCCTATGGCAGGCACAATCGCGAATACACGCAGGAGGATCTTTTCAATCTGCTGTCGGCAAATGGATTTACCGTCACTACTATGTTCACTGCCGACGTGCATCCGGGTCACACCAGCTCCAGTGTAGCGTTAAGCACGATCGCGCATCTGGTGAAACATCGCCCCACCGATCTGGGGCAATATATTTTCTGCCGCTGCGGCGTTAACCATGAATCGAAGAATTCAGCTCCGGTGCGCTCGGATTGGCTGTACCGTAGCCGGAATGATTAGCGCTCAGTCAACAATACTCGGCGAAAGTTTTCCAACACCCGAGCTACGATGAGGTAGAATGCGCGTTCTTCTTTGTCCAGCTTCTTCGAACTGAGGTTAGCCGTGAGTTTATCCATCAAACGATTCTGGCAAAATATTTGGGGCACCCGCTCGGCGGATCCGCTTGCCGCAAAGGAATTCCGGAGAGAATTCGAAGGGAATCTCCGAAATTGCACGTGGAAGCCGCATCCTCTCTACAGCGTCTTCACCCAGTATGATCAGGAATGGTATCTGGCGCAGCAGGAAGCTTTCCTCCATAAGTATCTCTGCTTCTACGCCGTCTCGAAAACGATCGCTCCGCGAAGGATTATTGAGCTGGGGGCCTGTGCCGGCGCAAGCGGCGACCCCTATCTCAGCGCCGCGCCTGAAGCCGATTACCTGGGCATCGATGTCTTCGGCGTCAATGTTCGGCACGATGATGGAGCCGAATGGGATCCTTACAAGATCGCCGAGCAGTTGTTTTATGACCGGGGCTTTAAGAATTGGCGGTTGCTCCGGACCAATCTGAGGACTCTGAATGAACTACCCGGGGAAGCGGATTTCGTCGTTGTCGATGCAGCGCACGACTTTGACAACGAGTATGCCGACCTGCAACTTGCTTTGACCGCCAAACCGACATTCATTTTCATTGATGACGCCGACGATGAAAATGAAGCCCAGCCGGCCATTGAGAAGTTTCTCAAGGAAGACTTGCGGGACAGAGTCGCCTACACTTTCGCAGTTAGGTATATCGGCGGTGGATTGGTAATAAAGCTCGAGAACACAAATCAACATTAGTCGGAATGCAAAAGCCGCAATCCTTACGTTCTCTTCAGCTCGCTCACATCCTTTTCGGCGTATCTTTTTTTGCGGTGCTGGTGAGGCTCGGCATGTTTGTTGTGTACGCGCCTTTTGTCGAGGGCGATACCGAACTACTTGTCAGAGTTCACACCAATGCGATCCGTGCCTGCCTCAAAGAGGGGCACCTGGTAAACTGTCCTGATTCCGGCGTCTGGCCGCTGTTCCAGAATTTGTCCAGCCTCCTTCTGAGTTATTTCGGCTTCTCAACATCTTCCATTCTTCACGCGTTGTCCTATTTGAGCTTCCTGTCATTTCTCAGCTCAGTTCTGCTGATCTTTTGGACGCTGAAAAGAAAGGCATCGGTCGCGCCGGCCATCACTGGGATCCTGATCATTATCACGAGTCCGCTGCTTTGGTACTCGCACTCGACTTTCGGCGAGATGGCCGCGGCATTTCTGATCCTTGCGTTCACAGCCACATGCCTGATGCGTGCTCCATCGTGGGTTGTGGTCTCGCTTCTCTTCCTGGCCGGGTCGACAAAAGAGGTCGCTGTCCCTTTTCTGGTTGTTATCGGATTGCTTTGTGTATTCGCCGGAGCTCCCGCGACAGAGCGAAGGAAGCGCGTTGCCGCGCTGATTGGCGCCGCGACCATCACAATTGCCGCCACTGCGGCTTTCAATTATTTTCGGTACGGCACATTCTTAAATTCAAGCTACGCTTCAAAGCTATACATCGTCCCGACGTTCAAGCTTCAGGTAAGTTTTTTTCTGGGTATCTGGCTTTCGCCGAATGGAGGACTCGCGGTTTTCTGGCCGTCTTTCATGTTGCTCTATTTAGCTGTCGCTGGCGCGGTGCTTCTTCAGATCGCGCGAAACAAGTTTAGCGAGGGACTTATCGGGTTAGAACGAAGAAGCTTTGGATTCTATGTTCCGCTCATGGCTATCTCGGCAATTTTGTTTCTGCTCACCGCAGGCTTTTCGCGTTGGTTCACGCCGCTGGGTGGCTTTGCCTGGGGCCCGCGTTACATGCTGCCCTGGATACCGGCGCTGTCTCTGCTCTTGATTTACTTTTATCGTGAAGAACTTGGCGGCATTCTCGGGCTGATACTGCATCAACGAATTGGGCTGGCCTTAAGCGCGCTGGTTATCTTTGTGGTCTCGGTGCCTCAGTTCTCGATCCTGTTTGGCGATTTCGTGCTGGCGAAAATCTTCTCCTATCCTGATTGCCCTCGGGTTCCGGTAATCCAGGAAGGCGCTGCTTACTATTTCCAATGTCTGCAAACTCAGATCTGGCCTCGCCACATTTTCATTCTGGAGTTGTACCGGATAGCGCTGAAGCCGCCGGCCCTTTGGTTTTCGATTCTGTGCGGTGCGGTCTTGGTCACTGGACTCCTGTCGATGCGAAAGCAATTGGTCACGAACGAAATTAGCCGGAAGGCGAGTTCCAGCATTGCCGCGAGTCTGTCCGCGACGGCCGCGATGCTGCGACGCGCGATCGAGACGCCGTTGCGTCACTCTCTGTTCGTAATTGCCTTTTACGCGCTGGTCTTCGTCGCTTTCTTCTTCCCGGCAATCTATCAGGGCCACCTGCTGGCAGTTGGCGGAGATGGTCTGTATCTTTATCTTCCGAACTTTTACTCTCACAAAGTCCTCTGGGACACGCTCCTGTTTTCGGGATTTCCCATGATGGCCGATCCTCAGGTTATGACCTGGTATCCGCCGGCATTTCTGCTCTCACTATTGCCGGGCTCATGGAATGTTTTCATGATCCTGGCATACATCGCCGGTAGTTCTTTGATGTATGGGTATGTACACACGCTCACTCGATCGCGGCTTGCCGCGCTGACCAGCGGTCTAATCTTTGGGTTGAGCGGATTCATGATGGCCCATCTGGGCCATGCGGTGATCATTCACGCCGCAGCCTGGATACCGCTGATTCTCTGGGCCCTGGAGAGACTGCGTCAGCAGCTAACGGTCAAATGGTTGGTTATCGGCAGCGTCGCGGTTACCTTGAGCTTCTTGGGAGGACATTCGCAGATCTATTTTTACGGGCTGATACTCAGCGCCGCTTACGCCATTGTGCTGGGCTGGAGCGCGCCCATCGGACGGTGGCGTTATTACGCGGCCGCGCTCTTGATGTCGATCCTGGGAATCAGTCTAGCCGCGATCCAGATCATTCCCACCGTGGAACTTCTCGGTCAAAGCGCAAGAGTTGGATACAGTTTTCAGGATTTCGTTTCCCACTCTCTGCCGCCGAGACAGGCACTAACCATGATCTTTCCCGCGGTCTTCGGCGCGGTGCGAGAGTCTGGCGCCATGACCTACTTTGGCGCACCGAATCAGACCGAACTGACTGGATACGTCGGCTTGCTCCCACTCATGTTGGTAGCTGTCGGTTTGATAGCCACGAAAAAGAAATCCTTAGGTTTGTTCTGGCTCTGCCTGGCTTCGCTCGCATTCCTGTTAGCGATGGGTGACGCGACACCCCTGGCTCGACTGGTCTATCACGTTCCCATCCTGAATGGCTTTCGCGCACCAGCGCGTCACTTCATCGAATTGACCGTGGCAGTGAGTGTGCTTTCCGGATTAGGGGTAGCTGCAATTCTTCGGCGAGAAGTTTCCGCCAGATTCATTCGCGGAGTCGTTGTAGTTGCCGGCCTGGTAATGATTGTTTGCGTCCTTCTGCTCTTCATGAATTCAAGTTACATGGCTGCGTTGGCAGCCCATCAGGACGCTATTGAATACGACCAGCTACTGCGTAGACCGTGGACCACGTCCCTATGGTCCTTCGCAGCCTATCAAGACATTAATAAATTGAACTTGCTGCCCTGGAAGAATCACGCCGTGGGCGTTCCGATCGTAATCTTCGTGCTGGCCATCGCGGTTTTGGTCTACTGGCACAGAAAACCGGACTCTCTGGCGAGGCAGGCGCTGCTGCTCTCGGTTCTGATAATTGATCTCGGCAGTTTCGGTTGGTTTTACGAATGGCGATACGTCTCGCCTGGCAAGAACTTGCTGACGGCAACTGAGATCGCCAACCGCTACAACAGTTTTCTGGACGCCGCACATCAACGTCTGATGACTTATCGTGGCGCTTTCGGCTCAACCGGCGAGATTCCGCCAAACCTATCGAGATTATGGGGAGTTCCCAGTGCGAACGGATATAACGTCTTGATCTTCTCGCGCACCAGCAATTTGCTATCCATGAATAATATCGGCGTTCTGGAAAGTCCCGTCTGGAGAGATCCCGATAATAAGGGTCTGGATCTGATGGCGGTTCGCTATTTCTTCTTGCCCCATTACCAGTCTTCCAAAGATGAGCGTGGCGTTTCGTGGCTCAAAGATGATATGCAATTCTGGCTCGGCGCTGGGTGTATTCAACCTCCGCGTAAACACGCAACGGTCGCGTTAACGGATCCGGTGAAGAGCACGGCGCTTTCCATCGTCAGCCGGCTTGCTTGCGCGTCCCAGATTCCGGACGGGACGGAAGTCGCGCGCGTAAAGTTCGTTGATGCCGACGGCAATGCGGAAGAGCGCAGCCTCGTGGCGGGACGCGATGCGAGCGAATGGGCCTATGACTGCGATCGTGTCAAGCCCTACATGAAACATCAACGGGCCACCATCTTCAAAAGCTACCCAGCTAAGTTTGATGAGCCGTGCGACGGACACTTCTATGTGTCAACCCTACCGCTTCATGGAGTGAAAGACATCAGGAACATCGAGTTCGAGTGGCTCGGCGGCCCAGGCTCCATCATCCTGGAAAAGCTCAGCTTGATCGATCAGACGGATCACAGTTCATACCCAATCGATCCGGCGCTGCTGGATCACGACGCGTGGCGATTGGTCGAAGACACAGGAGAAGCACGAGTTTACGAGAATCTGCACGTTATGCCGCGCGCGTGGCTGGCGACTGAAGTTGTAAGCATCACTCCGGATCAAGCTCTAAACGCAATCAAGACGGGCACGCTCCCGGACGGCCGCAGTTTTGATCCCAACAGAAGCGCGCTGGTGGAAGCACCACTGACTTTGACGCCACGGAATGTCAGCAGCGGAGGGACAGCCTCGGTGGTGGCATCGTCTGATGATTGGATGGAAGTGCGTACATCATCGACCGCGCCCACTTTTCTGGTTACCAGCGATGCCTATTATCCAGGATGGCGCGCGAAGATTGACGGTTTAGAGACCGGATTGTATCGAGCAGATTATGCCATCAGAGGTGTAATGCTTCCCCCGGGGGAGCACATAGTTCGCTTCGATTATCGCCCGCGCAGCTTTTATTTTGGCGCGGGAGTGAGCATCCTCTCACTGCTGGTGCTGGGAGCGATTGCCTCCGCCGGGTTCTTCTATCGCAAAAGCAAGCATCAGACCCATTCCGTCAGCGAGGATTTCGACACCTGAAATCGCGGCCTCCATTCGCGCAGAAGTTAAGAAGCTTCAGACATCAACCTCTTCCTTTGATCCACGTGAACACACATTTGAGTGGACGCGGCCCCTCATATACAGCGGTGACGAGCCACACTACTTGATTATCATTTCGAGCATTCTTTTCGACGGGGATTTGTCTCTGGCGAACAATTACCATTCGGTGCGGGCTGGAGGGATGGATGCAGGCAAAAAATTTAGCAGTCAGAATTTGGATCATCACACCCTCATTCACGATATGCGCACGGGCGAGACCGCGCTTTGGGAAAGAATCTTTGCGCCAGGAACCCCCGAATGTGACCGGGGCAATCCTTCGTGCGTCGGATTCCAGAGAGTCAGTAAGGAGTTTCCGGATTACACGCTCGACAATCCGGCGTACAGAGAACGTCCTGAACACGCAATACCGTTTCCCGCACTGATTGCTTTCATATTGAAACAGATCGGCGCCAGGCGAAATCAAGCCGAAGCTGACGCTATTTACGCCCAGGTTTTTCTGGCATGGCTGGCCGGAGTTCTCACCTACGCTTGCGCCCTCAAAGCTGGACTAGGGCCAAAAGGCTCGATTGTGGTTGTGTCACTGGTTTATTTTGCCAGTCCCTGGCCGGTCTATTCTCACGGACTGTATCCGCAGATCTTTCTCGGCCTGCTCTTGATCGCAGCGCTCTGGGCATTCATCTCCCGGCGATTGGTGATGGCCGCAGCCTGCCTGACTATCGCCGGCATGCAATCAGAAGTCTTTATTCTGATTTTGCCGGCGTGGGTTTTGTTTCTTTACTTCTCAAATGAGAAGCGTCGGGCGTTGCGATTTGCCTTGGCCGGCTTCGTTTTTCTGATCGCAACCGCTCTGATCAACCGAATGCTGCTCGGCATAGTTTCGATGCGCTATATATGGTTCTTCTTCGATCCGGTGCTGTGGAGCACCTTTACTAATTCGAGTTGGGGCCTGTGGTTATTTGTGCCCTGGTCAGTCGCAGCGTTTTCCTTTCTGACTTTTTCGTTTTTCCACCGCGGCGAGAATGTGAATACCTTGAGAGCAATCGCTCTCGGGATTTGTCCGGCGGCCGCCGTCTACATGATGATTTTTAATGTCGGCGGAGATTGTTACGGCCCTCGCTACTGGGTGCCGTATATGCCCTGGCTTTCGATCGCATTTGTCCTCGGCGCGAGGCGCGTCTGGCAGATTCGGCCGCTCTTGATCCGTCCGGTCCTCATTATTCTCGTAGGGCTATCGCTCGTCATCTCGGTAACCGCGGCCATTTTGTCTCCAACGGTGGTTCCGTTTTGGATGAAGCCGCCCTGGTATGCTTCAAAAGTGCTTTTCGCCGCGCACCATGAGGACTACACCGAGCTCGCGAGTCCCAGCAACGACCTGGATCTGTGGCTTGGCTCCGGTTGCACTGGGAGGCCTCGCCGCAGTGTGACAGCCAGTCTTCCGACTTCTGCCGAGAGCACGGCTATGATTCTTGTCAGCAGATTGGCCTGCTCGTCTCAAATTGCAGACGGCGCAGAAGTGGCGCGCCTGCGCCTCACGGATACTGGCGGCAATGTCCAGATCCGCAGCGTGGTCGCCGGCCGCGACTCCAGCGAGTGGGCCTATGACTGTCCTGCTGTCAATCCTGCCATGCAGCATCAACGGGCAAAGATATACCTCAGCTTTCCAACGATTTTTGATAAGCCATGCGCCGGCCACTTTTATTTCACCAAATATCCCCTGGACGGCGTCAAAGAGATCAAGTCGATTGATTTCGAGTGGCTGGGTCCTCCCGGCGCGCTAATCATCGATAAAATAATGCTGGTTAATGAACAGACGAACAGTTCATATCACATCAAATTGACCGCGTTTGCCGGCACCGGAGACTAGCTGAATGAATAATTTGGAGGCGGCCAAAGAGCCATTGACAGCCGGTGGTCGGCAAGCTAGACTTCGATCTACCTTTCAGGTGTCCCGAAAGGCGCCTTGGCCGAACCAGAAATCTGGCCTCATTTCTGGTAATTGTTCAGATATGAGGTGACTTGCTTATGACAAATAAGATCAGATTTGCCGCCGCGCTTCTCGTAGTTGGACTCGCGGCGATTTGTGCTTCCGCGCAGGCGCCGACGCTGCGGATTCAGACGGATGACCCCAATCTTCCCTCTGACCTTTATTACGGGAACGTCAAGGTCAAGCCTCTGCGTCTGCGGCCGGGAACTAACCAGCCGGTCACGATCGACGATAACGATTTCATGGTGCAACAGCAGTACATAGACTTTCTAAACCGCATGCCGGACCCTCCGGGCTTTAATTCCTGGGTTTCCGGTCTCGGCACCTGTCCTGCGGGAGACATTACGTGTGACAGGATTCATGTCTCGGAACAATTCGTCAGATCACCAGAGTTCCAGCAGCGCGGCTATTTCACTTTTCGATTCTATCCGGTGAGTTTTCCCGGCACGGCCGGAATAGATCCGTCGGGCTTTGGCCGCAAACCTTCCTTTGCTGAGTTTTTGCCAGACCTGCGAAGCGTGAGCGGTTTTCTGGATGCCAATCAGTTGGAAGCTGCAAAGGTTGCGTTCATCAACGGTTTCATGGCGCGTCCGGCATTCGTCGCGAGATACAACTCACTTAACAACACACAGTATGTCGACACGCTGCTGAATACGGCGAATGCGGGGATTGGTTCATCGACTCGACAGTCGTTGATCGACGGCTTGAACAACTCAACGATGACGCGCGCGCAGGTCCTGCGCCAGATCGCCGAGAGCACCGAAGTTGCTACCAAATATTACAACGAGTCGGTGGTAGTGATGCAGTACTTTGGTTACTTGCGTCGAGACCCGGATATCTTGTACCTAAACTGGCTCGCCGTTATCGATGCGAATCCGGCAGACTCTCGCGGTATGGTCAACGGCTTCTTCAATTCGACCGAATACCGACAGCGGTTCTGATCTAGGATCATCAAGAGCTACACTGACCGAAAAGGCCAGCCCAACCAGGCTGGCCTTTTGGCATTTAGGAACAAAGCTTGGATAATCCCCCGCTACTGACAATGCCATCGAAAGCCCCGGATATTGCTGCCGTTATTCCTGCGCTGAACGAGCGCGAGAATCTTGAACTCTTGCTTCCATCACTCTGGGCCGTTACCAAGCGCCTCGGGGTGATGGCTGAGATAATCGTCGTCGACGGCGGGTCCGCTGACGGAACGCAACTGGCGGCTGAGCAACTCGGTGCGCGCGTCGTCACGCAGCAGGAGCGCGGGTACGGCGGCGCGCTGCTCGCCGGATTCGCGGCCGTGCGCGCTCCGTTCGTAGTGACGATGGATGCAGACCTGTCGCATCAGCCGGTTTTCCTGGAAGACTTCTGGCGCCTCCGGGGCGATGCCGAACTACTAATCGCCTCTCGTTACGTGGCCGGCGGCAGCGCGGAGATGGGAGTGGTTCGCCGCTTTCTCAGCCTGGTTCTCAACCGGACTTACAGCCGCGTCCTTGCCCTGCCGGTCCGCGACGTGTCCAGTGGGTTTCGCATGTATCATCAGGATGGCCTCGCAACTCTGGATTTGCAGGCGCGAGATTTCGATGCGCTGGAAGAGATCCTGGTCAAGGTCTATGTCCGGGGAGGCCGCGTGCGCGAAGTGCCGTTTCACTATCAAGCCCGTCAGACGGGCAAGTCTCACGCGAAGCTGATCAAATTCGGTTGGGCATTTTCAAAAACGCTGTTTCGCATGTGGCGCCTGCGAAACTCGCCGAAGTAACAGGTCGCTAACCAGCCGCCGATTACTCTTTCAAGTTCGTCTCAATATCTCGCGATAAACCTCCAGAGTTAATTTCGCCGTCCTCTGCCACGAAAACTTCGCGGCCTGCTCCAGTCCACGACGCGAAAGTGCCCGCCGGCGATCTTCGTCATCCAGAATTTCGACGATGCTTCTGGCGAACGCCTCAACATCATTCGGTTCGACTAATTGCGCCGCGCTCCCAAGCGTTTCCTGAAACGTCGCGATGTTGCCGGCAATTACCGGCGCGCCGCAAGCCATCGCCTCCAGCGGTGGCAGACCAAAACCTTCATAGATCGAAGGATAGACAAAGACTGTGCATGAAGAGTAGAGCGCGCGCAGGTCGTCGTCATCCAGGTAACCGGTGAGAAGCAGGCGATCGCTGATTGATGATTGTTTGATGAAAGCGAACAACTCGTCCATCAGCCAGCCCTCCGCACCGACGACTACAAGTTGAGGGCGGCGAGACGTCTGGCGCAGGATCTGATCGAAGGCCCGCATCAGCGTCAGCAGGTTCTTTCGAGGCTCCACGGTCCCAACAAACAACACGAACTCATCCTCGATGCCCAGTCGTTCTTTCGTCTGGTTGGCCTGCTTCGCAGGCATCGCCTGAAAGCTACTGCGCGGAGCAAAGGGTGTAACCGCAACTCGGTCGGCCTTGACGTGAAGATGTTCGCAGATCTCGCGCCGCACAGACTCGGTGGCGGTAATGATCATGCTTGCGGATCGAGCCATCACCGGCAGACGCCTTCGCGCGCGGCGGACCAGGTCAGGCTCGTGGGTATCAGCGTGGAGGAGGATCGAAAGATCGTGTATCGTCAGCACGCTGCGACGCTTGCTCCATAGCGGTACTTCATAGTTTGTGCCGTGAAAGAGATCCAGCGAAGCTTTTCTCAGATAAAGCGGCAGGCCAACGGCCCACCAACGGCGGCGGCGAATCGAGTTGGCTTCGACGGTAAAGGCGCGCAGATTGTCGGGACAGGTGAGGCGAATGTCTTCGATGATAGAACCTGGGAAGGGGCCGGGCGCCACCAGTTCGAATTGGTCGGAGGGGGCGAGCAGCGCGAGCGCGCGCGCCAGTTCGAAAGTGTAATGCCCAACGCCGGTTCTCGGCACGAGCAGCGGAAAGCCATCAAGTCCGATGCGCATTCATTAGCGGTGGATGTAACAGGCTTGTTCTAGCGGGGAGGAGACTATCACAAGGCGGTAGCCCGACCGTAAAGGCTTCGAGTTGTGCGCAGGAAAAACGCGCGTGAACTTGCGTTCTCACGGTCCGAACCGGTTGCGGTATTCCTGAGAAGTGACGAAGCCCGTGACCATCCCGCGTGGGTCGTTAGTTGTATCCAGTACCTGGATCCAGGCGAGATAGAAACTGTCCGGCTGCCGTCGCAGGTATCCAAAGTATTCCATCACCGCATAGGCCTGATGGTTATACTTCGTCGACACTTCAGGACTCTCAACAATCTGTCTTAACACCTGCCCACGAGTCATCGTCGAGTTGTTCAAGCCATTAATCATCGCCTGCCGGCTCGACAACGTTACGCCCGCTGTGTTCAAGAGCGCGTCCACGTACTGGGTGTTGTTGAGCGAGTTGTACGTGCTGACAAACGCCGGCCGCGCCATGAAGCCGGCGATGAAGGCCACCTTCGCGGCTTCTAACTGATTAGCGTCCAGAAAGCCGCTGACGCTCGCCAGATCAGGCACGAACTCGCCGTAGTCGGGCTTCCGGCCAAAAGCTACCGGATAAAATCTATAGACGAAGTAGCCGCGGTCCTGAAACTCTGCCGATTGAAAGAACAGTTGAGAAACGTGTATGCGATCGCAGTTGGTGTCGCCCAGCGCACAGTTGTTAATGGTGCTGGTCCAACCGGCGAATCCGGGCGGATCAGGTTCGCGACCCAGGAAGTCTATGTACTGCTGCCGCACAAAGAAGTTCGTGTTGTCGATCGGGTTGGGTCCGTTCGTGGCATCGTTGTCGGTAATCGTCACAGTCGCGGTTGATTGCGCGCCCAGGGTGGCACCGGAAGGATTGTTGAGACTAATCCGGAAAGTCTCGGTCCCTTCCGCGTATGAGTCGTCGACGATGGCGACGGAGAAAGTCTTCGCCGACGCATCGCCGGCGGCCCAGGTAGCAGTGCCGATGGTGTTTTCGTAATCGCAGCGCGGCGAGGCTGTGCCGTTAAAGACATTGCAGTTCGTCAACGCGGCATCATCGATAGTGGAGTAACCAACCGACGCCGCGCCGCTCGTGTCACCACTGCGGGTCAGAGTTATGTTCACTCGGCCATCGCCTTCGTTGACCGGGTAGGAAGAGGAACTGAATTGGATCGTGGATGAGGCAGTTACCAGATCATAGCCAATGATATCGAGGTTGATGCCCTCCGGCGAATTAGGAGTGACATCCGAAACCTGGCCCGCACAACCGAAAGCATTTTGGACATAGGGTGTCGCTTGCGGACAGGAACTACTAAGCCAGTCGCCGAAATCACCGTTCGAATCTTGATTGAAATTGACGATGTTGGTGGTGCCGCTGTTGATCGAAAAATACCGTGAGCCGGTCGACGTGATATTCCTCGCGCCCGGGGCTGACCAGCTGAACAGATCCTGCGGTTGGAGGTCGGAAGAGAGGCCGCTGATGGACGATCCCAGACCTAGGACCTCATCCATTTCGTGCTCGGTTGATCTCTGCGCATCAAAATTGCTGCCAACGGGTGGGCGGGTGAACTGGAAGGAATCTGCTGAATTCAGCGTAACAATTCCGTCGAATGTTCCGCCG
>WNFG01001924.1_pt1 | contig 18067 bp, 12 predicted proteins | sample 5400431 | NCBI WGS metagenome assembly WNFG01 (sample SAMN13153346, study PRJNA577476) | soil metagenome | isolation source: 120 cm saprolite under Douglas fir tree site 2 hole 3 replicate 2 | place: USA:California | collected 2015-04-18 | reverse complement strand
CTTTGCGCTTGGGATCTTCGCGGACGGCGTGAACATAGGAATTATCCGGGAGGCCGGTGAGGAGTTTCGTCCACGTTTTTCCATAGTCGCTGGTCTTGAAAATGAGCGGCTTGAAATTGTCGAGCTTGTGAGCGTCGACAGCGACGTAAGCGGTTGCAGCGTCGAACGGCGAAGCTTCGATAAGGCTCACCATGGCCCACTCAGGCATTTCTTTTGGAGTCACATTCGTCCACGTCTTGCCTTCATCGCGAGTGAGTTGAATCAAGCCATCATCGGTACCGGCCCAAAGCAATCCTTGCTGTTTCGGCGATTCCGCGAGGCTGAAAATGACGTCGTAGTATTCGACGGTGTATTGATCCCTGGTGAGCGGGCCGCCGGAATCCTGCTGCTTGGATTTGTCGTTGCGCGTGAGGTCCGGACTGATGGTGGTCCAGGTGCGCCCCGCATCGTTCGAGCGAAAAACGAATTGCGAGGTGTGATAGATGACGTCTGGATTGTGCGACGAGATCACGATCGGCATGGTCCACGTATAACGGTATTTCTGACCGGCGGCCGCCTTCGTCATCGGCATAAACGATGTTCGAGTCGCGGGGATCGGGCACAATGTAGCCGCTCTCGCCTCCGCCAACGGCATCCCAGTCGGCGCGATCGATGTAGCCATGATCGCTGCGCGTGCGAATGCCGACGGAAGAGTTGTCCTGCTGGGAGCCGTAAACGCGATACTGAAAATCATTGTCGGCAGCGACGTGGTAAAACTGCGCGGTGGGCTGATTGTTTTGTGTGGTCCAATTCTTGCCGCCATCGACGGAGATGGTGGCCCCGCCGTCGTTGCCGTTGATCATGCGGTTGGGATCGCGAGGATCGATCCAAAGGGCGTGGTGGTCGCCGTGCGGGGCGGGCAAACGTTCGAAGGATTTGCCGCCGTCGATGGAACGGTATAGACCGGTGTTGGCGATATACACCTTGTTCGAATCTTTGGGGTCAGCCCACACGTGAGTGAAATACCAGGCGCGCTGGCGGAAGCGGTGATCGTCGTTGATGAGTGTCCAATTGGAACCGCCGTCGTCGCTGCGGTAGAGGCCGCCTTTCTTCGCTTCGATGAGTGCGTAAACGACGTTGGAATCGGCACCGGAAACGGAAACGCCGATTTTTCCCAGCGGGCCCTCGGGGATGCCGTTGCCTACGATAGGCTTCCAGTGGGTGCCACCGTCGTCGCTGCGGTAGAGGCCATCCTTGGCGCCGCCGCTGTTGAGCGTCCAGGGGGTGCGGTAGCCTTCCCACATCGCGGCGAAAAGCACATGCGGATTTTGCGGATCAAAGACGACGTCGATGCCGCCCGTGCGGTCGTCTACAAAGAGAACTTTCTCCCAGGTTTTGCCGCCATTACTGGTGCGGAAGATACCGCGTTCGGTGTTTGTGCCATAGGCATGGCCGAGAGCAGCAACGAAGGCGATATCAGGATTCGTAGGATGGACGATGACGGCGCCGATGTGGCGGGAATCCTTCAAGCCGACGTTGTTCCAGGTTTTGCCGCCGTCATTCGAGCGATAGACGCCATCGCCGAAGGAGATGTTGCCGCGAATGCAGGCTTCGCCGCTGCCAACGTAAATCACATTCGGATCCGACTCGGAGACGGCAACGGCACCAATGGAGGAGATGGCCTGCTTCTCGAACAGCGGATCCCAGGTGTTACCTGCGTCAGTGGTCTTCCAGACGCCGCCGGCGACGGCGCCAAAATAGAAAGTGTTGGGCTGGCTGGGGCCTCCCGTTACGGCAATGGCGCGTCCGCCGCGGAAGGGGCCGATGAGGCGCCACTTCAAGCCACCGTAGGTCTTGGGGTCAACTGGATTGACCGCCGCAGGGGCGTCGGCTGGTTTAGCAACTTCGGATTGCTTAGTTTTTTGCGCCAATAAGGGCAACGAGGTCAGGAAGAGAGAAACAAGACTGAAGACTAAAGAAAGCACGGACCTTCGAGAAACAATCACACACACCTCCGCGGAGAATGACACAAAACGATGAATAGTATCGCTACAAGCTGTTTGACGGAAGCATTTTAAATCGGGATGCAGGATGCGATAGGATGCTGGCGCGATGGCCGGACAGAAAACATTTGACGTGGCGGTGATCGGGGCGGGAGTGTTCGGGGCGTGGACGGCGTGGCATCTCGCCAGACGCGGTCAGCGGGTTGTGCTGATCGATGCCTACGGACCGGCGCATTCGCGGGCCAGCTCCGGAGGCGAATCGCGCATCATTCGAATGGGCTATGGCGCGGATGAAATCTATACCCGGTGGTCACAACGGTCTCTCGTTCAGTGGAAGGAACTATTTGCGGCAAAGGCCCAACAGGAGCTTTTTCAGGAGACCGGCGTTTTGTGGCTTTCGGGCGGTGACGATGCACGATTCCAGCAAACGGCAGCGACGCTTACGCGATGCAGTGTACCGTTCGAGCAGATGGACGTGAAGGCGCTGGAAAAGCGGTTTCCCCAGATCGGTCTCGAAGGTATTACGGCCGGGCTACTCGAACCGCATGGCGGCGCGCTGATGGCGCGGCGCGCGGTCGCGGCGGTGGTAGGAGATGCGGTTCAACAGGGCGCGCAGTATCGAAACGCACAGGCGCTCAGGCCAGCGGGATTGGGCCGCGTGCACTACGTCGAAACGAATCATGGCGAGAACATTGCCGCGGGGCAATTCGTTTTTGCCTGCGGCCCGTGGCTTGGCAAAGTTTTTCCAGATGTCCTCGGCTCGCGCATTTTCCCGAGCCGGCAGGAAGTGTTCTTCTTTGGCGTGCCGGCTGGCGATGCCCGCTTTGCGCCCGCGGCGCTGCCCACTTTTTTGTTTCAGGCCGACGAGAGTTACGGAATGCCCGACTTGGAAGCCCGTGGTTTGAAAATCGCTCTCGACCGCCACGGTGAGAGAACCGATCCCGATACGCAATCAAGAATTGTTTCCGCGGGTGCGATTGAAGAGATCCGGCGTTATGTGGCGCTGCGGTTCCCTGCCTTGAAGGATGCACCGATCGTGGAAACGCGCGTCTGTCAGTACGAAAATACTTCGAACGGGGATTTTTTGATCGACCGGCACCCGGAGATAGAAAACGTTTGGTTTGTAGGCGGGGGCTCGGGGCATGGGTTCAAGCATGGGCCAGCACTCGGCGAGTATGTTGCGGGCCAGCTCTTGGACGGTGCAGCAGCAGAGGATCGATTTTCGCTGGCGACGAAGGACACCCATCAGAAACGCGCGGTATACTAACGGTCCTGGTTTGAAACACGGACAACAGGTGAAACCTCCAGGCGCGGCGTGCGTCTTGTAACAGAGGGGTGGTTGTCCGTTTGCATGCTCTTCTCACCACGTTTCAGACTCTTGAAGAGGTTAGAAAATACGGAGGAACAATGCGTTTGAAGATTGATCGAGGCGCTCGAGTAATCACACTGCTTGCGGCGTTGGCGCTGTTGACGATCGCGGCTGTAGGCGCGTCAGGGCAGGACATCAAAATTGCCTATGAAAAATTTGTGCTTTCGAACGGGCTAACGGTGATCGTTCACGAAGATCATAAAGCGCCGATAGTAGCTCTCAACATCTGGTATCACGTGGGCTCGAAGAACGAAAAGCCTGGGAAAACCGGATTTGCGCACCTTTTCGAACACTTGATGTTCGGCGGCAGCGAAAACGCAAAAGGCCGTTACATCGATGCGATGGAGCGCGTGGGAGCGACGGACCTCAACGGCACGACCAATTCCGACCGGACCAACTATTTCGAGGATGTGCCCACGTCGGCACTGGATTATGCGCTGTTCCTGGAATCCGACCGCATGGGACATTTTTACAACACCATCAACAAAGAGACTCTCGACCTGCAGCGCGGCGTGGTGCAGAACGAAAAGCGCCAGGGTGATAACCAGCCCTATTCCATCTCGCGGTATCTGATTACCGAAAACACCTATCCCGCCGGGCATGGCTACTCATGGACGACGATCGGGTCGATGGAGGATTTGAACGCGGCATCGCTCGCGGATGTGCAGGAGTGGTTCAAGACGTATTATGGACCATCGAATGCCACGCTGGTGATCGCCGGCGACATCGATGTGAAAACCGCACGCGAAAAGGTCCAAAAATATTTTGGGGATATTCCCGCCGGGCCTCCGGTCGCGCACCAGACGGAATGGGTAGCGAGGATGACGGGCGTGCACCGCCAGCAGGCGCAAGACCGCGTGCCGGCGGCGCGCGTGTTCAACGTCTGGAATGTTCCGGAATACGGCCAAGCCGACGCCGATTATTTGGACCTCGTGAGCGACGTGCTGGCAGCGGGCAAGGATTCGCGGCTTTACAAGCGGCTCGTTTATGACGAGCAAGTCGCGACGTCAGTGAACTGCGGCATCAATCCGAACGAAATCGGCGGCCAATTCATTGTTGCTGCGTCGGCGAAACCCGGAGGAAGCCTGGCGCCGATTAACAAGGATGTGCAGGAAGAGCTCGACAAATTCCTAAAGGACGGGCCGACGGCGGAAGAGTTGGAGCGCGTCAAGACCGCCTATGAAGCCAATCTCGTCCGCGGGCTCGACCGCATCGGAGGCTTTGGCGGCAAATCCGACATCCTCGCTCGCGGCCAGGTATTCACGGGAAATCCGGAACAGTACCTGATTTCGCTGGAGCGGGTACGAAAAGCAACAGCTCAGGATTTGCGCGATGCGGCACGGCGCTGGCTCAACGACGGCCTCTATCAGCTCGAAGTGACGCCCTTTCCAGATTACAAGGCAGCAAGCGCGGGCGCGGACCGTTCAAAGCTCCCCGAAGTCGGCGCGACACCAGAAGTGAAGTTGCCGGCGTTTGAACGGATGACGCTTTCGAATGGTCTGAAAGTCGTTCTGGCACAACGCCATGAATTGCCTCTTGTGAATTTCACGATGCTCGTGGATGCGGGCAGTTCCACAGATAGTCCAGCCACGCCGGGTATGGCGAGTATGACGTCTTCGCTGCTGACCAGCGGCACGGACAAGTACAACACCCTGCAAATCAGCGATGAGATTCAGAGGCTGGGAGCAGAGCTCGAGGCAGGTTCCGGGCTAGACAGTTCGACTGTTTATCTTTCCGCGTTGAAGAGCAAGCTGGAGCCGTCGCTTGCGTTGTTTTCCGACGTGTTGCTGCATCCTTCGTTCCCGAAAGAAGATTTCGCGCGCCAGCAGAGTCTGCAGATTGCTGCGATTCAACGGGCAAAGACTTCTCCGGGCGCGATGGCAGGCCGTGTTATGACTCCGGCGCTTTACGGCAAGGAGCATCCCTACGGACTGGAGTTGACCGAGGCGGGCGTCTCGAAGTTGACGCGCGATGCGATCGCCAAATTCCACGAAACGTGGTACCGGCCGAATAACACCACGCTGGTGATCGTGGGCGACACCACGCTGGCGGAAATCAAGCCGCAACTCGAAAAAGCTTTTGCGTCGTGGAAGGAAGGGAACGCGCCGAAGAAGAACATTCCGAAAGTAGCGCCGCCGAAGCAGGCCGTAGTCTATTTGATCGATAAACCGGGCGCGGCGCAGTCGTTTATCCTGGCTGGGACGATCGCACCGCCGCGCAACAGTCCGCAGGAAATTGCGCTGGGAATCTGGAACGACATTCTGGGCGGAACGTTCGGAGGGCGCGTGAATATGAACCTGCGGGAAGAGAAGCACTGGTCTTATGGCGCTCGCACGGCGTTTGACTTTGCTCGCGGCGACAGCGGCTGGATGACGCGAGCGCCGGTGCAAACCGATAAGACGAAAGAATCGCTTATTGAGATCAACAAAGAGTTGCGCGACTGGTTTGGCGCTCGTCCTATCTCGCAGGATGAACTCAATAAGGACAAAGACAATCGAACTCTTCGACTGGCGGGTTCGCGGGAGACGATGACAGAGGTCGGAGATGCGATCGAGAATATCGTGCAATACGGTTTGCCCGACAACTACTACACGACGTATGCATCGAAGGTGCGGGCGCTGTCGATAAACGACCTTACCGCGGCGGGGAAATCCTTCCTCAACCCGGATCGATTGGTGTGGGTGGTGGTCGGGGATCTTGCAAAGGTGGAAGCCGGAATCCGCGAGCTGAACCTCGGCACGGCGCACGTGGTGGATGCCGACGGCAATCCCATTAGATAGAAGTATCGCTGGATGAGTTCACGTCCTGGGAGTACGACGGCGGGGATTGGCCGAGGCGGCGCGTTTTGCCCGCTTTGCCTTTTCTGCGTACAGATCTTGATCCGCTTCGGAGAGCAGTTTTTCGATGCGTTCGCCATCGCCGCGATAAGTGGATATGCCGATGCTGGCAGAGAGAGGCGGCTGTTCCGTGTCGCTGGCGAGAACTTCGCGGATGCGATTCGCGACGCGATGCGCATCGTCTTCCGTCGATTCCGGGAGAACGAGAGCGAATTCGTCACCCCCGTAACGCGCAGCGGTATCGACGGCGCGGCAATGAACGCGGAGAACATCGGCGAGGCGGCAGATGGCGCGGCTGCCAAAGAGATGCCCGAAGTTATCGTTGATTTTCTTCAGGCCATCGAGGTCGAGAAGCAGAACGGAGAATGGACGCCCGGTGCGATCGGTGCGCTCCGTCTCGTTTTCAAGAACATCGAGAAGCCGGCGATAGTTGGCAAGGCCGGTGAGCGGATCGCTGACAGCCATATGATGAACCTGTTCGAAGAGCCGCGCGTTATCAAGAAGCGCGCCGCCCAGCGCGACCGTGTAGCCCAAAACTATGAGAGCCTGGGCGAAAACGAACGGGGCATCCAGCAAGCGAGCAGATTGAGCGGCGGAGAGTTGAGCGGCGACGTTAAGCCAAGTGGCGGCATAAATGGTGCGGTCGAAAGAAGTATCTTCGACGGACAACCGGCGGCGGTACCAGATGAGACTCACGAGGAAAATTGCGCCGGGCAGCAACTGCTCCGGGTTGGGGAAAAAGGCGCCGGGATGGCGGGAGACTTCCGGCGGCAAGCCGCGAAGGGCAGCGGCGAGCACGTAGGTCAGCACCATGACGGTGAGCAGAGCGCCGGCAATTTCTTTGCGCGGGTGGCGCGAACGTGGCAGGAAGCGCTCGACGAGGAGCGCTACAAGAAGCAGAAGAGCCAACACTATGCGGCCAATCCACCAGGCGATGGGCGCCCAAAGGAGGCGCAGAGAAGAATCGGGGAAAAGCTGGAAAAAGAGAACGCTGGTTGCCGTCAGGATCGCGCCGGAAAGAAGAAATCCGGCGCCGAGAATCAGTGAAATGCGGTCTTGTGTTCCCTGGAAACGGACGAGAGTGATCACCGCGAAAACAAACGCGAGAAGAGCACCGATGACCTGCAGGTAGCCCTGAAGAATGGTGTCGGGCTCGATAGTGATCCGGCGAAGCCAGTAAGCGGCGAGAACCACAAACAGAAAGACAGCGAAATGCGCCAGGAAGACGGCGGTGTTACTGCGGCGGTTCGTGAGAGGAGCGTCGCCCATGGGTTTACCGGAATCGATGTTTGTTCTCCAGGCCTGGCGCCTACCTAATTAGACTACGCAGAGGGCGTCTCCGTTGCCGAACATTTCAAGCATGAGTGAAGGAAAAGATACGGTGCTGTGGATTACGCGGCCTGTACGAAAGTTCAGGACAAAATGTGGCAGTAGTGACTCCACGCAGGATGAGTGAGAGCGTGGGAAGAAAACTTTAGCAGTTGCGCGGGAGAGCGAGATTACGCACACTGTCAACATTGAAACGATTGAATAAAGACAAATGAAAGCGCGGAACGGGGCAGCGTGACCGGGAGAGTCGCTCGACGCCTACGCGGTGATGATTGCCAATTGGGGCATTGGTTCCTGGACCGAAGGAGAATTGTTTGAGCAACGGAAGCACGGCTAGTTCCGCGCCACAGTTGCGGCGCGCCCTGACGCTATGGGATTTGATTCTCTATGGCGTCATCGTGATTCAACCTGTGGCGCCGATGTCCATTTACGGAGTGCTGAGCGACCGGGGCAAAGGCCACGTCGTAACGGCGATCCTGATTGCCATGGTGGCGATGCTGTTTACGGGGATCAGCTACGGACGAATGGCGCGGGCGTATCCGAGCGCGGGCTCAGCGTTTACTTACGTGGCGCAGGAAATTCATCCGAGCGTTGGATTTGTCACGGGGTGGAGCATGGTGATGGATTACATGCTCAACCCACTGATTTGTACGGTGTGGTGCGCGGGGCAGGCGCATGATTTTGCGCCCGGAGTCCCTATCTGGGTCTGGAAAGTTTTCTTTGCTGTGGTCTTCACGCTGCTGAACATTCGCGGCATCAAGACGTCTGCACGTATTAACGCCGGCATGGCCGCGGGCATGGGCGCCGTTGTCGTGGTAATTTTCGTGGTTGCCGGGCGCTATATCTTCGGCCATCCGCACGGGGATGCCGCGTTCTTTACCAGACCGTTCTACGACCCGCAAACCTTTACCTTCGGCGGCCTCTTTGGATGCACGTCGATTGCCGTGCTGACCTACATCGGATTCGACGGGATTTCCACTCTGTCTGAAGAAGCCGAGAATCCTCGTCGCAATATCATGCTCGCGACGGTGCTTACTTGCGTGGTCATTGGCCTTCTGTCTGCCGCGGAAGTCTACATCGCGCAGCTCATCTGGCCCATTTCCCAGCAGTTCCCGGACGTAAATACTGCTTATCCGGAAATCATGCGACGCCTCTGGCCCGCCCTGCACCTGGGAACCCATACCATTGCCCCGTTGTTTGTTCTTGTTGGTTTCACCTTGTTGCTTGCCAATTTCGGCTCTGGACTTGGGGCTCAGATTGGCGCAGCACGTCTGCTCTTCGGTATGGGGCGGAGCAATGCGCTGCCTAAGTCATTCTTCGGAAAATTGGATGGAAAGCACCAGATTCCCAAGAACAATGTTCTTTTTGTGGGAGGCGCCGCACTCCTTGGTGCGTTTGTGCTTGAGGTAGTGGCCGGTTATAGATCGTACATTCACGACGCACGGGCGCTGAATTTGGGGATTGTTCTGAAAATCTTAGATGGAGACAAGGCTTACGGGCTTGGCGCGGAGATGTTGAATTTTGGAGCATTGATCGCGTTTATGGGCGTGAATGCGGCGGCATTCGTCCGCTATTACATTCGCGCCGAAGAGAAAAAGTTGATGAACCTGATTCCACCCATACTTGGATTTCTAATCTGCCTTGCGCTGTGGCTGAACCTGAGCCGCCCCGCCATGATCGTGGGCTCAATCTGGATGGCTGCGGGAATCGCGTTCGGCGTCTGGAAGACACGCGGATTCCGCGAACAACTCTCATTTGAGGTGCCTCCGGAATGACGCTTGCGCTTCAGAAGAGCTTATTGCGTCGTGAGCGGCTCTAGAAGGATGATGGTCATGCCTGCGGAGGCACCCATTCCGGTGAAACGGCATAGCGGAAGGAACCAGACCATCACGATGAGGGATGTCGCGAAGTCCAGCGGCTTTTCTCCGGCCACGGTTTCGATCGTGCTGAACAATGCGCCGCTGGCGCGCTACATCGCCCCGGCCACGAAAAAACGCATTGAAGAAGTGGCGAAGAAGCTCGGCTACCGGCCAAATGCGATGGCGCGTTTCTTGCGAAGCAAGCGAAGCCATAGCGTTGGAGTGATGTTCTTCGATATTACCGATCCCTTTTGCACGCCGGTCTTGCGGGGCATCGAGAACGCGCTCTATCAATCGTCGTACATCCAGATTTTCGCCGATGCGCACAACCAGAGAAGCCGGTTCGAGCGATACCTGGAAATGCTGCTCGAGCATCACGTAGAGGCATTGATTGTAGTCGCCAACTGGCTCTTCGTTGATATCCAACTGCTGGCGGACCTCAGCAAGCGAAATATTACGGCGGCAACCATCGGCTGGGAGATGCCGGGAGACGCCGTCAGCTCGGTGATGGTGGACAACGAGGGAGGGGGGCGGCTCGCGCTCGAACATCTCCATCAATTGGGCCACCGCAGAATCGCGTACATCCGCGGGCCCAAAATGCTGATCGACAGCGGACCGCGGTGGAAAGGAATTCAAAAATTTGCGCACTCCGCTGGACTGGAAATCGACCCAGCGCTCGTTCTGCAACTGCCGGATTCCTTTGACCCTAACTCAGGCTTCGAAGGCGGTTATCGTTTTACGGAAGAATTGCTGCAGCGAAAGAAGAAGTTTACGGCTTTGATGGCTTTCGATGACCTAACAGCGCTGGGCGCAATCCGTGCGCTGACCAAGGCGGGCGTGAAAGTGCCGGAGAATTGCTCGGTAGTAGGTTTCGATGACGTGCCGCTGTCCTCGCTGTCCGCGCCGTCTTTGACGACGGTGAGGCAGCCGCTGGAAGCGATGGGAAACCTCGCGGTAAATATCGTAATGGAAGGCGTGAACGCCGGGCTGGAAAAGCGCGATTGGAGCATTTCGCGGCACAGGATGAATCCGGAATTGGTGATCCGCGATTCCACGCGAGCGGCAGCGCTCAGCGGCTCCAACGATTAGGAATTGTTTTCACTTGGAGACGTTCAAGTTCGGTCCGGGGGGACCGCGCTAGGCGCCTGTGCGCTTCGCGAAAAAGAACGGCGAAGATCACGCGATCCGCGCCGTCATTTTCGTCCAAAGAAACTTTGGAGTTCACTTCGCCGCCGGGAGAAAAGCTTGTGGCGCGGACATGAACTCCACATGGGGCAGCTCCGTCGTAACCTTGACACGCTGAAAACGTCCTTTTGCTCCTCCGCTCGCTCTAAACGTCAGCAGGTATTGGTTGTTTAAGTGAAGAGCGAGTTCGTCAAAATAAGGCTTGAAGGTGACGGGCTCGCCGGTGCCGAGATAAAAGGACTCGGCGCCCGTTTCATCCGACAGCTGGCTAAGATAGGACTGCGCCCGGGAAATGAGGAAGAACCCGCGCGCCCTGTGTCCCGCATCGGGAGCATAGATGGTCCAAATGTTGATATTTTGCTTTTGTGCAAGGCTGATGGTGGAATCGAGATCGACGGGCCTGATCCAAAAATCTCCGCGAAAATAGTCGATGCCGGAAGAGAAAAAGAGGATGGAACGCCGGTCTGCGGAAGAAGGCAACCGCTTCATCAGGTCCAGAAGCGTGAGATAGGGACTGGAGAATGCACCGCCGCCGCCGAGGGGCAGGCGCAAAGCCTTGGCGGCGAGTTCGTGGTCATTGGTGAAATCCTGGGCGACCATGGCGGTGCCATTGCGCGCATAGGACACAGAAATGTAGGTGGTATCAGGCTGGGCGGCGAAAAACGCCTTCAGATCGTTCCACTGGTTGGCGATAACGTTGTCCAGCGAATCGTCAATTAGAACGGCTAGGTATAGTCTTTCGCCGTGTTTCCAGTCGGCAACCTGGGTGCGCTCTTTGTTCAGATAAAGCTGGACGTCGTCCTTGTTGACGATCGGCGGGCTGGTGTCTTTTTTGCCGACCGCGGTCACGGTCATGGTGACTGTTCCCGGCCCCGCAGCGACGACACTGGTTGCAAAAAACCCAGGTATTAGCGTAAGAGCACCGAAGATCATGGCAATACGGGCTGGACTTCTCTTCTTCATCATTGAAACAGCTCCTCTCGACTTCCTCAACTCAATTGGTTAGATGCAATGCTGGACCCAAAAGACGTACACGTTACCCGGCTTTACGACAGAAATTTGGCGAAGAATTTTCCATTCACAGGTCTGGCAGCCTTCTGCTTGAAGCTTTCGGTGGCAATTGCGTAGTATGCTGCGGCGCCGGCGAAAAGGACCAATTCGGTGAAAAACTACATTGGAGCGATCGATCAAGGCACCGCCAGCACGCGATTCATTGTGTTTGACCGGTCTGCGCGCATCGCCGCCGTTGCGCAGAAAGAGCACGAACAGATTTTTTCGAAGCCGGGCTGGGTGGAGCATGATCCCCTCGAAATCTTGCGCCGCACGGAAGAAGTGATCGCCGAAGCACTAGAGCAGCGCGGGTTGCGCGCTTCGGATCTGGCTGCCATCGGCATCACCAACCAGCGGGAAACCACGGTCCTCTGGGAGCGCAGGACGGGCAAGCCGGTGGCGAATGCGATCGTCTGGCAGGACACGCGCGTCGCGGAAGACGTCGCGCGCTTCGCCGGCGAAGGCGGGCAAGACCGCTTCCGGCCGCAGACCGGTTTGCCACTGAGCACTTATTTCAGCAGCTTGAAGTTGCGCTGGCTGCTTGAAAATGTTCCTGGTGCGCGGGAGAAGGCTGCCGCGGGCGAGTTGTTATTCGGAAATATCGATACCTTTCTCCTTTGGAACTTGACCGGCGGCCCTCAGGCCGGAGTGCATGTCACAGACGTTACAAACGCCAGCCGCACGCAGCTCCTGAATCTACAAACACTGGATTGGGACGAAAAGTTGCTCGCGGCGTTTGACATTCCGCGCGCGGTCTTGCCGAAAGTGCGTTCAAGCAGCGAAGTCTATGGTGAAGCCACTCTCAGCGCCATCGCCGGTGTTCCCGTCACGGGAATCCTGGGCGATCAGCAGGCGGCGCTGGTGGGCCAGGCGTGCTTTCGACCCGGCGAGGTCAAGAACACCTATGGCACTGGCTGCTTTCTGCTGATGAACACCGGCGAGCGCCCCGTGCCCTCGAACTTCGGCTTGCTCACCACTGTGGCCTACAAGTTTAGCGGCGGGGCGGCTCACTATGCCCTGGAAGGGGGTGTGGCCATTGCCGGAGCGCTGGTGCAATGGCTCCGTGACAGTCTCGGACTCATTAAGAAAAGCACTGAAGTCGAGCCGCTCGCGCGAACGGTTAACGACAATGGAGACGTTTACTTCGTTCCCGCGTTTTCCGGGCTGTACGCGCCGTATTGGAAAGAGAATGCGCGCGGGGTCATCGCTGGCCTGACACGTTACGCAAACAAAGGTCACATTGCGCGGGCCGTTCTGGAGGCCACAGCTTTTCAAACACGGGAAGTGGTCGAGGCGATGGAGAAAGATTCGCATATTGAGCTGGCCAGCCTGCGCGTGGATGGCGGCATGGTGGCGAACGAGTTGTTAATGCAGTTCCAGGCCGATATCTTGAACCGCGAGGTGGTACGCCCCGTGATTCAAGAGACGACGGCGCTTGGCGCAGCTTATGCCGCTGGCCTGGCGGTAAAATTCTTTTCAGGCTTGGAGGAATTGCGTGCTAATTGGGCGGTCGACCGCACCTGGAAGCCGCATCTTGCTGAACCGGAGCGTGAAAAACTGTATAAGCAATGGAAGAAAGCGGTCACGCGGTCGTTTGATTGGATGGAATCCTGACGGAGGCGCTCACTTATGACATCACCGGTACTCGGTGAATTTCTTGGCACGATGATTCTTGTCCTGCTCGGCGATGGCGCCGTGGCGGCGGTGCTTCTCAAACGATCGAAAGCGGAGGGCAGCGGCTGGATGGTGATCACTGCCGGGTGGGCGTTCGCGGTGATGGCAGGCGTCTTCACGGCCATCGCGTGTGGGAGCAGCGATGCCCATCTGAATCCGGCGGTGACGATCGGCTTCGCAGTTCGTGACGGTAATTTTGCCAAATTCGCTCCCTACCTTGTTGCACAGATGCTCGGGGGCATCGTAGGCGCAGGGCTCGTCTGGCTCCATTACCTGCCGCATTGGAAGGAGACGCCGGACACTGCGGCGAAGCTGGGTTGCTTTTGTAATGCGCCGGCGATTCGCAATACCGTTACAAATTTACTGAGCGAAATCATTGCTACCTTCGTGCTTGTTTTCGTGGTTGGCGCGATTTTTTCTAAGATTGTTTCAGCGGGCGGACCCGCGACGGGACTCGGCCCGTATCTCCTGGGTAGCCTGGTCTGGGGTATCGGCCTTTCCCTGGGCGGGCCAACCGGATACGCAATCAATCCGGCACGAGATCTTGGGCCGCGCATCGCGCATGCAATTCTTCCGATTGCGGGGAAAGGCGGATCAGACTGGAGTTATGCGCCGATTCCCGTTATCGGTCCGTTGATCGGCGGTGTGCTGGCAGGCGTACTCTTGCGCGTGCTCGCGATTTCCTAATCATGAGTCTCATGCGATCGATACTGCTGGCAGCATCTCAAAATCAGTGGCTACGCCATCGGGCAGTGAATTACCCGTTTGTTAGGCGCACGGTATCCCGGTTCATGCCCGGCGAGACGCTCGATGACGCGCTCGGTGCCGCGGAGATTCTGGGTAGCAAGAAGATTGGGACAGTCTTCACGCACCTTGGAGAAAACATCAAGGACCGCGCGGAGGCGCAGCAGGTTGCCGAACACTATCTCGAAGTGCTGAAACGTATCCGAGAAAAAGGTTTGCAAGCGGAGATTTCCGTTAAGTTGACGCAACTCGGATTGGATCTCTCGCCGGATTTGTGCTTCGAGCATTTCAACACCATCATCGAGCGCGCACAGAAGGATTCCACCGTCTGGGTGGACATGGAGGCGAGCAACTATGTTGAGGAGACGCTGGAACTCTATCGACGCGCGCTGACTGCGCATCCCGACGTTGGTGTCTGCCTGCAAGCTTATCTCCACAGGACAAGAGATGACCTCGCGAAGCTTCTCCCGCTGCGGCCATCGATTCGATTGGTCAAAGGGGCGTATAACGAGCCGCCGGAAATCGCGTTTCCCAGCAAACGGGATGTCGACGAAAACTATTTCGAGCTTGGGAAGCAAATGCTAAAGGCCAAGAGGGAGAATTGTTGCCCGCGCGCCGCTTTTGGCACACATGACGTGGCGCTGATACGCCGGCTCGCGGATTTTGCGTCCGCGAAAGGGTTTGCGAAAAAGGATTTTGAGGTGCAGATGCTCTATGGCATACAGCGCGCTGAACAGGAGCGTCTCGCCAGCGAGGGCTGTACTTCCATCGTGCTGGTCGCATACGGCAGCTATTGGTATCCGTGGTTCGTGCGCCGGCTGGCGGAGCGCCCGGCCAATTTGTGGTTCATGGTGCGCAACGTTTTCGCGGCGTAGCGCGCGCCTAAAGATCAGTCAATCTTCTTCAAGTCGGCAGAAATGAGTCGATGATCAAACAACCTTTTATCGCGGTTGTTGGCAGTGCGAACGTGGACCTGACCACGTTCACCGATGTTTTTCCACGGCCGGGAGAAACCATCTTTGGCAAGAAGTTCGACCTTGGCTTCGGCGGCAAAGGCGCCAATCAGGCGGTTGCGGCGCGTCTCTGTGGGGCCAACGTGGGGATGGTGGCAAAAGTCGGGAGTGATCTTTTCGGCCCCGCAACGATCAAGAACTTTGAATCGCAGGGGATTGACGCAACCTACGTGCGCATCGCCGAGGGCGTTTCCAGCGGGGTCGCTCCGATCTTCGTGGAGCTGAACGGGCAAAATCGCATCATCGTCGTAAAGGGCGCCAACGATACTCTTTCCCCCGAAGATGTGGATGCCGCGGCTCCGCTTCTCCGCAAAGTGGACACCATCGTCCTGCAATTTGAGGTTCCGTTGCCCACCGTCTACCGCACCGTGAAATTCGCTAGAGCCAACGGGATTCGCTGCATTGTGAATCCTGCTCCGGCACAGCCGCTTGATTTCAAGGAAGTTGGCGCCGCGGACTATTTCATTCCCAATGAGAGTGAAGCCGAAACAATCACCGGAATGCCGGTTCATTCGATCGGAGAGGCGAAAAAGTGCGCGGAGTTTCTACTGCATCAGGGAATGTGGAAAGTGGTCATTACTCTCGGCGAGCGCGGCTCTTTGTTGGCAGGTCCGGGTGGGATGGAGCTTATTCCCGCTTTCAAAGTCCAAGCGGTAGACACCACAGGCGCGGGCGATGCTTTCATTGGCAGTCTTGCGGTTTTTCTGTGCGAAGGTTTGCCGGAGAAGGAGGCGCTACAGCGCGCCAATCTCTACGCTGCTCTTTCCACGACAAAGGTGGGAACTCAGAAGTCCTTCTGTACCCGTGCGGACTTTGAGAAGGAGTGGCGGAATCGCGTTGGGCGCCTGTAAACAGCATTCGTCAAAGTGCTAAGATAAACCTTTCCTGATTGCGCTGGCGTATGCGGTGAAAATTCCATGACTCTGCGCGATAGCCCGAAGATTGCTAACCCCTCCAGCCTGAATCACCAGGCTTTAAGAGGTCAGATTTCGCCTTCGGATACGGCCATCGCCATTTATGGCGGTCGTGAACTACAGCCCAACCGCGGCACCCCGCTGAACTTAGATTGGGTGAACGCGGTGCGCGTGAACACCAGCGCTGTCGAGCGCCGCGCGCAAACCATTGGTACCCGGCGAACGGTAAAGAAGGACTGGCAGGCGGCTTGGCTCCTGCGCGCCATCACCTGCATGGACCTGACCACGCTCTCTGGCGATGACACCGACGAGCGCGTTCGCCGGCTCTGCGCCAAGGCGCGGCAACCGATTCAGCAGGAACTTGTCCAGAAACTTGGCATCGAAAGCCTCGATATCAAAGTCGCTGCCGTCTGCGTTTACCACGCCTTCGTGGAAACCGCGCGGCGCGCGATCGAAGACAGCGGCATTCATGTTGCCGCCGTCTCCACCGGATTTCCGGCCGGTCTTTCTCCCTTCCAGGAACGCGTCGCAGAAATTCGGCGCTCAGTAGAAGCCGGCGCCGACGAAATCGACGTGGTCATTACACGCGCGCATGTTTTCAGCGCCAAATGGCGAGCGCTCTACGATGAAATCGCTACGTTCAAGAACGCTTGTGGGCCCGCGCATCTGAAGGTGATTCTGGGCACCGGTGATTTGCTCACTCTGCGCAACGTGGCCCGCGCCAGCATGGTCGCCATGATGGCCGGAGCGGACTTCATCAAGACATCCACCGGGAAGGAACCGACCAATGCGACGCTGCCCGTCAGCTTGGTCATGACACGGGCCATTCGTGAATACGCGCTGGAAACCAGAATGGCCGTGGGCTTCAAGCCGGCCGGCGGCATTCGAACGGCGAAGCAATCACTCGATTGGCTTGCTCTGATGAAAGAGGAGTTGGGCGATTCGTGGCTCAAGGCGGAACTATTCCGGTTTGGCGCCAGCGGCATGCTGGTGGATATCGAGCGGCAATTGGAACACCAGGCAACAGGACGTTATTCGGCGGACTATCGCCATCCAATCGCGTAGGTGGGAGAATCCAGGTTCGATGATGAAAGAAATGAGAAGAAGCGCGTGAGCATCGTCGAAAAATTCATGACCATGGAGTACGGCCCGGCGCCGGAGGATCCGCGCGAGGCTCTCGCCTGGCTGGACCGTCACGCCCGGCGTTTCGGACATTTCATAAACGGCGCTTGGCAGGCGCCCGCGGCAGGAACTTATTTCGACACGGCGGATCCTTCCACCGGTGAAAAACTCGCCACCGTGGCGCTGGGATCGGCAGCGGACATCGATAGCGCGGTGAAAGCCGCACGCGCTGCTTTGCCGGCGTGGCAGTCTCTCACTCCCCATGCGCGTGCGCGCTATCTCTATGCGCTGGCGCGGCAGGTGCAAAAACATTCGCGCTGGCTCGCGGTCCTCGAAACTCTCGATAACGGCAAGCCGATTCGGGAAAGCCGCGACATCGATATTCCGTTGGTGGCGAGACATTTCTATCACCATGCGGGCTGGGCTCAGCTGCTCGAGCAGGAATTTCCCGGTTACACCACATGCGGCGTGGTCGGTCAAATCATCCCGTGGAATTTTCCGCTGCTGATGCTGGCTTGGAAAATCGCGCCTGCGTTAGCGACAGGCAATACGGTCGTCCTGAAGCCCGCGGAATTTACGCCCCTGACGGCGCTCGCCTTCGCGCACATCTGCCAGGAGGTTGGGCTCCCTGCTGGCGTCGTCAACATCGTCACCGGCGATGGATCGACCGGCGAAGCGCTGGTTAAGCATCCCGATGTTGACAAAATTGCTTTCACAGGTTCAACGGAAGTGGGCCGCGCCATTCGAAAGGCCACCGCGCAGAGCCACAAAAAGCTGTCGCTTGAACTTGGCGGCAAGTCTCCGTTCATCATTTTTGAGGACGCCGATCTGGACAGCGCCGTGGAAGGCCTGGTCGACGGCATCTGGTTTAACCAGGGCCAGGTTTGCTGCGCCGGCTCGCGGCTGCTGATGCAGGAAAGCATCGCGGACAAATTGATCGGCAAAATTCAGGACCGCATGAACACGCTTCGCATGGGTCCTCCGCTCGA